>VFQN01000351.1_pt1 | contig 91417 bp, 73 predicted proteins | sample 3512371 | NCBI WGS metagenome assembly VFQN01 (sample SAMN10412370, study PRJNA504923) | tailings metagenome | isolation source: Replicate 2 from Balatoc abandoned mine | place: Philippines: Itogon, Benguet | collected 2017-08-28
GATGACGCTGGCGGTGCGGGCGAAGGCGGCGGCGTCAAAACTATTCTCTATGCCGATGGCGAGCGCGGCGGTGAGGGCGACGGCGGTGAGGATGACGAAGGCGGTGACGGTGTCGCGGTGGCTGGTGGCGCGCTGGCCGAGGCTGATCAGCAGCCAGCAGAGGAAGAGGATGGCGACGCCGCCGAGCCGGACGGGCAGGTCGATATAGGTCGAGCGGAAATCCGTGACGAGCAGCGGCAGGATGAGCAGCAGCGACAGCGCGATGCGGTCCACCGCCTGGTTTTCCGCCCGGGAGAGGCTTTTGCGGTCGCGCGTCACGGCCATGTGGCCGGCCAGCGCGAAGGTGACGAGCTGGTAGAGGAAGAGGCCAAGGAACCGCCACGGATCGGCAAAGGAGGCGGGCAGGAAGGCGAGCACGGCGAAGCTTACCGCGCCGCCGGCGGCGATCCATTTGGTGAGGCGCGGCGCATGCCGGCGCATCAGGCCCTCGGCGAGGATGACGGTGGCGAGCGGCACGAGGCCGGCGGCGATGATCGTCGCGGCCTCGAAGACGAAGAGGCCGGTCCACCAGGCAAGGACCCGGCTGATCATCAGCGCCGTCAGCACGCGCAGGCCGAAGAGGAAGCGGCGGGTCAGCGGGCTCTCCGCATCGAACGAGCGGATGGTGCGGATCAGGACGACGAGCCCTAAGAAGGCGGCAAGCGAGATGAACGTGTCGGCGATGGTCGGCGGGATCATGGTTTTGCCGCCAGCCGCGTGAGGAAGCGCCGCACCAGCGGACGCAGCAGCGCGGCGAAAAGCGCATTGCGCGGGCGTTCGACGCGGCCGGCATGGGGATTGAAGAACCAGCCGCGGCAATCGGCGCCGTGCGGCCGGCCGAGCACGGCGTTGATCGCCTCATAGGCCATCAGCATGCCGGTCGAGATGACCATGGGGGCGAAGGACATGCGGCTGCGCGTGCCGGCCACCACCTCGCCGGCGAGCGCAAGGTCGACATGGTGGCGCGAGGAGGAATGCACCATCACATGCTCCGCCTCGCGCAGAAAACTCTCCGCACGCTGGTCGGGTGTCAGCGCGTTCCAGGCCGTGGCCGTCGTCGGGTAGCCGAGCCGTTCTTCCGGCATCGGGTCTTCCGCGCGCGTCACATAGACCGATGGGAGCGGCGACGCATAGGCGTCGATGACGGTTTTGCCCTGGCGGCGGGCAGTGCGGTAGAGGAGGAGGCTTGCGCCGAGATCGTCGGTGCCGTTGATCACCACGTCCGCCCCGGAAACCAGGGTTTCCACATGGTCGGTCCAGTCCGGGCCGAAGACGGTGATGGCGAGTTCCGGGTTGATCCTGAGGCAAAGATCGCGCGTCGCCTCGGCTTTTTGCTGGCCGATCGTATCGGCAAAACAAAAAACCTGGCGGTTGAGGTTGGACATTTCGAAGCGGTCGATATCGGCGAGGATCAGCCGGCCGATGCCGGCGCGCGCCAGCGCCTGGATGGCGGCGCCGCCCATACCGCCGGTGCCGCAGACGAAGACGCCGGCCTCCTGCAGCCGGCGCTGCTCCGCCTCGCTGACGAAGCCGATATTGCGGGTGGTGAAGGTCTCGTAGGAAAAACTCATCGGGAAGGCCTCAATATGCCCCAGGGCCGGCGGCCGTCCGCCCAGTGCATGAGGGGCAGCACCAGCCGCTGCACGAGGATGACGAAGCTTGCCACCGCAAGGCGCCCGAGCGCATTGCGCGGCACGCTTTCGAGGAGGTAGCGCTGGGCGGCGTTGAGATCGAGCTGGCCGATCTGCAACAGGTCGTCGCCGCGGGCATAGTCGAGTTCGGCGGCGCAAAAATCGTTGTACTCCGCCTTGCGGTGCTTTGGCGCGGCGTCGAAGGTCTTTTTCAGGTTGTCCGAGCCGCCGGTATAGGCATCGGTGATGACGAAGCGGTCGGCGTCGAAGCCCGCCTCCTTGCCGACGCCGAAGACATGGCGGTGCGCGGCCATGATCTCCGTCGCGATCATCTGCTGACGCAGCGAGCGCCGCGCGCCGCGGCTCGGCGAGGGAAAGACGTCGGAAAAGGTTTCCGCCACCATGCCGGCGACGGCGGGAACCTGCGTGACGTTGGAGATCCAGAGCGGCCGGAGCTGGTTGCGCAGGAAAAGCAGGAAACAGGTGAGGCCGTAGAGCACCCAGGAAAGACCCTGGCTGCGCACCGTCGGGTCGATCATCACCAGCCCGAGATGCAGCACCTCGACGGGCTTGCCCGACAGCGAGAGCGAGAGGACCGGCAGCGCATTGAAGGCGACGGGCGCGCCGTCTGAAACGCGGTAGACCAGCGTGACGATGGTGCGCTGGAGCACGTCCTCGCGCGCCGAAAAGACGCCGTAGTCGAGATCGCCATGCGGCACCGCGCGGCCGGCGACCTTCAGGAGATCGGCCCTGAGCGCGCCGAGCTCGCGCTCGTTCATCCACAGGCCCGGAAACTCGACGATCCGGGCGCGAAAATCGGCCGAGGTCTTGAGATCGAGGTCGAGGCGCTTCTTCAGGACGACCGACAGGAGGTTGTACAAGGAACCGATCCGGAAACGAGGGGCGGGCTGGCCGCGCATAGTGGCGGTCGAGAGGTAAGATTTGGTTTAACGCGGAGGATAGGCGGTTTGTAAGGGGGTATCGTGCGCCACGCTCCTCCTCAGGCCGAACGCCCCGCCTCCCTTGACGCCCGCTCCAAACTCCGGCCGAGAACGCCAAGAAAAATGGCGAAGAACCGCCTGGGCCCGTCCTCGGCCACCGGCGTGAAGCCGCCGAAGTGATCGGCCAGAGACCGGTAGCAGGCGAACCTGTCGGGGGCGATATAGGACGGTGCGGCTGCCGGCGACTGGCGCAGGCAATACCAGTCGACGACGAGGTCGAGGAGAGGGATGGCCTCCAGCGGCGCGATGTCGAGACCGGCCGGCGACGCTCCCCCTGCCATCAGCCGGGAGAGACCGGCGAGCGTCATGCCGCGCGCCAGTTCCGCCATCTCTGCCGGCCATTCCCGCGGCAGGAAGCGCTGGACGACGAGGGCGCGCATGTGGCGGTGCAGGAAATCCCCATAGTTACGCGCGGCAAGCGCCGGGTCGGGGGCAAGGCCGGTGCGGGCCTGCTCAATCCGGTAGAGCGCGAGGAGATCGGCATCGAGCGGCGTCTCGGCAAGCGAGACGGTCTCGACCGACGGCGCCCCGTCTCCCGTCTCGACCACGACGAAGCCGGCGGGAAAGGCAACGAGCGAGGGTACGGCGATATTGACGAGGCTGCGGCCATCGGCCGAATGGCGTGTGCGGGCCTCGACATGCAGGTGTCCGCTGAAATGCAGCGAAAGGGCGCCGGCGGCGAGCGTCTCGGCAACGATCGGGCACGGCGTGCGCTTCGCCACGATCGTTTCGCCGAAGAGGGCGCGCTCACTGTCCGTCTCGTCCTCGAACGGGTCGAGAACGGGGTAGTGCGAGAAGGCGAGGAGCGTCTTGCCATCGCGTTCCGCCCGCGCCGCGACGTCGGCGATCCAGGCAAGGAGATAGGGTTTCACGCGCAGGAGCGCGTTCCAGCCGGCATCGGAACTGCCAAAAAAGGCCTTCTTGCGAGCGATGTCGCGCCGGCCGTTGCGCGGCTCGAAGACATTGGCGTCGATCATCAGGAGCCACAGGCCGTCTTCCGGCTCGACCAGGTAGGAGGCGTCCATCAGCCGCCGCACGGTGCCGCCATCGGCGGAATGGAGGTCATGCTCGCGCTCGGGCGGCGCGTCGCTGGTGCCGAAGGGCGTTTCGAAATGAAGATCATCGGGACGGCGGAAATAGCCGAAATCGCCGAGCGCGCGAATGCCCGCCAGCACGCCGTCGCAATACATCTTCTCCGTCACGACCGGACGGCCCGGATCCTCCGCCGCCTTTTCCGCATCGCTCGTCACCAGCGTCGTGCCGCCCTCGGCATTCACGTAGCGGGTGTCATGATGCTTGCCGAGCGGGCCGAAGACGTCGTGGTTGCCCGGCGTGGCATGGAAGCGGAGGCCATGACGATCACGATAGGCCGCGAGCAGCCGTACGAGGCTCGCCACCGTGCCGCGCTGGCCGTCATCCGTATAGTCGCCGAGCAGCACGACATGGCGGATGCCCATGGCGACGATCCGGTCGAGCGCCGCGGGCAGGGCGGCGAAACTCTCGTTGTAGACACGGGTGGAGCGGACGGTATCGGCGAAGGTGCGCACCGTCAGCCTTCGTCCGTTCACGACGATGCCGGGAAAATCATAGTCGCCTTCGATATCGTGGAAATGGGCGTCCGCGATGACGGCGACGCGGGCCATGGGGCTCAGGCCCGCCTGCGGTAGAGGAAGTAGCGCTTGCTGTCGACGGAGGCGGGCAGCGCCAGAGGCTCCAGTGCGGCATGGTCGAGCGGCAGGCCGCTGATGGCAACGCCGCCGGCGCCGAGCGCGCGGGCGACGACATCCGGCAGCCAGGTCAGCGTGACCGCGTCCTTGTCGTCATAACCGGTGCCGATATCGGCATGGACGAGCGCGGCATTCGTCCCGGCAAAGGCCCTTGCCGTCTCGACGATTTCCCCGAGCACCAGGTCGCCCGGCGGCGGTGTGGAGGAGGAATGCGCGCCGAGCGCCCGGTCGAAGGCGACGATGCGCCGGCCAGGGAATTTTTCGCGCAGGTGATCGAAGGTGCGGCCGTTGCCAAGGCCGATTTCGAGGATCGCGCCGTCGTCCGGCAGCGGCAGGTTCTGCGCGACATGATCGATGACGTCGCGCTGGGCGGACATGCGGCGGATGAAGCTTTCGAGACGGCTCATGCAGGAAAATCTCAGGCCTTGAGAATCGTATCGGCGGCGATGCCGCGCCGGGCGAAGACGTTGCGCGTGTCAACGATCAGCGCGCCCCATTCGGCGAGCGCCGCATAGTCGACATCGTCATGGTCGGTGGCGATGAGGATCGCGTCGAAGGCACGGATATCCGCCTCGTTCCAGGAAGCCGACGGGCGGCCGCGGAACGCGCCGTATTCGCGGGTCGGCGGTATCTCCGGCACATGCGGGTCATAGTAGCTTGCCGAACCGCCGCGCTCCTCGATCAGCTCGATCAGCTTCAGCGAGGGGCTTTCGCGGATGTCGGGGACGTTCTTCTTGTAGGCAAGGCCGATCACCAGCACCTTCGAGCGGCTCAGCGCCTTGCCGGCGCGCCGGTCGAGCGCTTCGGCCAGCCTTGCCACCACATGGCGGGGCATGGCCGAATTGATCTCGCCGGCCAACTCGATGAAGCGGGTCGGCAGCTCGTGGGCGCGCGAGGCCCAGGTGAGGTAGAAGGGGTCGATCGGGATGCAATGGCCGCCGAGGCCCGGGCCGGGATAGAAGGGCATGTAGCCGAAGGGTTTCGAACTGGCGGCCTCGATCACCTCCCAGATGTCGATGCCCATGGCCTCGTAGACGACCTTCAGCTCGTTCACCAAGGCGATATTCACGGCGCGAAAGATGTTCTCCGTCAGCTTCACCGCTTCCGCCGTGGCGGTGGAGGAGACGGGCACGACCGTCTTGACCACCGCGCCGTAGAAGGCGGTGACGAGCGCCTGCGCCGTATCGCCGTCGCCGGCGACGACCTTCGGGATGGTCGAGGTCTGGAATTCGCGGTTGCCGGGGTCCTCGCGCTCCGGCGAGAAGCCGAGGAAAAAATCCGTGCCGGATTTCAGGCCCCCGGCCTCCAGCGTGCGACGCACCAGGCCGTCGGTCGTGCCGGGATAGGTGGTCGATTCCAGAACGACGAGCTGGCCGGGGCGAAGCGTCGCGGCGATGTCGCGGCAGGTCTGCTCGACATAGCGCATGTCGGGATCGCGGTGACGCGTCAGCGGCGTCGGCACGCAGATGGCGATGATGTCGCATTCACCGAGCCGGGAGAAGTCGCTCGTCGCGGCAAAGCGGCCGGCGCGATGCTCCGCGTCGAGAATGTCACTCGGCACTGCCTCGATATAGCTGCGCCCGGCCTCGATCGCGGTGATCTTGCCCGGGTCGATATCGAAACCCGTCACGGTAAAGCCGGCACGGGCGGCGGTGATGGCAAGCGGCAGGCCGACATAGCCGAGGCCGACAATGCCGACGCGGGCCCCGCGAGACGTTATTCGGGCCAGCAGCGTCTCGTGGGAAAGCAAGGCAGTTGGCATCGGCACTCCGCGCACATATACAGGACCGCGCGTTGAGATGGGAGAGTTTGGCCAGCCTGTCAACCCTAGCCCGAACGGGGCGGGGGATGGATGCGAGGTCCGTGGGCCGGTTTCCGACCCGCCCGCAATGCTGCGGCAACACGGTGCGCAGCGAGCTGTTCCGCAACGCGCGCCGTGCTTGCGGCACCCGGACGACAAGCAGAAAGGGCCCGCGGGCGAGCATGAAGATCGCATTCTACGCCCCGCTGAAATCGCCCCACCACCCCGTGCCCTCGGGCGACCGGTTGATGGCCCGCCAGCTTCTCGCATGCCTCGGCCACGCCGGCCATGCAGTCGCGCTCGCCTCGGAGCTGCGCGCCTTTTGCGGCGACAGCGATGACGCAGCGGCCTATGCGGCGCTCACGGCGCAGGCTGCGGCCGAGGTCGAGCGGCTTTCGGCGCTCTGGCGGGCGGAAGGGGCGCCGGACCTCTGGTTCTGCTACCACCCCTACTACAAGGCGCCGGACCTGATCGGTCCCGCGCTCTGTGAACGTTTCGGCATCGCCTATGCCACGGCCGAAGCTTCCTATTCCGGGCGCCGCAATGTCGGCATCTGGGCCGACATGCAGGCGCGCGTGCTCGACGCCGTCCGCGGCGCCACAGTCAATATCGGGCTCACCGCCCGCGACCGGGCGGGCCTTGCCGCCGCCACGCCGGAGGCGGTCATTGCGCCGCTGAAACCCTTCATCGACGCCGCACCGTTCACAGGTCAGACCCCGCGGCCACAGCCGGGACATCTCGTCACCGTGGCCATGATGCGGGCCGGCGACAAGCTGGAGAGCTTTCGCGCGCTTGCTGTGGCGCTGCGGCTGGTCGAGGACAGGCCCTGGCGCCTTTCGGTGGTGGGCGACGGGCCGCTGCGGGGCGAGGTGGAAGCACTGTTTTCCGGCTTCGGCGACGGGCGCATCGCCTGGCTGGGGCAGAAGCCGCAGGCGGCTGTGGCAGAGATTCTGGCCGAAGGCGCACTCTATGTCTGGCCGGGCTGCGGCGAAGCCTATGGGCTCGCCTATCTGGAGGCGCAGGCCGCCGGCCTTCCCGTCGTCGCCCTGCGGACGGCGGGCGTTCCGGAGGTGGTCGAGGACGGCAAGACCGGGCGCCTCACCGCGCCGGGCGATCATGCTGCCTATGCGGCGGCCATCGCGGCCCTCATGGACGACGCAGTGGAACGCCGGCGTCTTGCGTACAATGCCCGCGCCCGCGTGCTGGCCGAGCATTCGCTGCCGGCCGCCGCCGCGGCGCTCGACGCCATCGTGCGGAAAGCTGTAGGAGAGACAGGATGACGCTGCCAGCCAGCGCAAAACCCCTCGTGGACGAAATCGCCCGCCGGGCCGCGGCCGGAAAGCCGCTGAGGCTGTGGCTGCGCGACGACGACGCCGTGGAGCCCACAGCAGCGCTCGACACGTTGCTGGCGCTGACGGAGCGCCACGCGGTGCCCGTGCTCGTCGCCGTCATCCCGGCCTTCACAGGTGCGGCACTCGCGGCGCGGCTGGCCGAAGCCCCGCAGGCGCAGGTGGCGGTGCATGGCTGGGCGCATGAAAACCATGCGGGGCCAGGGGAGAAGAACCAGGAGCTCGGCGCCCATCGCCCGGCGGAAACGGTCCTTGCCGAGCTTGACCAGGGTTTCAAACACCTTTCCACGCTCCATGCCGGCCGCTTCGTGCCCATGCTGGTGCCACCGTGGAACCGCATCGCACCTGTCGTTATCGGCGGCCTGCCGCCCCTTGGCTTCAAGGCGCTCTCCGTCTTCGGTCCGGAAAAGCCGGCACCGCTCGCTGTGCTCAACACGCATGTGGACATCATCGACTGGCGCGGCACGCGGGGTGCACGGCCGGCCGAGGCGGTGATTGCCGATCTCGTGCGCCTGTCGCAGGCCCACGACGGCCCGATCGGCCTCCTGACCCACCACCTCGTGCACGACGCAGCCGCGTGGGCGCTGATGGCGCTGATTTTCGAGGCGACCGCCGGGACGGCGGGCTGCGTCTGGGCCCGCGCGGGAGACCTCGTCGGGTAGGGTAGTATCCTCCTCCAGTGCCGCCGCCTCATTTTTTGCTGCCGTTCGGCTCGCCAGGAAAGGAAGAGACGTGTTGTTCCGTGACCACCCGCCTCCCGGCAGGGCGGAGCGCTTCACCGTCGGACGGCCCAGGGTTTCCAGCGGGAAATGCCGGTCGCAAGTCGCCCGCCGCCGCTGCGCCGGGCGACTTGCGCAAACCACGGCCTTGCAGACGGTGAACGGATGATCACAGAAATATGAAAGACGCGAGAGCGGGGTGAGGGGACTAGTCCCTTGTTTCTGCCGCAATTCCTTGGCAAATCCAGCCCGCGCCGCAAGGTGCTTCGCTGCTTCGCGGAACGGGTTTTCCATTCACAGCGGCGAAAAGTCCGGTAACGGAATGCCTTCGCGAAAGGCTATCGGAAAAGGATGAGAACGCCTGTTGCGTGGACGCACGCAACAGCAATCTGGCCGACCCGAAGGGGACGTTCAGGAAATGCCGGCAGGCAAGGCCGACGGAGAGGTCCTCAGTGCGCGGTTGCGAGCCGCTCGCCCATCACGCGCATGGTTTCGGCCATGCTGCGGGGGCAGGACGAGAGAACCTTGAGGAAGCAATCCTTGCGAATGCGCAACGCTTCCACGACCGTGGAGGCCTTGACGGTGGCATTGCGGGTCGTGCCGCAGAGGATGGCGATTTCGCCGACGACCGAGCAACTGCCGGTCGATGCGATCTTCTCGTCTCCTGAGGGGCCTTCCTTGTAGACGTCGACGACGCCCGACAGAACGACATAGGCGGCATCGCCTTCATCGCCCTGATGGAAGAGCTCCTGGCCCTCACGGTAGCTGACGCGGTCCGAAGCGAAGGCGAGCAGTTTCAGCTTGCCTGCGTCGATGCCCGAGAACAGCGGCACCCGTCGTAACATCTGCACTTCGTCGTTCAAGATCATAACAGTCAACCGCCTCGAATTCCGGTTATCTGATCACTTCATACCAGTCATGCTATCAGTTGCTTGTATACCGTACCACTTTCGACGATCGTTTCGTAGGTTCCGTCTTCCACCAAACTTCCGCCATCAAAAGCAAGCACTCTTTTAAAGTGTTTTGCAAGCGGGGTATTTGACAAAACCCAGACAACGGCTGGATTATCACCGCTCTTGGCCAGGAACGCAAGGGCCGCCTCCACGATGTGCTCCTGGAGGTGGTGGTCGACGCCCGAGAACGCCCGGTTGAAGATGTAGTAGTCAGAGCGGCGGATGAGGGCGCGGGCAAGACCCAGCTTCAGGCGCTGCAGGCTGTTCAGTCGCCGGCCACCGGTCCCGATATTCGATTCCAGCCCCAACGCCATCAACGCGCGGTAGAGTTCCGGCCGCTTGGCCAAAAGCTCCCCACCGATCTCCCTGAGCTTGGAAATCGCGTCGCTGAAGCGATGGTTGAGCTTGCCGAACACGATATTGTCGACCAGCGTTCCCGATGTGAGATAGGCATTCGGATTGTAACGTTCAATATGGGTCTGCAGTTCCACCGGCAGGTTCGCGTGGAACTGGTGGCGCACCTCGACGATCTTGCGCATCAGCGTCTCATCGAGCACGCCGAAGCGGTGCCGTGGCTCGACATAGAAGAAGCTGAGCCTGATCAGCGCAATCCTGTCTTCCTCGCTGGGTGCGGCATTGTGCCGCAGCTTCTGGAGGAGGTGCTGATAGGTCGGAATCTCGTCCGCCCGCATGAAGGTCAGCTGTTCGAAGAACGGGTGGTCGGGCGGCAGGTCCTTGAAGAGCTCCACCGTGCTCTCCGCAATGCCCTTGCCCATCTCGAACAGCGCCTCGCCAAGGCCGCTCTCGCGCATGATGTTGCGGAAATAGGGCGTTTTGACGATGGCCCTGGTGGAGGCCTTCGGATCCGGCATCATGCCGAAGAACAGGTTCTCGGCGACCGGCGCCTCGGTGTTGTACTCGTTGTCGCGGAACGGCACGATGAGGCTGTTGAGGTCGCGGCGGTTCAGCTCCTCGCGAAGGTCATGGCGCATCTCGACGATCTGGGCGGCGAAATCGGGATTGTTGTTGACCGCGATCGAGGAATGCAGCGCCAGCTGCAGCACGTCGTCGGACAGCTCCACCACGTCCATCACCGCCATCATCGCACCGAACAGCCCGTCCGTACCGTTGGCATTGAGCGTGGCGAGGTCGATCCAGTTGCCGTTGAGGTCGAAATCCGGATTGCCGGAGCGGCGCGCCTCCAGCACGTCCCACTTGCGCTGGTCGGCCTCCTGCCCCTTGTAGACGGCCGGCTCGATCGGTGCGTGCTTGAGGCCGTAGAGCAGGTTGTCCTGCAGGCTGCCATGGAAGAAATAGGCATCGGGCGAGACATAGGAGATGCGCCTGCCGGTCACGGCCTCAGGCAGGCTGAAGAGGTCGTCGTCGCCCGCCGTCACCTTGCCGCCGGCCGGCCAGACGACGCGCGCCAGCACCTCGGCGAGACGATCGCCGCCGCTCGCCGCCGTGCCGATGATGGCGACGGTCTCGCCGGGCGCGATCTTGACCGTGACATGCTCCAGGGCCCGCCCGCCGATATCGTCGTCGATCAGGAGGTTCGTGGTGCTGAGCGGATGGTTCAGCGCCGGCTGGCTCTCCGCGTCGATCGCCTGGATTTCCGGAGCGATCATTTCATCGGCTTCGAACTGCTCGACGACCTGCTCGTACTTCACCTGAACGTCCTGGCGCACCAGCTCCCAGTCGATCAGCTCCTTCAGCGGCCCCGGAAGCTCCTTGTAGGCGTTGATGACGGCGACGAGCTGGCCGACGTCGAGCCTGCCGACGATCGTGAGGTAGCCGCCGATGCAGTAGAACAGGAAGGGCGTCAGCTGGGCGAGGAAGTTGTTGAGGAATTTGACCAGGAACTTCCACTGGTAGATGTCGTAACGGATCTTGAAGATGCGGCCGAGCCGGGCGGCGATGTCGGCGCGCTCGTAGTTCGAGGTGTCGTAGGCGTGGATCGTGTCGATGCCGTCGACGATTTCCGCCACGCGCCCAGCGAGCTGGCGGGCGGTGAGCTGGCGCTCGCGGCCGAGCTCGATGAGCCGGCGGCGCATGCGCGGGATGATGCCGACCTGGATCATCGCCATCGCGAAGGCGATGAAGCCGAGCCAGAAATGCTGGATGAAGATGAAGATCAGCGCCGTCAGCGCCTGGCCGCCGAGCAGCGCCGGCTGCACGAAGGCATCCGCGGTGAAGCCGCCGAGCGGTTCCACCTCGTCCTTGACCATGGAGGAAACTTCGCCGGCCTTGATGTGCTTGAAATAGCGCGGCGGGAAACGCAGGATGCGATCGACGAGTTCGTAGCGGATGCGCCGCAGCAGCCGCTCGCCAAGGCGGCCCTTGTAGGTGTTGATGAAATACTTGAACAGGCCGTTGATGATGACGAGCACGAGGAACGTCAGGCTGAGGGCGAGCAGCGAGGGCATGCGCTCCAGCGGCAGGCCCGCGAAAAGCTCGACATGGCCGAAGAACGGCAGGTCGAAGGCGATCGGCATGAAGAGCTGGGTGTTGCCGGGCTGCTCGAATCCCGTCCCCTGGATCGGGCCGTTGACGATCTGCTTGGGCAGGTCGAAGGCCAGATAGTAGGGAATCATGGACAGGGCGACGATCAGCAGGATCGCGAGCTGCTGCGGCCGGGTGTGGACCCAAATGTACCGGGCGAGGCTTTTTTCCATGAAGAGCTTCTGTGCGTGAAAGGCCGCTGTCTCGTGTGAAGATTATAAGACAGCCGCAATACCGCAAGAGCTAGGTAGTCGCTCGCTGTTTTAGTAGGTCCCTCAGGATTTTTGCGGTGCGATTGGCGCCATCCAGTTGCAAAACAGGCACATTTTTCTCCGTTTCCGCGGAAAGCGCACGAGAAATTGCGTCTGCCATCGTCTCCCTGGAAAGCGTATCCTCGCGCAGCACGACAGCCCGGCCGAGCCGTTCCAGCCGTTCGGCACGCGCCGTCTGCTCGCTCTCGCCGCCCGATGCGAAGGGCACCAGCACGGCGCCGCAGCCGGCCTGCAGCACGTCGCAGACGGTGTTGTAACCGGCCTGTGAGACCGAGAGCCGCGCTGCCGCGAGGAGATTGCGGAAATCGGTGCGGAAGCGCACGAGATCGACATTGGCCGGGCATGCGCCGGAAAGGCGCGAAAAATCGGCCTGCGGCATGTTGGGGCCGGTGATCACCAGCCAGCGGCGGGCGCTATCGAGCCCCTGCGCCGCCTGGAGTGCGGCCTCCACCAGGCCGGCGCCAACAGCCCCGCCGCCGGCGGAGACGACGACGTCGTAGCGTTCGGCGGCAGGCTCTGCCGCCGGACCGCCGACGAGGCCGGTATAGACCACCCGCTCGGCAATGGCCTCCGCCAGCGGGAACGTATCCTCCAGACGCACGAAGGCGGGATCGCCGTGCACGAGCACCCGGTCGAAATGACGACGCACGAGGTCGATCGTCTCCTCGTCGCGGCCCGGCTTGGCGCGCTCCTGCAGGATGTCGCGCAGCGAGGTCAGGAGGAGGGGGCGCGGCGTGCTCGCCTCGATCGCCTCGATCAGCGGCAGCAGCTCGAAGCGCACCTGGCGGCGACCGAAGGGGAAGGCCTCGACAATGACGATATCGGGCCGCACGGCATGATAGGCGGCGAGCAGTTCGTCGCGCCGCGCGGCCTTGAAGGCCTCGTCGATGACCGCGCCGTTCTCGTCGACGAGCGCGGAAAAGCCGCCGTCACCGACCGCGATGGCCGGGAGGGCTATATGGTCGATGCCGGGACCGGGAAAGCCGTCGACCGGCATGCCGCCGGTGACGAGCGTGACCGCAAAGCCGTCATCGACGAGCGCGCGCACGATACGGCTGGCGCGGGCGAGATGGCCGATGCCGAGCAGGTGCTGGACATAGAAGAGGACGCGCGGGACGCTCATCGGCGGGCTCCCGCCTCGAACAGCGCCTTCAGCTGCGCAATGCTGGTATGGTGGTCGAAGCTCCGGCGCACCTTCGCCTCGGCGGCCGCACCGAGGCGGTGGCGAAGGGCGGGATCGCGGATCGCGCGTTCAAGCGCTCGGGAAAACGCATCCACGTCCTCGGAGGGGACGAGCAGGCCGTTCTCCTCGTTCTCGAAAAGCTCGGGGATGCCGGAAATGTCGGTCGCCACGCAGGCGAGCTGCTGGCTTGCCGCCTCCACCAGCACGTTCGGCAGACCGTCGCGGTCGCCGTCCGGCGTGATGCGGCAGGCGAGCGCGAAAATGTCGGAACGGCGATAGGCGGCAAGCACATCCTTCTGGTCGACCGCGCCGAGCCAGGTGATCCTTTGCGCGATGCCAAGCTCGTCGGCGAGCTTTTGCAGCTTCGCCCGCTCGCCGCCGTCGCCGGCATGGACGAAACGCCAGTGAAGATCGGCCGGAAGCCGCGCAAGGGCCTTCAACAGGACATCGTAGCCCTTCTTCGGCACCGCGCGCCCGACGCTGATGATGGTGACGGGATCCTGCGGGTCAGCTCCGTCACGCAGTGGGCGGGCATTGCCGCTCGCGGCGGCCTCTGCCGGATGGGCGCAGTCGCATCCGGCCGGGGGGGCGTGCTCCCCGGTCTCAAGCGGCGGAAACCGGTCGAGATCGAGGCCGTGGTAGCTGAGGTGCACCCGGTCACGGTGCGGGCCGGCAAGGGTCTGCAGGTGGGCGTGGCCGGATTTGGTGCAGGTCACCGCCCAGTCGGCGATCGTCAGCTTGTCGGCGAGTTCCCAGTCCTTCGATGTCCAGATGTCCTTGGCATGGGCCGAGACCGAGAAGGGCAGGGCAAGCATGCGGGCCGCATAATTGGCGACGGAGGCGGGGGTGTGGATGAAATGGGCGTGCAGCCAGCCGCCGGCCTCGGGAAACTCCCCCACGAGCACCGCCGCCTGGCCGAAGCGGCGGAACCGGTTGCGGCTGAAATCGCGCGGCAGATCCTTCAGGAACTGGCGGAAAGCGGCCCCGAAGCCGGGGGCGCGAAGGCTTTTGAACAGGCCGCGCAGCACGCGCAGCGGCTCCTCGTGCAGGTATTCCGGCAGGTAGAACACCGGGGCCTTGATCTCGTCGTGCACGGGATGGCGTTTCTTGTCCGTCGGGCGGCGGAGCGAGACGAGCACAAGCTCGAGCCCGGCGCGCTCCAGCCCGCGCAGTTCCTGAGCGATGAAGGTTTCCGAAAGGCGCGGATAGCCCTTCAGCAGCACGACGATCTTATGCGGCAGCGACACGGCGGGCGTGGCCTCTTTCAAGCGACGGACGGCGGGGTGAGTTCCCGCGCGGAGAGCTCCTCGCCGACGATGCGGGCGATGTTGCGCAGGCCTTCGAGCCGGAGTTCGGGATTGCCGCTCGAGGGCGGGCGGCATTCCGGAAGGGTCTTCAGCACGGCGGCAAGGCGCGCGGGATCGGCCGATTCCTCCGGCAGCAGCATGTTGATGAGGCCGAGTTCGGCAGCGCGGGTGGCACGGATGAGCTGCTCCTCGCGCGGCTGCACGCGCGGCACGATGAGCGCCGGCTTGTCGAAGGAGAGAATCTCGCAATAGGTGTTGTAGCCGCCCATCGCCACCACGGCCTTCGCGCCGGCCACCAGGTCCTCCATGCGCGAATCGAACTCGATCACCTCGACATAGGGGATTTTCGCAGCTTCCTGCGTCAGCTTGGTGCGCTCGCCCTGCGGCATGTAAGGGCCGAGCACGATGAGGGCGCGATGGGTGAGACCGGCATCGTGCCGGTAGGCGCGCAGCACATCCTCCACCAGTTCAGCCCCGTCGCCGCCGCCGCCGGTCGTCACCAGGATGTAGTCGCCCGAGGGCTGGTACTGGGCGCGGTCCATCTGCAGCGCGTTGCGCTGCAGGAAGCCGACGAAGTTCAGCTTGTCGCGCACGCCCTGCGGCACGTCGAGGCCGACGAGCGGATCGTAGAAATCCGGCGGGCCGTAGACCCAGATGTCGTCGTAGAACCGCGCGATCTTGTGCATGACGTCCTTGCGCTTCCACTCGGCATCGAGCAGGTGCGGAGAATCCATGACTTCACGCAGGCCGAGGATCAGCCGCGTGCCGCGGCCCTTCAGGTAGGCCAGCGTTTCCTCCACCTCGCCGGAAAGGCCCATCGGCTCCTTGTCGATGATGAAGATGTCCGGATTGAACGTCTCGGCCGTGTGGCGGATGATCGACCGGCGCATGGTCAGCGTGTCTTCCAGGTCGATATGGCGCTCCAGCGAGGTGTATTCGCCGTTGCGCAGCTTGATGACGCTGGGGATCTTCACGAAGTCGACACGGGCGCGATAATCGAAGGCGCCGGCGATCGTCGCGCCCGAGATGATCAGGACGTTGAGGCCGCGATATTCCTCCACCAGCGCATGGGCGATCGTACGGCAGCGGCGCAGGTGCCCGAGGCCGAACGTGTCGTGGCTGTACATGAGGATGCGGGCGTGCTCGAAACTGCGGCTCAAGGGCAAAGTCTCCCGAAATCCGCCGGGCTCGCCATCGTGGAGGGGCGATTCTTCTGCATTCGTAATCCCGATTTCACTTATAGGGGTCAGCCGCATCACGCAGTCCATCGCCAAGGAAGTTGAAAGCCAGAATGACCAAAACGACGGGTACCACCGGAAAGAGCAGCCACGGATAGAGAGCGATAATGTTGATGCTGCGGGCTTCCGTCAGAAGGATGCCCCAACTGGTGATGGGTGGCCGGAGGCCGAGCCCGAGGAAACTCAGTGCCGTCTCCCCGAGGATCATGCCCGGAATGGTCAGCGTTGCGCTGGCGATCAGGTGGGACATGAAGCCGGGTATGAGATGGCGGCGAATGATGCGGGCGCTGCCCGCGCCCATGACCTGGGCCGCCAATACATAATCTTCCTCCCGCAAGGCAAGAAGTTTCGAGCGCACGGCGCGTGCAAGTCCGGTCCAGTCGAGCATGCCGAGGATGATCGTAATGCCGATATAGACGAGAATGGGGCTCCAGGTGACCGGGATGATCGCGGCGAGCGCCATCCACAGGGGAATGCTTGGAATCGACTGAAGGACCTCGATGACGCGCTGCACGATGAGATCGAAGACGCCGCCGTGATAGCCGGCAAGGCCACCGATGACGATGCCGAGCACGAAGCTCATGGCAACGCCGAGCGCACCGATGGTGAGCGAGATGCGCGCGCCATAGAGGATGCGCGAGAGCATGTCGCGCCCCAGCCGGTCGGTGCCGAGGAAGAAGAACTGGCCGTCCTTGGCCGGGCAGACAAGATGGACGTCCGAGGTGAACAGGCCCCAGAACTTGTATTTGTCGCCACTGCAGAAGAAGCGCAGCTTCTGCACGTCCGTCTTGTCGTCCGTGTAGACGCGCCGCAGATTGTCCATGTCGAGCGTCATCTTCTGGCCGTAGACGAAGGGACCGACGAACTGGCCCTCATGCGTGAAGCGCAGGGTCTGCGGCGGGGAGTAGATGAAGTCGATGTTGCGGGTGTGCAGGTTGTAGGGCGACAGGAACTCGCTGACCGCGATCATCAGGTAGATGACGAGGAGGAAGATGCCGGAGACGAGCGCCATGCGGTGGCGGCGGAACTGCCACCACATCAACTGGAACTGCGAGGCCTGCGCGACCTTCTTCAGCTCCTCCGTCTTGTGTTCGGCGGCATAGGGGTCGAACGGCTTGTCCGAGACGAAATGGCCGAGCGGGGCGCCGGGTTCGGGAAGAGGCGTCTTCACTTGCGGCTTCCTCCGCCGAGCCGGATGCGCGGATCCAGAATGGCGAGCGCGATATCCGAGATCAGCACGCCAATGACCGTCAGGAAGGCCAGGAACATCAGGAAGGAACCGGCGAGATACATGTCCTGTGTCTGCAAGGCCTTGATCAGCATGGGGCCGGTCGTTTCGAGCGACAGCACGATGGCGGTCACCTCCGCGCCCGAGATGATCGAGGGCAGGATGGAACCGATATCGGAGATGAAGAAGTTGAGAGACATGCGCAGCGGATATTTGGTGAGGACACGCATCGGATGCAGGCCCTTGGAGCGTGCGGTCACGACATATTGCTTGTTGAGCTCGTCGAGCAGGTTGGCGCGCAGGCGGCGCACCATCGCGGCCGTGCCCGCCGTGCCGATGATGATCACGGGTATCCAGATATGCGAGAGGATGGAGCGGAATTTCTCCCAGCCCATCGGCGCACCGAGGAACTGGCGGTCCATCAGCCCGCCGATCGAGACGCCGAACCAGATATTGGCGAAATACATGACGACCAGCGCCAGCATGAAGTTCGGCACGGCAATGCCGATGAGGCCGGCGAGCGTCAGGCCGTAGTCGCCCCAGCTATACTGGTGGGTGGCCGAGTAGATGCCGATCGGGAAGGCGATCAGCCAGGTGAAGATGATGGTCACGAAGGAGACCAGCACCGTCAGCCAGAGCCGGTCGCCCACCACCTCCGAAACGGGAAGGCGATATTCGAAAGAGTAGCCGAAATCGCCGATGAGCATGCCGCCGACCCAGTGCAGGTAGCGCAACGGCGCAGGCTTGTCGAAGCCGTAGCGCTCGCGCAGCTCCTCGATCTCGGCCATGTCGGTCGCCTCGCCCATGGCGCGCAGCTCCGAGATGTAGCTCTCGAAATAGTCGCCTGGCGGCAGCTCGATGATGGTGAAAACCAGCACCGAGATGAGCGCGAGCGTCGGAACCATGACGGCGATGCGCCAGAGGATGTAGCGGATCATCGGGCAGGCTCCTGGGGACGGGGCAGGGCGAAGCGACAAGGTTTCGTCCGTGGCCGCCCCTCATCCGCCTGCCGGCTGGCTGACGACCACGCATGGAAGATCGCCTGTCCCATCACGCACCCTCCTCGTACCAGAACGTATCCGGCATGTAGACCCCGAGGAAGGCGGTGGGCTGGAAACCGCAGAGGGCCTTTTCCGGCATGTTGCGCAGCTGGCGCGCACGCACCACCGGCTGGGAAATGCCGTTGACCGTGCCGATGGTGAAGACCTGGTCGGCGTGATGGGCGAGCATTTCATGCCAGATCGCCGTGCGCTCCGCTTCCGTCGTCGTCATTTCCCAGGCGGCGAGCCTGTCGACGAGATACTGCACCTCGGGCATGTCGGGCGGCTCGCCCTTGGTCTTGACGGTCGCGTAGTACATGCCCCAGACGGGCCACTGGTACTGGTCGTCGGAACTCGGCGCCAGTTCGGCGGGCGACATTTCCGGTGTGGGCACGCCATTGTCGAGCCCGTACCAGACGGACATCACCACCTCGCCGCCGATGGCGCGGCTGCGGAAGATGTCGCGCTGGGAAACCCGTACGAAAAGCCCGAGGCCGATCTCGCGGAAATAGTCGGTGACGAGTTCCAGCACGTCCGTTTCCAGCGTGCTCTCGCCGGCGCTCTCGATGACGACCTGGGCGGGGCGGCCATCCGGAAGAAGCCGCGTGCCCTCGTCGTCGCGCTTGTCGAGCCCGGCCGCATCGAGCAGGCGGTTGGCCTCCGCCGGGTCGTAGCCGGCATAGGCCTTTGCATAGTCCGGCTTGAAGAGGGTGCTTTCCGGCAGCACCGTGTTGGCACTTTCCTGGCCGAGGCCGTAGAAGACCGCCTTGTTGATCTCCGTACGGTTGATGGCGAGCGACATCGCCCTGCGCACGCGCACGTCGCGCAGCACCGTGCGCCAGCCTTCATCGCCGCAGTTGAGATTGGGGATCAGGGCGACACGCGAGCCCAGCGTGCGTTTCCACAGCATCACGTTGATCGGATACGTCGCCTCGGCGCTCTTCAGCAGCGTGTAGTCGGTGAAGTCGAGATTGCCGATCTGCAGGTCGCTTTCCCCGGTCGCCGTCTTGGCGGAGATGAGATCCGGCGAGGAGACGTTCAGCACCAGCCGGTCGACATAGGGCAGCTGCGTGCCGTTCTCGTCGACCCGGTGGAAGAACGGGTTGCGCTCGAAGATGAACTGTTCGGCGGGCGGGGCGGTGCGCGGCCGCCAGGCCTCCAGCGTCGGGAGATCCGGGTTTTCCGGCCGGGTCTGGCGCGACATCTTGATGTGCAGGCCGCGCCAGTCGTCGACGCGCTGCTTCTTGATATGCTTTTCCAGCGCCTCCGCTGTCTGGAACTTCTTGTGGAACTGCCGCATGTAGGCGGACGGCAGCGCCAGCACCAGCGGAATGGGCGAGGCGAGTTTCGGCAGGAAATCCGGGATCGGCTTTTCCCAGGTGTAGCGCACCGTCAGCGGATCGACCACGTCGAAGGCGGGCGGCTTGCCTTCGACGAGCAGGTCGGTGGGCGGACCACCCTTCAGGAGCTCGCGGTTGAGGATGACCTCTTCCCAGCAATAGCGGAAGTCCTCCACCGTGAAGGGGTCGCCGCTCGACCATCTGTGCCCTTCGCGCAGGCGGAAGGTGAAGATGCGCTCCTCTTCCACAGTGAAGCTCTCGAGGATGTCGGCGACGAGCTTCAGGTCGCGATCGTAGCCGACAAGGCGCGAATAGCTGTTGATCGGGACGAGGCGCACGTCGCGCTGGCCGCCGATCAGGATGCGCAACCGCCCGCCCTGCTTGCCGGGGACGCCGCCGAGCGCGGCGGTGTTGACGACGCGTGGCACCTTCGGCAGGCGCTCTGCAACCGGCGGCAGTTCACCAGCCGCGATCTTGTCCTTGAAATATGCGGCATCGCTGTCCAAGCCGCGGGCGATGCCGGGAACGAAGGCGGCGGCCAGCAGGCCGAGTGTGGTGCGGCGCGTGATCACGAGCAAAGCTCCCGCATGTCGGCATTCCTGCGGGCAAGCACGAAATGGCCGCCACCGAGATCGGCCGGCGCCAGACCCTCGCTGCCCTCCTCGTCGCGGAAGACCTGTGCCCAGCTCTCGCGCGAGACGGCGCTGGTCCGGCCGGCCGTCTCGAAGTTCAGCGGGCGCTCGAGATCGGGGAAGGGAACGGCATCGAGCAGCGCCCGCGTATAGGGATGCACCGGCGCGGTCATGATGATCTCGCGCGGCGCGATCTCGACGATACGCCCGGCCCACATCACGGCGACCCGGTCGGCCATGTAATCGACCACGGCAAGGTTGTGCGAGATGAAGAGATAGGTGAGGCCGAGGTCCTTCTGGAGGTCCTTGAGCAGGTTGAGGATCTGCGCCTGCACGGAGACGTCGAGCGCGGAAACCGGTTCGTCGCAGATGATCATGCTCGGGCCGAGGGCAAGTGCCCGGGCGATGCCGATACGCTGGCGCTGACCGCCGGAGAAGGAGTGCGGATAGCGCTTCAGCGAGGCCTCGTCGAGGCCGATGGCGCGGATCAGCGCTTTCGACGCCATCCTGCGCTTGGCCGCATCGCCATAGTCGTGGATGTCGAGGGGTTCACGCAGGATGTCGCCGACCGTCATGCGCGGCGAGAGCGAGGATTGCGGGTCCTGGAACACCATCTGCAGGCGCGTGCGCAGCGATTGCAGCTCGGCGCCCTTGGCGTTCAGCACGTCGACCGGCCCCTTGCCGTCGTCGAACAGCACCGATCCGGCGTCCGGCTTGATCGCGCGCATCAGGATCTTGCTGACGGTGGTCTTGCCGCAGCCGCTTTCACCGACGAGGCCGAGACATTCGCCGCGCCTGATGTCAAAGCTGACGCCATCGACGGCCGGCCGCGGCTTTTCCTTCTGCTGGCCCGGCATGGCCCAGTTGTCCTTGCGGGTCACGAAGGTTTTGCTGAGGTCGCGGACCGAGAGGATGACGTCCGGCCCGGTGCGGGCCTGATATTTCTTCGACAGCAGGCTGTCCTGGTTGACCTCGATCTCACGCAGCGGCTTCAGCCGGTCGCCGCGCTTCATGCCGAAATGCGGGATCGCCGCCATCAGGCCCTTGAGGTAGGGATGGGCAGGCCGATGGAAGATCGTCTCGACCGGCCCCGCCTCCATGATCTCGCCCTGGTAGATCACCACGACCTCGTCGGCGATGTTGGCAACGACGCCAAGATCGTGCGTGACGAGCAGCACCGCCATGTCCATCTGCTGCTGCAGGTCGCGCAGGAGTTTCAGGATCTGCGCCTGGATGGTCACGTCGAGCGCTGTGGTCGGCTCGTCGGCGATCAGCAGCGCCGGGCCGCAGACGAGCGCCATGGCGATCATCGCGCGCTGGCGCATGCCGCCGGACAGCTCGAAGGAATACATGTCGTAGACCTTGCGCGGATTGTTGAAGCCGACGCGCGCCAGCATGTCCTCGCAGCGCTCGCGCATCTCCGCGCCGGTAAGACCGGTGTGGATGGCAAGGGACTCGCTGATCTGGTCGCCGATCGTGTGCAGCGGCGAAAAAGAGGTCATCGGCTCCTGGAAGATCATGCCCATGCGCCCGCCGCGAATGGAGCGGATCTTCTTGCCGTCGCGGGGCAGGGGCAGGATGTCGATCGGGCCTTCGTCGGAGCGCGGGTCGTCGAAGAGGATCTTGCCGGTGACCCGCGCGGTCGGCGGCTGCAAGCCCATGGCGGTCTGGCTGATGACGGACTTGCCGGAGCCGGATTCTCCCACGAGGGCGGTCACCTTGCCGGGCAACACCCTGAGATTTGCGCCCCTGACGGCAGTGATCCTCGCGCCCATCAGGGAGAAGGAGACGTGCAGGTCTTCAATCCGCAGCAGGTCCCTCGGCCGGCGCATCGCATTCGAATTCATATGTGCTTTCCCGCCTGACGGATTTTATCCACGCGGCCTTTTCTTGATGTTCCCCGCCAAGACACTAGCGCGCGCACTTTTTTCTGTCCACGCCTTACTCCAGGCAAGGTTGGGGGTTGTCGTTGCTCCGGCCGGGACCGAATATGAAGAAACGCCGCCGGCAGACGGGCACGCTCTTGCTTCCACCCCGCCGGCGGATGCAAAACCGCTTCGCACTTTTGCCGGAACTCCCCTAGGACAGCTTGATGTCAGCCAAGCAACGATTGAACGAACAACTGGAAAAAGCCGCCGAATACCGCGAGGACGGCGATTTCGGTGCCGCCTGGCAGGTGCTGGAGGCGGTTTCCGCCGATCCGGAGCGTGCCGCCCTCGGGCAGGAAACGGCGCTCGGCCTGCCGCGCCGGCTGCATTCGGCTTTCCTCAAGCTCGCGAAGGCCGAGGACGATCCGCTGGAGCGGATCGGCTACCAGTACCATCTCGTGCCCGATCCGGACCTTCTGGCCACGCACGGAACCTTCTCCTCGGCCGAGCGGCGGGCGATCGCCGAGGCGAACCGCACCGCGATCCCGCCCGTCATCCATCAGGTCTGGATCGGGCAGGGGGCCGTGCCGCCCTCGGCCAAAGCCTGGGAAAAGCACGCCAAGGCCCATGGCTATGGCCATTTCCTCTGGCGGGAGAAGGACCTGGAAGAGGCCGGCATCCACGAGAACAAGGCGTTCCGCGCCATGCTGGAGCGGGGCGACTATCCCGGCGCCGTCGATATCGCGCGCTATCTCCTCGTCGAACAGGAGGGCGGCATCTACCTCGATTGCGACTGGTATCCCGCCCGCGCCGACATCAGCTTCCACGATCTCTTGCCGATGACCGGGCTGACCGCCATGGCAGAGGACATTCCCCGCAAGACCGGCCGCGGCAGCCTGCTGCTCGCCAATTCCTTCCTGGCCGCGCCCGCCCATCACCCGGTCCTCATCCGCCTCAATGCGGTGCTGCCCGATGTCGTCGCGGCCATGCCCGGGGCGCCGGCCTGGTGGTCCACCGGCCCGCTGATCTTCACCGTCGTCGCCCGGGGCGGCGCGATCACGCTGGCCGACGCCGCGCTTGTGGCGGGCGACCTGCCGCGCGGCGCACCGTTCGGCGATGTCGAGGCGGCCTGCCGGGCGGCCGAGCATGACGATGGCGGATTGTTGCTGGCCTGGAAATCGTGGTGACAGGCGCCCCCTGGCCGGCAGGGCGGAAGGCGCGGGGTGGCGAAGACCGCCGCCGCACACTAGATACCGGCCGCATTCCGCTTGAAGCGGGCGGCGTTCCGTGCTTTGCCCGGCGTCGTATTCTATCTGTGATCGTCGACGGCCAGGACAGCCGCGAAAAGGTCCCATCCGGAGAAGAAGCATCATGAAGATCGCGATGATCGGTTCGGGCTATGTGGGCCTGGTATCCGGCGCCTGTTTTGCCGATTTCGGCCACACCGTCGTATGCATCGACAAGGCCGAAGCGAAGATCGAGGCGTTGAACCGCGGCGAGATCCCGATCTTCGAACCGGGCCTCGAGGCGCTGGTGGCAGAGAACGTCAAGGCGGGCCGGCTCTCCTTCACCACCGAATTTTCCGGCCCTGTCAGCGAGGCCGACGTCGTCTTCATCGCCGTCGGCACGCCTTCGCGGCGCGGCGATGGCCATGCGGACCTCTCTTATGTCTACGCCGCCGCCCGCGAAATCGCCCAGTCGGTCAAGGGTTTCACCGTCGTCGTCACGAAATCGACCGTGCCCGTCGGCACCGGCGACGAGGTGGAGCGCATCATGCGCGAAACCCGCCCCGAGGCCGACATCGCCGTCGTGTCGAACCCGGAATTCCTGCGCGAGGGCGCGGCGATCAGCGATTTCAAGCGACCGGACCGCATCGTCGTCGGCATCGAGGACGAGCGGGCGCGCGAGGTGATGACGGAGGTCTACCGGCCGCTCTACCTCAACCAGTCGCCGCTGCTCTTCACCACCCGGCGCACCTCCGAGCTGATCAAATATGCGGCCAACGCCTTCCTCGCGATGAAGATCACCTTCATCAACGAGATTGCGGATCTCTGCGAAAAGGTCGGCGCGGACGTGCAGCAGATCTCGCGCGGCATCGGCCTCGACGGGCGCATCGGCGCCAAGTTCCTGCATGCCGGCCCCGGTTATGGCGGCTCGTGCTTCCCGAAGGACACGCTGGCGCTGGTCAAGACCGCGCAGGACAATGACAGCCCCGTGCGGCTGATCGAGACCACCATCGCCATCAACGACACGCGCAAGCGCGCCATGGCCCGCAAGGTCGTCACCGCACTTGGCGGCGAGGTGCGCGGCAAGAAGATCGCCGTGCTCGGCCTCACCTTCAAGCCGGAGACCGACGACATGCGCGACGCGCCGTCGATCTCCATCATCCAGGCCCTGCAGGACGGCGGCGCGAAAGTTTTCGCCTACGACCCCGAGGGCATGGAGGCCTCCCGGACCGTGCTCGACCACGTGACCTACGGCACCTCGCCCTACGACATTGCCGAGGGTGCGGAGGCGATGGTCATCGTCACGGAATGGAACCAGTTCCGCGCGCTCGATTTCCAGCGGCTGAAGGCGAGCATGGCCAAACCCGTGCTGGTGGACCTGCGCAATGTCTACAAGCCGGAGGAAGTGGCCCGCCACGGCTTTGCCTATTCGAGCATCGGCCGCGGCACCTCTCCGATGGTCGCACCGGTCTCCGAGGCGGCGGAATGACGCATTTCCTCGTCACCGGCACCGCGGGCTTCATCGGCTTCCACCTCGCGCGGCGCCTGCTCGCCGACGGCCACACGGTCACCGGCTTCGACGGCATGACACCCTACTACGACGTGCGGCTGAAGGCGCAACGCCTCGCCCTGCTCGAACCTCATGACGGCTTCCGCCAGGTCACCGGCCGGCTGGAGGACCGTGCCGCGCTCGATGCCGCGGCCGCGCTGAAAGAGCCCGACGTCATCCTCCATCTCGCCGCCCAGGCCGGCGTGCGCTACAGCCTGGAAAATCCCGGCGCCTATGTGGACTCCAACCTCGTCGGCTCGTGGAACGTGCTGGAGCTGGCACGCGCGCTGCAACCAAAGCACCTGCTACTCGCCTCCACCTCCTCGATCTACGGCGCCAACGAGAAGGTTCCCTTCGCCGAGGCCGACCGGGCCGACGAGCCGATGACGCTCTATGCCGCCTCGAAGAAATCGATGGAACTGATGGCGCATTCCTACGCCCATCTCTATGGGGTGCCGACGACGGCCTTCCGCTTCTTCACCGTCTACGGCCCTTGGGGCCGGCCCGACATGGCGCCGATCAAGTTCTCCGACGCCATCCTCTCCGGCCGCCCGATCGACGTCTATGGCGAGGGCAGGATGAGCCGCGACTTCACCTATATCGACGACATCGTCGAGGCCATCGTGCGGCTCGTCGACGTCGTGCCGCGGGAAGACGGCCGTGTCACGGTGCCCGGCATCATCGATACGCTCTCGGCCGGCGCGCCCTTCCGCACCGTCAACATCGGCGGCGGTCAGCCGGTCGGGCTGATGACCTTCATCGAGACGATCGAAAAAGCGCTCGGCCGCCCCGCCACGCGCAACTACATGCCCATGCAGCCCGGCGACGTGCCCCGCACCTTCGCCTCCACCGACCTGTTGACCCACCTCACCGGCTTTGTCCCACGCGTGTCGCTGGAAGACGGCATCGCCGCCTTCGCGGCATGGTATCGGGAGTGGCGGGCGCACTGACGCCGCGTCTGCCCACGGGGCAGGGGTGGCGCAAGGGGACTGGGGCCGCCAGACGGTGCCTCGGAGATCAGAGCCGCATTTTTCGCCCTCTGATCACATAAGACGATTTATGGAACGCATGTACCGGCCATGCCTCCGGCCGGAAGCATCTCACCCGGCAGCCGGTTCTGTCGCATGGCAGGATTGCAGGTCGTAGAGGCGGAAGACCGGGCGGGGGCCGGCGGGGAGCGGTTTGGCGGGAGTGAAGGCGATGCGGCGTGTCTCGCCGGCCGCAAGGTCGAAGGCATTGTCGGAATAACGGCCGTCGGTGTCGGTCTCGATCATCACGAAGAGCGCCAGTCCGGTGGCGGTGACGTCGAGATGGATGGTCCCGTCCGGTCCATCTTCCTGCGTGAATGTCAGCCCGGCCGGCTCCAGGTCCAGCGCCTTGTAGGTGCCATGCACATAGTGCCCTTCACCCTGCATGCCGTTCGATGCGGTGAAGCGCCAGACGATGAGGGCACCGGCCGGCAGATCCGCCGCCGTGACGGTCGCAGCGGTCACCGCGGCGTCCGGCGTGCAGGCCGCCCGGGCATCCACGAGCGGCCGGCGCTCTCCCTTCATGTCGAGGAGCGCGATCGAAAGGTCGACCATGACATCGGCAAGCGTGTCGTTGACCAGCGAGAAGCGGATCGCTCCGCCGCCTTCCTCCGGGATTGCCGCGATCGCGACCGGCTGGAAGAAGCGGCGGACGAGATAGTGCATCGCCTTCCAGCGGCCGCCATAGTCGAGGCTCGACCAGGAGGCGACCGGCCAGGTGTCGTTGAGCTGCCAGTAGAGCGTGCCCATGCAATGCGGCTTCAGCGAACGCCAGTATTCCACCGCCGTCTTGATGGCGAGACCCTGCTGGATCTGGCTGAGATAGACGAAGTTCGGGAAATCCTTCGGGAAGCGGAAGTAGCGGAACATGGTGGCGGCAATGCGCTCGTTGCCGCCGGCATTCTTCTGATGCAGTTCCATGACGGGCGAGGCGATGTTCATATCCCTCGCCTCGGCATAGGTCTTGATGACGGGCAGCGACGTATAGGACTGGAAGCCGAACTCCGAGCAGAAACGCGGCCGCACGCTGCGGTAATTGTCGAACGGCTTGTTCTCGTGCCAGACGGACCAGTAGTGCATGTCGCCGGAGCCGTCGGCATGCCAGGCGTCGCCGAAATCGAGATAGCCGGAGGCCGGGCTCGACGGCCACCAGATCGCATCGGGCGCCGCCTTGCGCATCGCCTGCTCGATCGTGCGGTTCAGGCGATCATAGGACACCAGGTAACGGTCGCGGTCCTTCCGCGGCTCGTCGAACCAGGTGAGCGCGCCGACCAGCTCGTTGTCGCCGCACCAGAGCGCAAGCGACGGATGGGAGGAGAGGCGACGCACCTGGTAGTCCACCTCCCGTGCGACATTGTCGAGGAAGTCCTCGGTGGAGGGATAGAGATTGCAGGCGAACATGAAGTCCTGCCAGACGAGAAGACCCAGCCGGTCGCAAAGGTCGTAGAACCAGTCCGGCTCGTAAAAACCACCGCCCCAGACGCGGATCATGTTCATGTTGGCTGCCGCAGCGGATTGCAGGAGATCCGCGGTCCCGTCCGGGCTCGACAGTGAAAACAGCGCGTCGGCCGGGATCCAGTTGGCGCCGCGGCAGAAGATTTCGCGCCCGTTGACCTTCAGCGCGAAGCGGCTTCCGGCCGCGTCAAGCGTGGTGACGAGCTCCACCATGCGCAGACCGATCTGCCTGACGACGACATCACCGGGCAGCTCCACGCGAAGCGTGTAGAGCGCCTGCTCACCGCTTCCCGCCGGCCACCACAGCCGCGGCGCGGCGATCTCGAAGACATGGGTGACAACCGTTTCGCCGGCATTGACGCCGACATCGAGGCGGACACGCTCGTCATCAAGCGCGAAATGGAGGGCCACGATGTCTGGGTTCTTCGCAAAAACCGTCGCCGCCACCTGCAGATAGACCGAACCATCCGCATTGTGCGTCTGCCGCGTCGTCACGTGCTCGATGCGGGCCCTGTCGAGCCGGCAGAGCCGGATCGTGCCGTAGAGACCCAGCGGCGCGATCGCGATGTTCCAATCCCAGCCGAAATGGCACTGCGGCTTGCGCAGCATGTTGCCGTTGGGGATGGGCGAATTGCCGGGATGGTGGGGAACGTAGAAGGGCTGCCGGGCCTGTCGGTCGGCACCCGCCGCGATGCTCGACTGGAAGACGATGCGGATGACATTCTCGCCCGCCTTCAGCTGGGCGCCGACATCGGGCCGGTAGCGGCGGAAGCAGTTGTCGGCGAGCAGCACCGGCGCGTCGTTGACGAAGACGGCTGCCACCGTGTCGAGATAGTCGATGTCGAGGTACCAGTCGCCATCCGGTTCCGGCAACAGGAAGCGGCGCTCGAGAACCCAGTCGCGGTGCGCCACCCATTGCACCGCCTCCTCGTTGCGGCCGACATAGGGATCGGGAATGAGGCCCGCGGCCGTCAGCGCCGTGTGCACATCGCCCGGCAGCGTGATCGGCGCCGTGATGTCGCCATCGGCCGAGGTGAGTGTCCACGGGCCGGAAAGATCGATCGCGGGATTGGCTTTCGGCAAGGATGTCATGGCTTTGTCCGGATCTGCCGCTCGATGGACGACCGGCGGCCTGCAGGGATCGGCAGCGACGATGACCACACGCGCAGGTGCATCGACAATCGCCAACTTAATCGATAATGTAAATTGCTACGCCACGTCGGAATATTTTTCAATATACCACCAGCAGTATCTTCTACTATTCTGATTCATAAAGATATTTTTCCGAGCGGGGATATCACCCAAAATACTTTATCGTTAAAGCAAATCGTAGAAAATTTCGAGCGGATGCCCGGCGGGCCTGATCGCATCAGGCGCCATAGGGAAATGGAGAGCGACATGCGGGATGGAAACCTGCCGCCCACCCTGAAGACGATCGCCTTCATGACGGGCCTCAGCACCACATCGGTTTCACGCGCGCTCAGCGATGCGCCGGATATCGGGCCGGAAACCAAGGAACGTGTCCGGCTCGTCGCCAGCCAGATCGGCTATCAGCCGAACAGGGCGGGCCTGCGCCTCCGGACGGGCAGGACCAGCGTGCTGGCGCTGGTCCTGAATGTCGACGACGAGATCATGGGCTTCACCAGCCAGATGATCTTCGGCATTTCGCAGGCGCTGAAGGACACGGGATACAATCTAATCGTCAGCCCGAGTTCCCATGACAGCGATCCCCTGCTGCCGGTCCGCAACATCCTGCAGAGCCGCTCGGCCGACGGCGTCATCATCATGCGCACTGCGCCGGACGACCGGCGCGTGCAGCTGCTGCTGGAGAAGGACTTTCCCTTCGTGACCCATGGCCGGACCGATTCCGGATGGACGCATCCCTTCCACGATTTCGACAATGAGAGCTTCGTCTATCAGGCCGTCGGGAAGCTGGCCGGCCGGGGCCGCAGGCGCCTGGCGATCATCCGCCCTCCCCGCGATCTCACCTACGCGGCCCATATCGCCGCCGGGCTCGAGCGCGGGCTGCGCGACTTCGGCATGACCGAGGTGCCGTTGCCGGTCTCGATCGACACCCCCCTTCTCGACGTCAGGGCCGCGATGGACCGCGCGATGCGGGCGCCGGAGCCGCCGGACGCCGTCCTCTGCGTCAGCGCCAGCCTCGCCGTTGCCGTCAGCGCTGGTGCCGAGATGGCCGGCAAGGAGATCGGCAAGGACCTCGACATCGTTTCCAAGCAGGTCTCGCCCGCCCTCAACTGGATGCGCCCGGAGATCCTGACGGCCGACGAGGACGTGCATCTGGCCGGCCGCGAGATGGCGAGAGCGCTGATGGCCCGGATCGCCGGCGCCGATGCCCGCAGCCTGCAAACCCTCAGCCATCCGGTCTGGAAAAATCCCGAAGCGGCCTCACACCTGCGTTGATAGGCACCGCGCCGGCGCAACGCCCGGTTCGCATGCCGGCAAGCCCGGCGGGGAAAACACCCGGCGCCAACCCTGGCAGTGTTGCAGGCAGGCGCCCGTCGTGCTGAAACCAGCAAACCGGTTTTGTCCAGCGGAGGAGTGTTTCGTGACGGTCAGGACATTCGGCAAATCGTCTGACGAGACGATCCAGCGGCAAAGGAAACGCCTTGCCGCACTGGAAAACCTCGATCTCCTCAACAGTCCGCGCGACGCGGGCTTCGACCGGTTCGTCCGGCTGATCCAGCAGATCTTCACCGTGGAGATCGGCCTCGTCTCCCTCATCGACGGGCATCGGCAATGGTACCAGGCCTGCTCCGGCCTTTCCGCAGACGAGGTCCCGCTCGAGGATACGTTCTGCCGCCATGTGCTTGTCAACGAGCAGCCGATGATCGTCCAGGACGCGACGCGGGATCCGCGTTTCGTCGCGCATCCCGCGGTCACCGGCCCCGAGCACATCCGCTTCTATGCCGGCGTGCCGCTGAAGACCAAGGCCGGCTCCACAGTCGGCACGGTCTGCGCGATCGACCGGAGGCCGCGCTCCTTCGGCCGGAAGGATCTCGACATCCTGCAGGAACTGGCGGGGGCTGCGATGGACCGGATCGAACTGATGCAGACGGCCGCGACCGACAGCCTGACCGAGGCCCTCACCCGCCGCGCCTTCAAGCGCGAGGCGGAACAGCTGATCGCCGCGGCACTGCGCCACAAGCACGACCTGTCGTGCCTGGTGCTGGATGTCGATCACTTCAAGAACGTCAACGACACCCACGGCCATGCGGCGGGCGACGAGGCACTGAAGGCCGTGGCCGCCGCCTGCCGGTCCAGCCTGCGCGCCAGTGATCTTTTCGGGCGGCTCGGCGGCGAGGAGTTCGCCATCGTACTGCCCCATACCAGCGCGGAAGATGCGATGATCACCGCGGAAAAGCTGCGCGGCGAGATTGCCGCATGGCCGATTTCCGGCGCCTTCGGCACACTCGCCGTTACCGCCAGCTTCGGCTGCGCGGCTCTGTCCATCGTCGGGCGGGACATCGAAACGTTGCTGGCCCAGGCGGATGCCGCCATGTACCACGCCAAGCAGAACGGGCGAAACCGCTGCACCGCCTGGTCGTCCCTGCAGGCGGCCGGCGGTATCGGCGCACGGCGGCGCGTGCTGAAGGCCGGATCCATCATCTTCAACGACCGCCGCTCGACGATCGACTGCACCGTCAAGAGCCTCGGCGTGGACGGCGCGGGCATCACGGTCAGCAATTCCGCGGGCATACCGCCCGATTTCATGCTCTCCATCAAGGCGGAGGGCTTCGAAACGGCCTGTTCGGTCATTGCCCGCGACCGGCAGAACCTCGAAGTGGCCTTCTGCTAGCAAACGGCAAGCCGGTCAGGAGACCTTGCCGCGCTCCGCAAGAAAATCGAGCAGCGCCCTCACGCGGGAAGGAAGCGGCCCGCCCTGGCCGACATAGACCGCATGGAAGGCCTCCTTCTCTTCGGCACCAAGATGCCCGAGCACAGGCACGAGGCGGCCGGCGGCAATGTCTTGGCGCACGGTGAAGGCGGAAAGACGGGCAAGGCCGACCCCCGCCAATGCCAGATAGCGAAGGGCTTCGCCGTCGCTCGCCTGGATACGGCCCGTGGCGGGCACGATGACGGCCTTGCCGTTCTCCCGCAGCGGCCAGCCGTCCACTGCCCGCGTATAGCCGAAGCCGAGGCGGTTGTGCGCCTGAAGCTCGGCGATCGTGCGGGGTTCGCCGCAGCGTGAAAGGTAGGCGGGCGCGGCAACGACGACCAGTTGCGTCTCCCCCAGCTTGCGGGCGATGAGGCTCGAGCTTTTCAGCGGCCCGGCACGCACGGCGACATCGGTACGCTCGGCAAGAAGATCGACGACGGCGTCGGTCAGAATGATGTCGAGGGTGATGCCGGCATGCAGCGCCAGAAACTCCGGCAGAAGCGGCGCGAGCACATGCGTGGCATAGGACGCGCTGGTGTTGATGCGCACGCGCCCGACCGGCTGCTCCCCGAGGCCCGCCGCCCGCTCGGCATCCTCCAGATCAGCCAGGATGCGCTTTGCCCGCTCGTAGAACGCGCAGCCCTCCGGCGTCACTTGCAACTGCCGCGTCGAGCGGTTGAGCAGGCGTGCACCGAGCCGCGCCTCCAGCCGCGCGATGAGCTTGCTGACCGCCGAGGGCGTCATGCCCGCGGCACGCGCAGCGGGCGAAAATCCCCCGAGCTCAACCACGCGCGCAAAGATCTCCATTTCGCCGGATCGGTTGACTTCGGATCGACCCATGATGAATTCAACTCACAAATTATGTTCCCCTCGGATATCTAATTCACCCTCTCGTCAGTGTCTATCTTCCGGTCAACACACGATTGGAGTGGACAATGCCTCTAGCGCTTTACGCCCTGACGGTTGGTGCCTTCGGCATCGGCGTCACCGAATTTGTCATCATGGGCCTCCTTCTGGAGGTCCGCAGCGAACTGAACGTCACCATCGCGGCCGCGGGGTTGCTGATTTCCGGCTACGCGCTCGGCGTCACCATCGGCGCACCGATCCTGACGGCGATGACCGCACGCTGGCCGCGCAAGCGCGTGCTTGTCGGCCTGATGGCCATCTTTGTCGCCGGCAACGCTGCCGCGGCGCTTGCGCCGGACTACGGCTGGCTGATGGCCGCACGCGTGCTGACGGCATTGACCCACGGCACCTTCTTCGGCGTCGGCTCGGTCGTCGCCACGAACCTCGTCGCCGAGGACAAGCGCGCCTCCGCCATCGCCCTCATGTTCACGGGACTGACCGTAGCGACGGTGATCGGCGTGCCGTTCGGCACCTGGCTCGGCCAGCATTATGGCTGGCGGTCCACCTTCTGGGCCGTGACGCTGGTCGGACTGGCCGCGCTGATCGTTCTCGCCACGCTGGTTCCCCGGGATACGGCCGCGCCCACCGTGTCGGACTGGCGGGCCGATCTGCGGGCGATCGCCCGCCCCGCCGTCCTGCTCGGTCTCCTGACCACGGTGCTCGGCTATGCCGGCGTCTTTGCCGTCTTCACCTATGTCGCGCCGCTTCTGACTGAGATCAGCGGCTTCTCGGATACCGCGGTGTCGCTGATCCTTCTGGTCTTCGGCGGCGGGCTGGTCGTAGGCAACCTGCTGGGCGGAAGGTTCGCCGACCGCAACCTGCTGCGCTCCATCTTCGGCACCCTTGCCGCCCTTGCCCTTGTACTCGGGCTGATGACCTTCGCCTTCAACAGTCAGGTGGCCGCGGTGATCTTCATCGGGCTCCTCGGGGCCGCCGGCTTTGCCACGGTCGCCCCCTTGCAGATGTGGGTGCTTTCCAAGGCGGAAGGCGCAGGCCAGAGCCTCGCTTCGAGCTTCAATATCGGCGCCTTCAACCTCGGAAACGCCATCGGCGCCTGGGTCGGCGGCGTGATCCTCGACCAGGGGCCCGGCCTCGCCTGGGTGCCGCTCGTCGCCGCCGCCTTTCCCGCCGCCGCCATCCTCGTCGCCGCGCTTGCGGCACGGAGCCCGCAGCCTTCCGCGCAAACCGTCTACGCAAATCAAACCGCAGGATTGAGCAAATGACCTCTCTTACATCACACTGGCCGACCCGCCGCCGTCAACCGCGTGAAAAACCTGCCGGCACCGTGCTTCTCGCCAGCACCCTCCTGCTTGCCGCCGCCCTCTCCGGCCCATCGCCGGCGATGGCCGCAGAGACGAGCTGGGTCGGAACCTGGGCGGCGAGCCCGCAGCCGATCTGGGGAGCGGATTTCGCCCTGCCAACGAAAATCCCCGCCTCCGTGACGGACGAGACCATCCGCCAGATCGTGCGCGTCAGCCTCGGCGGCTCGCGCATCCGCCTCGTCTTTTCCAATGCCTATGGCGACCGCCCGCTGCGGATCGGCGGAGCGAGCGTGGGGCTCGCCGGAGAAACCGGAGCGGTATCCGGCACGATCCATAAGATCACTTTCGGGGGCGGCGATACGATCGTCGTGCCACCCGGAGCGCCCGTCGTCAGCGATCCCCTGGACATCGAGGTCGATGCCCAGGGCAAGCTCGCCGTCTCCCTCTACCTGCCCGGCGAAACGCCCCTGACCACCTTTCACTGGGACGGCCGGCAGACAGCATGGTTCGGCAAGGGAGACCTCACGGCGGCGAAGGACTTCCCCGCGACGGCGAGCACGGACACCCGCCTTTTCCTCAGTCAGGTGCTGGTCGATACGCCGAACGAAGGCACTATCGTTGCAATCGGAGATTCGATCACCGACGGGAACGGCGCGACGGTCGATGCCGACACCCGCTGGCCCGACTTCCTTGCAAGGCGCCTCGCCCCGCATCGGGTGGCCGTGCTGAACGCCGGCATTTCCGGCGGCAGGCTGCTGCAGGACAAGATGGGCGTGAACATCGCCGCGCGGCTTGAGCGGGACGTGTTCTCCCAGCCGAACCTGAAGGCCATCATCGTCCTTATCGGCATCAACGACATTTCCTGGCCCGGCACGGACTTTGCCCCGAACCAGCCGCAACCGACGGCGCAAGACCTGATCGCCGGTTACCGGCAGGTGATCAGCCTTGCCCATGCGCGCAATGTCAGGGTCATTGGAGCGACGCTGCTGCCCTTCGAGGGCGCGCTCAGCGGAACGCCGCTCGACAACTACTATCACCCCGACAAGGACGCCCTGCGCCAGGAGACCAATCGCTGGATCCGGGAGAGCGGCGCTTTCGATGCTGTCGTGGATTTCGACGCGGTGCTGCGCGATCCGGAGCGCCGTGAGCGCATCGCCCCGTCGTTCGATTCCGGTGACCATCTGCATCCTGGCGATGCGGGCAATCGGGCGATGGCGGAGGCCATCGATCTCGACGCACTGCTCGGCCGCTGATCCCGGCCACCGTTCCGCGCGGAAGGCCCCGGCTGTCCGCCGGGGCCCTCGCCTCGTCAGTCGGCGACGGAAACATCCGGGGCGACGGAGCCGATATTGTAGCCTTCGAGCTGGGCGGCCGCGCCGTTCTTCTGCGGGAAGTTGAGGATCGTCGCAGTGCCCGGCGTGACGGGAACGACGCGCGACGGCGGCAGGTCGAGGAATTCATGGCAGACGGCGCGGATGACGCCGCCATGAGCGACGACCAGCAGGTCGCCCTCCGTGCGGGACATCCAGTCGTGCACACCATCGGCGACGCGGCCGCGGAAGGCGCCCCACGTCTCGCCCCGCGTCGGGGTGAAAGTGCCGGCGCGCCAGGCGACGTAGTCCTCGGGATGGTCGGCGATCAGGTCCGGTTTGCGCAGGCCCGTCCACTCGCCCATGTCGAGTTCGCGGAACCGCTCGTCGGAGGGGGCGTCGGGGTGGCCGATGAGCGCGACGGTCTGCCGGGTGCGGCCGAGATCCGAGGCGATGATGCGGGCCGGCTTCAGCGCCTTGGCATAGGGGCGGAAGCGCTTGACCTGTGCGACGCCGCGCTCGGACAACAGCGAGTTGTCCTGGCCCTGCAGCCGCTGCTCGGCGTTCCATTCCGTTTCGCCGTGACGCATGAGGATCAGCCTCATTGATGTATCCTTTCTCCAGTGGCGGCAAAGACCGCATCGGGTGTTCGAATGAACGAGAGGGGGATCGGCTCGCCGGGCGTCGCCGTGAAATAGCCGTCCGCCATGCCGGTGATGCGCAGGTCGCCGATCATCGCGGTCACCATGGTGCGTCCGGCAATCGGCGCGGCCTCGGCAAAGCGCGCCGTCAGCGAGGGCATGCCGGCGACGACGCCGACGCCGACATCCTCGGCACGGTAGAGGAGCTGCGCTTCCGCCCGCCCGCCGGCAAGCGCCGCCGGCGCGAGGGCGAGGTCGTTGAAGAAGAGGGCATCGCCCTTGAGGCGCACCGGCAAGAGATTGGCCGGCGGCGTGCCGAGGAAGGTGGCGACGAAGGTGGTCTGCGGGTTGCGCAGGAGGTCGATCGGCTTGCCGAACTGCTCGACGCGGCCATTGTTGAGCACCGCGACGTGGGTCGCCATCGTCATCGCCTCCACCTGGTCGTGGGTGACGTAGACCGAGGTCGCGCCCGTTGCCCGGTGGATGCGCATCAGCTCGCTGCGCATCTCGATGCGCAGCTTCGCGTCAAGGTTCGACAGGGGCTCGTCGAAAAGCAGGATGCTCGGCTCGGGCGCGATGGTGCGGGCGATCGCCACGCGCTGCTGCTGGCCGCCGGAAATCTCCGCCGGATAGCGCTCTGAAAGCGCGTCGATGCCGAGCAGGGCAAGCACCTCCCTCACCCGACGCTCCCGCTTTTCGCGCGGCCATCTCGCGACCTTCAGCGGCCAGGCGATGTTGCCGGCAACGGTCATGTGCGGCCAGAGCGCGTAGCTCTGGAAGACGAGCCCGGCATTGCGCCGGCCGGCATCGGCGATGACGCCGCCCGAACCGCTGGAGACGGTCTGCCCGACGAAAGCGATCTCGCCCTCGCTCGGGCTTTCCAGGCCGGCCAGCATGCGCAGCAGGGTCGACTTGCCGCAGCCCGACGGGCCGACGAGAACCAGGAAAGCGCCGGGCGGAACGGAGATGTCAACGTCCTGAACGGCGGTGAAGGCACCGAACCGTTTGACGAGATTGCGGATCTGGATGGCGTCCGCGGCGCCTTTCGCAAGGGCGTTCATGTCTCTTTCCATTTCTGGACGCGGTTCTGCAGGCCATGGGCGAGGAAGGAAGCCGCAAGACAGACCACGAGGATGACGAGGGTGATGGCATTGGCGAACTGCATGAAGCCTTCGGCCGCATAGCGGTAGGCGACCATGCTGAGCACCGGCGAGGTAGCGGTGAAGAGCAGCACGACGAGCGAGAGGTCGCGCACCATCTTCACGAAGACGAGGATCGCCCCGGCGAACAGGCCCCGGATCGCCAGCGGGAAGATGATGGCGAAGAGGCGCCGCACGAGGCTCGCGCCGGTCAGCCGGGCGCTTTCCTCGATGTCGGCAGAGATCTGCCCGAGCACCGAGCGGCCGGACTGCACGGCGAAGGGCAGGTTGTGCGCCGAGGCCGCGATGACCAATAGCGCGAACGTGCCGTAGAGGGAAGGCAGCGGGCCGATGGGCGCACCGTAGAGCGCGATATAGGCCGCGGCGAAGGCGATGCTCGGAATCAGCAGCGGCAGGAAGGCGAGCTGGCTGAGCACGGTGGCGAGCAGGCTGCCGCGGCGCTGCACGATCGTATAGGCGAGCGCCAGGCCGAGCAGCATGGTGGTGAAGGCGACGACGAGGCCGAGGCGGATCGTGGTCCAGAGCGCATCGAGCAGCACGGGATTGCGGAAGATGCCGGCCTGGCCCTGCGCCATCTCGCCGCCACCCTCACCGATCCAGAAATGCAGTGTCCAGTTGGAGAACAGCGCACCGCTCTGCGGGGCGAGGCTGGAGGCCGCCAGAACGAGAACGGGCAGCACGGTGGTGACGAAGCCGATCAGCACGGCGAGCGCAAAGAGCGGCCAGCGCCAGCTGCCCAGCGGGAAACGCTTGGTGCGCCCGCCCTTGCCGGTGACGGTGATGAAGGCCTTGCGGCCGGAGACGATACGGTCGGAGAGGAAGAGGAACAGGGCCGAGACGGCGATCAGCAGCAGCGCGATGACGAAGCCGCGCTCGTTCTGCCCGGTCTCGATCATGCCGAAGAGGCGGGTGGAGAGCGTCTGCATGCGCACCGGCAGGCCGAGCAGCGCGGGTGCGGCGAAGTTGGAGACGGCGCCGGCGAAGGTGAGCGAGGCGGCGGCGATCAGTGCGGGCGTGACGACCGGCAGGATGATGCCGAAGAAGATGCGGGGGCGTTTTGCGCCGGCCATCTGCCCGGCTTCGACAAGGTCGGCCCCGACGGAGCTGAGCGCGGCGGCGATGATCGTATAGGCGAGCGAATAATAGTGCGCGACGAGCACGATCGCCGTCGGGATGAGGCCCCAGGCGAGCCAGTCGGGAATGGCAAGGCCGCTCGTCTCGAAGAAGCCGGCCGAGCCGCCGAGCCGGGAATTGCGGAACAACGTGCCCCAGGCGAGCGCGGCGGCAAAGCTCGGGATCATGTAGGGCAACGTCGCCATCAGCGCGAGGAAACGACGGCCCGGCACGTCAGTGAGCACGACCAGCCAGGCAAGGAAGCCGCCCATCAGGAGGCAGCCGCCGGCCACGCTGAAGCCGAGGATCATCGTGTTGAGGAGCGGGCGCCACCACAGGTTGGCGGAGAGCCGGCTGGCGAGCACCGCCTGCCAGGCCTCGAGACCCTCGGGCGTCAGCGTGGACAGGAGAATGCGCAGGAGCGGCGCGACGACGAGGACGGCGACGATGGCGATGAGCAGCGCCGGCAAGAGAAAGCCCGATCGGAGCAGGCGCCTGCCCGATGGCACGGAGAGCGACGTGGATGTCATGATGATCCTCCACGTCCACCGGCGCACGCAAGGCGCCGGTGGACGGGTCCGTTACTGAAGCGTGATGATGAGGTCGGCGATGCGGCCGCGCGCGGCCGCCGTCTTCGCCGGATCGATCGTCCAGGCCTTCAGCTCGCCGAGCTTGACGGAATCGGGGTGGTCGGCGATCGCCTTGCGCACCGCATAGTCGCCCGGCACGTTGAAGGGCTCGAAGCCCGGACCACCGGTCGGTGTGTCGTCGCCGAACATGAAGTCGATCAGGAGACGCGCGGCGGCCGGATGCGGCGCCTTGTCGGCAATCGTCAGCACCGCCGGGAAGAGGATGCCGTTCGACGGCTCGACATTGTTGGCGACCTGCAGCGCCCAGCCTTCCTTCTCGTTGTCGCGGCGGTCGGAATAGGTGCCGAAGCCGACGGGCGGGTTTTTGGCGCCGGCATCGCCGACCGACTTGTTGAGCACGTCGCTGTTGGGAACGAGGATCAGGTCGTTTTCGAACAGCGCCTTGATATACTGCTCGCCGGCCCCTTCGAGGCCATCCTCGATCTCGATGTCCTTGCCGTACTGCGTCTTATAGGCCGCCGCCATCTCGGCGGGATGCAGCGCGATCTCGGTCAGGAGATCGAGCAGTTCGCCGCGCTGGCTCGGATCGACCATCAGCACCCTCCCCTGCCATTCCGGCTCGGTGAGCTGCCAGAGATTGGTGACGGGCGAACCGTCCGGGAAGGCCTTCTCATTGTACATCAGCACCTTGGTGGAGAGACGCTGGGTCAGCAGCGGCGCCTTGTAGCGGTCCTCCAGCTCGCCCGCCACGCGCGGCGGCACGTAGTTCACGACGCGCTTTCCCTCCAGAAGCTTCGTGAAGACGACGGGCGTATCGGCGATGTAGAGCACGTCGACGGCATGGACGCCGGCCTGCTGCTCGGCCTCCACGCGGGCGATCTGCTTGGTCGAGCTCATGTCGACGCCGACCAGGTCGATGCCCGGATAGGCCTTCTCGAAGGCCGCCTCGATCTTGGCGATGCGGCTCGACAGCGAGAAGACCGTGACGCTGCCCTCCTTCTGGGCGAGCGGCAGCAATTGCTCCGGCGTCAGGCTATCGAGATCCTCGGAAAGCGCGATGCCCGGCAGGGCGAGACACGCCACGAGGGCGGATGCGTATACTCGTTTCAGCATGGTTTCCTCCTCCATTTTCCCCATTCAGTCGAAGTCGTTGAAAAGCTCCGACAGTTTCTCCAATCGCCCGATGACCTCCCGCTCGTGCCGTCCGGCGATCGTCAGCACGATGCCGTTGACAATGGCGAAGGGGATCGTCGGGGTCTGGAATTCGCTTCCCGAACGCCCGCGCGGGGCGGCGAGCATCAGATCGGCCGCAGGCTCCATCAGCGGTCCGGCAAGGTCCGAGACGAGAATGGTGCGTGCGCCGACCCGCGCGGCGTGGCGCACCAGCGGCCCGTAGCTCTGCGGCTGCTTGCGGAAGGCGAGCGCGACGACGAGGTCGCCCGCCTCCATGCCGACCAGCCGCTCGGCAATGTCGCGGCCGCGGCCCGTCAGCGCGATGGTCGTCATGCCGAACCGGTCGAGCCGGCGCTGCAGGAAGCCGGCGACGGACTGGGCATGGCCCTGACCGAAGACGAAGACGCGGCGCGCCTCGAAGATCATGTCGGCGGCGCGGTCGATATCGGCCTGCGGCACCGCGCGGGCCAATGCCTCCAACGCGGTGATCTCTGCCGCGATGAGGTCGGAAAGGTAGTCGCCGTGCTCGACCTTGGCGACCGAGCGGCGCATGCGGTTGGCCGCGTCCTGATCGAGCAGAACCTCGCGCTGCAATTCGGCGCGCAGGTCCGGAAAACCCTTGTAGCCGAGCTTCTGCGCCAGCCGTGTCGCCGTCGCTTCATGCACGCTGGCGCGCTGGGAGAGCTGCGGGCCGGACAGGAACGCCGCCTCCGCGCGGTTCTCCAGCATGGCGGCGATCAGCTTCTGGTCCGCCTCCGTGAGCCGGCGGGACTTGGCCTTTATGCGATCGAGAAGGGTCATGGCGCTCGACAAGGTTGTTTGCAGCGCCGATGGTGTTGGCAAAGTACCTTGCAGTCAAGACAGACACCGCAAGAATCCTTGCAAGGCTCTGCAAAGCCGCGCCGCCGGGCGGGGCCGTTGGAGACAATTCGGCAGGGAAAACAAGGCGTTGGGGTCGCCGGCCCCGAAACAGGGAGCCGCGACCGGACAGATGGAATGCGAAGGAACCGGCGGGGTCGCTAGCGCTCGTTCCGGTGAATGTCGCGCTGGGTGATGAGGCGCGCGCTGTTGCGGCCGGTGGCATAGGACCACAGCCAGCTCAGCGCCACGGCGATGCGGCTGCGGGTGCCGATCAGGAAGAAGATATGGGCAATGCCCCAGAACCACCAGGCCAGCGCGCCCTTGAGCTGGATGCGACCGAAATCCACCACCGCGGCGCTCCTGCCGATCGTCGCGAGATTGCCGGAATGGCGATAGCGGAAGCGCCCCGGCGGCGGTTTACCGGAGAGCCGATCGCGCAGCAGTCCTGCCACGAAGCGTCCCTGTTGCTTGGCCGCCGGCGCGATGCCCGGCACCGGCGTGCCGTTCTCGTTGAGCACGCTCGCCGTATCGCCGATGACGAAGATCTCGGGATGGCCGGGCACGCCGAGATCCGGCCCGACCCGCACACGCCCGGCCCGGTCGGCCTCCACGCCAAGCCAGGCCGCGGCGGGAGACGCCTTCACGCCCGCCGCCCAGAGCACCGTGCGGGCGGCGATCTCGTTTTCGCCGATGCGCACCCCCTCGTCGGTGATGTTCGTCACCGCCTCGCCGGTCTGCACACTGACGCCGAGCCGGGTGAGCGCCGCCTGCGCATAGGCCGACAGGCTCTCGGCAAAGGCCGGCAGGACGCGCGGCCCCGCCTCGACCAGGATCACGCGGGCGGTGCGCGTGTCGATGTTGCGGAACTCCTTCGGCAGGATGTGCTGCGCCAGCTCGGCGATGATGCCGGCAAGTTCGACGCCGGTCGGTCCGGCGCCGATCACCACGAAGGTCAACAGCGCCGCCCGTTCCGTGGCGCTCTCGGAGACCTCGGCCTTCTCGAAGGCGAGGAGCACGCGGCGGCGGATCGTCGTCGCATCTTCCAGCGACTTCAGGCCCGGCGCCGCGCCCTCCCATTCGTCGTGGCCGAAATAGGAATGCCGGGCACCGGTTGCCAGCACCAGCGTGTCGTAGGCAAGCGGGGCGCTCTCCTTGAGATCGACGCGCCGTGCCGCCTCGTCGATGCCGACCACCTCGCCGAGGATCGTCGTCACGTCCGCGCGCGTCTTGAAGAGGTTGCGGACCGGCCAGGCGACATCGGAGGTGGGCAGGATCGTCGTCGCCACCTGGTAGAGCAGCGGCTGGAAGAGATGGTGATTTCGCTGGTCGACGATCGTGATGTGCAGCCCCGGAAACCGCAGCGCCTTGACCAGCGCGAGGCCGGCAAAGCCGGCGCCGACCACGACGAGACGGTGGGCGTTGGAGGAAGGCGCATCCAGCATGTTCGTCATCCGCTTGTCCTTGTTCCACACGCAGACGCCGCGAACGAGGCGGCGCCCCTGTCGCGGCGTGCGTTTCATACCGTTTCAGGGCAAGGGCCGCACCGGCCCGGCCCCGCCCTCAGACCTTCACAACGCTGGCGGTGTAGATTTCGTCGATCGTCCTGCCGAGGCTGGCGTTGAACGCGGCATCGTTCATCGTCACGCGCAGATCCTCGGTGAGGGCGCGCGAGAAACTGGCGATCATGCCGTGGTTGCGGCTGAGCTTCTCGCAGGCATCCGCCCGGCTGTAGCCACCCGAAAGGGCGACGACGCGGGTGACCGCCTTGTGCTCGACAAGCGGCTTGTAGAAATCCGCAAGCGTGGGGATGGTGAGCTTCAGCATCACCTTCTCGCTCGCCGGCAGGGCGTCGAGCTCCCGGGCGATCTCGTCGCGCAGGATCGCCTCGGCCTCCCCCTTGCTCGGGCTCTTGATCGAGACTTCCGGCTCGATGATCGGCACGAGGCCGTGGCCGAGGATCTGCCGGCCGACCGCGAACTGCTGCTTCACCACGGCGGCAATGCCGGCCTTGTCGACATGGGCGATGACCGAGCGCATCTTGGTGCCGAAGATGCCCTTCTTCGCCGCGCGGGCAAGCAGGGCGTCGAGATCGGGCATCGGCTTCATCACCTGCGCGCCGTTCTCCTCGGTGGCAAGACCCTTGTCGACCTTGAGGAAGGGCACCACGCCGCGCTCCTCCCACAGATAGGCCGGCACCGGCCTGCCGCCGGCGTCGCCGTCCATGGTCTTCTCGAACAGGATGGCACCGATCACCTTTTCGCCGGTGAAGGCGGGCGCCGTCATGATGCGCACGCGCATCTCGTGCATCAGCCGGTACATCGCCTCCTCGCCGTCATAGTCGGTCTCCGCGATGCCGTAGAGCCGGAGGGCACCGGGCGTCGAGCCTCCGCTCTGGTCGAGGGCGGCGATAAAGCCCTCCTTGCCGGTTATCTGCGCCATCATCCTTGCATCGGCCATGGTTTCCTCCCTGTTGCGGGCCGGGACGCGGCGCGCCCTGCCCTGATCTCTTTTTGCCCGCCGCCCGGCCTCATGCCGGAAGGCCGGCCCTGCGGTAACCCTCGACGAAATGCGCGCGCGTCGCGGCATCGCGGAACGGCTCCGTCTCGGCCCATTGGCTGGTCGAAAAATGTGGATTCGCGATCAGGAACAACTCGACCTCCGCCCGCGCCTCGTCGAGCCGGCCGAGCTGGGCAAGGCTTGCCGCGAGGAACCGGCGCGAGCCGGTGCGGTAGGTCTCGTCGCGGATCAACGTCTCGACGGCGGCCTCGTAGGCGCCGGCGGCATATTGCGCCTGACCGAGCGTCAGATAGTACCAGCTCGCCGGATAGGGATTGAGCCGGAAGGCCTTGCGGATCTGCTCCAGCCCCTCCTCGACGCGCCCGGCAAGCACGAGGATGTCGGAGCGGGTGGCGAAGGTGTCGGCCTCGTTCGGATCGAGCGCGATGGCCCGGTCGAATTCCGCATCCGCTTCGTCGAAGCGGCGCTCGTAGGCGAGCAGGTTGGCCAGCACCCAGCGGCAGCCGGCGTCGTTGGGGTCGATCGCGACGGCTTTTTCCGCAAGCGCGAGGGCAAGCCCACGGGCCGGCTCCTCCGGCTCGCCCCAGTGCACCCAGCCCATCCAGTGGTTCATGGCGAGCCAGCGGTAGGCCTCGGCATAGTGCGGATCGAGCGCGACGGCGCGCGTCAGCATCAGATGCGCCTCGCGCGCCGTCTGCGGCGAATCGTCGATCAGTTTTCGCGCCCGCACGCACAGGTCGTAGGCTTCGAGGCTCTTCGGCCGGTTGCGTGGCGGCGGTGCGCGCAAGCGCCCGAGCAGCGCCTCGACGATCTTGCCGGCGACCTCGTCCTGTACGGCAAAGATGTCGTCGAGGCTCCGGTCGAAACGATCCGCCCAGAGATGGTCGCCATGCAGCGCATCGACCAGCTGGGCATTGATGCGCACACGCCCGCCGGCATGCCGCGCACTGCCCTGCAACAGGTAGCGCACGCCGAGATCCTCGGCGATGGCGCGCACATCCGCCGCCCTGCCCTTGTAGGCGAAGACCGAGTTGCGGGCGATGACGAAGAGGCCGGGCATGCGGGAAAGGTCGGTGATGAGATCTTCCGTCAACCCGTCGGAAAAGCTCTCCTGCTGCGGATCGCTGCTGACATTGACGAAGGGCAGCACGGCGATCGACGGCCTGTCGGGCAGCGGGCGGGGCACCCGATCCATCCGGTGCGGCGCGATGGCCCCGGTGAAGCGATAGCCGACGCGCGGCACCGTCGAGATCCATTCGCCGCCGCCTTCGGCCGGGCCGAGCAGTTTGCGCAGCTGGGCGATCTGGACGGTGAGGTTGCCCTCCTCGACGGCCGTGCCGGGCCAGGCCGCATCCATCAGCTCGGCCTTGCCGAGGATTTCGCCGGGCCGCCCGACGAGCGCGGCAAGCAGCTTCAGCCCGCGATGGCCGACGGCAACAGGATCATCGTTCCGAAGGAGCGTTCCCGCTCCGGAATCAAGCACGAACGGACCAAAGGCAAAGCGCGCTCCCTGCATAGGGCGCATCTATAGCCGGTTTTGGAAGTTTTTGAGAACTTTTTGGGAGGGCTTAAGGACGGTTCCCGCCCGCCGCCGGCACAATCGAGCCATCAAGACCGGGCCTTTCCCCGGAAAATCCCTTGGAGGTTGCCATGACCCACATTTCCACAGCAAGGCCGTCCGCCCCGCCGGGCCGTGTCAGCATCCGCTCGCTTCTGGCCGCCTGGGACGCCCGCCTGCGCTTCCGCTGGGATCTTGCGCGCAAGGCGGCGGAGACCCCGCACCTGATCGACGATATCGGCCTGACGCGCGACGCGGTCGAGACCGAGATCGCCAAGCCGTTCTGGCGGGTATAAGACCGGGATCATGTCGAGGTTTGCATGACGGCGGAAAGCACGACATCAACAGGGGAGAGCGGCATCCCGTGGGCCGCGATGGCCGGGATCATCGCGACCGTCTCGGTCTTTGCCCTGGCACAGGGGCTGACCTATCCGCTGCTCAGCTTCATCCTGGAACGGCAGGGCACGACACCCGCCCTCATCGGCCTGTCGGCCGCCATGACGCCGCTCGGCTTCATCGTCTCCGCACCCTTCATTCCGGCGCTCGCGCAGCGCGTCGGCGGGGCGCGGCTGGCAATCCTCTGCGCACTCCTCGCCGCGTTCGCACTTGCGGCCATCGGGTTCGTGCAGGACGTGCGCGCCTGGATGCCGCTGCGCTTCCTGCTCGGCGTCTTCGCCAATCCGCTCTACGTGGTCAGCGAGACCTGGCTGATCGCGCTCACGCCCGCCGCCCGCCGCGGCCGCATTCTCGGCCTCTATTCATCGGTCGTCTCCGGCGGCTTTGCCATCGGCCCGCTGTCGCTCGGCCTTGTCGGCACGGCGGGCTGGGCACCGTTTCTCGTCGGCATCGTCGCCTTCGTCCTCTGCAGCCTGATCGTGCTCGCCGTCGCGCAGCGCCTGCCGGACATCCCACAGGAGGGCGAGGCGGTATCGATCGGCGGCATTTTTTCGCGCGCGCCACTCCTCCTCTTCGCCGTCTTCACCGCGGCCGCCTTCGAGCAGACCTTCGTGTCACTCTTTGCGGTTTATGGCACAGCGCTCGGCAGCAGCGAGGCGCGCATCGCCGCGCTCATCACCGTGTTCATCGCCGGCAACGCCGTGCTGCAGGTCGTGCTGGGGCGCATCGCCGAACGGTGCGGTGCGGCGCGCACCATGCTGGCCTGCGCGCTTGCCGCACTGTTCTTCTGCCTGCTTTTGCCACAGGTCTTTGCCGCCTGGCCCGTCTGGCCGCTCCTCTTCGTCTGGGGCGGGGTTTCCTTCGGCATCTACACCATGGCGCTGATCGAGCTCGGCGAACGCTTCACCGGCCAGGCGCTGATCGCCGGCAATGCCGCCTTCGCCCTCGTCTGGGGCATTGGCGGCATGACGGGTTCGCCCGCGACGGGCCTTGCCATGCAATTGATCGGCCATCAGGGACTGCCCGCTTCCCTCGGTCTCCTGTGCTTCATGCTCGCCCTCCTCCTGGTGCTGCGCCGACGACAGGTCTGAGCCATCCCCTTCGAGGTGGATGGGAAGCGTTGCCGCCTTGCTCTAGGCTTCTTGAATGCCGGGCAAGGACAAGGAGAGCGCCCCATGAAATACACCCGCATGCCCATCGAGCTCGAATCGCCCGAACAGCTCGGCTACGACACGATCCGCTACAACCTTTCGGAAAGCTCCGTCGCCGACCGCCGCCTCGGCGAGCTGAAGCTGACGCTCGACGACATCCTGCTGTGCTACGGCGACCATCGCGGCGCACCCGACCTGCGCGGCCTGATCGCCGGCACGGGCGAAGGCCTTTCGGCCGACGACGTGCTGGTGACGGCCGGTGCTGCGGGCGCACTCTTCATCATCGCGACCTCCATGCTGAAAGCCGGCGACCACATCGTCGTGGTGCGGCCGAACTACGCGACCAATATCGAGACGCCGCGCGCCATCGGCTGCAAACTCAGCCTTGTCGACCTCACCTTCGAGGAAGGCTACCGGTTGGATCTTGCAAAGATCGAGGCTGCGATCCGGCCAGAGACGAAATATGTCTCGGTCACCTATCCGCACAACCCGACGGGCGTGATGATTTCGCCGGCCAAGCTTGCCGCTCTCGTCGCGCTGGTGGAGCGCAAGGGCATCCATCTGCTGTTCGACGAGACCTATCGCGAGATGACCTTCGGCCCGATGCTTCCGGTCGCCGCCAGCCTGTCGGACAGGGTGATCAGCGTCTCCTCGCTCTCGAAGACCTACGGCATTCCCGGCATCCGCATCGGCTGGCTGATCAGCCGCGACGCCGCACTGATGGAGACCTTCCTTGCCGCCCGCGAGCAGATCGGCATTTCCGGCAGCATGGTGGACGAATACATCGCCTATGTCGCGCTCAGCCAGCGCGAGGAGTGGCTGGCCTTCAACAATGCCCGCATCGCCAGCGCCTTTGCCATCGTCAAGGACTGGATCGCCAGTGAACCGCTGGTCGAATGGGTCGAGCCGTCGGGCGGCTGCGTCTGCTTCCCGCGCATCGTGCCGTCGGCGGATGTCGATCTTGCCGCCTTCCACGAGCGCCTCTACAGCCAGCACCACGCCTATGTCGGCCGCGGCCGCTGGTTCGAGCAGGACGACCGGCACTTCCGCATCGGCTACGCCTGGTCGAGCGAGGCGGAACTGCGCCAGGGCCTGGCGGCGATCTCCGCGGCGATCCGCGAAAGCCTGAGGACCTGACGGGCTCTAGAGGTTGAGGCTGCGCAGGAAGGCGGAGAACAGCTCCTGCTGGGTCGAGAGATTGAGCTTGGCATAGAGCTTCTGCCGGTGGGTCTTCACCGTGGCGATCGAGATGCCGAGATGGTAGCCGATCGATTCGCTGGAATGGCCCTTGAGGATCAGCAGCGCCACCTCCCGCTCCCGCGGGCTCAGGAGGCCGCGGCCGAAATCGGTGAAGAGATGGTCGAGGGGGCGCGGCTGCGGCCGCGCCTCGCTGCGGGACAGATGCGCCCACAGCCGGCGGAAGATCGCGGCGATCAGGGCATGGGCCTCCCGAAGCCGGGCGACCGACGCTGCATCGAAGCCGCCTTCGCCGCGGATACGCGACAGGCTGATCTCCGCCATCTCGCCGCCCGGCAGGTCGACGGCGATGAGCAACTCCTCCATGCCTTCCGGCCAGCCATGGGTGCGATAGCCGAGCTCTTCATCCTCGTGACGGCGGATGTCGAGGCCGCGATACAGATCCGAGCCGAGATAGTTGTCCGGCGCCAGATCCCGCATCAGGTAGATGCCCGAGGCGAGGCCGCCGAGATAGGCATTGTAGAACGGGTTCAGGACATAGGTGCCGGCAATGAACAGGGCCACGGCCCGCTTGGCGCGCGGGCCGGAAAACGTGTCGAAGACATAGCTCGGCCCGCCGTTCTTCCGGTGGACCACCGAGAGCGCGAGATGGAAGCGCGCGAGCGAACCGATGGCCGCCAACAGCGCGGCAACGCTGTCCGGCTGGTCATAGCGATCAAGCGCATGGGCGAAGGGCGCTACCCAGCGCGCAGCAAGCGGTTCCGACATGGCACCATCTGTGAAAGTCCTGAGAAAAGCCGGCCAGAACAGGTTGCCCGGTCACCGGAACCGTTCCGGCTTCTTGTTCCTATCGTATTGTCCGGCACCGAAACGACGCGGCCCGGCGTGGAAATGCACCGCCGGCCGACACAGTTACGATGCAGCGCCCTGCCGCACAAGCGCGCCGACGACGGCGAGTGTGCGTTCGATCTCTTCCTCGCTGTTGTAGTGGGCGATACCGATGCGCACGACGCCTTCCTCTTCGGAGAGGCCGAGATGACGCGCCGGTTCCAGCGCGTAGTTGTGGCCGGACCAGACATTGACGTCATGGCCCGCCAGTTCCTCGGCGAAGCGATGGGTCGACAGGCGGTCATGGGTGAACGAGATCGTCGGCACGCGGTGGGCGAAAAGGTTCGCATTGGCGATGCCCATCAGCCGGATGCCGGGCAGCGCCGTCAATCCGCCGATCAACCGGCGCATCAGGTCGGCCTCATAGGCGTCGAAGGCCTGGTAGGCGCCCGCCATCCTCTCGCGCCGCGTGCCCGTCGCGCCCGTCGTTTCGCCGGCCCAGGCGAGATAGTCGATCGTCGCGGGCAGACCGGCAAGAAGCTCGGTCTGCGGCGTGCCCGTGCAGAAGCGGTCCGGCAGGTCGTCGCTCTGGCAGCGCACCCGGTGGGGCGGCAGCGCGCGCAGCACCTTGTCACGCCCCCACAGGATGCCGAGATGCGGGCCGAAGAACTTGTAGGACGAGCAGGCGAGGAAATCGCAGCCGATCGCCTGAACATCCGGCAGGCGGTGCGGCGCCAGCTGGACCGCGTCAATCCAGACGAGCGCGCCGGCCGCCCGGGCCATTGCCGCAAGCCTGGTCACGTCGTTGATGCTGCCGGTCATGTTGGAGGCATAGTTGAGGGCGAGGAATTTCGTGCGGGGCGAGAGCAGCGCGGCAAGGTCTTCAGGCTCGATACGCCAGGTCTCCTTGTCGAAGGCGAGCCACTTCACCACCAGGCCATGGTCCTCGGCCATGGCAAGCCAGGGCGAGATGTTGCCCTCATGGTCCATGCGCGTGACGATGATCTCGTCGCCGGCCACCAGCGTCTTGCCAATGACACGCGCCATCTGGAAGGCCAGCGTCGTCATGTTGGGGCCGATGATCATTTCCTGCCACGAGCCGGCGTTGACGAATTCCGCCGCCGCCTCGTGCGCGGCGCGCCAGATCGCATCGGCCCGCTCGGAGGCGGCAAAACGCCCACCCAGATTGGCCGATGCCGTCGCCATCGCCCCGGCCACGGCATCGATGACCGAACGGGGGACCAGCGTTCCGGCCGGATTGTCGAGATAGGCCGTGCGCGACTGCGCCAGAGCCGGGAAGGCGGCGCGGATCAGATCGATGGGATAGGCGGTCATGGGGAACACTCTTTGCGGCATAGGTCAGGATACCCGCTTATCCCGCGTCCAGAAAACCCTCGCAATCCTCCCAGAAGATGAGGCGCTGCCATAAAAAACCCCTCCCCAAAAGGGGAAGGGTCTTCAAACATCGGCCGGACAACCGTGCCGGTCGTCGTTACGCCGTCTTGCTGGCTTCCAGCTTGTCCTGCGTCTTCGTTTCGAAGTCGGAGGCATCGTGGCGTTCGTGCAGCTGCTCGGCCGGATCGCCGCTCAGCCGGTTGACCATGCGGCCACGCCTTACCGCCGGCCGGACGGCGATCTCGGCCGTCCAGCGCTGGACATTGCCGTAGCTCTTGACGTCGAGGAAGGTGCCGGCATCGCCATAGGCCTGGCCGAGCGCCAGGTTGCCGTACCAGGGCCAGATGGCCATGTCGGCGATGGTGTAATCGTCGCCGGCCATGTACCGGTTGTCCGCCAGATGCCGGTCGAGCACGTCGAGTTGGCGCTTCACCTCCATCGCGTAACGATCGATGGCATACTGGATACGCATGGGCGCATAGGCATAGAAATGGCCGAAGCCGCCGCCGAGGAAGGGGGCGGAGCCCATCTGCCAGAACAGCCAGTTGAAGGTTTCCGTGCGGGCGCGCAGGGCGCTCGGCAGGAAGGCACCGAACTTTTCGGCAAGGTAGAGCAGGATGGAGGCGGATTCGAAGACGCGCACCGGCGCGCCGCCGCCCGCAGGCGCGTGGTCCATCAAAGCCGGGATCTTGGAATTCGGATTGACCTCGACGAAACCGGAGCCGAACTGGTCGCCATCGCCGATGCGGATGGGCCAGGCATCGTATTCGGCGCCCGCATGGCCGGCGGCCAGAAGCTCCTCCAGCATGATCGTGACCTTCACGCCATTGGGCGTGGCAAGCGAATAGAGCTGCAGCGGATGCTTGCCGACCGGCCGGTCCTTCTCATGCGTCGCGCCGGCGATGGGGCGGTTGATGTTGGCGAAGGCACCGCCATTGCCGCTTTCCCATGTCCATACTTTCGGGGGTTCGTAGCCGGCGGGAAAATTGTCGGCTGGGGATTTCTCGGTCATGAATCTATCCTTGTCTTTGCCCGAACGCATCCGGCCTGCCGGATGCGCCTTGCTCCATATAGGAAGGCGATTGCATTTTCTTATCCCCTCCCGCGTCCTTCGTTGCAACGGGCAGCCCCTCCCAGCAAATGACGGTGTTTCCTTAATCCTCCTTTCAAACAGCCGCTGGCACTGTAGCAGGATGCGAATCACCACGATCACCAACTGGGCCTATGGAATCACGGTCGTTCTGACCGCGCTTTCGGGCGCCTCCTTCATGATGTCCTCCCGCAGCGCCCTCCAGGAGCGCGCCGCGGTCGAGGAGCATCTGACGCTGGACACGCTCGCCGAGGAACTGGCGCTCGGCGCCGAGCTTCGCAGCGACGAAGCGCGGCTCTACGTGATGCGCGGCGAGGAGCGCCACCTGGAGGCGTTTCGCGCGGAAGAGGAATCGGAACGCCGCCGCGAGGCGACGGCCGCACGGCTCATCGCCCAGGGGCTGGCGCCCGGCGAGGCGGAGGCGCTGAAGGAGGTGGTTCGCGACGCCGAGGCGCTGGACAAGATCGAACTGTCCGCGATCGAGGCGTTTCAACGCGGTGACAAGGTCGCCGCGCAGGATGCGCTGTTCGGACCGGAGCACGAACGCTTCCAGAAGGCGCTTCTCCAGACGGTCGCCCATTTCCGCGACCTGACGGCAGCGCGCACCGGCGCCCAGCTTGAAGCCGCGCAGGACCGCAGCAACCTGTGGAGCCTCGTCGCCAAGGTCATGCTCGCCTTGACCGGCGCCCTGTTCGTCGCCGTGCTCTACTTCGTCCTTCGCCGGCGGGTGGCGATGCCGCTGATGCGGATGACGGGTATCGTCAGCCGGCTCGCCAAGCAGGACTATACGGTCGAGGTGCCTGTCGACCGGCGCGCCGACGAGATCGGCGAAATGAACGAGGCGATCGAGATCTTCCGCGCCAACCTGATCGAGCGGGAGAAGCTGGACGGCGAACGCAGGGCCGACCAGCGCACCAAGGATATGATCCTGCAGATGATGCACCGGGTTCAGGCGTGCCAGAACCAGGAGGAGCTTGCCGAGGTCGTGGTTCGCTTCGCTCCGCAGATCTTCCCCGAACTTGCCGGCGGCCTCTACATCCTCAACGACAGCAAGACGGCGCTCGCCCGCGCCGGCGCCTGGCTCGAGCCGCAGCATTCGCCGGCGGCGTTTCCCGCCTCCGCCTGCTGGGGGCTCCGCCGCGGTCGCTCCCATGAAAGCGGCACGAGCGGCTCCGACGTTCCCTGCCAGCATCTCGACATGTCGGGCGCGGCCACACTCTGCGTGCCGCTGACGGCCCAGGGCGACATGATCGGCCTGCTCTACATGGAGGGACGGGAGGAAGAAGCGCTCGGGCCGGGCGGCCTGCGGCTCTATCTCGAACTGATCGCGGAAAATGTCGGCCTGGCAATCGCGAACCTGCAGCTGCGGGAGAAGCTTATCGCGCTTGCCGTACGCGATCCCCTCACCGGCCTGTTCAACCGCCGCTTCCTCGATGAAGCATTGCAGCTGCACGGCCAGGATCGCAGCAGCGAACCGCTCGCCTGCCTGATGATCGATATCGACCATTTCAAGCGCTTCAACGACCAGTTCGGGCACGATGCGGGAGACCTCGTCATGCAATATGTCGGGCAGACACTGCGCGAGACGGTGGGTGCCGCCGGCAGCGCCTACCGCTTCGGCGGCGAGGAATTCACCGTGCTCCTGCCCGGGCTCGGCGAGCAGGAAGGCACCGAAATGGCAGACACGCTGCGGCAGAAGATCGCCAGTGCGACACTCTCCCATTCCGGCCGGGTTCTCGGCACCGTATCGGCCTCCATCGGCGTTGCGGCCTCCCCGCTGGACGGCTCCGTCGCGACACTCATCACCCGCGCCGATGCCGCATTGCTCGAGGCGAAAGCCGCCGGCCGCAACCGGACCATGGCCGCAAGCCAGATCAAGAAGGCAGCCGCGCGAAAGAGCTCCTGACCCGCTCCCCGGCTTCGGCGAATGCCGGGAAGCAGGCACTCGCGTCCCCCTGTTCAGGACGGAAAATCCGTTGAAACCGCAATCGCCCGCCATTCGGCGATGAGTGCTTCGTTTTCCGCATGTTTTGCGGCAATCGCAGCGATCGTATCGCTGCCGAGCGGCAGGCGGACCGGAGGGTTGGGCGCATCGACGAAATCGACGACGACCTCGGCCAGCCTCTGCGGATTGCCGGGCTGGTTGTGGCTGATGACCTTCGCCCTTTCCCGCACCGCACCGGCGGTCTGCGCATAATCCGCAATCTCGATCGGGCTGATCGAGAGCGAGGTCGCATCGAGGAAATCCGTGCGGAAGTAACCGGGCTCGATCGCCGTCGCATGGATACCGAGTGGGGCGAGTTCGGCGGAAAGGGCCTCCGTCAGGCCCTCGACGGCGAATTTCGTCGAGGAATAGACGCCGAAGCCGGGACCGCTGCGATAGCCGCCGATCGAGGAGAAGTTGAGGATATGCCCGGAACGCTGACGCCGCATATGCGGCAGCACGGCGCGGGTGACGGCGAGAAGGCCGAAGACATTCGTCCGGTAGAGCGCTTCCACCTCCGCCCCCGTCGCCTCTTCGACGGCACCGAGCAGGCCATAACCGGCATTGTTGACAAGAATGTCGATACCGCCGAACCGGGCGACCGCCTCACCGACGGCCCTGTGCGCCTGTGCTTCGTCGGTGACGTCGAGCGCGACGGTAAGCAGGTCCGGGCGTGTGCCGAACCGGTCGAGGATCGCCTGCGGGTTGCGCGCTGTCGCAACGACGCGGTCGCCCTTTTCCAGCGCCTTTTCTGCAATCAGAGCCCCGAAACCGCGCGAGGCACCCGTGATGAACCATGTCCGCATAATACTCTCCTTGAGTGTCGGATCTGTGCCCCGTCTTCGGTGGCAGGTCGGTTGTAGCGTGACCCGTCTGATGAGATAATCGCGTAAGTTCTTGTCGATCTACTGAGCATGATTCATCAATGAGCCGGATTTCCCCTGCCGATCTGCTGCCGTTCCTGGCGATCGCCCGCCACAGGAGCTTTCGCCGCGCCGCCGACGAACTCGGCTGCACCGCCTCTGCCCTCAGCCATTCGCTGAAGGGTCTGGAGAGCCGGCTGGATCTGCGCCTCTTCAACCGCACGACCCGCAGCGTCGCGCTGACGGAGGCCGGCGAGCGGCTCTTGTCGCGCATCGCCCCGGCCTTCCGCGACATCGACGACGCGGTGGACGATCTCAACGAATTGCGCGGTGCGCCGATCGGCCGGCTGCGCTTCAACACGGCGCGCGCCTCGGCAAGGATGGTGCTGCTGCCACTCGTCGCGCAGTTCCTGAAGACGCATCAGCGCATCAGCGTGGAGATCGCCATCGACAACGACTTCGTCGATGTGGTCTCCGAGGGCTTCGATGCGGGCGTGCGCTTCGGCGAGGTGATCGCGAAGGACATGATCGCCGTGCCGCTCGGGCCGCGCCAGCGCAGCGCCATCGTGGCGGCGCCGGCGCTCTTCGAGCAGCATCCTGTGCCCCTGACGCCGGAACAGCTGCGCGGCCTTCCCTGCATCGGCCTGCGCTTCGGCTCTGGACGGCTCTATGCCTGGGAGTTCGAACGGGGCGGCGTGGAGCTTTCCGTCGAGGTGGAGGGGCCGCTCGTCGTCGGCGACCAGGACCTGATGGTGGACGCCGCGCTGATGGGCGCCGGCATCGCCTATGCGTTCGAGGACCAGGTGAGCGAGCACATCCGCGCCGGCCGGCTGGTGCGGGTGCTGGAGGACTGGTGTCCCTACTACAAGGGGCTCTATCTTTATTATCCGAGCCGCCGGCAATTGCCTGCCGCGCTCAGGGCCTTTATCGATTTTGCCCGGCAGGCACACCGCGCCTGACCTGATTTGCGGAGTATCGCCATTGGACCCTCAAGAGATCGGCAATGTCGTGGACTGGCTCGTGCAACAGGGCCTCGACGGTCTGGATGAGACCGAGCTGATCACTGCCTTCTGCCATCGGCTCGGCCGACTGGGCATCGAACTCGAGCAGGCAGCGATCTTCATCGACACGCTGCATCCCGTGCTGGAATCGCAAGGTTATTTCTGGGACGTCGCGGACGAGGCGAGTGCGGCGCGCCGCGACTTCTCGCGCCTGGACGCAGAGCGCAACGAGCCGCAATGGCGCGCAAGCCCGTTCTTCCACATGCTGGAAAACGAGCTCGGCGAGTTGCACATCAACCTTACCGAAAAGAGCAACTACACCTTTCCGGTGCTCGAGGACCTGCGTGCAGAGGGCCACACCGATTATTTCCTCCAGCTCCACCGGCTGGGCGAGGCGATCGGCGAGGTCGATGGCCTGTTCTCGCGCTGGTCGACGAAACGGCCGGGCGGTTTTTCCGCCGAGGACATCGCCTGCCTGCGGCGCACGGTGCCGGCCTTCGCGCTGGCCGTGAAATCCACCGCGTTCCGCCGCATGACCAGCGCGCTCGTCGAGGTCTATCTCGGACGTGACGCCGCGCGACGGGTGCTCAAAGGCCGCATCGAGCGCGGCAAGGTCGACAGCATCAAGGCCGTGCTGTGGTTCTCCGACATGCGCAACTACACCGCGCTGTCGGAAAGCGTGCACAGCGGTGACCTGATCGCCATGCTGGGCGATTATGCCGAGGCCGCCATCTCCGCCGTGCACGCGGCCGGCGGCGACGTGCTCAAGCTGATGGGCGACGGCACGCTCGCCATCTTCAACCACGCCGACCCGCAGGAGGCCGCCGCCGCCAGCCTCAAGGCCTGGTATGATCTCGCCAGCCGCGTCGAGGCGCTGAACGCCCGGCGGCAGGAGGCGGGGCTTGCCACCACGACCGTTCATGTCGGGCTGCATATCGGCGAGGTGTTCTACGGCAATATCGGCAGCAACGATCGGCTGGACTTCACGGTGATCGGCCCGGCGGTCAACGAGGCCTCGCGCATCGTCGCCGCCAGCCGCAAGGTCGGCCGCCAGCTTTTGATCTCCAACGACCTTCTGAGCCTTCTACCGGTGCTGGAGGCCAGCGCCTTCGAGGATCTCGGCGCATTTCGCCTGAAGGGCGTGAAACGCAAGAAGCGGCTGCATGCGCCGAGGAGGCCATGACACGGCCGGCCGGCAAATTGTGCCACCGCAATGCCGCCTGTATGCTCCCCGAAACGATCGAACCTCCTCTTGCCGCGGATGACCCGATGACGCTGCCGTCCCCATCTTTCACCCTGCCGCTCGCGCTGGCGGCACTGGCCGCCACCCTCCTCGCCGTCAGCGCGCCGGCTGCCCGGGCGGCACCGGATGCCTGCATCGTCCAGGGAGCCACGATCATCGAGAGCGCCTATCCGACGGCAGCACGGAGCGCCGACGGGGCGTTCGACGTCGATGGCGCGACCATCCGGCTGCCGGAGCAGAGCGACAGCGACGCCCATGCCGTGGTGTGCCGTACCTGGCCGTCGCAGCCCGCACTGACCCTCGTCGCGGTGCCGCTGATGACCCGGCAGGCCGACGATGGAAACGAGGGCGACATCGAGCTCCTCGTCGTGGACAGCAAGAAGGCGACGGTCCGGCAGCGATTGCGGCTTCCCGGCCTGATGACCGATGACGCGCTCTATGTCTCCAGCGTCGCCCTCGACACGGCATTCTATCGCCTCGCATCCAGGAAGATCGCCTTCGGCCTGCGGCTTTCCCTCCAGGGCAGCTCGCGTCCCAATCCCTTCGGTGAAACGACGCTGTGGCTCTTCCTCGTCGACGACGGCAAGCTCCGGCCCGTACTGGACAACATCGTCGTTTCGAGCAACCGGGGAGAATGGGACACAAATTGCGCCGGCGAGTTCGAAAACACCGAGCGCACCCTCTCGATGGAGCCGTCGCCACAATCGGCCATAGCCGACATCGTCGTGAGCGAGACGACCACGACGACCGTCAACGTCGCCGGCAAGGACGGGGCCTGCCTCGACACCGAGACGGCGGCAACCGCCACCCACCGGCTCCGCTACGACGCTTCCGTCTACCGTGTCCCCAAGGCGCTTTCCCGGATGGAATAGGACGGCCCCAGCCTTTGCCTTTTGCCGAATCACCCCGGCGCCGCTAGAGCATGCGCGGATATGCACAAGCGGCCGGAGCCATTCTTGAAGACCATCGCAATCGATTTCGAGACCGCCAATGAGCAGCGCGCCAGCGCCTGCTCGGTCGGCCTCGCCTGGATCGAGGACGGCCAGGTGGTGCGCGTCGAGGAGCGGCTGATCCGGCCGAAGACGATGCGCTTCTCCTCCTTCAACATCGCCATCCACGGCATCCGGCCGGACCATGTCGAGGATGCCGGCGAATTCCCGGAGGTCATGGACGAATTCGCCGACGACTTCCGGAACGCCACGATGATCGCCCACAACGCGGCCTTCGATTTCAGCGTCTGGCGCGCCTGCCTCGACCAGTACCGGCAGAGCTATCCGGAGCTGCACTATCTCTGCTCGGTGAAGATGGCGCAGAAGGTGTGGCCGGATCTCGGGTCCCACAAACTCGATGTACTCGCCGCCCATCTCGGCCTGACCTTCGCGCATCACAATGCGGCCGAGGATGCCGCGGTCTGTGCGCAAGCCGCGCTCTCGATCGCGCGCTCCCTCAAGGTGGAACGCGTGCAGGATGTGCCGGCCCGGATCGGCATGAAGGCGGGGCGCCTGTTTGCCGGCGGCTACGAGGCCTGCACCTGCCGCAAGGCCTGACGGGCGGCCCCGTCCCGGGCTTGCCGACGATGCTGTTTTCCGCCTTGCAAAAGCCCGTATCTGGTTGAAAGAAAGGGCCGCGCCGCTGCAAAACGGGGCGCCCCGTACTATCGCCAAAATTTTTTCTATCGTCGCTTTTCATTCCTGGATTGTACGCAGTCGGAACTCTACGTACCGGTCCAACACCGTCATCGTCGGCTGTCATTCGGAGCAACAATGTTCGCACGCAACAAGGCATGGTCCAGCGCGGCCGGGGCCGCATGGCTTTTGATCGCCGTCGCCATCAACGGGCCGCACGCCGCCCGGGCAGAGACGTCGGACGCATCCACCCCGCCGCTGGAACTGGCCGGCGTCGACGTCACGCGCGTCGAGCCGCGCGACATTGCCAGCGACGTGCGGATCTCGGGCTCGCTCACTCCGATCCGCCGGTCGACACTCGCCGCCCGCGTCGCCTCGACGATCGTCGAACTGCCCGTCAAGGTCGGCGATGTCGTCAGGAAGGGAGATCTTCTCGTCCGCTTCGACACACGGGCGCTCGAATCCACCCTGACCGTGCGCCGGGCTTCGGCGGAGGCCCTGGCCGCACAGCTGCAGCTTGCCGAATCCGTCCTGCGCCGCACCACCAACCTCGGGCAGAGCGGCGCCTCCACGGAGGCGGCTACCCTGGAGGCCGAGGCGAATGTCGCCAATCTCGCGGCCCAGCTTCGCTCGAAACAGGCCGAGATCGCGGATGCCGAGCGCGACCTCGCCGACGCGGAGGTCCGCGCCGTGTTCGACGGCGTCGTCGCCTCGCGGCCCGTCGAGCAGGACCAGACGGTGGCGCTCAACACGGAACTCCTCACCATCGTCGATCTCTCCAGGATGGAGGTGGATGCCGGCGTGCCAACCAGCCGTATTCCCATGGTGCGGATCGGCCAGCCGGTCGAGCTCAATGTCGAGGGTTTTCCAGACAGGACCTTCTCCGGTGCGGTCACGCGCATATCGCCCACCGCCGTCGCCGGCTCGCGGGCCGTGCGGGTCTTCCTGGCGATCGACAACAACGACCGCACGTTGAAGGGCGGCATGTTCACCACGGGCATCCTCAAGGTCGACGAACGCAAGGGCGTCATCGCCCTGCCGAATGCGGCGATCCGCCAGGACCAGACGGGCAGCTTCGTGCTCAAGGTGACGGAAGGCATGCTGCGCCGCCAGCCGGTCGTGCTGGGCACCGCGTGGACGGACCGGGGCCTCGTCGAAGTCTCGGGGCCTGCGGCCGGCGACGTCGTCGTTTCCGCACCGCTTCCGGCACTGGAAGCGGACATGCCGGTCGTCGTCGAGGGGCTGTAAGCGATGTTCCTCACGCGCATCAGCGTCCGCCACCCCGTCTTCGCCACCATGATGATGGTGACGATCCTCGTCATCGGGTTGTTCGCCTATTCCCGCCTCGGCGTCGACCAGTTCCCCGAGACCGACCTTCCCATCGTCGTCGTCACGGCGACCTATACGGGCGCCTCGCCCTCAACCGTCGAAAGCGAGGTTTCCCGCCCGATCGAGACCGCGTTGAACACGATCGGCGGCATCGACACGATCATTTCCGAATCCTACGAGGGCCGCTCCGTCGTCGTCGTGCAGTTCGAGCTCGACGTGGATTCGCAGGTCGCCGCCCAGGAGGTTCGTGACCGCGTTGCCCGGCTGGAGGCGAGCTTTCCCGATGCGGTGGACACGCCGCAGGTCACCCGCTTCAATCCGGACGACGAGCCCATCCTCTCCATCGCCGCGTCCTCGTCGAAGCGCACGCTTTCGGAAATCACCACGCTCGCCAACCGCGTGATCACCAACCGGCTCAGCGTCATCGCCGGCGTCGGCCAGATCTCGCTGGTCGGCGGCAGCGAGCGCCAGGTGCTCGTGATGGTCGATCCCGACCGCCTCGAAGCCTATGGCATCGCGGTCACATCGGTCATGGATGCCATCCGCAAGGAGAACCAGGACCGCGCCGCCGGCACGCTGATATCGGGCATCAACCAGCGCATCGTCACGGTCGAGGGCCGCGTTCCTGACGTGACGGGCTTCAACAGCATCATCGTGGCGCAGAGCGGCGGTTACCCGGTCTATCTGTCCGATGTCGCGACGATCCTGGATGTCGGCGCCGAGGTGACGAGCCGCGCCACCTATCAGGGTCTGCCCTCGCTGGGGCTCGACGTCGTCAAGGTGCAGGGCGCGAATACGGTGGAAGTGGCGGCGGAACTGCGCAAGGAGATCGCGGCGCTGAATGTCGAGCTCGCCCCCGAGGGCGTCGAGTTGAAGGTGACGCGCGACAATTCCCGCCCCATCGCCGCACAGGTCGACGAAGTCCAGCGCACGCTGGTCGAGGGGGGCATACTCACCGTGGTGATCGTCTTCCTGTTCCTCAATTCCTGGCGCTCGACCGTCATCACCGGGCTGACGCTGCCGATCTCGGTGATCGGCACCTTCGCCCTCATCTATGCGCTCGGCTTCACGCTCAACACCATGACGCTCATGGCGCTGTCGCTGTCGATCGGCATCCTGATCGACGATGCGATCGTCGTGCGCGAAAACATCACGCGCCACCTGCACATGGGCAAGAGCCATGTGGATGCCGCGCTCGACGGCACGAACGAGATCGGCCTTGCCGTTCTCGCCACCACGCTCTGCATCGTCGCGGTCTTCCTGCCCGTCGCCTTCATGGGCGGCCTCATCGGCCGGTTCTTCCTGCAGTTCGGCGTGACCGTCGCCGTCGCGGTACTCATCTCGCTCTTCGTGTCCTTCACGCTCGATCCGATGCTGTCGAGCGTCTGGTACGATCCGCAGTCCGAGGTGAACGCGAAGCGCGGCTTCCTCGGACGGCTGATCGCGCGGTTCGACCGCTGGTTCGACCGGCTTGCCGACCGCTATCGCCGGCTCATCCGCTGGACCTTCCGCTATCGTAAGACGACCGTCTTCGTAGTCATCGCGCTGTTCTTCGCAAGCCTGATGCTCGTGCCGCGCATCGGCGCGGAATTCCTGCCCCCGGCCGACCAGGGCGAGGTCTCCATCGCGCTGAAGGCCAATGAGGGCGCGTCGCTGGACTACATGGCGGCGAAGGTCAGCCAGGTCGAGCGGGCGCTGCGCGAATTCGACTATGTCGACACCATCTACTCCACCGTCAATGCCGGCGGGGCACGCGGCTTCAACGAGGCGACGGTGGCCGTCCAGCTCAAGCCGAGCGACGAGCGCTCGGTGACGACGGCGGCCAGCATGGAGCCGTTCCGCAAGCGCCTTGCCTCCATTGCCGGCCTTGACGTCTCCATCGGCCAGAACACCGGCATGGGCTCGTCGGAAAAGCCGCTCCAGCTTTCCGTTCTCGGCGACGGCGAGGCGGAGCTGCGCCGCATCTCCACTGAGATCACCACCGCCCTCGCCGCCATTCCGGGTGCGACCGAGGTCGAATCGTCGATCGAGAACAAGCGCCCGACGCTTGCCGTGCGGATCCGGCACGAGGCGGCAAGCGATCTCGACGTCTCGATCGCGGCCATCGGCGATACCCTGCGCCCGCTCGTGGCGGGCGATGCCATCTCCGTCTGGAATGCGCCCGACGGGGAGACCTACGATGTCGTGGTGCGCCTGCCGGCAACGGGCCGGCGCGATGCCGCGCAGCTTCGCGACCTCACCATCGCCACCGGCCGGACGGACGAGGACGGCAAGCCGATCACCGTTCTTCTCGACCAGGTCGCCGACGTCATCGAAAGCACCGCGCCGGACGCCATCACGCGCAAGGACCTCTCGCGCGAGATCCGGATCAAGAGCAATATCGAGGGGCGGGCGCTCGGCGACGTGACGGAGGATCTGAACGCCGCCATCGCCAAGATGCAGATCCCGGCGGGCTACCGCATCAGCTTCGGGGGTGATGCCGAAAACCTCGAGGAGAGCATGGGCTATGCGCTCCAGTCGCTCGCCCTCGCCGTCATCTTCATCTACATCATCCTTGCCTCGCAGTTCGGGTCCTTCCTTCAGCCGGTCGCCATCATGATGACGCTGCCGCTCTCGCTGATTGGCGTGCTGATCGGCCTTCTCGTCACCGGCTCGACGCTCAACATGTTCTCGATCATCGGCTTCATCATGCTGATGGGCCTCGTCACCAAGAACGCGATCCTGCTCGTCGATTATTCCAACCAGGGCCGGCGGGAAGGCAAGAGCCTTCAGGACAGCCTCGCGGATGCCGGCGCGGTGCGCCTGCGGCCGATCATCATGACGACGCTGGCGATGATCTTCGGCATGCTGCCGATGGCCATCGGCCTCGGCGAGGGCGGCGAGCAGCGCGCCCCGATGGCCCATGCCGTCATCGGCGGCCTCATCTCCTCCACGCTTCTGACGCTCGTCTTCGTGCCCGTGGTGCTGACGCTGCTTGATCCGGTCGGAACGCGCGTTTCCGGATGGTTCCCCAAGGGCCCCCGCCACAGGGAGCGGCAGGTCGAAGAGGACGCCTCGCTCCAGCAATCCTGAATTCTGCCGACTTTGGAGCCCCCGAACACCTCCGGGACAGGCCGGGCATGCGCCCGGCCACGAAAAACCAGCCGGGGCGGAGGGAACCTTCGCGCCGCTGGACGGTTTACGCTGCGTTGCGAAAAGTTTGCTGGCGCCGTTCGCTGGCGCAAAATCCCTCTTTTCAGGGTTCGACGCGCCCCTGCAATGGGACGTGCGGCCCCAAAGGTGTAGTGAATTCATGGCTCGTCTCGTCGTCGTTTCCAACCGCGTTCCCATTCCCGACAAGAGCGGCACCGCTCCTGCCGGAGGGCTGGCGGTCGCCCTTCAATCGGCACTCGAAGCGCGCGGCGGGCTCTGGCTCGGCTGGTCCGGCCGATCCTGCGCGGACGATGCGGTCGGGCCGCTGCAGATGCAGAAGGAGGGCAATATCGAATACGCCCTCACCGACCTCACGGAACGCGATGTCGAGGAATACTACCAGGGCTTTGCAAACCGGGTGCTCTGGCCGATCTGCCACTACAGGCTGGACCTTGCCGAATATGGCCGGCGCGAGATGGCCGGCTATTTCCGCGTGAACCGCTTCTTTGCAAGCCGCCTCCTGCCGCTCATCGAGCCGGACGACCTGATCTGGATCCACGACTATCATCTCATCCCGCTGGCCGCCGAGCTGCGCCGTCAGGGTGTGACCAACCGGATCGGCTTCTTCCTGCACATTCCCTGGCCGGCACCGGACGTCTTCCATGCCATGCCGGTGCACGAGGCACTTCTGACGAGCCTGACCGCCTATGACGTGCTTGGTTTCCAGACCGAACATGATCGCGAGAACTTTGCCGACTGCCTGTCGCGGCGCGACCTCGCCGCCCGTCTGGATACTTCGCGCTTTGCCACCGATGGGCGCGTCTTCACCGCCCGGCCCTATCCGATCGGCATCGAGACGGAAGAATTCGCCGCGCTGGCGAAACGGGCGGCACAGACCGCGCTGCACAAGCGCATGCTGCAGAGCCTCGACGGCAAGCAGCTGATCATCGGCGTCGACCGGCTCGACTATTCCAAGGGCATCACCCAGCGCATCGATGCGTTCGAATCCTTCCTGACCCGCCATTCCGACAGCCAGCGCAAGGTGACGCTGCTGCAGATCACACCGAAATCCCGCTCCGAAGTACCGGAATACGAGGCGATGCAGCGGGCCGTCGCGGAACAGGCCGGTCGCGTCAACGGCGCGCTCGGCACGGTCGACTGGGTGCCGATCCGCTACATCAACCGCTCGCTGCGCCGGCCAGCTCTCGCCGGGCTCTACCGCATGGCCAAGCTCGCCCTGGTCACGCCATTGCGCGACGGCATGAACCTCGTCGCCAAGGAGTTCGTGGCGGCGCAGAGGGAGGAAGATCCCGGCGTCCTGTTGCTCTCCCGTTTCGCCGGCGCCGCGCAGGAGCTGAAGGAGGCCGTGCTCGTCAACCCCTACGACGTCGAGGGTACCGCGGAAGCCATCGCCCGAAGCCTCGCCATGCCCCTGGAGGAGCGGCGGGAGCGCTGGAGCGCCATGATGACGACGCTGCGCGCCAATGACGTCTTCACCTGGTGCGACACGTTCCTCGAGGATCTCGCCGCCAAGCCCGTGCAGAAGGCCCGCCCCGCCTCTGTCTCGACACCCGTCAGGACGTCCGAGGCCCGCACGCAGCCCCTGCGGAAGGCAATGTCGACACCGGTCGCGCGCTGGTCGTAGACGTCCGTTCCCGGGTGATGGCTTTGCTCAGCCATCACCCGTGAAAGCGGAGAGGAACCGGGTGGCTGCCTGTTCCAGGTTCGCCAGATCGTATCCGCCCTCCTGCACCAACAGGACCGGCAGATCGAGCCGTCCGAGCCGGTTACCTATCGTCCCGAAGGCATCGGCAGTCAGCTGGAGGCCCCGGGCCGGATCGCTCGCCAGCGCGTCGAAGCCGAGGGAGATGACCAGCGCCGCGGGCCGGTGGGCGAACGCGGCATCGAGGCAGGCCGTGAATGCCGTGAGATAGGCCGCATCGCCGGTTCCTTCAGCAAGGGGATGGTTCAACGTGAGACCCGGGGCTGGTTGCCCCCCGGTCTCGTCGGAAAAACCGGTGAGATGCGGATAGTAGCCGGCCGGGCTGCGGTGCAGGGAGGCGAAGAAGACGTTTGGATCCTCCCAGAAGATATCCTGTGTGCCGTTGCCGTGGTGAACGTCGATATCGATGAGGCTTACCCGCCCGAGCGATGTAGCAAGCGCCCGTGCCGCAATGGCGGCATTGTTGAGATAGGTCGCGCCGCCGCCGAAGTCGCGGCCGGCATGATGGCCCGACGGCCGGCAGAGCGCATAGGCCCGCCGCTCGCCCGCGCGGATGAGCGCAGCGGCGGTAAGCGCCACCTGCGCCGCCCAGTATGCGGCCTGCCATGTGCCCGCGCCAAGAGGGGTTATCTGATCCCGCAGATGATACCCCGCCTTGGCGATCGGCGACCAGTCCGGCCGATAGGCATCGGGACGGGTTTCGAAGATGGCGGGTGCGAGCGGCCCGTGCTCCGCACCTTCCGATGCCGCGAGAAAGTCGAGATAACAGCCCGTATGGACGGCCGCGAGCGGTGCGCTGCCGTGATCGACGGCATCGACCACCGCAAGCCCGGCACGTCGCACCGCCCGCAAGAGTGCATCGAGACGGGCGGGCACGTCCCGGCTCGGCCGGGCAACGCCGCCTTCGACGACGGTGCCCGGGCTGTGCAGCCGATGCCGGTCGCAATAGACCGCCTTCATGTCAGGCCGGGATCAAAACGGCGTCGCGGCTGTTCCAGCCGAGCGAAATGGCCTGCGCCGGCGCGATATCGCTGCCCGTGCCCGCATTGGGGATCTTGGCGACAAGCGTCGCATTCTCCCCGAAGCGGACATGCACCCGACGGTGGTCGCCGAGATAGATGACCTCGTCGACCGTTCCGGAAAAGCGGTTTGCGCAGGCGGCGGCCTGGTCGACATAGAGCCGTTCCGGACGCAGGGAGACGATGACGGGCTGGCCCTTCGAAAAGGCCGTGCTGCTGGAAACGCTGATGACCTGCCCGTCCTCCGTGCGCACGCCGTATTCGCCGCCGTCGCTGCTGCTGACGATCTTGCCGGTAAACCGGTTGTTCTCGCCGATGAAGCCGGCGACGAAGGCCGTCGCGGGACGCTCGTAGAGTTCGCTCGGCGGCGCAAGCTGCTCGATCCTGCCGGCATTGAACACGGCGACGCGATCGGACATGGTCAGCGCCTCGGACTGGTCGTGCGTGACATAGACGACGGTGATGCCGAGGCGCTCGTGGAGATGCTTGATCTCGAGCTGGAGATGTTCGCGCAGGTTCTTGTCCAGCGCGCCGAGCGGTTCGTCCATCAGCACCACATCCGGCTCGAAGATGATGGCACGGGCGAGCGCGATGCGCTGCTGCTGCCCGCCGGAGAGCTGGGTCGGCTTTCTTTCGCCCATCGCCCCCATCTGGACCATGTCCAGCGCCCTTCGGACGCGGCCGGCCCGCTCTCCCTTCGCGATCTTGCGCACCCGCAAGGGATAGTCGAGGTTTTCAGCGACCGTGAGGTGGGGAAAGAGCGCATAGTTCTGGAACACCATGCCGATGTTCCGGCGATGCGGCGGCACCGCTTCCAGCGACCGTCCGTCGATCCGGATGCTGCCGGAACTCGGCGCCTCGAAGCCCGCCAGCATCATCAGGCTCGTCGTCTTTCCCGAGCCGGACGGCCCGAGCATGGTCAGGAACTCACCCTTCGCGATGGTGAGGTTGAGATCGTCGACCACGAGGCTGCGGCCGTCGTAGCTCTTGTCGATGTTGAGGAATTCGACGTAGTTGGAGGATGACATTCTGGTTCCCCTTTTTATCTGTCATTCAGCCGCGTGGACGGCGGGGCGGCGCTGCGCCCAGGGGCGCGCCTCTTCCAGTTGCGCCGCGAGCTGAAGCAATGTCGCCTCGTCGTCGAACCGGCCGGTGAACTGCGTACCGACGGGCAGGCCGTCGGCCGTCCAGGAGAGCGGCATGCTCATTGCCGGCAGGCCCGCCATGTTGGCGAAGGTCGTGAAGGCGAGAAACTCGAGAAAACGCTCCATGACCGCCTCTCCGCCATGCCTGTCGGCATCGAAATGGCCGAGTTCCGGCGGTGGCGTGCCAAGCGTCGGGGTCAGCCACACGTCGATGTCGAGCAGGAAATTCGCCAGCGTCCTGCCCGTCGTGTGGAACCAGTTGAGATCGACGAGATAGTCGGCCGCCGAAATCCGCGAGCCGACACCGTAGAGATACTGGTTGAAGCTCTCCACCTCACCCACGAGCACAGACGGGTTCTCGCCGCGATTTCGCGCCAGCGCGGTGATCGCGCGTGTCGCCGTCATCGCCCAGAACCGCTTGTAGAGAGTGCTGTAGGCCTCCCCATCGATCGTCGGCGTGCATTCCACGACCTCGTGGCCGAGGCTTTCGCAAAGGCGCGCCGTGTCGATCGTCGCCGCGACGCAGTCGGGATCGACCGCGGTGCCGAGCAGGGAGGCCGTGGTGAAGCCGATGCGCAGGCGGCGCGGCTTCATCCGGATCGCATCGACATAGCGACCCGAGGGGGACGGTGCCGTGTAGGGGTCGCCGGGCATCGAACCCTGTGTGGCATCAAGAAGGGCGGCGCTGTCGCGCACGCTGCGGGAGAGGACATGTTCGTTCACGATCCCGCCCGTGCTGTCGCCGAGATCCGGCCCCAGCGTGATGCGCCCGCGCGAGGGTTTCAGTCCGAAGACGCCGCAGCACGACGCGGGGATGCGAATGGAACCGGCACCGTCGCCGCCATGTGCCGCCGGCACGATGCCCGCCGCCACCGCCGCGCCGGCGCCGCCGCTCGAACCGCCGCTCGACCGCGCGACGTTCCAGGGATTGCGCGTCGGGCCGAACAGCTTCGGCTCGGTGGTGCCCAGCGTGCCGAACTCACACAGGTTGGTCTTGCCGAACGTGCTGAGACCGGCCGCGCGGTAGCGGCACATCAGCTCGCTGTCCCGGGCGGGCACGAAGTTCCGGGTCAGCCGGGAGGCGCCGGTGGTCGGCACGCCCTTCATGTGACAATAGAGGTCCTTCACCAGGAACGGCGCCCCGGCAAAGAGGCTGTCCTTGCCCGCCTGCGCGGCTTCCGCACGCCCTTCGTCATAGAGCGGGGCGATGATGGCGTTGATCGCGGGGTTCACCTTTCCAGCACGCCGGATGGCCGCCTCGACCAGCTCCCCGGCCGTGACCTGCCCCGACTTTACGAGATCCGCCTGCGCGGTGAGGTCCAGATTGACAAAATCATCCATCGTCACGCCCTCACGCTGCAAGCCGGGCGGCGGCATCGTCGAGCGCCGCCGCTATCCCGTCGACGAGCTGGTCGACTTCCTCAAGCGTCATGACGAAGGGCGGACAAATCGAAATGACGTCGCCCATGTTGCGGATCATGACGCCGTGCGCCCGGCAGCGCTGCTCGACAAGCGCGCCGACCTTCAAGGCCGGATCGAAGGGTGCGCGGCTTGCCTTGTCGGCCACCAGCTCGATGCCGGCAAGGAAACCGGTCCCCCTGACCTCGCCGACGAGCGCATGGCTCGCAATCCGCGCGTCGAGCGCGGCGAAGAGCCGGCGGCCAAGTTCGGCGGCCCGGCCCGGGGCATCCATTTCCTGATAGATGCGCAGCACATCGGCCGCCACCGCGGCTGTGACCGGATGGCCGGAATAGGTGAAGCCGTGGCCGAAGACCCCGATGCGGTCGGCCTCGTCGGCGATCGCCTGGTAGATGGGATCGCCGATCACCGCCGCGGCGATGGGCAGGTAGCCGGAGGACAGTCCCTTGGCGACCGACATCATGTCCGGAACGAAGCCGCAGGCCTCGGACCCGAACCACTTTCCGGTTCGCCCGAAGCCGGAAACGACCTCGTCCGCAAGAAGCAGGATGTCGTGCTTCGTCAGAAGCTGCTGCAGCGCCGGGAAGTATCCCGGCGGCGGCGTGACAACACCGCCCGCCCCCATGATCGGCTCGGCGATCATCGCGGCGATGGTTTCCGGCCCTTCCGCCTCGATCAGGGTTTCCAGCGCAGCGATCAGCCGGGCGCAATAGGCCTCCTCGCTCTCGCCCGGCAGGGCGTTGCGATAATAGTGCGGCTTCTCGGTATAGATCACGTTGAGACCCGGCATGTTGAAGCTCTCGTGCATGTGCGGCAGCCCGCCAAGGGCCGCCCCCATGATCGTGCTGCCGTGGAAGGCGCCCTTGCGGCTGATGATCTTGCGCTTGCCGGGCTTGCCGCGTGCAACATTGTAGTACCAGGCGAGCTTGATCATCGTGTCGTTGGCTTCCGAGCCCGAATTCACGAGGAAGACCTTGCTGCCCGGGATGGGGGAAAGCGTCGCGATCTGCTCGACGACATCGACCGTCGGGTCGTTCGAGCGATGATTGAACGTGTGGTAGGTGGCGAGCCTGCGCATCTGGCTCGCCGCCACATCCGCAAGGCGCTCATTGCGAAAGCCGAGCGAGGCGCACCACAGGCCTCCCATGCCTTCGAGATAACGATTCCCCATCTCGTCGACGACGTAGCAGCCCTCCCCCGCCGTGATCACCAACGGGCCTTCGGCCTCGTGCCTGCGCGGGTTGGTCTGGGAATGGAAGTGGTACGCCATGTCGCGCGCCCGCAGCGAGTTGTGCAAGGTAGCCTCCGGAACCGTGTTTGCTATTTTATAAGTTATAAGTTATCAGAAAACGCATGCAAGCGAATTTCACCGGAGACGGGAAACTTTTTGCGGCGTCCCACCGTCGCGTCGAGCGATAAGATATAGCGATTGGCGGCCCCCAGCATTTCAGCTAGAGCTGCAACAAAGATCAGGAGAAGTCCCATGAGCGTTATGGAGATGCAGCCCGGCGAAGCGGGCAGCCTGTCCGCCCGGATCTACAACAAGGTGCGGGAAGGCCTCATCGTCGGCAACTTCGCGCCGGGCGACCGCCTCCTCATGCAGGATCTCGCAGAACAGCTCGGGACCAGCGTCACGCCGGTGCGCGAGGCCTGCCTGCGGCTGGTCAGCGAACAGGCGCTGGAACTGCGCTCCGGCCGTTTCGTCACGGTGCCGGACCTCAGCCGCGCCCGCTACATCCAGATCAAGCTCATCCGCATGGCGCTCGAAGGGATGGCGGCAGAACATGCCACCGACCACGTGACCGCGGCCGATCTCGCGCAGCTCGAAGACTTCCACGCCGCCTTCGTGAAGAACGAAAAGGCCGGCAATCTGGAGGCGGCGCGCTCCGCCAACCGGGCCTTCCACTTCGGTGTCTACCGCCTGTCGCGCATGCCGATGCTGGTCGGCCAGATCGAGAGCATGTGGGTCTCGATGGGGCCGATCCTCAATGTCTACTACCGGGAAATCCCGCATGGCTATACCGGCGCGGAGGAACACGACCATCTCATCGAGGCGCTCAGGGTCGGCGACAAGAAGAAGGCCCGCCTGGCCATCGAGAACGATATCCAGCGGGCCTCGCCCAGTCTCCTGCGGTACTTCGAGGAACGCGGCGCCGCGTGAAACCGGCGCCGGAGAAATCTCAGACCTGCGCGATGCGCGGGGTACGCAGGCCGGCGGTTTCCCCGCCGTCCACGGTCACCACCGTGCCGTTGACATAGGTCGACTGATCCGACAGCAGCCAGGCGACGACATCCGCCACCTCCTGCGGGGCGCCGAAACGGTTGGCGGGGATGCGCAGCTCGAGCTGTTTCTTGCGCAGCGCATCGCTCATGATCTTGCCCATCATGCGCGTTTCGATCTGGCCGGGGCAGACCGCGTTGAAGCGCACCTCCTCGCCGAACTCCAGCGCCAGCGCCTGGGTGAGGCCGATGACGGCAGCCTTCGAAGCGCAGTAGACGGCAAGCCCCTCCTCGCCGGTCTTTCCGGCGATGCTGGCGATGTTAACGACCGATCCCCTGCCGCACCGCAGGCCTTCCAGCGCATGGCGAATGAAAAGGAACGTGCTGCGGGCATTGACCGCCAGTACCTCGTCCCAGTCGTCCTGCGTGGCGGAAGTGAAGGAGATGCGCTTCGACATGCCGGCATTGTTGACGAGGCCCGAAAGCGCGCCCCCGCCAAGGTCGAGCGCCCGGTCGATGACGCGCCGGCAATCCTCCTCGCGGCTGACATCGCCGGGCACGAAGGTGACGCCGGGAGCGATATCCTCGAGCGCCCTGCCCGCCTCGGCATCACGGCCCGTCGCCACCACCCGGGCGCCGTCCGATGCAAGCTTCTCCACGCAGGCCCGCCCTATCCCATGCGTGGCACCTGTCACGATGATCATTTCCAGTCACTCCACAAAGCATGTCCAGCCGGAGCGACAACGCTCCGGCATCGACTGATAAAGTAAAACAAGGTTCCGGCACCTAGCTGTTGCCGGTCGAACGGTGCGCCGCCGCGCGCTTCTGGGCCAAGGCCCCGCCCCCCATCAGGACGATGGAGATGATCACGAGCAATGTCGACATCGCCAGGATAGACGGATCGATATTGTCCCTGAGGCCATCGAACATCTGGCGCGGCAGCGTGCGCTGGCCCGGACCGCTGATGAAGAGCGCGACGACGACCTCGTCGAACGAGAAGACGAAGGCGAAGAGCGCGCCCGAGATGACGCCCGGCGCGATGAGCGGCAGCGTCACCGTGCGGAAGGCATGGACCGGGCTCGCACCGAGGCTCGCCGCCGCCCGCACGAGGTTCATGTCGAAGTTCTTCAGCGTGGCGGTGACCGTGATCAGCACGAAGGGCACCGCCAGGACCGCATGGGCGAGAACGAGGCCCAGGAAGGACGCGACGAGGCCCAGCTTGGCGAAGAAGAAATACATGCCGACGCCGCTGATGACGACGGGTACGATCATCGGCGAGATCACCACCGCGAGGATCATCGACCGGGCGGGAAGCCGGCCGCGCGACATGCCGAGCGCCGCCAGCGTGCCCAGCACCGTCGACACCAATGTCGCGCCGGCGCCGATGATCAGGCTGTTGAGGAGCGCCGACATCCAGGGCTGCGGCTGCAGGATCTTCTCGTACCATTGCAGCGAAAAGCCCGGCAGCGGATAGGATAGGAAGTTGGCCGAACTGAAGGAGATCGGGATGATCACGAGCGTCGGCCCGATCAGGAAGATCATCGCGAGGCAGCAGAAGGCGATCTGCACGCGTCTCAAGGCAACAGGCATCTCTCACTCCATTCCGACGATGCGGCCGATGCCGACGATCCGCCCGACAACCGCGTAGAGCGCGAGGATGCAGGTCAGAAGCAGGACGCCGAGCGCGGCGGACATGCCCCAGTTGATCGTGGTGTTGGCATAGAAGGCCACGAAGTAGCTCAGCATCTGGTCCGATGCGCCGCCGACGAGGGTGGGCGTGACGTAGTAACCGGCGGAGATGATGAAGGTGAGGAGACATCCCGCGCCGACGCCCGGCAGCGTGAGCGGCAGATAGACCCTGAGAAACGTCGTGACGGGTCCGGCACCCAGCGAAGCGGAGGCTTTGACATAGGACGGCGAGATGCCCTTCATGACGCTGACCAGCGGCAGCACCATGAATGGCAGCAGGATATGCACCATCGCGATGTAGAGGCCGGTCCGGTTGAACACGAGTTCGAGCGGTGCATCCGTGATGTTCAGCGCCTGAAGCAGGCGGTTCACCACCCCCTCCTTCTGCAGGATGACGATCCAGGCGCTCGTCCGGACCAGAAGAGACGTCCAGAAGGGCAGAAGCACGCAGGCCAGCATGATCGCCGAGAACCGGCCGCCGATGGCGACGACGGCATTGGCGATCGGATAGGCGACGAAGAGGCAGATCACCGTGACCAGCGCGCTGATCGTCAATGTCCGCATCAGCGTCGAGAGGAACAGCCGCTCCTCCGGCGGGGCCATCTGCACACCGCCGTTCTCGCCGGGACGCAGGTCGACGGCCGAGAGCAGGTAAAAGGCCGTCAGCGGCGCGCCGTTGCGCTGGATGACCCGCCAGTAGGCCGGGTTGTCCCAGTTCGCGTCGATGGCGAGCAACTGGGCCTTTGCCGGCGCCTCCGGCGCCTTGCGGACCGTTCGGACCGTCTTGGCGAGAAGGCTGCGGAACCCGGTGATCTCGTAGTTCAGCCGGCGGCCCGCCTCCGCCATGATCTTGGGATCAGCGCCTGCCCGGATATCGGCGACCAGCGCCTCGAAGGCCGCATCGGACGGCGTATCGCGCCCGTCCCAGTCCTCCAGAGAGGAAAGCGTCGCCGGAAACGCCGTGCGGACCTCGGGATTGTTGATGGCATGGAACAGCATGGTGCCGAGCGGCAGCACGAAGGCAAAGACGATGAAGGCGACGAGAGGACCGATCAGGACGAGGCTGACGATCGTCTGCCGCCGCCTGTCGGCGCGAAAGCCGGTGGCAAGGGCGGAAACCCGCCCTTGCTGGCCGTCGGCCGCGCCAATGCGCGGCCGCAGGAGAACATCCGACGTCATTGCGCGCGCCATGTCGCAAATCTCGCCTCGAGCGCCTCGCCGTGGTCGGCCCAGAACTCCGTGTCGAGCGCCACCGCTGCGGTCATGTTCGCCTCGGTCGTCGGAAGGTCCTTGGCGATCTCCGGCTTGACGCCGCGAATGGCCGCAAGATTCGTGACGCCATAGGCGATATGCAGCGGGAAGGTTGCCTGGGCGCTCTCGGTCGAGGCGAAGGCGATGAACTTCTCCGCATTCTCCCGGTTGGGCGAGCCCTTCACGATGCCCCAGTAGTCGATGCCGAAGACCTGACCGTCCCAGATGAGGGCGAAGTCCTTGCCGGAGGCATTCGCCGCCGCGACGCGGCCGTTGAAGGTCGCCGTGGCGACGACGTCGCCGGCGGCAAGGCGCTCGACGGATTCCGCGCCCGTCGTCCACCAGAGGATCGACGACTTGATCTCGTCGAGCTTGGCAAAGGCGCGGTCCTGGCCCTCGTCCGTCGCAAGCACGTCATAGACCTCGTCCTTGGTAACCCCGTCCGCAAGGAGCGCGATTTCGAGGGTCATCTTCGCCGTCTGGCGGAACCCGCGCTTGCCGGGCCATTTCTCGACATTCCACAGGTCGGCCCAGTTCTTTGGCCCGTCCGCCAGCTTCGCCTTGTCGTAGCTCGGCACCATGGACCAGACGAAGGCGCCGACGCCGCAATCGCTGTAGGCTTCGGGAATGAAGTCCTCCCGCTTGCCGATCCTGCTCCAGTCCAGTTCCTCGAAAAGACCTTCGGCGCAGCCCGACAGGAGCGTGTTCTGCTCCACCTGCATGACATCCCAGGAGACGCTGCCGCTGTCGACCATGGCACGCACCTTGGCCATCTGCCCGGAATAGGAATCTTCCGTCAGCGCCACGCCTGACGCCGCCGCGAAGGGTTCGAAAAAGGCCTTGCGCTCGGCGTCCTGCAGCACGCCGCCGGCCCCGACGACGGTCAGTTTGCCGGCATCGGCAAAGGCGGCGGAAGCCCCCGCCAGGACGGCGAGCATGCCCAGCCCGCCAAAAAACCCACGATAGGTCATGACATCCTCCCTTATTGTGCGACCCAGCGGTTGAAACGCTGCTGAAGTTCCTCTTCGTGATCCACCCAGAACGGCGTGCTGACGGCGAGCGCGCCCACCATGTTCTCCTCGGCCGTCGGAAGCTGCGGCTTGATGTCGGCGGAGATGCTGTCCATCGCCTTGGCGTTGGTCACGCCGTAGACCATCTTCTCGGCAAAGGCCTTCTGCGGCTCGGGGCTCGTCATGAAGTTGACGATGTCGAAGGCCTGGTCCCTGTTGCCGCCCTTCGGAATGGCCCAGAAGTCCATCGCATAGAGCTGGTTGGTCCAGGACATCTTGAAATGCCGGCCCTGCTGGTTCGCGGCGATGACGCGCCCGTTATAGGCCGAGGTCATCGTCACCTCGCCGGAGGCCAGCCATTCCATCGGCTGCGCGCCGCTTTCCCACCACTGGATGCTCGGCTTGATCGCATCGAGCTTGGCAAAGGCGCGGTCCTGTCCCTCCTTGGTTGCCAGGATATCGTAGAGCTCCTCCGGCTTTGCGCCGTCTGCGAGCAGGGCGACTTCGAGCGTCATGCGCGCCTGCTTGCGCAGCCCGCGTTTTCCCGGCCATTTCTCGAGATTCCAGAAATCCGCCCAGGAGGTGACGCCGCTCGTCTTGTCACCGTCATAGGCGAGGATCTTCGACCAGACGAAGGCGCCGACGCCGCAATCGGACTTGGCCGGCGCGATGATGTCGGCGCTGTTCGGCAGACCGGCCCAGTCGAACGACTCCAGAAGGCCCTGGTCGCAGGCGAGAATCATCTCGTTCTCGTCCATCTGCACGACGTCCCAGGTCGTCGTGCCGGTTTCGACCATGGCCTTCACCTTGGCGATGCCGCCCGTGTAGGATTCTTCCAGAAGCGGCGCGCCGGCTTTCTCCTGATAGGGCTTGAAGAGCGTTTCGCGCATCGCTTCCTGCGTCGCGCCGCCGAAGCCGACGACGGTCAAGTCGCGGGACAGCGCCGGAGAGGCGACGACGAGCGCGGCGCTCGCCATCATTGCAAAAAACCGAGTTCTCATGGGTTCCCCTTTTGTGTTTGAGAGCAGGTTTGGAAAGATCAGGCCGCGACGGACCGGGCGAGGCCGGCCATGGTCGTGTCGATGAGTTCGAGTGTGTCGTCGAGGACGGCGCGGTCGTGGCTCAGCGAGAGGTAGAGGCGTTTGAGCTGGAGCGGCTGGAAAACCTGCCGGCCGGCGATCAGCGCGCGGCGGAAGCGCATGTCGAGATCGTTGTCGTTGCGCAGAAGATCCGTGTAGTCGCGGAATGCGCCGTCGAAGAAATAGACGAGCCAGACCGAGCCGAAGCCGGCGGCCTGCGCCTTCAGGCCGTGTCGCGCGATGATGCCGTCGATCTCGCCGCGCAGATAGGCGCCAAGCTCGAACAGCCGCTCATAGACGCCCGGTCTCGCCAGCTCCTCGATCGTCGCCTTGACGGCCGCCATCGAGGACGGCGTGCCGTTGAACGTGCCGCCCATGAAGACGGCGCCCTCGCCCGTGCGGCCCACCCGTTCCATGATCTCGCGCCGGCCGGCGACGAGGCCGATCGGATATCCGCTCGTCGCTGCTTTCCCGAAGGTAGCAAGGTCGGGCGTGACGCCGACGATCGACTGGTAGCCGCCCAGCGCGTGCCGGAAACCGGTGATCACCTCGTCGAAAATGAGGACGACCCCGTGCTCGGTGGTGATCCGGCGCAGGTCAGCGAGGAACTGCGTCTCGGCAATCACCGCGCCCATATTGTGCGCGATCGGCTCCACGATGATCGCCGCCACCTCGCCCGGGTTTTTGCGGATGTAGTCCTCGACGGCACCGGCATCGTTGTAGGGCAGGATGGCGGTGTGGCGGGCGGCATCGAACAGCATGCCGTCGGACATCGGGTCGTAGGAGCCGAGCATCTGGCGGCTCGACTGGCCATTCATGGCGACATAATCGTGCCAGCCGTGGTAGCCGCCCTGGAACTTGATGATCTGTTTCCGCCCGGTATAGGCGCGGGCAAGGCGAAGGGCATGGTAGGTCGCCTCCGAGCCACTGCTGCAGAAGGCCACCTGATCGGCGCAGGGGATCGCGTTTACGAGCAGCTCAGCCACCTCGACCTCCAGCTCCAGCACGCCGGCACCGATCAGATCGAGGTTTTCAGCCGTCTTCGCAATCGCGGCAGCGACGGCGGACGGGCGATGACCGAGCACATTGGCGCCGAAGGCACAGTGATAGTCGGTGTAGCGGTTGCCGTCCGCGTCATAGAGATAGGGGCCTTCCGCCCGGGCAAAGGCGATCGGCGCGCCGAGGCGCCGGCTGGGGCTCAACAGGCCGCCGGGAATGACGGCTTCCGCGCGCGCGGCGATCGTTTCGTTGTTCGTCGGCATCGGCATTCTCCTTACGCAAGGCTTTCGAGCGCCACGGCCCTGATGCCGTCGCCGTCCAGGCGGTAGTGCCTGTAGAGATGGGTGGGGGGGGCAATCAGGCTGTATTCGTCGCGGATGCCGTGCCTGACGAGGCGGGCGCCCTTGCCCTTTTCGGCCAGCACTTCCGCAACCGCACCGCCGAGGCCGCCGAGGATGTTGTGCTCCTCGACCGTCAGGATGACCCTGGAACGGGCCGAGGCCTCGATGATCGCCTCCTCGTCGAGCGGCTTGATCGAATGCATGTCGATCAAGCCGACGGAATGGCCGGCAGCGTTCAGCTCCTCCATCGCGCGTCTGGCGCCATGCACGGGATAGCCCGCGGCGATGATGGTGATGTCCTTGCCGATGCCGTGCACGATCGCCTTGCCGAGTTCGAAGGTGACACCGTTCTCGTAGACGACCGGATCATGGCCGCGGTGGATGCGGAAATAGATCGGAAGCGGATAGTCGACGGTCGCCCTGAGGGCCGCATCGAGCGCCGGCCCGTCCGCCGTCGACACGACAGCGAGGTTGGCGATGCTGCGCATGATGGCGATGTCTTCGGTCGCGTGATGGGAGGTTCCGTAAAAGCCGAGCGAAATACCGGTGTGATGCCCGATCAGACGAACCGGCTGCCTGCAATAGGCGACATCCATGCGGATCTGCTCGCAGCACAGAAGCGCGAGGAACGAGGCGAAGGTCGCGACATAGGGAATGACGCCGGTCGTCGCCATGCCGGCGGCCGCCGAGACCATGTTCTGCTCGGAAATGCCGAACTGCACGAAACGCTCCGGATAGCGCTGGGCGAAGGCGGAAAGGCCGTTGGAATATTGCAGGTCCGCCGTGCCCGCCATGACGGGGTGGCCGGCCTCGGCAAGGGCGATGAGCGCATTCGACAGCGTGGGGAGCGAAGGCGCGCGGCGGTTGATCTCGCGGTATTGCCACGAGTCCTTGGAAAGCAGCTGGGTCATTGGGAGATTACCGTGTTCAGGATCGTTTCGCGGGCCTTGGCCTCGTCTTCCGCGCCGAGATAGCCGAGATGCCAGCCAGGTTCGGTTTCCATGTAGTCGATGCCCTTGCCCTTCACCGTGCGGGCGATGATGCAGCAGGGTTTTTCGCGCGTGCGATCGGCCTTGACGGCGCGCAGCAGCGTCGTCAGCGCCGCAAGGTCATGGCCATCGACGGTGTGGACCTCCCAGCCGAAGGCGCGCCATTTCTCGTCGAGCGGTTCGATCGCCAGGACATCGTCCACCTTGCCGTCGAGCTGGTAGCCGTTGCGATCGACAATCGCGACGAGGCTGGAGAGGTTGTGTGAAGCGGCGGACAAGGCGGCTTCCCAGACCTGGCCCTCCTGCATTTCCCCGTCACCGAGCAGGACGAAGGCATTGAAATCCCGTTTCTGAAAGCGTGCGCCAAGCAGCATGCCGACGCCGTTCGACAAGGCATGCCCGATGGAGCCGGAGCTGAAATCGACGCCGGGAACCTTCGTCATGTCGGGATGGTCGCCGAGGGGGCTGCCGAGCCGCGTATAGCTTTCAAGCCATGCGGGGTCGAAGAAGCCGAGATCGGCGAGAATGGGGAAAAGGCCGACGGCCGCATGGCCCTTGCCCATCAGGAAGCGGTCCCGGTCGGCCCACGCCGGCTCGCCCTTTCGAAGCCGCATCACATCGTAATAGAGCGCCGCAAAGATCTCCGCGCAGGAGAAGACGGAGGTGTAGTGGCCAACCTTGGCGATCGAGATCAGCCGAAGCGTCTCGAGCCGGATGAAGCGCGCACGCTCCTCAAGGAAGGCAAGCTGTTCGCCGGACAATAGGTCATCGTTGCGCGCCACCGAAAGGTGGCCGCCTGGAGTCTGTCGCACTGACAAGGATCTGCTCCCGCTGTTTTCTAACTTATAAGTTATAAGATATAGAAAACCGGCAGACGCGCAACAGTTTTTTGCGCCGGCAGCGCATTCCGCCACACACCCGTCGCAAAGGCCTTCATCCGGCGGGCGAGAATAGATTGACCGGTCGTTCGGTTAATAGTAATTGTTGCCGCGCGCCATGGAGGATGGCGCCGATTGTGAACATGCCAGGAGGAAAGAATGTTCCACACCCGCCGGCCGGCGCTTGCCGCTTTCCTGATCTCCGCCGCGCTTATGCCGCTCGCCCCCGCCGCCGCCCTCGCCGCTTCCGATGTCGAGATCATCCGCGACAACTGGGGTGTGCCCCATGTCTATGCCGACGACGTCTATGGGCTCTATGCCGGCTTCGGTTATGCCGTGGCGACCGACCGGCTCTTCCAGATGGAGATGTCGAAGCATTCCGTTCTCGGCACGGTTTCGCAGGTGCTCGGCGCGGACCATCTCGGCTACGACATCGCGACGCGGGCCGATTTCGACCATGCCGATATCCGGGCGCAGATCGAGGCCCTGTCGAAGGAAGAACGGGACATCCTGCGCGGCTATGCCGCCGGCTACAACAAGCGCGTCGCCGAGGTTCTGGCCGACCGCAGCCGGCTGCTGCCGAAGGAGTTCAGCGATTTCGGGATCGAGCCGACGACCTGGAGCGATTTCGACGTCGCGATGATCTATGTCGTGACCATGGCCGGCCGCTTCTCGCACTACTCGACCGAGCTCGACAACGCCAAGGTTCTGGCAAAACTCGAGAAGCAGCACGGCAAGGAGAAGGCCGCCGAACTCTTCGACCAGATGTTCTGGCTGGAGGACCCGCTTGCCCCGACGACCGTGCCGAAGGGCGGCCAGTATCAGATCAAGGCGGAAAACAAGCCGTTCTTGGATGGCACGCGTTTCAGCGCCCTCGCCGACCGGAGCGTTCCCGGTGGAGACGAAGCGCGCCCCCGCGCCTCGAACCTCTGGATCCTCGGACCGAAGAAGACCACCGACGGCTCGACCATGCTGATGAACGGGCCGCAATTCGGCAATTTCAACCCGTCCTATGTCTATTCGATCGGCCTGCACGGCGCAGGCTTCGACCTGACCGGCTCGACGCCCTTCGCGGTGCCGAACGTGCTGTTCGGAACGAACGGCCAGATCGCCTGGGGCGCGACCGCGGGCCCGCTCGACGTCAACGACTACTTCCAGCTCGAACTCAATCCCGACAACCCGGCGCAGTACCGCAAGAACGGCACCTGGCACGACATGCGCGCCCGCCCGGAAACCTTCAAGGTCAAGGGCCAGGCCGACGTCGCCACCGTGGTCTATGAGAGCGACTACGGTGTCGTCAGCGAGATCGACCCGCAAAACCATACGGCCTACGCCTTCAACCGGACCTGGAAGGGCAGGGAAATCCAGACGCTGCTTGCCTGGGTCAACTCGACCAAGGCGCAGAGCTACGAGGACTGGTTGAAACAGGCGAAGAACGTCGCCACCACGATCAACTGGTACTACGCGGACAAGGACGGGAACATCGGCTACGTCTCGCCAGGCTATCTGCCGGTCCGCAATCCGGCGCAGGACCAGCGCGTGCCGGCCAGGGGCGACGGCTCCATGGACTGGCAGGGCATCCGCGCCTTCGCCGACGTGCCGAAGACCTACAATCCGGAGCAAGGCTGGATCGCCAACTGGAACAACCGTTCGGCCCATGGCGAGGTCGCCAACTTCGAGGCGACGCCCTGGGGGGCTTCGGACCGCGTCGACGAGATCGTCGCACTGATCACCGGCAAGGACAAGCTGACGCCGCAGGACGTCTGGGACATCAACGAGAACATCGCGTTTCTCGACATCAATGCCCGCGCGCTGCTGCCGTTCCTCTTCGAGGCGGCGGCAAAGCTTGCCGCCGATGACCCGCGCCAGGCCCTGGTCACGGTGCTGAAGGACTGGGACGGCCGCATGGTCCGGGGCGAGGACGGCCGCGCCACGGCGCCTGCCGTCGCGCTCTTCCAGCGCTGGGTCAAGATCATGGTGGCGGACGTGCTGATGGACGACCAGCCCGGCATCGACCCGACCGTCGCCCTCAACCGTATCTCGCGCCCGACGCAGGTGCTGCGCAACGCACTTCTTGGAGACAAGGCCGGCATCACGCAGCGCCACGATTTCTTCAACGGCGTCGACAAGGACGAGATCATGCTTGCGGCGCTCGGCAAGGCCGCCGCCGCCCTGACCGAGGAGCATGGCAGCGACAAGCCCGAAAGCTGGCGCGCAACGCTGCCGCAGCACATTTTCGCCACCAAGAACTATCTCGGCATCGCGCAGACAGGCGAGGATGCGGGGATCGAGGTCGGCACGACGATGAACCGCGGCACGCAGAGCGATCTCATCACCTTCAAGGACGGCACGGCCTCCGTCTGCATGGTGACGCCGCCCGGCCAGAGCGGCTTCATCAGCCCCGCAGGCCAGACGTCACCGCACTATGACGACCAGATCAAGCTTTACGAGACCTTTACCTGCCGTCCGCAGGCGCTGACGCGCAGCGCGGTCGAGAAGGTAGCCGTCGAAACCCTGAAGCTGACGATCGACTGATATCCCGGATTGGCCGGGCGCAAACCGGCCTGTCGGGGCATTGCCTCGACGCTACGCCGAGGCGCAATCGATCCGGCCCGGAAAGGCAAAGGAAACCTCCCGGTCGCGGTTCCACGAACCGCGACCGTCATTGGCCGACCGCCAACGTTCGGTCCTGGAGAACAGCCGACGCGTCATCTGCCGGCCAAGGCAGCCAGATCGTTGCCGCCGTCGAAGAAGCGGGATTGCGCCGCCTGCCCTACGAGATGATATCGAAGTCGCCCGCGGTCAGGTTCAGGCCCTTGTCGAGCACCCCGAACAGAACGGCCTTGCCGCTGCCGCTGCCATCGGCATCGTACCAGAGCTTCCCGCTTGCCTTGTCGTAGATGATGCGGTCGGAAGCATCCTGTGCCTTCGTGCCGGTGCTGAAAGCGCCCGAACTCAAATCGCCGACTTTCCCGGCTTTGAAGACATCGTCATCGAGAACGATCTTGTCTTTTTTCACCGAAAAATCGCCGATCGTATCGACATTGGTGGCGCCGAGTTTCGTGTTGAACACGAACATGTCCTTGCCGCTGCCGCCGACGAGAGCATCCTTGCCGGACCCGCCATAGAGCTTGTCGTCGCCGCCGCCGCCGTTGATCTTGTCGTTGCCGCCATTGCCGTTGATCGTGTTGTCGTCCGCGTTCATCCTTATCTGATCGTCACCGCTTCCGGCCCGGATGATCTCGACGCCCTCGAGCTCCATGCGGAAGACTTCGTCGACCGTATAACCTCTGATATCGACATATTTGTCGTTGACGAGGATTTCCGGCTTGAGGCCCTGGAGCTTGCTGAAGTCCACGGTGTCCGTGCCGGTGCCGCCACTGAAATAACGCTCGTAGCTGTCCATGATTTCACGGACCGCGTAGGTGTCGTTTCCAGCTTCCCCATAGCTCTTGTCGGACCCTCCGCTATCCACGATCGCGTCATCGCCGCTGCCGGCATGGATGACGTCGCTTCCCGATCCGCCGTCAATCGCATCGTTGCCGCTGCCGCCATCGATCTTGTCCTTGCCGGCGCCTCCCTTCATGGTGTCGTTGCCACCCTGACCCCACATGCCGTCGTCGCCGTTGCCGCCCGACATGCGGTCGCTGCTCTTGTCGTCGGCCTGTACCTCCCCGGGGATGGACCACTTCTGCGGCGTCATGGTCTTGCCCGTCGTGCCATCCCAGGTGAGGGTCAGGGCCTCGCCGAACCAGTCTCCGCGCAGCTTGGTTTCCGTTCCGCCATACATCAGATCGTTGCCGTTGCCGCCGTCCATCACGTCGCCGCCATAGCCGCCCTGCATGAGGTCGTTGCCGTCCTCGCCTTTAAGAGTGTCGTTGTTCCACTCGCCATGCATGTAGTCGCCGCCCGCGCCGCCAAACATCTTGTCGTTGCCGCGCCCGCCGAGCAGCTGATCGGCCCCATCCTTGGCACCAAGGCCGGAAATGTCCGACTTGCCGTAGCCATAGATGAAATCGTTGCCGTCGAGACCGACCGCAATATCCCGGCCCAGCCCGCCGAAAATCACATCCGCAGCCTTTCCGGTCCAGGCGAAATCATTCCCGTCGCCGGCCAGGACCTCGACCGGCTCCGTCGCATCGGAAGCCCTGAACAGCTCCGGCCGGTCTCCGATACCCTTCAAGTTCAGGAGCGTGCGCAGCTTGGGATGGTGCAGCATATCGACCTGATAGGTGCCGCTGAAATCGCTGATGCTCCAAACCTGGAAGGAAATGACATCGACGCCTTCGGGTATGATCAGGGAACCGCGCGTCTTTTCATTGCTCAGAAGATGCGTGTTGTAATTAAGCCCAAACGTTTTTAGATATTCATATGCATATGCGCCAAACCTAATAGAAAGATCCGTGCCGGAAGAGCCAAAAAAAGAAACGAAAAGCTCATCTCCAGCCTTTAGGCCGGAGGCCTCCAGATCAAGAACAAAGTAATCTGCGCGATCATTTCCAAGATAATCATCGATAGACCCTATAAATCTACCGACAACGTCTTTACCAATCTTAAATACCGGATAAAACTCCCCATTACTCGAGAACGCATCGTTGTCAAAAGTGTCTCTTCCGGTAAGTTCGGAATATTGCTGAACGGTCGCCATCTACCACCCTCATCCCAACGGCATCGCCCACCAGCGACACACCCCACCTATAGTATCCTGGCTGCAGAATATCCTGTCAACGCGACAACAAAGGGACGGAATATTCTTTCCCACTCCAAAGCAACACGCGCCGGAGGCCTGGCGCCGTATGCATCGCGTCGGACGAGGTTATGGCAATTGCACAATAGCGGACAGCGGCAGGGCATGAACAAGGCCGCCAAGGTCAATCGGTTGAGAAGCTTGATCACGGAATCCCGGATTGCGTCAGAGCAGGCGCGCGCGGAAAACACGACATCTCGGACACAATCGCCCTGCTCTACGGCAAGATACAGAAGCGGGCGCTACATCACCTGACGAAGTGGCCAGGTGGTGAGCGCCGGGCGCTTCAGCGAACGTTCCGTCACCGGGCACCCCTCCTGGATTCTGGTCCAGGACGAGACGTTGAGCTTCATTTCGCAGCGCGCGAGATAGGAGCCGCCATCGACCCTCAGACAGGCTGTCTGGCCGAGCTCGAACATCACGCCGCGATTTCGGCATTTGCAATTGTGGGCATCCGCCATGGTGGGGGTCAAGGCCATGGCCAAGCCGGCAACGAGCACTCCGATACGCATGGTAGAGGCTCCTGACGATAGACCGCCAGCTTACACCTGACCGCCGGCATCGTCAAAACAGCCCTCCCACCGGCAATCCCAGCACTCTTCAAACAGGGCGACCAAGGCGTCCGTCCGGGCCAACCTCGTCGGAGGACCGGCACGAAGCGGGGAAATTCGCGAATGCGGATGCGATCGGGCCGGTTTCGATATGCCACTTCGTTTCGTTCTCGCGGGCGCTCAGTTCGGCAACTCCCTGCGCAGGACGTCGATAAACGCCCGAAGGCCGGCGGGGACATGGCGACGGCCGGGGAAATAGAGGCAAAGTCCCGGAGCGGGCGGGCACCATTCCTCAAGGACCAGAACCAGGGTTCCGTTGTCCAGGTCCTCCTTGGCGACCGTTTCCGGCACATAGGCAATGCCCATTCCCGCGACCGCCGCTTCGACCATCATGCCGTTGTGGTCCAGCGTCAGAACCCCCTGCACATCGACGTTTCGGGTTTGCCCTTCCCTCTCGAATTCCCACCGATAGGGCGTGCCGCTTGGCAAGCGTTGACGTATGCATCGGTGGACAGCCAGATCGTCCGGGACAGCCGGCCGCGGACTGGCCGAAAGATAGTCCGGTGACGCGACGGCCACAAACCTTACGGTTCCGCCGAAGGGCACGGCGATCATGTCAAGCGGCACGGCCTCGGACAGACGAATTCCGGCATCGAAGCCCTGGGCGACGATGTCGACAAACCGTCCGTCAGCGGCAAGATCAAGTCGCATCTGGGGGTAGCGCTTCAGGAACTCGGGGACGACGCTCCGCATCAACAGCCGCGCAGCCGATTCCGGCGTAGTGATCCGCAACAGACCGGATGGCTCGCCCTGCCGTTCTGCAAGGTCGTCGAAGATCGTTTCCAGGTCGCCCAGAACCGGCATGAGTCTCGCCAAAAGCTCTGCTCCGGCTTCGGTCAGCGCGACGCTGCGGGTCGTGCGGTTCAACAGCCGAAAATCCAAACGCTGCTCCAGCATCCGCACCGTATGGCTCAGTGCGGAGCGCGATACGCCGATCTCCGCGGCGGCACGGCTGAAACTCCGATGGCGGGCAACGGCAGCGAAGGCCAGCAGGTCAGGGAGGGGAGGCGTAATTGTCAAATCATGCTCACCAATTCATGCGATTTTTCATCGATACCGCATAACTCTCCCGTCCACCATATGGTCTGCGTCAACAAGGAGTTTGCTATGACGAAGACTTGGCTCATTTCCGGTGCGGCGCGTGGTTTCGGCCGCAACATGACGGAGAAACTGCTCGCCCGTGGCGATCATGTGATCGCGACCGTCCGACGGGAAGGCTCTCTGGCTCTCGGACATCCAAACCTGAACATCCTGAAAATGGACCTGACCGACGCCGGTTCGATACGTGCGGCAGTCAACGAAGCCTTCGCGGCGCAGCGTATCGACGTCGTCGTCGGCAATGCCGGCTATGGCCTGTTCGGGGCGGCCGAGGAACTGGCCGATGCGGCTATCGCACGCCAGATTGCCACGAACCTGGTCGGGGCCATCGATCTCGTTCGCGCGACCATCCCGCACTTTCGCGCCCAGGGCGGCGGGCGTTTCCTGCAGGTGTCCTCCGAGGGCGGCCAGGTGGCATATCCCGGCTTCAGCCTCTACCACGCGACCAAATGGGGCATTGAAGGTTTCATCGAGGCGGTGTCGCAGGAGCTCGCGGGCTTCGGGGTCGAGATGATGATCGTCGAACCGGGGCCGACACCGACCGATTTTGCCGCCTCCGTCGATTTTGCAACCGCCAGCCCCGTTTACGACGGCACGACCGTCGACGAGATCCGCCGCATCCTGTCGGGGATCGCCGGAGGAGGCGCAGGCGAAAGCTTCGCCAAGCTGGCCGACGTGGGACGAAGTGTCGATGCGATGATTGCTGTCGCAGACCAGGCTGAAATGCCGCGTCGTCTGGCACTGGGAAGCACGGCTTTCGGAAACATCCACAAAGCCCTGACGGCGCGCGTGGCCGAACTGGAAGCGCAACGGGACATGACGCTGTCAGCAGACTGAGTGAGAAACGCGCGCATGCGGGCGCGTGTGCACCTGTCGCCCGCTACAGCGTACACGCGTCCGATCTGCTTGCTTGTCGCGCATCGGTGGATGTGCCGGAGGTGATCCAAGCGGTTTGCAAGGCGGTTAAGAAGCCCGTCATCGTGGAAGGTAGATCGACCGGCCAAAACGTATCCACGCCGCCGTCAGCGGCAGGACGACCAGTCCTCTGTCCTGACGCACGGCGCTCCACAGGCATTGGGGTATTCGCTGAACATTAGCACGACCCGGGGCGGTCTGAGGATCAACCGCTCGACATTCAGAGCAGGAAATCCGACGCCTTGAACGCGACAATATCATCGATGCGGATGGCGAAATCGGCTTTGCCGTTGCCATCGACATCTCCGTACAAGTAGGTGTCGCCGGACGCCGTGGCGATGCGAAGTTCTCCAGCTTCGTGGCGGAAACCAGTCGCACCGATGAAGCTGAAGGCCTGATCGCCGGCAAGCTTCGTGTTGGCGTCGACCACGGACAGGTTGATCTTGTCGCCCTGTATCTGGCTGAAATCGGTGATGAAGTCGCGACCGGACGCGCTGACGGTCGATTCCGCGATGGACTTGAAGACAAATTGGTCGGCACCCGTACCACCCGTCAAGCGGTCTGCGCCGATGCTGCCGCGCAGCTTGTCGCTGCCGGCACCGCCGTCCAGCTTGTCATTGCCCTTTCCACCGTCGAGGTTGTCGTTGCCGCGCTCACCCCAGATTGTGTTTGCGGCCGCGTCGCCCTTGACGATATCGTTGCCGCGGCCGAGGACGATCGCTTCGATCGAATAGAAGTGCTGGAGGTCGCCCAGCGATCCCTTCGTCGTGCCGAGCTTGTCGCCCTTCATGGTTATGGCGAGGTTACCCGTGTAGGCGAAGTAGTCGAGCGTATCCCAGCCATCATCACCGTACATCAAATCCTCGCCGGGCGAGTAGACGAAACGGTCGTCGCCGCGAAGCCCGAAGAAGGTATTGGCGCCTGCATCCCCCGTTGCGACGTCGGTGCCGTTGCCGAGGATGACGGCCTCGATGGAATAAAGGTGCTTCGTATCGCCAAGCGAACCGGTGGCAATGCCGCGGCTTTCACCGTTAAGCGTCACCGTGACGTTACCGGTATGGTGAAAGTAGGACATCGTGTCCCATCCGTCGCCGCCATAGACGCTGTCGTTACCCTTGCTCCAGACGAACTTGTCGTCACCGCCCAGCCCTTTGTAGGTGTCGGTGGTGTCGGTGCCATAGAGAAGGTCGTTGGAGGCAGTGCCGGTTATGGTGGCCATGGAGATGGGGCTTTCTCACAAACAGGCTGCAACGATTATCCGCAAAGCCGGAATTTGTGAACCGAAACCAGTATCTTAATGGCAGTTAAGCTTAACGCTCGCCAATGCGCCGGACTGTCTTTGGGGGGCAGAGCACGTCACTGGTAGACGGCAGCACAGAATTAACCGTCGGGCTTGCTCTGGCTTTCGAGGCTGTGAAGCAGTTTACGAAGCAAGGCGGACAGCAGGTCTCGCTCGTCCCGGTTCAGCGGCTGCAGAACCAGAAGCTCGTTGGCCATATCCGCCCTGAAGGCCTGTTCCGCCAGTTCTATTCCCCGCGGCAGCAATGTCACGACGACGCTTCGCCCATCGAGGTTCGACTTCTCGCGCCGGATGAGCCCGGTTTTCTCAAGCCGGCTCAGCCGATGCGTGAGGCCGCCCGAGGACAGCATCAGCGACGTATACATCTCGGTCGGCGTCAGCTGATAGGGTGGCCCGGCCCGGCGCAGCGTGCTGATCACGTCGAACTCACCGCGGTCGAGATCGAAGGCCGCAAACGTGTCCTCGATACCAGCAGCCACGAGGTTGGAGAGCCGCTTGGCCCGGCCGAGAATGGCCATGGGCTCCGTGTCGAGGTCCGGCAGCTCTCGTGTCCATTGGGCGCGCAGCCGATCGACGTGATCCTCTTGCGGCGCGCTGTCGCCGCGTACGCCGTAGCGTGCCCCCTCGCCTTCTTCCTTCATTGCCTGCCTCAAGTGTCGCTTAACTCCGCTAGCCGATCCTAGAGCAAGCGCCGCCCGCAATAAACTGTCTTTATGCAAAGATATATATCTTGACGGGAAGACAGTTTTGATGGAGTATCTTCTCACAAAGACAATTGCACCCGCCGGCGCACCAATGGCAGCAGGAGACCAGAATGATCACGGTTCGCCGTCGCAAGGAGCCCGCCCCCGACCAGCGCCGCACCGTTCGGCTGGAAGGCCGCGAGATCGGAAGCCCGGTTTCACTTTTCCTTGTCGATGTCGAGCCCGGACGCGGTTCCGAACTGCACAGTCATCCCTACACCGAGACCTGGATCGTCCAGAAAGGCGAAGCGGAGTTCACGGTCGGCGAAGAGACTGTGCACGGCAGCGCCGGGGATGTCGTCGTCGGCCCCGCCCACGTTCCCCATCGCTTCACCAATGTGGGAACCGGGCGCCTGGAGATCGTCGCCATCCATCCGAGCGCAACCATTCAGCAGATCGATGCTCAAGGCGTCGCGCCCCGTCATTCCTGACGGCAGGAATACCCCAATCACGCAGCGGAGTGCTGCAGAACCAAGGATCATGGAAATGAACAAGCCCGTCATGCTCTGGACCGGCCGCACCCTGACCGGTCTCTTCACCCTGTTTCTCCTGGGTGCATCCATCACGCCAAAGCTGCTGGGAATGCCGGTCGCCGAAGAGACCCTGGCACAACTCGGCTGGCCAGCGGGCTATGCCTTCATGATCGGCGTGATCGAACTGACGTGCCTCGTGCTCTATCTCGCCCCGCCTGCGCGTCTGCTCGGTGCAGTCCTGATGACGGGACTTCTCGGGGGAGCGATGGCGACGCAGATCAGGGCGGAAAGCCCGCTCTTCAGCCACATCCTGTTCAGCGGTTATCTGGGACTGTTCATGTGGGGTGGGCTCTGGCTTCGCGACCCGCGCCTGCGGGCCGTGTTCCCCTTCGCCAGCAATCCCCCGGACAGATCCGCCCCGCTCGGATCGGCCTCCCTGCACCCTGCCGGGCAGTGACCAAATCCGTGCGAAAGAGGCGTCATACGTCCTCATCGGGCGTATACGCCGGCACGTTGCTACAAGCCGATCCCAACGCGAGAATGCATCGCTATCAGGGACGAGAGGGCGTTAATTTCCTCGTGTACGGCGGGATGAAGTTTGCTGTCGCTTTCGTATATCCGTCACGAGCAAACAAATTCACGTGGTTGAAAACGAGGCAGCTGGTCCAGCCGAATGCCTCCCGACAAATGGCGCGTGTCCAGCGGCGTTTTTCAAGCCGGGCATCCGGGGGATTGGTATTGGTACGGATCAAGCCAGAAGAATGCGTCGCAATCAAACTGTTCGAGCACATCGCTGGGATGGCTCTGGCCAATCGGGGCCTCGTGGCAGAAGCGGTTGAGCTGCGCCATGTTCGCGCCGGAGAAACCCTGTTCTCCCAGGACGAGGCGCATCCCTACGTTTATGTTGTGCGACAGGGCCTCCTGAAGCTCACCTATCTCAACAGGCAGGGCGAGGAATGGATCAAATCCCTCGTGGCCGAAGGACAGTTCTTTGCAAGCCTCTCCGCATTGCGATCCGGTCAGGCGAGTTTCTCCGTCAGCGCCATCGAAGCCTGCGTGCTGGAACGACTGCCTTTCACGCTGCTGGAGCAGATGGCCGATCGCGACCTGTCCTGGTCGCGCATGGTGCGGCACGCCCTGATGATCTTCGCCGAACGCAAGGAGCGCCGCGAGCGCCAGTTCCTGACGATGACCGCGGAAGCCCGCTACCGGCTGCTGCTCGATGAGGAGCCGCATCTGGTCGCACGCGTGCCGCAAAAGGATCTGGCCTCCCATCTCGGCGTCACACCCGTCGGCCTCAGCCGTATCGCAAGGCGTGTGCGGGAAAGCGGCCACGCGACTTAACCCAGGTTAATGCGGACTGCAGCCTCGTCGGCGATATCGGCTTCATCGCCGGATGGAGCCGACTATATGAGCCTGCCGCAACGCAAGTCCGACCACCTCTTGTTTCTTCGCTCATGGATCAGCCGCCCCCTTCAGGTGGCAGCAGTCGCGCCGTCGAGCCGTTGGCTGGCCGATGCGATCACCGCTGAGGTGCCACGGGATGGTGGCCGCGTGCTGGAACTGGGCCCGGGTACAGGCGTCTTCACGCGTGCCCTCCTGCGACGCGGCATTCCTGAGGGCGCTTTGACGCTGGTGGAACGCGACCCCGCTTTCGCGCGATTGCTGCGATCCCGATTTCCGGCAGCCACCCTGCTCGAAGCCGATGCAGCGGCCCTGCCCCGCGATCAGTCCGGCTTTTCAGCGGCGATCAGTGGCCTGCCGCTGCTCTCCATGCCACGAGCACAGGTCGAACGCATCCTCGCATGCGCCTTCGATCACATGGCGGATGGCGCCCATCTCTTCCAGTTCACCTATGGACCGCGGTGCCCTGTGCCTGATGCCATTTTGCTCGCCTTGGGCCTTACAGCGCGCTTTCGCAGCTTTGTGCCGATCAACCTGCCGCCAGCCAGCGTCTACCGGATCACGCGATTGCCGTTGCGGAAGTGACCGAAGGGAGAAAACGATGGATATTGTCCTGAACCGTCAGCCTGCCAGCGTCCCAGACGATCTCGCCGACGAACCGCTGCTCTTCTTGCTCCGGGACCATTTCGGCCTCAACGGTCCACGTTTCGGCTGCGGTGTCGGCTCCTGCGGCGCCTGCACCGTTATCATCGACGGTGAGGCACAACGCTCCTGTCTGCTCACCGCCGGCGCAGTCGATGGCCGGACGATCCTGACGCTGGAGGGGCTGGCAGCCGACGGCAAACTGCACCCCTTGCAGGAAAGCTGGATCGCCGAGAGCGTGCCGCAATGCGGCTACTGCCAGAACGGGCAGATCATGACGGCGCACGCCCTGCTTTCCGCTCATCCTGCAGCTGGCCCGGACACGATCGCCGAAGCCATGGACGGCGTACTCTGCCGATGTGGCACCCAGGCACGTATCCGCCGGGCGATCGCTCGGACACAGACTATCATGCAGGGGGAAACGTGATGCCGAAGCTTTCTCGGCGCGGCTTCCTCAAGGCGCTCGGATGGGGTACAGCCGGTATCACTGCCGTTGCCGGTGGCGCAACCTGGGCACTGATGCCGGTGCTGCCGCCACGCAAAGGCCCGACAACCGTCGACGCGGCGACCTGGATCAGTCTTCGACCGGACGGAAGGTTCAGGCTTTTGTCGACCCGCGCGGAGATGGGCCAGGGCATATCCATGGGGCTCAGGCAGGTCGCCGCCGACGAGCTCAATGTCAATGTCGATCGCATCGATCTCGTATTGCCGGATACGTCCCTCATCCCCGTCGCCCGTTCGACGGTGGGTTCCGATGCCATGCGGGAAACAGGGCCGCTCGTCGCCCGCGCAGCGGCGGCGCTTTCTACTGCTATTCTACGCGAAGCCGCGACACGACTTGCCCGCCCGCTCGATACCCTTCGCATCGAACCGGCAGGTGTCCGTGGCGATGATGGCTCTCTGCTTTCCTTCGAGACGCTCGGGGCCGGTCCGGCTCTGCTGGTGACGGGTGAGGAGTTGGATGCGGCAAGGCCGAAGCTTGCAGTGCGGCGTGATGACCGGCGAAACGTAGGCCATCCCTTTCCGACCCACGACATCGACGCCATCGTGACTGGCAGCCGACCGCTTTATGCCGACGACATCAGGCTGGAGAACATGGTGTTCGGCGCGATCGTACGGCCGCGCGCGATTGAAGGTCGCATCCTCTCCGTCGATGCGTCGGCTGCCGCCGCAGTGCCTGGCTATGTCGGTCTCTACCGCGAGGATGATTTCATCGGCATCGTCGCCAGCCGGCGGGGCGCGCTGGCACAGGCGCTTAACCTTCTTTCCCTGGTGGAGGAAAACAGCCCACCGCTTGCTTCCCTCGATATTGCGGAGATGGTGTCAGTCGCTGATGACAGACGGCTGGAACATACCATACTCGACACCGGCGCTCCAGACGACCGGCCTTTCGACATGGATATCACACTTTCCGTACCGCTTGCGGCACATGCCTCAATCGAGCCGCGCACAGCAGTCGCCCAGTTTCGTGACGGCGATCTTGAGGTGTGGACCGGCACACAGGATCCGTTCTTCGTCCGCAACACGCTCGCCGCCGCCTTCGGCCTCCCCCAAAACGCCGTTACGGTTCATGCCATGCGCATTGGCGGCGGGTTCGGCGCTCGAACCATTGTCGCCGCGGAAATGGAGGCCGCACGGCTGGCCAAGCTCTGCGGCAGGCCAGTCAAGGTGCAATGGTCACGGCACGACGAGTTCAGGTCAGGCTTCCATCGGCCGCCCTCCTGCCACCGCATCCGCGCATCGGCCGATGCCACGGGCCGGATTTCGAAGTGGCATCACATCTTCCGGTCCGGCCACATCATCTTCACTTCGGCCGCCATGGGACCGGGCCTGCAGTTCGCCACGAGTTTTGTCGGCGATCCCGGTGTTGCGCGTGGTGCGACCCCACCGTACCACGCCCAAGCCAGTCATGTAGCATTCGAGGACGTACGCCTGCCCGTCAAGACGGGACCATGGCGCGGCCTGGGTGCTGCCGCCAACCATTTTGCAGTGGAGACCGCCATGGACGTTCTGGCACGAACCAAGGGGCTCGATCCATTGGAGATGCGCCTCGCCGCATTGGGCCCACAGCATGACCGATTGAGAACAGTCCTTGAGGAGGCCGCCGACATGGCCGGCTGGACTTCCCGATCGGCAACGGCTGACGAAGCGATGGGGCTTGCCTGCGGCATCTACAAGGAAATGTCCTATGCCGCCGCCGTCGCGCGCGTGGCACGGACAGCGGACGGCTATCGAGTGACGGGCCTGTGGTGCGCGCACGACTGCGGGCTGGTGATCAATCCAGATCAGGTTCGGGCTCAGGTTGAAGGCAATCTCGTATGGGGAATCGGCATGGCACTGCGGGAAGAGCTGATGATCGAGGACGGAGCGATCCCTGCCGAAAGCTTCTTTGACTACACCGTGCCCGTCAT
>VFQN01000352.1_pt1 | contig 91343 bp, 71 predicted proteins | sample 3512371 | NCBI WGS metagenome assembly VFQN01 (sample SAMN10412370, study PRJNA504923) | tailings metagenome | isolation source: Replicate 2 from Balatoc abandoned mine | place: Philippines: Itogon, Benguet | collected 2017-08-28
CCCGGTGGGGAACCGCCCTACGGGGTAGCCGCCACCGCGAAGCGGTTTGGTTCAATACCCAGTTAAATATTCCTTATTGAACGACACCAATGTAAGCGCCGGCTTAAATGGTTTAGGAAAGCCTCCAAAAAGTTACTTGGACTCTGAATCGGAGATTGTGAACTGGTTGCTGGAGCCGTTTTCTGAGGAAGAAAGAATCAGATTTCAGCAAATTGAACCGCCGGAAGTAGACACCGCAGACCCAAGCCGAAGCAAAGGTGCGAAGGCAGTCCACAAGACACTAGATTGCTCAATCATGGATGTCGCAGATGAGATTTCATACGGCGTTCATGATCTCGAAGACGGAATCCAAATTGGAATGATTCAAGAGCGGCACCTCACCAAACCGAGAGACATCGGTCAAGCAAAAGCATCACTGCCGGATCTGCTGAATACCCAATGGGGAGAGAGTTGGAAGGTAAACAACTTAGTCGACTCGCTTTATGATTCGTCGTCTAACGCAAAGATCAAACGTAAGACTGCAATCGGATCTCTTGTGCACGCATTGATTGGCTCTATTGAGATTCGAGAAGAAGAAGGCTTTAGACATCCGTTACTCAAATATCGCGTTAAGCTGAACGATACTGCTGAGAGTGTTTTGCGCTATGTGAATCAAGTTGCACTGAAGGAAGTGATAGGCTTGCAATCAGTGCAGACACTGGAATATAGAGGGCGCGTACTCGTTGAAGGGATTTTTGATGCTCTCGTAGACAAGCCCGAAAAGCTCCTACCCGAAGACTACCGGGCTCGCTATCGATCTGAGCTCGATTCACTTGGCAAGAGGCGAGTGATCTGTGACTACGTGGCTGGAATGACTGATTCCTATGCCACCAAGTTCTTCGAGCGTTTGTACATACCCCGGCTTGGGAACGTTTTCGAGCGCCTCTGAGTCCGAGGTCGCTCAAAGTCGGGATCCTTCGAGCACTTTTCGCCACTGTTCCTCGAACTGCCCCAAAGCCAGACGGTCGTGCGTCGAGGGCAGTTGCGGGCGGAGGTGTGCAGCCGTCCTAACGATGGCTTCCTCTCGCTCCATGAGGATCGCGAGCGCCGCGCGGACGATGACGCTCAAGGGCACCTTGCAGCCGCTGGCGTTCTGGAGTCGCAGGAGGAAGGCGCCGACTTCGGCGTCCTCGCTTCGGGTCAGCACGAAGCGCTTGGTGATCGTGGGCTCGGGCGCCGGTTCGGTGGCCGCTACCCGCGGCGTCCGGGGCGCCAGGCGCGGCGGTGGCGACATCGGGGCTGGTCGGGCGACGCCGGTGACTTCCCGGACAAGTTCAGCCCGGATGGGATCGTAGGGTGCTTCCGCGCGAGGGCTTCTAGGCATGGGCCACCTCCTCGGTTAGGTGGATCACGGCGCCTTCCCGACGGGCCAGCAACCGTTCCTCGAACTCGCGCGCCAGTGCCCGGTATTCGTCGGCCACCGGATGATCGCCTTGGTGTTGGAAGATGGTGGTGCCAGCCTTCTGCGCTTCCTGCACTGCGACGCTGCGGCTGATCTCCGAGGCGAACTTCAGCGTCCGACCGTCGGGATCCACGCAGGTGCGCTCCACGGTCGCGGTAGGGACCGGGATTGCTCCCGGCCCCCCGCACAGATCCGAGCGTGCAGGATTACCGCACTCGGCTCTTGCCTCGGGTTCGAGCGTCGAAGCGGTTCCAAGGCCATGGATGACAGATTCGCGGGGGTGGCAGCCAGCGGTTCACCAAGACGTCCATGCGTTCCCAGTTGATCCGCCGCTTCTGGCCTCGGCGGCGTAGCGATGCCAGCCACCGACGTCCCACTTCCGTGCGGAACTGGCCCAGCTTTCGGATGTTCCCGGGTACGGCGTGATACGCGTAGTAACCACGACAGACCGATGCCAACCATTCTCCCTGTGCGGGGATGGGCTGGTGCCGGCGCTGACGCAGCTCTTCATGGATTTCCCGCAACTTGGCGTGTTGCCGCTTGGCCATCGTGCTTCGCAGCACCATGAACTTCCCTTGACGGCTCCGGCCGCAGTAGTGGGTAAAGCCAAGGAACGCGAACGTCTCGGGCTTTCTCTCCCCACGGCCAGCACGCTTGATCGCGGCGAAGCGTCCGAACTCGATCAGCCGGGTCTTCTCCGGGTGCAGTTCGAGTCCAAACTTCCGCATCCGCTCACGCAGTTCGCTCAGAAAGCGTTCCGCGTCGTCCTTCTGCTCGAAGCCCATCACGAAGTCGTCGGCATACCGGACGAGGACGAGTTCGCCCTGCGCGTGATGCTTCCGCCAGTGATTGGCCCAAAGGTCCAGGACGTGATGCAGATAGAGGTTGGCCAAAAGTGGCGAGATTGTCGCCCCTTGTGGCGTCCCCTGCTCCGTCGCCTTCCATTCTCCCTGCTCAAGGACTCCCGCCTTGAGCCATTTCTGGATCAGGCGCACCACGCGCCCGTCCGCGATCCGGTGTTGGAGGAACTTGACCAGCCAGTCATGCTGGATGTGGTCAAAGTAGCCGCGGATGTCGGCGTCCAACACCCAGTTCACCTTGCGGCATTGCAGGGCAAACGCCAGGGCGTCCAGCGCTTGATGCGGTGAGCGTCCCGGTCGGAACCCGTAGGAGAACCCGAGGAAGTCTTCCTCGAATATCGCGTTGAGCACCTCGACCACCGCGCTCTGGACGATCTTATCCTCCAGTGCGGCGATCCCGAGCGGTCGTTGCCTCCCGTCAGGCTTCGGGATGTATACCCGTCGCGAGGGTCGCGGTCGATAAGTTCCCCGTTGCACCCGTCCGTGCAGCTCGTGGAGCCGCACTTCAAGGTTTTGCCGGTATTCCCGCCAATGCATGCCATCCACCCCGGCAGCCGCCTGTCGCTCCAGCCCCTCGAAGGCGGCTTTGAGTCTCGGAACGGTCACGTGGTGGAGGAGCGCGGTGAACCGCGTCTTCTTGTCCTTGTGTGCCGCTTGGCGCACCCGATCCAGCGCACTTGGCACACCATAGGTCCAGCTCTGCGTCTGGGATGTGGCGTGCTGGGTCGTGTTTCCCTTGGCCGGGCCCCTTTTCTCCGCCTGCTCCTCAGCCCATGCCCACAGGGGCAGGACCTCGTTCGCAGGTTTCATCGATACTACGGACCCGTCCGACTTCCCCGGTTCGTGCATCTCCGCATTCAGGCCATCGGCCTTCGCGGGGCGGTCCTCCAAACATCCATTCGGAGGACGAACCGTGGATCTCCCAGTTCCTGTTTCAGAAGTTTCGGTGCGTGCTGAGGGTCTTCGACCGCGCGGGCTCCACCACAGGTCCACCTGTTTACCCGCAGTGGTATTGCCTTCCGCCTCGGATAACGGCGTCGGCAGCCCGGTCTCTCTAGTTTCGCGGCTCGATGGCTCGCCCGCACCTGCCCCTGTCAACGCTTCGTGGCTGGCCTCACGGCCAACCCCGCATGACTCGGGGTCAGGATGGTGGGTGTCACCTTTCCTGTACGACTCTTTCATTCGCGACTTCTGGTCAGTCATCTGGCGCTTCTATCCGATCGACGGAGCACCTCTTCCGGACCCGTTGCAGAATGGGATGGGATGGGTACCGCAGGGGTCGGGGCGGCGCGATTTGTGCGCCGTTGGCCCAACGGATCGGGGCTCTGGCGCTCCCGTGATCAGCGAGCCGAGTTGCGGCGCGCCTTCGCCCACGCTTCAGGCGTGAACGGATCGATCTCCGTGTTCATCGCCGAAGGAAGCCGCGTCAGCACGTCGCGTAGGTATTCCATCGGGTTGATCCCGTGCAGCCGGCAACTCGCCATCAGCGTGTAGAACAGCGCCGCCCGTTCCCCCGCGTCCTCGTGTCCGATGAAGAGCCAGTTCCGCCCTCGCCTGCTTCCCGGCTCTCTGGGAATAGCACCTTCTTGCTACCCGGCGCTGCCCTCCCGCTCAGCCGTCCAACAGCCCGCGGTTGCCACGCACCTTGATCAGCGCCTCGTTCAGGCTGTGCACGTTCAGCTTCTCGTAGATGCTCCGGAAGTGGTTCCTCACCGTATTCAGCTTGATGCCCAGGGATGCCGCGATTCGGACGTGCTTCTGTCCCTTGGCGGCAAGGTCGAGCACCTGCCACTCCCGGCGGCTCAGGATCTGCTCCGAGACCTTCGGCTCGGCCGCCGAGGTCGCGGCCTCCCATAGCCTTCGGGCCACCGCCGGACTCATGGCGGGCGCACCGCCATCGAGCACATTCTGGATGCCTTCCAGCACACTCACCGGGTCGTCCTTCAACAGATACCCGCTGCACCCGGCCTGGATCACCTCAACGATCACCTCCGCCTGATCCGCCACGGTGAGCGCAACCACCGGCGCCGCGGGCAGGACGCGCCTGAACTCCTTCACCAGATCAACCCGCAACTCACCGTTCAGGTGAAGGTCGGCAATGATCAGGTCGGGACGCGCCGCTGGCACCTTGCGAAGCGCCTCCAAGGCATCGGTGCAGGCCACCGCCACGCTCCAGCCCGGTTGCGCGGCCAGCCGGCGCACCAGGGCGGCCAGATAGACCGCATCATCCTCCACCACCGCGATTCGAACGGGTTCGGGCATGCGGAGTCCGAGTCTGACCAACCCCCTCCCGACCCGACAAGCCTCGGAGCCCCAACTCATTCACGTTTCACCCGCAGGCCGTCGAGGGGCACGCGAAACTCAACCCGTGTCCCGCGACCTGGACCGGTCTCGATCTCACAGCTTCCACCCAACGCCTTCATCCGTGCCCCGAACTGACCCAACCCGCCTCCCGCCCTTCCCTTGCCGAAATCCTCCACCCCCTGCCCGTCGTCCTCGAGACTGAGCCGCATTTCATTCGGACCAACGCCAAGCCCCACCTTCACCCGTGAGGCGCGCGCATGTTGAACCGTGTTCCGCAACGCCTCCTTGAACAGGGCCGCCAGTTCCCGTCGGGCCTGCGAGCGGATCACCTCATCCCGGGCGATCGGCGCAATGTCCAGCTCCAGCTCCAACCCCGCCGCATCCAGGTAGCGGGAGGCGAAATCGCCCACGAAGTCCGCAAGGCTGGACAACCGGTCGTGGTCCGGATGCGTCGACCAGATCATCTCGTTGAGTTCGCCCAGGGTGCTCCGAACCTGGCTGTGCGCCTCCTCAACATCGCGCGGTTGCATCGACAGGATCGCGATCCTCGGCCCCAGGTGATCGTGGAGTTCGCGCGCTATCCTCAGGCGTTCCCGCTCCAGGGCTTCATCCGCTTCGCGTCGCACCCGACGTTCCTTGCGCCGGCTCCGGTGCCAAAGCGCCGTGCCGACGGCCCCGACCCCGACCAGACCGAGACCGCCAACCGCCCACCCGGAACGCCACCAGGGCCCGACCACCACCACCGGCCACGAGGCGCCGGCGGGATCGCTCCACGCCGAGGTCCAGGTGCGCGCCCGCACCCGCAGCAGGTGTCGGCCGGCGGGCAGCACCGGGTAGACCGCCCGCCCCCCACCTCCCGCCTCGTGCCAGGCCTTGTCCACGCCATCCAGCCGGTACTGAATGCGCAGCCCCTTGGGAAACGGGGTTTCGCTGGCCGCCAACCCGAACACCACCCGCACCCCGGCGGGAATCGCACCCAACCCCACCCCCTCCCCGTCGGCCTGCACCGAATCCAGGCGAGGGATCGGAATCTCCCGCTCGCGGGGCAACCCCGCCGGATCCACCACCGCCAGACCGTTCCGCTTCACGAACCAGAGTCGCCCGTCCGAGGCCTCCAAGGCGGTCTGGAAGCCCGTCACACTCCCCCCGTGCATCACCCCCTCATCCACCCCGTACTCGGTGGTCACCACCCGGTCCGCACGCCCGGCCACCACCGCCTCGAGGTGCGCCCGCTGCATCCGCACAACCCCGTCACCCCCGTTCAACCAAAGGTCACCCCTCGAATCCTCCAGAATCGAACTGACCGGCCATACCGTGGACGGCACATCGAGCGGCACCCGACGAAACGCCCCGTCCCTGAGCACGCCGAACCCCTCGTCCGATCCCACCCAGAGCCTCCCCCCCTCCCCGGCCACCATCGCCGTGATCCTGCCAACCCCGCCCCGCTCCACCACCTGCGTCATGCTCGACCCGTTCCAATGCGCGATCCCGGATCCCTCAGCCGCCACCCAGACCCCACCGCCCCCAGCCACGGCTGCAAGTGCCAGCACCGCCCGTTCCCCCAGTGCCTCGACCCGCGTCACCGCCCCGTCCTCCCCAAACCGGAACAGCCCCCGCCGGGATCCCAGATACCAACCGTGTCCAGGCACCCGCGCCGCGGCGTCCACGTCCCCAACCTCATCGAAGTCCCCCAACCGCCGCAGCATCGCCGCCGGTTCCAGCGCGTCGGCATCCACCATGCAGCCCATGGCCCCCTCGGCCGCCACCGCCATCCGCCCATCGAAGCCGGGAATCAGCGTCGCCCGACCAATGTATGCCTTGGACGAAGTCTGAAGCATCCAGAGTTCGGATCCCCGCCAGCGGCAAAGCAGCCCCGCCGCGGACAACCATACCCCCCCATCCGCCGCCTCGGCCACCGCCCGAAACGGCAGGTATTCCTGGCTGCGCGGTTCCAGGGTAACTGCGCGAAAGTGGCGCGGTCTCACCCGGTAAAGCCCCTGTCGGGCCCCGATCCATGCACTCCCGCTCCGGTCGAGGTGCAGCGCTGTGGGAGAGGTGAGTCGAATCGGAACCGGTACCACCTGAAAACCTTCATCCTCCCGCTCGAAAACCATCAGCGCACCACTGACCGCGGAGTCAACGAGCCAGACCGACCCGCCCCCACCCCCGGCCAAGCGCGGGTCGACGATGGGAAGCGGCCCCACCGCCAGGCGATCATTCCGCGGAACCGCACCAGGGTCCCGCGTCGAGACCCGCCATAGCCCATGGTTGGTCCCCATCCAAAGGCAACCATCGCCGTCCAATACCAGCCCACGGCAGACCACAACGACCGCGTCCTCCCCCACTACAACCCTGCCGGTCAGATACTCGCGCACCACTCTCCGCCCGCCCGGATCCCACCCCACCACCCCACCGTTGCCCCCCACCCACAGCACTCCGTCCGAACCCTCCTGAATCGTGTGCACCCGCGTGAGTTTCGGGATCGGATGCCATTCCACCCCGCCCGACCCCACATGCGCCAATCCGCGATCCGCCCCAACCCACACGCCGCCCCGCCCCGACGGCTGGATCGCGTTCACAAAACTCAAACCCGCCGACGGGTGCATCACCTCAAAACGCCCCGACCGATACCGCAGCAGCCCCGTCTCCGTCCCCAGCCACACCGCCCCCTCCGCATCCTCCCCGATCGACCGCACCACATGCCCCACCTCCGCCATCGCCGGCGTGTTCGCCTCCGAAAACACCTCCAGCCGCGCCCCGCGAATCCGCACCAACCCTCCCGCAGTCCCCACCCAAAGCGCGCCGTCCCGGGTCTGAAACAGGGACCGCACCTTCTCGTGCGGCAGACCGTCCCTGACCGACCAATGCTCCACCTTGAAATCATGATGAACCGGCAGTTCCGGGAGGCCGTCATCACTGGGCGCCTCAACCTCCCCTGAGGGCTGACTCGGGATGAGGGGCACCGCGTCACGGCCGATCTCCAGACTCCGTGGATGGAACCGATCCTGAGGCGGCAATCGCTGCGGTTTCAGGTTCGAGCCGGACTCGAAGGCGCGAACCCGCAGCGCCGGCGCCGGCGTCGGGCGCACCGGCCGCAATTCATCCACCCCATCAGGTGCCCGCGCCGCATCCGATCCGCCACAACGCAACGACCCGCCCGCACAGCACCACGCCAGCACCACGCCCAGTCGGGCGGCCCCGGTCATCCAACCGTGCGGGGTTTCTTTGAAACGGGGGTGGCCCATGCGGATCGCGCCAAACCCTACCGCGCCACACCCTCCCTTCAAGGACTCCGCGCCCGGCCACGCCCGGCAACATCCCACGCAACCACCCCGGCCGAACCCGCGAACCCGACCGAACCGGATTCCAAGACCCACACCACAACTCGGTTCAAATGAGACTCTTTGCGTTAGCTATTCTTATGTTTGGATCTTGCCGAAAGTCGCGGGTTCAAACCCCGCATGAACAGCATACATCGATGTGATGAACCCCGTTTTCATTGGGAATTTGTTTTCCGTATAGACCATGGACAGTCGCCTCACGGGCTGCTAGCAGCGGTGTCGAAGGTGAACCCACGCCCTCAAACAACACCACGTTATGATGAGATTGCTTAATTCAGCAAACAAGGGTCCATGGACCTGTGTGGCCGCGCTCGCCATGGCCACGGCCGCTGCACATGCCGACTACCCGGCAACCGTGCTGTCCCATGGACCCCTGCACTACTGGCGGTTCAACGAGAACATCGTCGTTCCAGCCGGTGACAAGGCCGACAACCTGGGAACCCTCGGCGCCGCCGCCGACGGCTATTACGTCGGTGCCGTGGCCCACTCGATGCCGGGGGCGCTCGCCTCGGGTTCGGATACGGCGGCCGGGTTCGACACCACGCCGGGCACAGCGGTCAGCGTTCCATACAGCGCCACCCTCAATCCCTCGGGCGCCTTCACGGTCGAAGCCTGGTTGAACCCCAACGCCGACACCACGACCGCCAACCCGACGTGCGCGCTTGCCTCAGGCCAGTTCGGGTCCCCCAGGTCCGGATGGCTCATCTACCAGGTCGACACGGGCTGGAACTTCCGCATGTACAACCAGAACGACCTGGCGACCTCGGTGAGCATCACCGGAGGCCCCACCCCGATCGCCGGAACCTGGTACCACGTGGTCGCCGTCTATGACGGCACCAACGCGACGGTCTATGTCAACGGCACCCAACGCGCCACGGCCGTCCCCACGGGCTACGTCCCCAGCGCCGGCGGCCCCTTCGTGATCGGTGCACGAAGCGACTCCAGCTTCCTGTGGAACGGCACCGCCGATGAGGTGGCCCTCTACGACAGGGCCCTGAGCGCAACCGAAATCGACGCTCACTTCCGCAACGGCACCAGCGCCTCCCCGTCCACCCCCTACCAGCAACTGGTCCTGACCGCAGCCCCGCTCGCCTACTACCGCCTCAACGAACCCGCCTACACACCCCCCGACACCCTGCCGACCGCCAGAAACCTCGGCAGCGCCGGAACGGATGGCGACGGCTCCTATCACCCCGGCATCAATGCCCAGGCCGCAGGCCCCCGCCCCCCCGCCTTCAGCGGTTTCGAGACGGGCAACAACGGACTCGGCGCCAACGGCACCGTCGGCCACGTCGGCACCTTCGCTTCCCTCAACGACCTCCCCGCGTTCACCCTCGCCGGCTGGCTGCGCCGTGGCGATTTCCACTCCGGACGCGGCGGGTACTTCGGACAGAACGACCTGCTCGAGTTCGGGGACGCCGACTCCGGCGCCAACATCGAGGTCTGGATCAACGCCTACGGCACCAACATCAAGATCCCGTTCCCCTTCCGGAACAACGAATGGGGCATGCTCGCCATCGTCGCCGACGGAAGCTCGGTCACCCTCTACACCAACGGCGTGGCCTCCACCACCGTCACCCAGTCCGTCGAGTCCTACGGATCCAGCGCGGACTACTTCAACATCGCGGGCGGAGGGATCTTCAACACCAGCGGCGACTACTTCCTCGGTGGCATTGATGAGGTCGCCGTCTTCGACAAAGCCCTCACCCCCACCCAGGTGCTGGGCCTCTACCACGCCGCCAACATCGCCCCCAGCATCCTCGCCCAGCCGTCCGCGCCCAACCGCGACATCTTCGAAGGCAACGCCGTGACCCTGAGCGTCGGCGCAACCGGCACTCCCCCCCTGCGCTACCAGTGGCGCAGGAACGGCGAGGACCTCATGGGCAGCACCTCCGCCGAACTGTCGTTCGCCGCCATCACCATTGCCGACGCAGGCTCCTACGACGTCGTCGTCAGCAACGACCACGGCAGCGTCACCAGCTCCCCCGTCACCCTCACCGTGCGTCCGGCCGACACCGTCCCGCCCGTGCTCCAGTACGCGGCCGGCTCCGAAACCCTCGACCGTGTGCGCGTCTGGTTCTCGGAACCGCTCGACGCCGCCTCGGCCCAGAGCCCCGCGAATTACCAGGTCTCCGGCGGCCTCGCCGTCGTCTCCGCCACCCTCTCCGCACCGCCCGGCAACCCCGGTGACAACATCGTCGTCCTCACCACCGCACCCCAATCCCCGGGCACGACCTACACCCTCAACGTGACCAACGTGAAGGACCAGAGCGCCCCAGGCAACACCGTGGCCCCCGGAAGCTCCGTCACCTTCTCCTCCTGGGCCCTCGCCCAGGGCTACCTGAAATTCGAACACTTCGACGGCATCAGCGGCGCCGCCGACGCCGACCTCACCCGCGGACTCTCCGATCCTCGCGTCGTCGCCGGAACCCCCACCACCTCCGGCTACATCCATGGCCGCTTCGACACCCGCACCATCTTCCCCGACGACAGCCACGAAACCTACCTCGCCCGAATCTCCGGGTGGATCTCCCCCACCGAAAGCGGCGACTACTATTTCTTCCTCGGCTCCGACGACGCCGGACGCCTCTACCTGAGCCCGAACGAAATCCCGCCCAATCCCGAGACCGACACCCCGATCTGCATCGAAACCGACTGCTGCGGCGCGTTCGCCGAGCCGGAGTCCGGCGACCCCGCGACCACCGCCTCGCCCATCTCCCTCCAGGCCGGCAGGCGCTACGCGGTCCTGGCCTTCCTGAAGGAGGGCGGCGGCGGCGACCACCTCGAAGTGGCCTGGCGCAAGTCAACGGACACCACCCCGGCCGCCAGCCTGCCGCGCATCCCCGGCCAGTTCCTCTACGCGTACGTGGACCCGAACGCCGACCTCGAGTTCACACAACCGCCCACGGACGAGCCGGCCACCCTGCCCAGGCCGCTGGTGACGTTCGCCTCCGCCGACTTCACCCTGAATGACGGCGGGTACACCGTTGAAAACACCGACCCCGAACCGCCCGGACCGTGGTTCCACGACAGCGGTCGCGGACAGTGGTTCGCCGACGGCGGCGAAAGCGGCTGCAGCGGTCCCTACAACTCGCAGTTGATCAGCCCCGCCCTCGTCGTTCCCGAGGACGACGAGGTGACCCTCACCTTCAGCCACCGCTACTCCTTCGAGGGCGACAACTGGGACGGCGGACAGGTGCGGATCAGCGTGAACGGAGGCGCCTTCACCAGCGTCGATCCCGACGCCTTCACCGAAAATGGCTACGCCACCGGCACCATCCAGGGCAACGGCACCCTCAATGGCCAGCGGGCGTTCAACGGCGATTCCCCCGGCTACGCCAACGGAACCTTCATCACCAGCTCGGTCATCCTCGGCACCTTCAAGAAGAACGACACCATCGTCGTCCGATTCGTCGGCGCCTGGGATGACTGCACCACCGCCAGCACGCCCGGTTGGGCCATCAAGGGCGTTCAACTGGCCTACGGTCACGCAGCCCGCGCCTCAACCTTCGAGGCCAAGGCCATCGCCCTCCGTCAGGGCACCCCCACCCCGTTCAGCTACCAGTGGCAACGGGACGACGGAGCCGGTTTCAAGGACATCCCCGATGCCACCGCGGCCACCTACCGGATCTTCCCCGTGGCCGCGGACCTCAACGCCCGCTTCCGGGTCGTCGCCGGCGTCCCTGGCAAGTCGATCGCCAGTGACCCCGTGAAACTCATCGAAGGCGGTTCAGCGCCCGAGATCGCCATCAGCCGCTCAGGCGCCTCCGTCGTGATCACCTTCACCGGCCGCCTCCAGTCAGCCACCGACCCCGCCGGCCCGTACAGCGATGTCACCGGTGCATCAAGCCCCCACACGGTTCCGGCCACCACCGACCCGAGGTTCTTCCGCAGTACCCAGTAGCCGCACCCGCAACACCCGGGAGGGCGGTACCCCAAAGGACCGCCCTCCTTTCGATCCAGGAACCGGGAACGCCACGTTCCCGGTTTCCTTTTGGCACCAACGGGTCGATCCGTTTCGACAAACCGAGGTCGCTCGCCTCCCCGCACCCCCCCGGCGTTGCGCCCCTACGGCCAGAACACCCCCAGGCTCAGATTGGTGTACGACCCGCTTCCCGTGGTCTCCAACCGCGCCGCACGCACCATGTACACCGCCCCGTTCAGAGGTTCCGGATCCAGATACTCCCGCTCGGTGACCAACTCACGGTTGCTCCGCTGGTACGGACCGGCCCAGCCGTTGGTCGAGCGGTACACATTCCAGCCCAGAACCCCGGTTCCACCCTCCGCCCAGCTCAGCCGCACCCCGCCACCACGCCGCTGCCCCCTCAGCCCGCGCACCGGCTCCACCACGTGCAACCGCAGCGTGGGATCTCCCAGGATGGTCAGCGTCCGCGTCGTCCCCAGATTGTGGTCGGGCCGACGCAGAAGCTCGTTCGCCGTCGTGAGCTGCGCGTCCCCCAGCGTCCCGCCCAATGCCAGCGGATCAAACCGCCATTGCGCGTTCCTCACCCAGAACGCCGCCAGCCCGTGATCCCGCGAGGCGATCACCGCGCGCAGCAGATTGTCCTCGCCCACCGCCCAGTCCCCAAACCACGAACCCAGCAGCATCGCGAACAACACCCGGGCCTGCCGCCTCGGACTCGACAGCCGCGAGGCGGTCACCGCCCCCGGGGACCCGTTCCGAATGCTGCTGATCGTGCCGGGGCCCGACTGAAACCCCCACGCCGCCGCCTCCCGTTCGCTCAACTCGAACAGATCCGCCTCCACGAAGGCCTCCGGCCCGGCCCCGAACAGACGGCTCCCCGTCCGATACGCGTTCGACAGCAGATCCAGGTCGGTCGCATTCCCGAAATAACCCGCCGCCACCACCGACCGCCGCACCGGCATGCCCCCCTGTCGATACCGCCGCACCTTGTCCATGTACTGCCGCAGGAGATCGACCTCCCCCCGCCGCCCCCGCCCAAACGAAGGCATGCCGGAGAAATCCACCCGCCCGAACGCCATCTCCAGGCGAATCTCACCGTCCGCATTCGGCGGCACGTGCTCGGTGTCGAACTTGCCGTCCCCGGGAACATTCCGCGTCGCCGCAAACGTCGGCTCGGGCAGATAGGAGGGATACCGGTCGCGGTCCGTCCAGATGCCGTCCACATCCCCGTAATACTGGTCCGACGGCCAGGCCCCCCAGTGGTTGTCCCCACGCCCGGTGTGCAGGTCCTCCGCCCGAATGCCCGAGTACGGCACCGCCACGTGCCCGATGAGGTACAGCGCCTTCAGCCTCCGCCCGCTCCCCTCCCAGTCCGCCCGCACCTGCTCCCGGATCCGTGCGATGGCGTTCGTGTTGTTCGACCACTCGCGATCGTCATGCCGCGGCACGGACCGCTGAATCACACCCCAGCCATCCGCCACCAACTCGCGCCGCAACCTGTCCAGCTCCGGCGTCAACGCCCCGGCCAGCGTCTCGTCCACCAGCAGCGCCACCACTCCCCGGTCCTCCAACGGCGCCACCCGCCAACCGGCCACACACTCCATCTCGACCGGAAGCTGAATGGGCGGCCGCGGCCCCGTCCGCACCCGGTACACATAACGCTCCCCGGGCTTCACATCCCGGTCCAGGTACTCCCGAATCCCACGCGCCTCCAGCACCGTCGTGAAGTTGGTCGTCCCGTACGGCGCGCGCCGCACCTGGATGGGCTCATCCTCCAAACCCCACCACGCCAACCGCAGGCCCGGCTCGCCCTCCTGCGCCTCCGCCCACGCCACCCACCCGCGCGTCACCGCCTCGGATCGGGGAGCCTGCCGCCCGGGAATTCGCGGCCCCGCGCCCCAGGCCGACGAACCGCCCCCCGCGGCCACCCAAAGCAGAAGCAAACTCAGCACGCACCCCGTCAGGGATTTGCGCGCGTTCAACAACGATCGGGTGTGGTGAAACATCATGGAGCCTGGAAACCGCCGCGAAAGGCGCGACCAGCGGGCTCACACACCCAACCGTTCAAAGCCTTCCTCAATGGTCGTCGTGTTCTGGATCTGGGCGAGTCTGGCATACAAACCGCCCGACGCCAGAAGGCTTTCGTGCGTGCCCCGCTCCACGATCTCACCACCCCGAAGCACCAGGATCTGGCTCGCCGCCCGAATCGTGCTCAGCCGATGCGCGATCACGAAACTGGTCCGCCCCGTCATCAACCGCTCCAACGCCTCCTGGATCAACCGCTCGGTCTGCGTGTCCACACTCGCCGTCGCTTCGTCCAGGATCAGGATCGGCGCATCCTTCAGCAGCGCCCGCGCGATGCTCACCCGCTGCTTCTCTCCCACACTCAGCTTCACCCCGCGCTCACCCACCCGGCTGTCATAGCCGTCCGGCAGCCGCGTGATGAATTCATGGCAGTTCGCCGCCTTCGCCGCCGCCACCAGATCCTCCTCCGTCGCGTCCAACCGCCCGTAAAGGATGTTCTCCCTCAATGTCCCGTTGAAGAGGAACGGCTCCTGGCTCACCACGCTGATCCATCGCCGCAGCGAGCCCAGCGCCAGATCGCGAATGTCCCGCCCGTCTATGGTGATCCGCCCCGAGGTCGCTTCGTAAAACGCAGGCAGCAGATTCACCAGGGTCGACTTCCCCGCCCCCGTGGGCCCCACCAGCGCCACCATCTCCCCAGGACGCGCCCGCAATGAGATCCCCCGAAGCACCGACCGCCCCCCGGGATAATGGAAGCCAACACCCTCGTACTCGACCTCGCCACGCACCGGCCCCGGAAACTCACCCCTCAGCCCCGCCCGCTCCTCCGGCGTGTCCATGATGTCAAACACCCGCGCCGCCGCCGCACGCGCCGACTGCAACATCTGGTTCAACGCATGCAACCGCCCGATCGGCTGGTAGAAGAACATCCCCGCGTAAAGCATGAACGCCACCAACTCGCCAATCTCCATCCGCCCCGCAATCACCTGGCCGCCCCCGACCCACAACACCAACCCGATCCCCAGCGCCCCGGCAAACTCCATCGCCGGCGAATACCACGCCCACGCCCGCATCACCACCAGCGTCCCCTCCCGAAGATCGTCCGCCCGCTCCCGAAACCGCGCTTCCTCATGATCCTGCCGCCCGAAGGCCTTCACCTGGCGAATCCCCTGAAGATTGTCCATCAACAGCGCGTTCATCGCCGACGACGCCTCCCGCTGCCGCCGATACCGCTTGTGCGCCGTCGTCGTGTACCACAACGCACCCGCCACCAGAATCGGCAGCGGCACCAGCGACACCCCCGCCAGCAGCGGACTCGACAGGAACATGAACACCAGCGCCCCCACGATGCTCAACACCGCCACCGTCCCCTGCTCGGTCCCGTCGATCAGCAGACGCTCCACGCTGTTCACATCCTCGATCACCCGCGTCATCAGATCGCCCGACGACCGCGGATCAAACCACGCCACCGGAAGCCGCTGCAGCCGCGCATAAACGTCGCGCCGCATGTCGTAGATCACGTTCTGCTCCAGCCGGTTGTTCACCCGGATCCTCAGGCTGTTGAACGCCTCCCTCAGAAAAAACGCCCCCAGCAAACCCAGCGCCGCCGGCGTCAGCCACTCCGCACGCCCCCCAGCCACCACGTCGTCGATCAACAGCCGCGTCAGCCTCGGATACAACATCCCAAACCCCAGCGACGCCACGGCGCAAAGAATCGTCCCCGCCGCCGCCCATCGGTAGGGCCGCAGATATCCTGCCACCCGCCGTACAACCTCCCCCGCCGGCCGGGGCTCGGATCGAAACGTCGGGTCCGTGTGGGCGCCAAATCGAGCGTGCGACATCGGTTCTTTGATCTCTCTTCTCTTGTCCTGCCTGTCCGTCCTCCCGCCTCCGACCTCAACTCCGACTCCAACTCCAGGTTCGTCCAACCGCGGCCCGCCTCCACCCCCCCCACGGTCCGCCGGCCATGGCCGGGCCGGCGCCCGGAACCCTCCCCCACGCCGCCCGTGTTGCATACCCCCTCCCACGACCGAATCCGACCGAAATCGTAGTCGCCGAGGGGGCCCGCTGCGGGGAAAACGTTTGCGGCTCGCCCGGCCCCTGGGTCTATCGTCCGCCGTGTTTCCGGAAGCGAACACGCGGGAGCCGGCTGACGTGCTGCGCGCCTGCTCCCAGGCCTGGCGCCTCCTCACCGGGGAAACCGATTCGGCCTGGATCGACGAGGCCTTCGCCCGCGTCCACAACGCCTTCACCGGCGGTCACCCCGATTTCGAACCTCTCGACACCCGCTACCACGACCTCGAACACACCCTCCAGGGCACCCTCTGCCTCACCCGCATCCTCCTCGGCTGGCACCGCTCCGCACTCCCCCCCTCCCTCGACCCCCGCGCCATCCGCCTCGGCATCGTCGCCATCCTCTTCCACGACACCGGCTACCTCAAGGACCGCGGCGACCACTCCGGGACCGGCGCAAAATTCACCCCCACCCACGTCCGACGCAGCGCCGACTTCGCCCAACGCATCCTCTCCACCGCCGGCTACCACGAATCCGAAATCCAGACGGTCCAGGCCATGATCCGTTGCACCGGCGTCAACACCGACATCCAGGCCATCGTCTTCCAACGCGACGTCGACCGCCAGGTCGGCTGCGCCCTCGCCACCGCCGATCTCCTCGGCCAAATGGCCGCCCCCGATTACATCGAAAAACTCCCCCTGCTCTTCGAGGAATTCGCCGAAGCCTCCCGACATCACCCCGACGCCCCAGCCATCCCCCGCTACGCCAGCCCCGCCGACCTCATCCGCCAGACCCCGATCTTCTGGAATCAGCACGTGCGCCAACGCCTCGACCGCGATTTCAACGGCGTCCACCGCTTCCTCAACGACCCCTGGCCCGACGGCCCCAACCCCTACCTCCAACAAATCGAAGCCAACATCGCCAAAGCCGCCGCCCTCCATCTCCCCTCCCCCACCCCATGACGGGCTGGCTCAAGTCCCTCGCCCCAGCCGCCGAACCCCTCGCCCTCGCCTGGGTCCTCCTCCTCGCCGCCGCCACCCTCGCCGCCCGAAAACGCCAGACCTCCTCCGCCATCACCTTCGCCTCCGCCACCCTCCTCCTCTGGCTCCTCGGCCAACCCCCACTGATCCTGCCCCTCGCCGCCCATCTCGAACGACCCTGGTCCGGTGCCTCCCTCGAACACGCACCCCACGCCAACGCCGTCGTCGTCCTCGGCGGCGGCTGGCGCTCCTCCAGCCTCGGGTTCCCCTCCATCGACCTCACCGCCGGCGCCGACCGCCTCGTCACCGGTTTCGAACTGTGCCGCCAAGCCAAGGCCACCCGCCTCGTCCTCGGCGGAGATTCCGTCCGCCTCCTCCCCAACACCCCCACCGCCTCCCAGGCCGTCTCCCACTGGTTCCAATCCTGGAATCTCGCCGAAATCCACCCCATCAGCCTCGGCCCCGTCCGAACCACCCGCGACGAAGCCCAACGCACCCGCGACCTCGTCGACCACCACGGCTGGACCAACGTCCTCCTCGTCACCTCCGCCCTCCACATGCGCCGCGCCATCGCCACCTTCCACAACGCCGGCGTCCCCGCCCACCCCGTCGCCTGTGACTTCCGCGGCCTGCGCATCCCCCGCGAATCCCTCCGCTGGTCCCTCTTCCCCGATTCCGACGCCCTCGAAACCTTCGGCCTCTGGTGGCACGAACAGGTCGGCTGGCTCGCCTACCGCGCCTCCGGCCTCCTCTGAATCCAAACGCCACCGCGCCGCCCTCGCCATGCCCCAGGGCCGGATCAACCCCTCGATCCAGACCTCACCCGGCGCCCCCCCATCGTCGCCCCCGCCCCCGCCCGCGCCTCACGCCTCCGCCTCACGCCTCCGCCTTGCCCTTCCCCGTCGCACCCCCCTCGCCGTCCCGCCCTCCTTCGTGCTCCTTGATCAGAAAACAGATCAGGTAACGCAGCCGGGTCTCGACATCCACGGTCTCCAACATCACCTGCCGCTGCCGCGGATCCGGCAGCAGCGTGCAGGACACCAGATCTGCCAGCACGCTCGCATCCGCGATCTCCGCCATCGACCTGAGAATCTCGGCCACCGACCTTCCCCCGACCTTCCCCGTTCCCTTGCCTCCGCCCAGGAACTTCAGCGAACCGGGCAGCCCGCGCCGAAACCGGGCATTCACGAGCTCCCGAACCTTCCCGACCAGGGCATCGATGCTCGCCGCATCCGGGTTGGGCGCCACCAGCGGTTGGATCGAGTGGATCCGGTAGGGCCGGCGCCGGACCACACGCCCCAGCGACACACGGGTCAGCCCCTGGAGGATCATGTTCGACGTGCCGTCCGGATGCTCCACCGACGCACGAATCACCCCCAGACCCGCCACCTGCGCCGGCGCCTCGTCGTTGCGATCCGGCCGCTGCATCGCCACGCAAAACATCCGATGCCCCTCCAGCGCATCGCTCAGCATCCGGCGATATCGCGGCTCATAAATGAACAACGGCAGAATCGCGTGGGGGAACAGATTCACGCTCGGGAGAATCATCACCCCCACGGTCTTGGGCAAATCCATGCCCCGCTACCGTAATGGCGGCCGGATCCTTTGCAAGAGGACGGCCCGGCGAGATTGCCAAACCCGGTCGTCCACCCCAAAGTCTCCCCCCTTATGAAGGTGCTCGCAGGCGTTCTTGTGGTGGCCGTGGCCGGGCTCGTCTGGGCGATCTATGCCCTGAACGACACACGCCGCCAGGCCGCAGCCCAGCAGCAAAGCAATGAGGTCGTGATCGTCGACTTCTCCAACCGCCTCGCCCTCACCCGCCGCGAGCTCGACGAACAGAAGAAGGTCAACAGCACCCTCGAAACCAACCTCACCGACCGAACCAGGAACCTCGAAAACCTCCGCGTCGAAATCGCCGCCCTCAACACCGACCTCGCCAAAACCCGCGCCGAAGCCTCCACCGCCAAGGCCGAGGTCAAATCCGCCCAGGACGAAATCGCCAAACGCGACTCCCAGATCGCCTCCCTCGAAGGCCGTAACGTCGACCTCACCAAGCAGATGGGCGACCTCCAGACCTCCATCGCCGACCTCGAGAGCAAGATCAACGAAACCGAACGCCGCCTCGCCACCTCCGAAGGCAACCGCCAGGAACTCCAACGCGAACTGAAACGCCTCCAGGACGAAAAACTCGCCCTCGAAAAACAACTCAACGACCTCGCCTACCTCCGCGATCAGGTCCGCAAACTGAAGGACGAACTCAACGTCGCCCGACGCCTCGACTGGATCCGCCGCGGCATCTACTCCTCCCAGCCCATGCGCAAGGGCGCCGAAGTCCTCAATGACCAGAAATTCGGCGGCTCCGCCCCCGCACCCGCCTCCGGCCAACCCAACAACACCCCCGGCAAAGTCCCCTCCCTCGACGTCGAACTGAAACGCTCCGGCGAAGTCAACGTCCGCTCCGCGTCCCCCACCAACGCCCCGGCCGGCGGACGCTGATCCCCCCAACCCACCCCCAACCCCACCCAAGGCCCCACTCCCCGTGCTCGTCGACGCCTACGGCAGGGTGATGGGGGACCTCAGAATCAGCGTCACCGACCGCTGCAACTTCCGCTGCGTCTATTGCCTCCCCGAAACCGAGGAGGCCGCGAACTTCTACCGCACCAAGTTCGACGCCGTCCGTAACCCCAACCCCACTCCCACTCCCACTCCCCGCACCGGCTCCGAGTTCCTCCGCGCCTGGAAACCCAAACGCGAACTCCTGTCCTTCGAGGAAATCGAACGCGTCGCCCGCATCTTCGTCGGCCTCGGTATCCGCAAACTCCGCCTCACCGGCGGAGAACCGCTCCTCCGGTCCAATCTGCCCGACCTCGTCGCCCGCCTCGCCGCCATCCCCGGCGTCGATGACCTCGCCCTCACCACCAACGGCTTCCACTTCCCACGCCACGCCCAGGCCCTCCGCGAGGCCGGCCTCCAACGTGTCTCCTTCAGCCTCGATTCCCTCGACCCCGCCAACTTCCGCCGCATGACCGGCCGCGACGGCCTCGACGTCCTCCTCCGCTCCATCTCCCTCGCCCGCGACCTCGGCTTCCACCCCATCAAGATCAACGCCGTCGTCATCCGCGACCTCAACCACCACGAAATCGAAGACCTCGCCTCCCTCGCCATCCAACAGAACCTGTCCCTCCGCTTCATCGAGTTCATGCCCCTCGACTCCGGCCGCGCCTGGCTCCGCGACCTCGTCGTCCCAGGCCGCGAAATCCTCGCCCGCCTCCAGGCACGCTTCCTCCTCACCCCCGTCACCCATACCCACCCCGCCGAAACCGCCCGCCGCTGGCGCATCCAACCCCGCCCCGAACGCGAACCCAACCCCTCCCCAACCCCTCAACCCCCACCCTCCGAAGCCGAAATCGGCATCATCGCCCCCGTCACCGAACCGTTCTGCGGCCATTGCAACCGTATCCGACTCACCGCCGACGGCCAGATCCGCACCTGCCTCTTCAGCCTCACCGAACACGACCTCAAACAGCAGCTCCGCCAGGGCGTCCCCGACGACGCCCTCATCGCCTGGATCCGCCAGGTCACCCTCGGCAAGGAGGAACGCCATCACATCGGCGAACAGGGCTTCGCCCAACCGTCCCGCCCCATGAGCTGCATCGGCGGCTGACCCAATCCCCACCTCCCACCTCCCACCTCCATCCCCGCACCCCGGCGACTTCACCGCCCTTGACGGGTCGAAATCGTCCCCCGATACACTGTCCCCCCGAAACATCATCAACATGCCAACCTACCAGTACGCGTGCTCGAAGTGCGGTGCCGAATTCGAACTGTTCCAGTCGATGAAGGACTCGCCGATCGACGTGTGCCCCAAGGACCGCTGCCCCAAACCGCGCTGGGGCAAGGGTAAGGTCCAGCGTCAGCTCGGCACCGGCGCCGGCCTCATCTTCAAGGGCTCAGGGTTCTACATCACCGACTACCGCAGCGAGGGCTACAAGGCCGCCGCGAAGAAGGACAGCCAGTCCTCCACCCCGGCCAAGTCCGACTCCAGCCCGTCCAAACCCGCCCCGAGCACCCCCGCCCCATCCAAACCCAAACCGTCATCCCCCTGACGTGAACCCCACCGTCCGGACCCGCCCCGCCCGCCGCCCCGCCGCCGCGCGCGCACCCGCCGTCCTGACGCTCGCCCTCGCCCTCACCACCGCCTCGGTCCCCGCCCCCTCCACCGCCCAATCCCCCGTCTTCCCCGACGAACTGGCCACCACCAGCCAGTCCGGCCAGTTCATCGTCGTCGGCCCCCGCGTCCCCGGCCTCTCACCCCCGCGCGAATACCAGCCCGGCACCGCCCCTCGCACCCTCACCCCCCAAACCCTCGCCATCGCCTGCGAACGCATCAAGGCCGAGACCCTCCGCACCCTCGCCATCCCCGATGTCTGGCGCTCCGCCGGCGCCCGCATCCACGTCGCCATCGACCCCCGACAACGCCCCGAAACCGCCGTCCCCATCCAGGCCGCCCCATTCGAAAACACCTGGAAATACCAGGTCACCGTCCCCTCCGCCCTCTCCGAGGAACGCCTCACCCGCGCCATCGTCCAGGCCGTGGTCCTCGACCTCGCCAACCGCCCCGGCAACCAGCGCGCCGCCGAACCACCCCTCTGGCTCACCGAAGGCCTCACCCGCTCCGTCCTCCAGTCCAGCGTCGAAGGCACCCTCCCCACCCCCGAAACCCGCACCTCCATGGAGGTCCGCCGCCAGGGCACCCTCGCCACCGTCCGCGACCAGTTCTCCCGAACCGAACCTCCCTCCTTCCACGAACTGAGCCAGCCGAACCTCGACGCCATGAACGAACGCGAATGGCTCCGCTTCGGCGCCGGCGCCCACCTTTGCCTCCACGAACTGCGCCGCCTCCCCGACGGCGAACGCCGCCTCAGGGATTGGATCCTCCGCATGCAGTCCCACTGGAACTGGCAGACCGGCTTCCTCGAGGCCTTCGACCCCCTCTTCCGCTCCCTGCTCGACACCGAGAAATGGTGGGCCATCACCCTCGCCAACTTCACAGGACGCGACGCCGCCCAGGCCTGGCCCGCGGACTTCACCCTCCGCAAACTCGACGAGGCCCTCCAGCCCGTCGGCCTCCTCCCCGGCACCGGCACCCGCGCCCGCCGCATTCCCCTTGAGGAAATCGTCACCGAGTGGGACTTCCAACGCCAACTGCCCATCCTCCGCCAACTGCTCCAGCAACTGCACGCCATCCGCATCAACGCCCCCGTCCCCCTCCGCCCCCTCGCCCTCCGCTACATCGATGCCATCGATTCCTACCTCGAGGAACGCTCCCGCTTCGGCTACCCCTCCGCCACCCGCGGCCAACCCCCGCTCCGCCCCAAACTCCTCGTCCGCGAACTGGTCGAACGCCTCCGCATCCTCGAAGGCGCCCGCGCCCAGGCCGCCGAATCCCCGGACCCCACCCCGGACGCCACCGCCCAGAACCACCCCCCCCGGCCCCCTCCTTGACACCCCCCAAACCCGCTAGAATAGTCCCGCCCAATGTCAGATGACTCGCTGCGGGAGGGCTCGGAGGACACCCCTACGGAGGAAGACGGTTCGCCCACGGAATCCTTTCGCCCATTCCGTTCCCCCGGCCGCGGCCCCTGGTCCGATGTCCCCGATGCGGATTGGAATGACTGGCGCTGGCAGTTGAAGAACCGCATCACCACCGTCGAACAACTCGACCGGCTCCTCCCCGACCTCAGCGCCTCCGAACGCGCCGGCGCCATCCTCGCCCGCTCCAAACTGGCGATGGCCATCACCCCGTACTTCTTCAACCTCGTCGAAAAAGGCGACGAAAACGGCCCCATCCGACGCCAGGTCATCCCCCGCCTCGAGGAAACCCACCAGGCCGCCTGGGAAATGGCCGACCCCTGCGGCGAAGACGCCCACTCCCCAGTCCCCGGCCTCGTCCATCGCTACCCCGATCGCGTCCTCTTCCTCGTCACCGACCGCTGCGCCGCCTACTGCCGATATTGCACCCGCTCCCGCCTGGTCAGCAACGCCGCCGGCTACGATTTCCACCCGGACTTCGACCGCCAGATCGCCTACATCGAAAGCCACCCCGAAATCCGGGACGTCCTCCTCAGCGGCGGTGATCCCCTCCTGTTCTCCGACGAAAAACTCGAATACCTGCTCTCCCGGCTCCACGCCATCCCCCATGTCGAGTTCCTCCGCATCGGAACCCGCATCCCCGTCTTCCTCCCCCAACGCATCACCCCGGAATTGTGCGCCATGCTCCGCCAGTTCCACCCCCTCTTCATCAGCATCCACTCCAATCACCCCGCCGAACTGACCTCCGAGGTCCGCGACGCCCTCGGCCGCCTCGCCGACGCCGGCATCCCCCTCGGCAACCAGTCCGTCCTCCTCCACCAGGTCAACGACGACGTCGATGTGATGAAACTCCACGTCCAGAAACTGCTCCGCTGCCGCGTCCGGCCCTACTACATCTACCAGTGCGACCTCATCGCCGGCTCGGCCCACCTCCGCTCCAGCGTTCGCAAAGGCATCGAGATCATGCAGGGCCTCCGCGGGCACACCACCGGCTACGCCGTCCCCCAGTTCGTCATCGATGCCCCCGGCGGCGGTGGCAAGGTCCCCGTCAACCCCGAATACGTCCTCAGCCATAACCACGACCGGGTCGTCATCCGTAACTTCGAGGGCCGCGTGTTCGAATACCCCGAGAACCCCGACGGCTCACCCGCCACCCCCAGAACCCGCCGCCGCGCGGAACTGGACTTCTTCTAACTGGACTTCTTCTAGCCCGCGCCCCCCCGGCCCCAGAACCCCGATGGCCCGCGAGTCCGCGTCCGCCCTCGCCTCCCGTTTGTCGGCGATCCTCGACCGCCTCCAGGCCACCTATCCCGACGCCCATTGCGAACTGGAGTTCAACAACCCCCTCCAACTGCTCATCGCCACCATCCTCTCCGCCCAGTGCTCGGATAAACAGGTCAACATCGTCACCCGCTCCCTCTTCCCCAAATACCCGTCCGCCTCCGCCTACGCCCAAACCCCGCTGCCCGACCTCGAAAACGACATCCGCCGCATCGGGCTCTTCCGCAACAAGGCCCGCAATATCCAGGCCGCCTGCCGCAAACTGGTCGAACATCACAACGGCCAGGTCCCCAGCTCCCTCGAGGAACTGATCCGCCTCGACGGCGTCGGACGCAAAACCGCCAATGTCGTCCTCGGCACCGCCTTCAACATCGCCTCCGGTATCGTCGTCGATACCCACGTGGCCCGCCTCTCCCGCCGCCTCGGCCTCACCCGCGACACCGACCCGGTGAAGATCGAAAAGCGCCTCGTCCAACTCGTCCCCAGGGACCGCTGGAACATCCTCAGCCACTGGCTCATCTGGCACGGGCGCCGCCGTTGCTCCGCCCGTGGACCCGATTGCGCCGCCTGCGAGATCCGTCACCTCTGCCCCTCCGCCACCCCATGAAACCTGTCGCCCTCCAAATCCTCGAGTCCGGCCCCGGCAACCCGGACTGGAACATGGCGGTCGACGAGGCCCTGCTCCTGACCGCCGCCTCCCGCAACCTCCCCGTCCTCCGCTTCTACGCCTGGTCCCTGCCCGCCGCCACCTTCGGCTATTTCCAGCGCCTCGCCGAGGTCGAGGCCCGCACCCACCTCCGCCCCCTCATCCGCCGACCCACCGGCGGAGGCATCGTGCCCCACGACCGCGACTGGACCTACAGCCTCGCCATCCCCCCCGGCCACCCCTGGCACCGCCTCCGCGCCATCGAAAGCTACCGCGCCATCCACGAATGGGTCATCCGCGCCCTCGCCCAATGCCGCATCCCCGCCGAACTGGCCCCCTGCTGCCGCAAGGAAGCCCCCGGCGCCTGCTTCGAAGGCTACGAGAAATTCGACGTGCTCTGGCTCGGCCGCAAAATCGCCGGCGCCGCCCAGCGCCGTAACCAGAACGGCCTGCTCATCCAGGGCTCCGTCCAACCTCCTCCCGCCGCCTCCCGCAAATCCTGGGAACTGGCCATGGCCACCCACCCACCCCAGGACCTCCTCCCCGGTCAGGTCACCCCGTTCACCCCCGACGAACCCCTGCTCACCCAGGCCCAGGACCTCGCCCGCAATCGCTACGACAACCCGGCCTACACCGCCCTCCGCTAGGCACCCGCCTTCTTCGCCGCCTTTTTCGCCGCTTTCTTCACGGCCTTCTTCGCCGCCTTCTTCGGAGCCTTCCCAGGAACGGCCGGATCCTCCGTGGCCCCCGCCCGCAATCGCGGCGCGTCGTTCCACAATCCTTCGAGATCATATCGCTCCCGAACCTCCCCCTTCATCACGTGAACCAGCACGTCCACGTAATCGATCACGATCCACCCGCTCTGACGCGTGCCGTCCACCGTCCTCGGCCGGATGCCGTGCCCCTCCAACAGCCTGCGCGTGACCTCCTCCTCCACCGCCCGCAGATGCGGATCGCTCGTGCCCGTGCAGACCACCATGAAATCCGTCACGCCCGGCAGCTTGCGCATGTCGAGTATGACGATGTCCTCCGCCTTCTTGTCGTCGGCGAGCGCCCGGCATAGCTGGGCCAACTCCTTCGAATCCATTGCTGGGCCGAAGGTGGAACCCCCACCGGCAAAGGAAAAGCCCATTCTCGCCACCTCCCTTCCCCACCCATCCCACGCCCAAACCCTCCCCGCCCACCGGCCCATCGGCGCACCGGCCCACCGCAGCAACACCCGCCACGACGTCCGCCCCCCGCAATCCCCGCCCCAGGACGTCCCCCCTGCCGCCCATCGCCCCGGTCCAGGTTCCCGAGCCCGAACCGGGTTTCCACTCGCCAGATCCCCCGCCGTCCGGTAATCGGGCCCCTTCATGCGCTACTTCCTGATCGATTCCGCCGAGCGCCGGATCGGTCCCTACGCGCTGGAGGAGCTGGAACTGTTCCTCGCCCGTGGCCTCGTCGAGGCCGAGACCCTCGTCGTCGCCGAGGACGAGGAGGGCCCCGCCCGCCTGGATGCAGTCCTGGCCGCCGGCGCGGCACAGTCGGCACGGCGCACACCCCACGGCTCCCGATTCGCCCTCACGCCCTCACCCAATCCCACCGCCAACCCCGGAAAACCCGGCGACACGGAATCGCCCCACGACAAGCCCGCCAGCGCCGCCCACGATTTCCTCCGCCTGGTCCCCCACCTGATGCTGCCGTTGCGCGACCTCCGCCGACTGCCCGCTGGCGAGAACCTCCGCATCCTCGCCCTCGCCTTCGTCGGCCTGATGCCCCTCCTGCTCATGTTCCACCTGCACCTCACCCGCAACCTGGGTGCGGCCATCTGGGGCGTCGCTCTCTACAGCTCCCTGCTCTGGGCCCTCTTCTTCTACGTCACCTTCTCCCCCATCGGCATCCATGTGAGCCGCAGCCTGCTCACCTTCGCCGCGTCCACGGTCTTCTCCATCAGCCTCGTCGCCCTGGCTCGCTGGGTCATCCCCTTCCAGTGGGTCCTCATGTGGATCGGCTCCCCCAACCTCCCCACCCGCTGGGCCGGCCACCTCGTCGGCGTCGCCCTCGTCGAGGAACTGGCGAAGTTGTTCCCCCTCTACTTCCTCTGGCCCGCCCGCCTCCGACCCCGCGCCATGATGTTCTACGGCCTCCTCGCCGGCCTCGGCTTCGGCATCTACGAAGGGGTCGCCTATCAGAGCTCCTACAACCTCCAGGTCTCCTTCCCCGACGGCACCCCCACCCAGGAGGGCGCCGGGGTCTACTACATGCTCAATATCCTCCGCATCACCTCCCTCCCCTTCCTCCACGCGATGTGGACCGGTATCGCCGGTTACTTCATCGGTCTCGCCGCCCAATCCCCCCGCCGCCCCGGCGGCTTCCTCCTCGCCGCACTGGTGGTCCCCTGCCTCCTCCACTCCACCTACAACACCTTCAGCACCTCCCTCGCCGGAGTCGTCGTCGCCTTCGTCACCGTCCTCGCCCTCAATCTCTACGTCTCCAAGGGCCAGGACTTCGAACGCGCCCTCGAACAATCCCCGGACCCGCGCTGACCCGGCCGCCGGCCTCAGCGCCCCTCCGGCTGCCCCGCCCGCGGACGTTCCACGTCCACATTGCCCACCGCACGCTGCAGCCGCGCCAGCGCCACCATGTAGTCGTGCGTCGCCATGTTCTGCGTCGTCGCCGCCTCCGTCAGCGCCGTCTGCGCGCTCAACACATCGAGCTGGGTCCCGCTCCCCGCCTCCGCCCGCGCCGTCGCCAGCCGCAACGCCTCGTTCGCTTGCTCCACCACCTTGCGCTGCGAGCCAAGCACCTCCCGGGCCTCCAGGAAATTCGAGTACGCCGTCCGCACCTCCACCGAGATCCGCCGCGAAACGTCCTCCACCCGCACCTCCGCCTGCTCCGCCAAGGCCTGCGCCTCCACGATCCGCCCCCGCGTCCGCCGCCCGTCGAAGATGTCCCAGGTCGCCTGCACCCCCGCGTTCCACCCGTGCAGCTCGTCCCCCAGGCTTTCGCCGAAGATCGCCCGCCGCGCCCCGTAACCGGCAAACGCCTGCACGCTCGGCAACCGGCCCGCACGCGCCTGAACCACCCCCTCCCGCCTCAGCTTCTCCCCCGCACGCAGCATCTTGAGCTCCGTGCGCTGCTCCTGCGCCATCACCAGCGCCTGCCCGAGGTCGATCTCGAACGGCGGCGCGTCCAGCCGGTCGCTCAGCTCCAACGGCACGTCCTCCGTCACCTGGTACGGCACACGGTACCCCAGCAGATGCGCGAGCTGCGTCTTGCCGTTGCGCCACGCGTTCCGCGCCCGGATCAGCCGCGGCCGCGCGTTCGCCAGCTCCACCTCCGCCCGCAACACGTTGAACCGCGGCACACTCCCCGCATCAAACCTCCGCTGGTTGTCCAGCAACTCCCGCTCCAACAGCTTCACCGAGGCCTCCTGCACCCCGATCTGCTCCCGCGCCAGCAACACCGCATAATAGGCCAGCCGCACGTCCAGAAAGGTGTCCAACAGCACGGTCTGGTACTCCTGCACCGCCGATTCCTTCGTCAACCGCGCCGACCGCACCGCCGACGCCATCCGCCCACCCTCGAATATGGACTGCACCACCCGCACCCCCACGTTCCACGTCTCCGATTGCCCGAAGTCAAACGTCCCCAACGGGGTGTCCGCGGTGTCCAGCGAGGAGGGATCCACAGCCGTGAACGTCCCGTTGGCCTGAACCTTCGGAAGCAGGATCGCCCGCGTCTGGATCACCACCCCCTCGCTCGCCTCCAGGCCCTTCTTCGCCGCCGCGAGCGTGCTGTTCTGCGCCTCGGCCAGGTTCAGGCTGTCCGCCAGTGACAACGGCCGATCCGGCCAGACCGGCGGAGGCCCTCCCACGCCCGCCGCCCCCTGCACCCCCCACCCGGCCGCCAGCCAGCCCGCCACCACCATCACCCGCACCCCCACCCCGCCCCAGCACTCTCCCCGGTCCACCCAGGCTCCCCAAATGGTTCTCAATCGATTCATAGCTTCTCTCCAGGCTCGACCCGACTCCGTTTCAACCCCGCCCGCCGCGGACCCCGCCCGCCCGGACGAACATCCCCACCCTCCCCAGCCCCGCCCGCCAGGGCCCGCAACCCCGCCAGCGAAAACGTCGCAATGTGCCCCGCCAATACCTCCGGATCCTCCATCGCCCCCATCACCCCCGGAAATGCCCTCGGAATCACCTGGCGACAGTGATGGTAGAACACCACCTGGCTCACCACGCTCGCCGCCCCAAGCGCAACCATCGACTCCGTCGCCTTCCCCCCGGATCCACGTCCCATCCCCAGAATCTCCCCCACCACCGACTCCAGCGACGCCACCCAGCCCCGGATCTCCGTCGCCACCACCGCGTCCAATGCCGGCGTCGGCTCCACCATCTCCCGCAACAACAGCCGCCCCTGGCACGCCTCAGGTCCCGTCGCCAGCATCCGACGCAACAACGACCTCACAAATCCCCGCAACCGATCCTCCGCCGTCGCCCCCGCCGGCACACCGTCGTCCGCCGGAAACCGTTCCACCGCCAGCCGCAGCCCGCATCGCAACACCTCCGCGTACAAACCCTCCTTGCCCCCGAAATGGTAGTTCACCGCCGCCACATTCGCCCCGGCCCGCCGGCAGATGTCCCGAACCGTCGCCCCTCGATACCCGGATTCCGAAAACACCTCCGACGCCGCCGCCACCAACTGCTCCGGCGTCCCCACACCCCCACCGTCCCGCCCACGACCCGCCCCCCGCCTATGACGCGGTTTTAAACGCATGTTTCAATGGCCTGTTTAGTCCAGCCGCCCGAGGGGGTCCAGGGAAATGTCACGAACTGCATCGCGGCATGCATCCCCCACCCCCCCACAGGGCCCCGGGTTTGCCTCCCCGGTGGTTCCCTGATTCACTCCGCGCACCGATGGACATCCTCGCGGACCTGACCTGGCGCGGCCTCCTGGCCGATTGCACCGACCTCGACGCACTGCGCAAACGCCTCGCCGACGGCCCGATCACCCTCTACTGCGGCTTCGATCCCACCGCCGATTCCCTCCACGTCGGCAACCTCGTCCCCCTGCTCGGCCTCCGCCGCTTCCAAATGGCCGGTCACCGCCCCATCGCCCTCGCCGGCGGCGCCACCGGCATGATCGGCGACCCCAGCGGCCGATCCTCCGAACGCAACCTCCAGACCCGCGAACAGGTCGAACACAACATCGCCCGCATCCGCCAGCAGCTCGCCCGCTTCCTCGACTTCGATTCCCCCACCCACGCGGCCCGCCTCGTCGACAACGCCCACTGGATCGCCCCCATGTCCTACCTCGACTTCCTGCGCGAGGTGGGAAAGCACTTCTCCATCAACGTCATGGTCGGCAAGGAGTCCGTCCGCGCCCGCATGGAAAGCGAATCCGGCATCAGCTACACCGAGTTCAGCTACCAGCTCCTCCAGGCCTACGACTTCTGCCACCTCCGCCGGGAACTCGGCTGCGAACTGCAAACCGGCGCCACCGACCAGTGGGGCAACATCACCGCCGGCATCGACTTCTGCCGCAAGAAACTCCAGACCACCGTCTGGGGCCTCACCCACCCGCTCCTCACCAAATCCGATGGCACCAAATACGGCAAATCCGCCTCCGGCGCCGTCTGGCTCGACCCCGCCAGGTCCAGCCCCTACCGCTTCTACCAGTTCTTCATCCAAAGCGAGGACGCCGATGTCTCCAAACTGCTCCGGGTCCTCACCTTCCTCCCCCACGAACAGATCGAGGACCTCGAACGTCAGCAGGCAGCCCAACCCGCCGCCCGCCCCGCCCAGCACGCCCTCGCCCGCGAACTGACCACCCTCGTCCACGGCGCCCAGGCCTGCGAGGACGCCACCCGCGCCTCCGCCATCCTCTTCGGCGGCGACCTGGCCGGGGTCAGTGAGTCCACCTTCGCCGAAATCGTCGGCGAAGTCCCCTCCCGCGACCTCGATTCCCTCCGCCTCCAGGGCGCCGGCCTGCCCCTGACCGAACTGCTGGTCGTCGCAGAACTGGCCGCAAGCAAGGGCCAGGCCCGCAAGGATATCGAGGGCGGCGGCATCTACATCAACAACGTCCGCGAACCCTCCGTCCAACGCCACGTCACCACCGCCGACCTCCTCTTCGGCAAACACATCCTCCTCCGAAAAGGCAAACGATCCTACACGGTCGTCACCGCCCGCTGACCCCTCCCGCCACCGCCCCACCCACCGCCACCGGAAGTTCATAACAGACCGCCTCCCGATCGTTGCGGATCAGCAGATACCGGCCCGCCAATGCCGGGTAGTTCCACGTCTTCGAATCGAGCCCCGCCAACCGCCCGAGTTCGCGGAATCCTTCCCGTTCCGCGGCCACCATCACCACCGGCCCGCGCTCGCTCTGCACCAACACCACGTCCTCCACCACCACGCTCTGCCCCGCCCCATACCGCCCGTCCTTCCACAACCGCTCCCCCGTCACCGCATCCACACACGCCAGCAGCCCGTCGTCCAACCCGTACAAACTCCCCCCCACGTGAACCGCGGTGTTGAACTGCGTCTTCATCCGCTTGTTCCGCCACAATTCCTCCGCTTCCAGCCGCCCACCCGCCCCGGCCTTCACCCGCAGCATCACGCAGCCCTCAGCATAACCCGCCGACAAAAACACCCGGTCGCCGTCCAACACCACCGGCTGCGTCGCCTTCGGCCGGTTGTCCCGCCCCCACGCCACGTCCAACTCCACCACCCCCGTCGCCGGATCATGCCCGGTCAGACTCCCCGCGTTCACCGACAACACCAGCCGCCGTCCCGCCAGCTCCGCCAGCACCGGCGAGGCATAACTGGCCTTGTCCCCTCCCGCCTGCCACAGCGGCTCCCCCGTGCCGCGATGATACGCAAGCACGGTCGACCGGTTGGTCATTCCCCCCGTCACCACCACCACATCCCCAACCACCAGCGGCGAGGCACTCGCTCCCCAGGTCAGGTTCGGAATCCCGTTCTCCACCAACACATCCCTCGACCACACCCGCCTCCCCGTCGCCGCCTCCAGACAGTCCAGAATCCCCGTCCCGCCCAACGCATACACCCGCCCCCCATCCACCGTCGGCGTCGCCCGCGGCCCCTCCCCACCCTGCCACTGGAAAAACCGCGCCCGGTTGGTGTGCGCCCACAGCATCCGCCCGCTCCCGAGCTCATAACAGCTCACCCACTCGTCCTCCCCACGTTGCTCCTGGGTGAACGCACGCCCCCCAACCACCGCAAACGACGACCACCCCCCGCCAATCGCCTGCCGCCAAACCTCCCGCGGCGGCGCCGCCTCCCAGTCCCGCGCAAGCTTCAGCCCCACGTAATGCCCGTTCCGACCCGGCCCCAGAAACTGCGGCGTGTCGGCCGCTCCCGCCGGCACCGGCGGCTCCACCACCCCGGCCCCAACCCCCGCCCCGGCTCCCGCTCCCAACGCCGCACCCCCACCCGCTTCCCCAACCCCCACCCGCCCCCCGCCAACCTCCACCCCGGGCACCGGGGCCGACTCCCGGGAAACCTCCCCCGTCTCCCCAGCCCACCGCAGCCGCGGCAACCCCGTGCCGTCCACCGTCCCGTCCACCCGCACCCACGACCGGATCCCCACCCCCGCCAACGCCAGCACCACCAGGCCCCCCAGACGCACCCGCCAGGAAAACCGGCTCAGAAAAACAAACCAGACCAGCCCAAGCAGCACCCCCAGCACCCCCACCATCACGCCCAGCCAGGCCTTGATGTTGTTGTCCAATTCCGACGGCAACCGCACCGCCAGCCAACCGCCAACCGTCAACACCACCACCCCCGTCAACCAACCCAGACGGTGCCGCCGCCACCATCCCCGTTCGTCCTTCGTGCTCATAAACTCGGTTCCGATCTCCAATTCCGCCCGCTCCAACCCGGGGCGTCCTCCCCCACCGACCCGCCCCCCCATGCTGCCCCACATCCCGCCCCGCGCGAACCATTTCCCCGCCACCCCACGCCCCGTCTTTCACCGTGACCCCACCGGATTTTCCGGCACCCTCTCGCCCCGGTGACTCCCGACCAAGCCCGCCATCTGCTCGAGGCCGTGCGAGACGGCTCACGCTCCGTCGACCAAGCCCTCCAGGCCTTCTCGACCGCCCCGGTCGAAACCCTCCCCTTCGCCTCCGTCGACCTCCACCGCACCCTGCGCAAGGGTTTCCCCGAGGTGATCTACGGCGCCGGAAAAACCCCCGCCCAGACGGTGGCCATCGCCCGCAGAATCCTCGCCGCCGACGGCCAGCTCCTCGTGACCCGCATCACCCCGGCCCACGCCTCCGCCCTCCGCCGCGCCTTCCCCAAAGCCGTCCACCACACCCTCGCCCGCTGCGTCACCGTCGAATCCCCGCCCCTCCCCAAACGCCCCGGCACCATCGCCGTCGTCGCCGCCGGCACCAGCGACCTCCCCGTCGCCGAGGAAGCCGCCGTCACCGCCGAAGTCATGGGCAACCACGTCCAACGCATCCACGACGTCGGCGTCGCCGGCATCCACCGCCTCTTCGCCCGCCTCGAGGACCTCCGCACCGCCAATGTCCTCATCGTGGTCGCAGGCATGGAAGGCGCCCTCCCCAGCGTCGTCGGCGGCCTCGTCCGCCGCCCCATCATCGCCGTCCCCACCAGCATCGGATACGGCGCCCAATTCGGCGGCCTCGCCGCCCTCCTCACCTCCCTCAACTCCTGCGCCAGCGGCCTCACCGTCGTCAACATCGACAACGGCTTCGGCGCCGGCTACGCCGCCTCCCAGATCAACGCCCTCGCCGCCGAGGCCACCGCAACCCACACCCCACGCCCCAACCCCAACCCCAAACCCAAACCCTGACCCCACCCACCCTCCTCCCACCACCCCCCATGCCCCACCTCTACCTCGATATCTTCAGCGGCATCAGCGGCGACATGTTCCTCGGCGCCCTCATCGACCTCGGCGTCCCCTTCCCCCAAATCGACTCCGAACTGCGCAAACTCAACCTCCCCGGTTACCACCTCCACACCCGCCGCGACCAGAAGTCCGGCATCACCGGCATCAAGTTCGATGTCCACCTCGACCAGGACCATCACCACGACCACCACGCCCACTCCGATTCCCACCCCCACGGCGCCCACGACCCCCACACCCCTCACTCCCATGATCTGCCCCACGAGCATGACCACAGCCATGCCCACGCAGACCACCATGCCCACGACAAGGGCCACGGTCACGACCACGAACACGGGCATGCCCATGCCCACGACCAGGCGACGGATCACCAGCACGGCCGAAATCACGCCGAAATCCGCCGGCTGATCGCCGACAGCGCCCTCGGCGCCTGGGTCAGGGAACGCGCCCTCGCCGTCTTCCAGCGCATCGCCGTGGCCGAGGGAAAGATCCACGGAGTACCCCCCGACGATGTCCATTTCCACGAGGTCGGAGCCGTCGATTCCATCGTCGACGTCGTCGGCGCCTGCATCGCCCTCGATCTGCTCGGCCGGCCCCGCGTCTTCGCCTCACCGGTGGTCGAGGGCACCGGCTTCGTCCGTTGCGCCCACGGCCGGATGCCGCTGCCCGCCCCCGCGACCCTCGAAATCCTCGCAGCCCGCCAGATCACCGTCACCCAGTGCGAGGAACCCTCCGAACTGGTGACGCCCACCGGCGCCGGCCTGCTCGCGGAGTTCGCCGAAGCCTTCGGACCCCTCCCGCACTTCGCCCCCCACCGCATCGGCTACGGCCTCGGCACCCGCGACAACCGCACACGGCCCAACGTGTTGAGGGCGATCCTGGGCGAGGTCCAGGAACGAACCCAACCCCCGGCCCACGACTGGGAAACCGACTCCGTCGCAGTGCTCGAGGCCAACCTCGACGACGTCAGTCCCGAGGTGCTCGGCCATTTCGTCGGCCGCGCCCTCGAGTCCGGCGCCCTCGATGTCTTCCACACCCCCATCCAGATGAAAAAGAACCGGCCCGGGGTCCTCGTCTCCCTTCTTTGCCCCATCGCCGACGCCGACCGCCTCGCCCACCTGCTGCTGACCGAAACCACCGCCTTCGGCGTCCGCCAAACCCTCGCGACCCGACGCAAACTGCGCCGCGAGATCCAGTCCATCGAAACCCCCCTGGGATCGGTCCGGATCAAACTGGGACGCCTCGACGGCCGGACGCTCCATGCCACCCCGGAATACGAGGATTGCCAGGCGCTCGCGCGACGCCATGGGCTCCCGCTCCGGGACGTCATGGCCGCCGCCACCGCCGCCGCCCGGGACCATGGGCTTCCCGGCTGACCCCCGTCGGCGATCTCCCGCACCGGAGGAACGCAGTTCCCGACGAAAGCATGGACACCCCGATCCTGAATTGCTTTGCTTCGCGGCAACACCCTCCGTACCTGAATCCCTCACGGTCAGGACACGTCAAAGGGCCATCACACTTCGCATCAACCATGAGTTCCTCCCACACACCCCCCATGAACGTCACACGGCGCGGCTTCCTTCAGCGCACGTCGGCGGCCGTCGGCGGCGCCGCCCTGGCGCAACTTTCCGTGGAACGCTTCGCCCTCGGCGCATCACCCGGTGACACCGTCAAGGTCGCCCTCGTCGGCTGCGGCGGTCGCGGCTCCGGTGCCGCCGACCAGGCGCTCAGCACCAGCGGCTCCACCCGCCTCGTCGCCATGGCCGACGCCTTCAAGGAACGCCTCGACGGCTCCCTCGGCATGCTCAAGGGGAAACACAAGGACAAGGTCGATGTTCCCGAGGACAAGAAGTTCGTCGGCTTCGACGGCTACAAACAGGCCATCGCCCTGGCCGACGTCGTCATCCTCGCCACCCCGCCAGGCTTCCGTCCCATCCACTTCGAGGAGGCCATCCGCCAGGGCAAACATGTCTTCATGGAAAAACCCATCGCGGTGGACGCCCCGGGCGTGCGCAAGGTCATCGCGGCCGCCGAGGAGGCGGTGAAGAAAAACCTCAAGGTCGGCGTCGGCCTCCAACGCCACCACCAGCCGATCTACATCGAAACCATCAAGCGCCTCCACGAAGGCGCCGTCGGCGACATCCTCGCCACCCGCGCCTTCTGGAACGACGCCGGCGTCTGGGTCCGCTCCCGCGCCGACCTCGCCAAACGCCTCGGCCGCCCACCCACCGAAATGGAATACCAGATGTACAACTGGTATTACTTCGTCTGGCTGTCCGGCGACCACATCTGCGAACAGCACATCCATAACCTCGACGTCATCCAGTGGGTCAAACAGGGCAAACCCTACGATCCCACCGGCAAAACCCCCGTCGTCCACCCCGTCAAAGTTCGCGGCATGGGCGGCCGCCAGGTCCGTACTTCCAAGGAAACCGGCGAAATCTTCGACCACCACGCCTGCCAGTACGAATACGCCGACGGCTCCATCCTCTTCAGCGAATGCCGCCACATCCCCGGCTGCTGGAGCTCCGTCTCCGAACACGTCGTCGGCACCAAGGGCAACTGCAACGTCGGCTCCGGCATCATCACCGGCGCCAACGCCTGGCGCGCTCCCCGCGACATCCGCGAAGGCCACGACCCCTACCAGATCGAACACAACGACCTCTTCGACGCCATCCGCAACGACAAACCCTTCAATGAGGCCTTCTTCGGCGCCTACAGCTCCATGATGTCCGTCATCGGTCGCATGGCCACCTACTCCGGCAAGGAAATCCTCTGGGAAGACGCCTGGAACTCCCAGATCGATGTCATGCCCAAAACCTACGCCTGGGACGCCCCCACCCCGATCAACCCCGACAAGGACGGCAACTACTCCATCGCCGTCCCCGGCAAGACCATCACGGTCTGATCCACCTCCACCGCTTCGTACCCCTTCCACCGACCGGCTTCCCAACGGGAGCCGGTCTTTTTCCTTCTCAGTCGACGCCCCCACATCCGCCCGCTGCGGCGCACACCCGCATTGCGACGGAACCCGTTCCAGGGCACAAAGGCCCGTGCTCCTGCGCTCTCTCCTGATCGCATCCGCCCTGGTGCTGTCCCTGACCGATGGCCGCGCAACCGATTGGCCCCGGTTCCTCGGCCCCCTCGGCACCGGGTTCTCCACCGAATCCAACCTCGTCGACCGCATCCCCGCCGACGGCCTGCCCGTGCTCTGGGACCGCGCCGTCGGCACCGGCTACGGCGCGCCATCCGTCCGCGACCGCCAGCTCGTCCTTCACCACCGGCTCGCCGACGAGGAGATCGTCGAGGCCTTCGACGCCCGCCACGGCACCTCCGTCTGGCGCCACGCCTACCCCACCCGGTTCGTTGACCCCTACGGCTACAACAACGGCCCCCGCAGCACACCCCTCCTCACCGCCCGACACGTCCACACCCTCGGCGCCGAAGGCCGACTCGTCTGCCTCGACCGCGCCACCGGCCGCCCCATCTGGGAACGCCAGACCGCCCGGGAGTTCGACATCCCCGAGGCCTTCTTCGGCGTCGGCACCAGCCCCATCCTCGATTCCGACCGCCTCATCGTCATGGTCGGCGGCCAACCCAATAGCGGCGTCGTCGCCTTCCACCCCGATACCGGCGAAACCCTCTGGTCCAGCGTCGGCCAGTCCAACTGGGATGGCCAAACCATGCACGGATGGCCGGGCGAACCCCCCGTCCGCTGGATGCCCACCGAAAAACAGGCCAGCTACGCATCCCCAGTCCCCGCCACCTTCCACGGCCAACGCCACGTGCTCTGCCTCATGCGCCAGGGCCTCGTCTCCCTCAACCCCACCAACGGCCACGTCAACTTCAGCTACTGGTTCCGCGCCCGCGTCGCCGAATCCGTCAACGCCGCCAACCCCGTCGTCCATAACGACCTCATCCTCATCACCGCCGCCTATTACCGCGTCGGCTCCGTCCTCCTCCGCGTCCGCCCCGACGGCCAGGGCGTCGACCCCGTCTGGCGCGGCACGTCCCTCGAGGTCCACTGGAGCACTCCCCTCCTCGTCGATGACCACCTCTACGCCTTCTCCGGACGCAACGAACCCGATGCCTCCTTCCGTTGCGTCGAATTCCTCACCGGCAAACCAGCCTGGCAACGACCCGAAAAATGGCTGCCCCACTCCTCACCCCAACCGCCGGTCTTCGGCCGTGGCTCCCTGATCTTCGCCGACGACAGACTCATCGCCCTCGGTGAAGGCGGCCTGCTCGGCTTGTTCGATCCCACCCCTGGAAGTTGCCAGGAACGCGGCCGGTGGCAGGTGCCTTCCCTCCAATACCCCTGCTGGGCGGCCCCCGTCCTCGCCAACGGCCGACTCTACCTCCGCAGTGAATCCCGCCTGGTCTGCGTCGACATGGCCGATCACTCAAAAACCCCGACGCCCTGAAGCCTGCCCATCCCCCGTTCGCCCCCACCGTCCGGCCCGCCCCACCCCCACAGGGCCCCACCGACCCTCCGATTCCATCACGGTCGCGGTCACCCTCACCGGCCACCAACCCCTACGCCGCCACACAGAGAATCGGCGAATACTCCGCCGGCGTCTCATAGCACGACAGCGACACCGGCCGCTCCCCCCACTGCGCCTGAAGCTCCGCGAGCCGCCCGCGAATCAACACCAACCGGCTCACCACCGTCCGCAGCTCATCCAGACGGGGCTGGATGAACCCCTCGGTCACCCAGCTCGCGTCCTGGCTCTCCGCCAACTCCCGTTGGCGCCGGCTCAACGCCGTCAACTCCTGCACCAGTTCACGACGACGCCCCTCGTCCGCCGCAATCATCCGTTGAAAGGTTTCCAGGGCGACTCGGGCGCCTTCGGGCATTCGCTGTTGCGTGGTCATAAGGTCTCCTCCGTTCGCACCGCCACCCAATGAACCCGCCCCCCACGGTCCCTTCCTGCCGCACCCTCAACCAACCCCGGGTTCCACCGCTTGGCAACGACGCATTTCATCCGGTTACGCGTTCCGCGTGATTTGCACCACTTAAGTCGTTCAGCTATCGCAAGTCAAGTAATGCGTTTTCGTTAGCGGAAGTTCCCACCCAATACGGGGACAGGTTCCTTATGCCCACTTTCGCGATCCGGGGACCGCCATACGGGGACAGGTGATCTGTGCGCCCTACCCCGATACGGGGACAGGTTCCCAGGCAGGTTCCTCGTGCCAACGCTTTCGACGAGCCGCTATCGTTAACAATCCGCCGTTTCCCTCCTCGAGTCGGCCCGCCCAACCCCTCACCCCTGGCAGGCCCTCTTCGACCCCGGAACCCAGCCCAACCAACGCACCGCCCGCGGCAGCAACCCCAACGCCGCCCATCCCATGACCGTGGCCGCCAGGAAGCGGACCACCCACTTCAGCCCCGTCCCGGCGTCGCCCAACACCGCGCTCAGCCGCCACTCATCCGGGCGCCCCAGGTAAACCGCGGCGGGGAGAGCCGCCAAAGCCAGGCGTTGCCACCGCCAGCGCCACCGGTCGCCTTCCGTCACCCAACCCACAGGCGCCACCGCCGCCAGCGCCATCCCGCACAGCGCTCCGGCCGACCAGACGGATCCCGAGGACACCCGGGCGGTCGTTCCATACGGCGCCCAAACACCCTCCGGCACACTCCGCATCACCCAAACCTGGACGACCGCTGAGACCGTGAGCAGACCCAACCCGATCGCCATCGCCCAACCCAGGCGCTCCCGCGGACTCCGCGCCATCCAGGCGTCGCGAATCCCAGGTTCCACGGCACGGAACCCCGCCATCCCCAGCGTCCCGAGCACCGTTCCCAGCACGACATCGCTGATGAAATGCACTCCCAGGTAAACGCGGGAAACACCAACCGCGACAACCACCAACACCGCCACCACCCACGCCCACCACCGGCGCACCTCCGCCGCCGCAAAAAACCAGACCGCCGCCGCCGCCGTGGCATGCCCGGACGGCAACCCAAACGTGGGCGTCCCCAACGGCGGATCGCGAAAGGTCCGGACGTCCGCACCAAACCAGTAGGGCCGAGGCGATTGCAGCATCATGGCCAGGAGCTCCCGCGCCCACAGGCAAAGCACCAGCATGACGGCCAGCCGACCGGCGAAACGTGGTCCGACCAGGCAGAGCAGCACTCCGATCGCCGCGAGCATCGGCTTTCCCGGCCCGAGATCGCTGACCACCGTCATCAACCGACCCTGTCCCTCCCAGTGTTGCAGGCGACGGATCCACGGCATCTCGACCGCGTGGATGCCGGCGAAGGGATCCGGCCGCAAAAGCTTGGCTTCCGGAGTGATGACGGAACCAGAATCGGCCGCGTGGGCCTGAAATCCGGCCAGAACGAGCATCGCCAGGGCCCACGCCGCTCCTCGGATCCGGGCCAGGGAAGGGACCCACCCATGGCCCGGGCACCAAACGCGCATCATGTCGGGAGCCTGACCGTTATCGGCCGCTCATGGAAGCCGGCCGGAATGCAGCCCCTTCCCGGTTCCCGGACGCACCCTTATCCGATGCCGATGACCTTGGAGACCGCGTCGCGGGTCGCGGGCACGACGGTCGGCTTGAACTCTGCCTGGTCGATGGCGGTGTCCGGATCCTTCAGGCCATGTCCGGTCATGGTGGCGGTCACCACGCTTCCGGGCGGAATCGACTTCGCCTTGGCCCAGCGGATCAGTCCCGCCAGCGGTGCGGCACACGCCGGTTCCACGAAAATCCCCTCGGTCCGCGCCACCAGGCGATACGCCTCGAGGATCTCCGCGTCCGTCACCTTGTCGATGCACCCGCCGGAGTCCTTCATCGCCGCAACCGCGCCCTCCCAGCTCGCGGGATTCCCGATGCGGATGGCGGTGGCCACGGTTTGGGGATCGTCCACGGGCTTGCCATCGACGATCGGGGCGGCGCCCGCCGCCTGCCAGCCGCACATCCGTGGGCGTCCCGCCACGATCCCCGCGGCGAAGTACTCCCGGAACCCCCGCCAGTAGGCGGTGATGTTGCCCGCGTTGCCCACCGGAAGGAAATGGAAGTCGGGCGCGCGTCCCAACTGGTCGCAGATCTCGAACGCCGCCGTCTTCTGGCCTTCGATACGGACGGGATTGACGCTGTTGACCACCTCGACCTGGCCGGTCTCGCCGAGTTCCCGGACGATGCGGAGCGCGGCATCGAAGTTGCCTTCGACCGCGATGGTGGTGGCGCCGTACATCAGGGCCTGGGCGAGTTTGCCGAGGGCGATCTTGCCGTGCGGCAGCAGGACCACGCACCGCAACCCCGCGCGCGCGGCATAGGCGGCGGCGCTGGCCGAGGTGTTGCCGGTGCTGGCGCAGATCACCACCCGCGCCCCCCGCTCGACAGCCTTCGAAACCGCCAGCGTCATGCCCCGATCCTTGAACGATGCGGTCGGGTTCAAACCCTCGTACTTGAGGTAAAGCTCGAAATCACCACCGATCGCCCGAACGAAATTCGGCACGGGAATCAGCGGGGTGTTCCCCTCGTGCAACGTCACAACCGGGGTCTCGTCACTCACCGGGAGCCGACCACGGTATCGGTGGATCAAGCCCCGCCAGGCAGCGGCTGGAATCTGGGAGGTCATCGGGTTCAAGGATGCAATCCGCGGTTCAATCGAAATTCTCCACGCGGAACAGCGCCGGTTCCGCCTTCACCACCGGCAGCCGCCGAATGGCCGACATCGCACGGTCGACCGAACGCCGCGGCGCCTCGTGCAGCATGAGAATCAGCGGCACGCTCTCGCCCTCGTGCCCCTCGGGCTGGATCACCGACGAAATCCCGATCCTGTTCCGCGCCAACTGGGTGGCGATCCGGGCCAGCACCCCGGGTCGATCGGTGACGTTCAGCCTCAGGTAATGCCCGGTAACAATTTCGCCCGGCGGCACCAACGCGCCGTCGCGCTCGTGCGGCACAAACGGCGGCACCCGACTCTTCCCCCCGCCACCCAGATCCAACGCCGCGTCCGCAAGATCACTCAAAACCGCGCTCGCCGTGGCGTCGCGACCCGCACCGCGCCCGTAGTAAAGCGTGTCGCCGACAATGTCCCCCCGCACGTACACCGCGTTGAACACCCCCGCCACGCTCGCCATCACGTGCCCGTTCGGCACAAGGGTCGGACACACCGTGATGCTCACCCGCGCCCCGTTCCGCGCCTTCCGCCCGCCCTTCCCCTTCGCCTTCGCCTTCACCCCGGCCTCCACGGTCTTGATCGCCGCCAGCAGCTTGATCGTGTACCCGAGCTGCCCGGCAAACTCCATGTCCAGCGGTGTCACGTTCCGAATCCCCTCCACCGCCACCTCGTCGACGTCCACCCAGAACCCGTGCGCCAACGACGCCAGGATCCCCGTCTTGTGCAACGCATCCAACCCATCCACATCCAGCCCCGGATCCGCCTCCGCGTAACCCAGACGCTGGGCGTCCGCCAGCACCGCCCCGAACTCCGCCCGCTCCGCCCGCATCCGCGTGAGAATGTAGTTGCAGGTCCCGTTCAGGATCCCGTAGATGCGCCCGATCCGGTTCCCCACCAGCGCCTCCCGCAGGACCTTGATGATCGGAATCCCCCCCGCAACCGAGGCCTCGTAGTAAAGCCCGCCCCCATGCCGCGCGGCCGCATCGAACAGCTCCTCCCCACACTCCGAAAGCAACGCCTTGTTCGCTGTCACCACCCGCTTCCCCGCCCGCAACGCCGCCAGCACCATCTCCCGCGCCTTCGTCGTGCCCCCCACCAACTCCACCACCACGTCCACACCCCCGTCCGTCACCGCCCCCTTCCAGTCCGTCGTCACCAGCTCCGGCGACACCTCGAAATCCCTCACCTTCCCCGCGTCACGCACCACCACCCGGGTGAGCCGCAGATCCACCCCAAGCCGCGACGCCATCAGCGCGCCGTTGCAACGAAGCCCATTGACGACCCCGCCACCGACCGTTCCCGCGCCGAGCAGCGCCACATTCACCTTCCGCATAAGGGACGCGCAGCTTGCCGCGCTCCCCCCGGCCCCGACAAACGCAAAACTCAGCCCCAAGACCGCCACCCTCGAGCCCCACCCACCCCACCCCCGCCGTCATCCGCCTCCCCGCGACAACGGAGACGAAACCGCCGCCAGCTTCTCCCAAAGCGCACGCTCCTCCGCGCTCAACCGCACCGGCACCTCCACCCGCAGACTCACATACAGGTCCCCCCGCGAACCGTCCCCGCCCGGCAAACCCCGCCCCTGCACACGCAGCTTGTGACCACCCTGCGATCCAGCGGGCACCTTCACCCTCACCCGTCCATCCAGCGTCGGCACGCTCACCGTCGCACCCAGCACCGCCTCCCACGGCGCCAGCGTCACCTCCGTCTCCAAATGCGCGTCCCGCACCTGGAAATCCGGATGCCGCGCCAGTCGAACCCGCAGGTACAGATCCCCCGGAACCCCGCGCAACCCCGCCTCCCCACGGCCCGCCACCCGGATCAACTGCCCCTCCCTCACCCCCGGCGGGATCCGCACCCGCAGCGTCGTCCGCTCCTCACTCCCATCCCGCGGATTCAGCCGCTGCAGATTCACCTGCCGCTCCGCTCCCCGCACCACCTCGTCCAACGAAACCAGGATCTCCCCCTCGATGTCCGCACCCCGCCCACCCCCGGTGTCCCCATCCTCAACCCCGCCCCCGAATCCCCCAAACCCCCGCCCGCCTCCGCGCCCGCCAAACAACGACTCGAAAAAGTCGCTGAACCCCGTGCCGCCGAAACGAAACTCGAAATCCTCCGCCCCAGCCCCACCACCCCCGGCCCCGCCGCGTGTCCTGCGCCCATGCCCTCCAAATCCCGGCGGCGGCCGGAACTCCGTGCCCGCCCGATACCCCGCCCCAAGGGCATCGTACTTCCGCCGGTTCTCCGCGTTCCCCAGCACCTCGTACGCCTCGTTGATCTCCTTGAACCGCTCCTCCGACGTCCGCTTGTCCTTCGCCACGTCGGGATGATGCTCCCGCGCCAGACGCCGAAACGCCTTCTTGATGTCCTCCTCGCCCGCGGATCGAGGCACGCCCAGAATCTCGTAATAGTCTTTGTATCGCACGACTGCCCGCCTCATTGAACCCGCCTGCCGCCCTTCGCGCAACAACCTCACCACCCCCTCCACACCGCCTCCCCGCCGAAACCACACCCCCGGCATCAGCGCCGGCCGGATGCCGCCTTCCCCACCCAGATGCCGCGTTGCACCGCGGGACATGCACACCCTAAAATGCCCGCCTCATGTACGAGAATCTGAAGCAGACCATCGCCAACGCCGACGCCAAGGTCTCCAGTCTGCGGAGGTTTCTTTGACGTCCCCAGAAAACAGGCACGCCTCGCCGAAATAGAGGCCTCCATGGCCAAGGAGGACTTCTGGAACAACCAGGAGCAGGCCCAGAAACTGATCGGTGAATCCAACGAGATCCGCCGAAAAACCGAACCCGTGCTCGCCGCCGAACGCCAGGCCCGCGACCTCCTCGAAACCCTCGAGCTGATCAGCCTCGAACCCGAGCCGGACCACCCACCCCTCATCGCCAGCCTCGAACGCGATCTCGAAAGGTTCACCCGCGATCTCGAAGCCACCGAACTCGAACTCCTCCTCCAGGGACCCCACGACGCACGCCCCGCCATCCTCAGCATCAACGCCGGCGCCGGCGGAACCGAAGCCTGCGACTGGGCCACCATGCTCTGGCGCATGTACCAGCGCTGGGCCGAACGCCGCGGCTGGAAGGTCGACGTCACCGACATCGTCGAGGACGACGAAAAACGCATCAAGAGCGTCACCATCCGCATCGACGGCCATAACGCCTACGGCTTCGCCAAGGCCGAACGCGGCGTCCACCGCCTCGTCCGCATCTCCCCCTTCGACGCCAACAAACGCCGCCACACCAGCTTCGCCAGCGTCGACGTCATCGCCGAAATCGAGGACGAGGGCGAAATCGTCATCCCACCCAGCGAACTGCAAACCGACACCTTCCGCTCCGGCGGCAAGGGCGGCCAGAACGTCAACAAGGTGGAAACCGCCGTCCGCATCACCCACCTCCCCACCGGCCTCGTCGCCGCCTCCCAGAACGAACGCTCCCAACACCAGAACCGCGCCATCGCCATGCGCATGCTCCTCGCCAAGTTGTTCGCCCTGCGCGAGGACCAGAAACGCGCGGAAATGGAACGTTTCTACGGCGAAAAGGGCTCCATCGGCTGGGGCAACCAGATCCGCAGCTACGTCCTCCAACCCTACCGCATGGTCAAAGACCTCCGCACCGGCTGGCAAACCAGCGACACCGAGGGCGTCCTCGACGGCGATCTCGACGGCTTCGTCCAGGCCTGGCTCCGCGCCGGCTGCCCCTCCAAACGCCAGCAGGGCATCAAGGACGACGAAGACTGACCCGCGCCATACCCCCTCAAACCTCCATGTCCATCCTCGACACCATCGTCGCCGAAAAACAGCGCGAGATCGCCCGCCTCCCCAACCCCGCCAACACCCTCGCCACACTCCAGGACTCCATCCAGCGCCTCGGCCCCCGCCGCGATTTCCTCGCCGCCCTCCGCCGCCCCAACCACCCCTCCGCCGCCCTCATCGCCGAGGTCAAAAAAGCATCCCCCTCCGCCGGAGTCATCCGCCCCGACTTCGATCCCATCCGCATCGCCCGCGACTACCACGCCGCCGGCGCCGACTGTCTCTCCGTCCTCACCGACGAGTCCTTCTTCCAGGGATCCCTCGCCTTCCTCCGCGGCATCCGCGAAACCGTCCCCCTCCCCCTCCTCCGCAAGGACTTCATCATCGACGAACGCCAGATCCTCCAGGCGGTCGAATGGGGCGCCGACGCCATCCTCCTCATCGTGGCCATCCTCGACGACGACCGCCTCCGCCGCTTCCACGACCTCGCCGCCGCCGCCGGCCTCGCCGTCCTCGTCGAGGCCCATGACGAATCCGAACTGGACCGCGCCATCGACATCGGCGCCCGCCTCATCGGCGTCAACAACCGCGACCTCCGCTCCTTCAAGGTCGACCTCGCCACCACCGAACGCCTCGCCCAGCGCCTCTGGTCCCGACGCTCCCCCGACGACACCCTCCTCGTCGCCGAAAGCGGCATCCATACCCGCCAGGACGTCGAACGCCTCAACCGCTGCGGCGCCCGCGCCATCCTCGTCGGCGAATCCCTCATGCGCCACCCCGACATCCCCGCCAAGGTCCGCGACCTCATGCCCGGCTGACCCCCCGCACCGCCAGCCTCCCCGGGAAACGGTCCCGGGAAATGTCTCGCCCCTCGCCCGCGCGCCTAGGCAACCTCCCTCCCCGTCGGTGGCCCGGGAACCCACGCAAAGCCCGACGCCCGGCCACCCCATCTCTCCCGTGGAGGCCACCACCGCCTACATCGCCCGCGACCGCTGCCAGGCCATCGCCCAGGGTTCCACGCTGCCGGACCGCACCCACGGCGCCGCCCTCTTCGCCGATATCTCCGGGTTCACCCCCCTCACCGAAGCCCTCACCCTCGGCCTCGGTCCCCGCCGCGGCGTCGAGGAACTGACCGGCCACCTCAACCGCGTCTACGACGCCCTCGTCACCCACGTCCACGCCCACCACGGCAGCATCATCAGCTTCGCCGGCGATGCCATCACCTGCTGGTTCGACGGCGACGACGGCCGCCACGCCGCCGCCTGCGGCCTCGCCATGCAGTCCGGCATGCGCCACCAGCCCAGAATCCGCATCCCCGGCACCACCCCCGTCACCCTCTCCCTCAAGGTCGGCATCGCCACCGGCCCCGTCCGCCGCTTCGCCATCGGCAACCCCGACATCCAACGCCTCGACTTCCTCGCCGGCCGCACCCTCGCGGAAATGGCCCACGCCGCCAATTCCGCCCGCAAAGGCGAGGTGGTCGTCACCGCACCCACCGCCCTCCGCCTCCCCGACCTCCTCCAGATCGCCGCCTGGCACCCCGACCCCACCCACCCCGATCGCGCCGCCGCCCTGTCCGGACTCCACAACCCCGTGCCACCCGCCCCCTGGCCACCCATGCCCCACCTGGCCGAGGACTCCGTCCGCCCCTGGCTCCTCCCCGCCGTCCACCAACGCCTCGGCACCGGCAAGGGCGAGTTCCTCACCGAACTCCGCCCCGCCGTCGCCCTGTTCCTCCAGTTCGGCGGCCTCGACTACGATGCCGACGACGACGCCGGCCCCAAACTCGACGCCTTCGTCCGCTGGATCCAGGGCGTCATCGCCCCCTACGAAGGCTTCCTCCACCACGTCTCCGACGGCGACAAGGGCAGCTACCTCTACTGCACCTTCGGCGCACCCATCGCCCACGAGGACGACCCCAAACGCGCCCTCTCCGCCGCCCTCGAACTCCGCTACCCGCCCGCCAACCTCGGCTTCACCCCCAACCCCCGCATCGGCATCAGCCAGGGCACCCTCCGCACCGGCGCCTACGGCGGCTCCGAACGCCGCACCTACGGCGTCCTCGGCGACGAGGTCAACCTCGCCGCCCGCCTCATGGCCTCCGCCAAACCCGGCGTCATCCTCGTCGGCGAACGCACCCGCGAAGCCGCCGGCAACCGCTTCCGCTGGGAGCCCCGCCGACAACTGAAACTCAAGGGCAAAGCCACCGCCGTCGCCGTCTTCCAACTCGTCGACCGCCATTCCCGCGACGACTTCCACCTCGCCGAACCGGCCCACGACCGGCCCATGGTCGGACGCAAGACCGAACTGTCCCGCCTCACCTCCCTCCTCACCCGCGCACGATCCGGCCAGGGCCAGATCATCGAAATCACCGCCGAGGCGGGCATGGGCAAGTCGCGCCTCGCCATCGAAGCCCTCCGCATCGCAAGGGCCCGCGGCTTCCAAACCTTCGGCGGCCAGGCGCAATCCTTCGCCGCCAACACCAGCTACCTCCCCTGGTGGGGTGTCTGGCGCGGTTTCTTCCACCTCGGCGACGACGCCCCGCTCCAGGTCCACGCCGCGTCCCTCGCCGCCCAACTGCTCGGCATGAGCCCCGTCCTCCTGCCCCGCCTCCCACTGCTCGGCGCCGCCCTCAACCTCGCCCTCCCCGACAACGACACCACCCGATCCCTCGACGCCCGCGTTCGAAAAACCGCCCTCGAAGGCCTGCTCGTCGAATGCCTCCGCCACCGCGCCCAGCAACACCCCATCTTTCTCATCCTCGAGGACGCCCACTGGCTCGACCCCCTCTCCCGAGACCTCCTCGAGGCCGTCGCCCGCGGTGCCGCCTTCCTCCCCGTCCTCATCCTCCTCGCCGCCCGCCCCCCCGAACCGGAACGCGAAACCCCAGCCCCCTGGCGCACCCTCCCCCACTTCGCCGAAATCCCCCTCGCCGAACTGTCCCCGCCCGAGGCCGAGGAACTGATCCGCCTCAAACTGACCGAGATCGGCGGCCCCTCCCACACCCCCAACCCCGACGCCATCCACCGCCTCGCCCAACGCGCCCAGGGCAACCCCTTCTACCTCGAGGAAATCATCAACCTCCTCCGCGACGAAGGCCACGACCCCAACGACCCCCAGGCCTGGGAACGCCTCGACCTCCCCACCAGCCTCCACAGCCTCATCCTCAGCCGCCTCGACCGCCTCTCCGAACGCCAGAAACCCACCCTCAAGGTCGCCTCCGTCATCGGCCGCACCTTCGACCCCGCCACCATCAGCGCCATCTACCCGGGCCTCAACGAACCCGACGTCCGCCAGGACCTCGCCGACCTCGAACGCCTCGACCTCACCACCCTCGAACGCCCCGAACCGGAACTGGCCTTCATCTTCAAACACGTCGTCACCCAGGAGGTCGCCTACGAAACCCTCCCCTTCGCCACCCGCTCCCGCCTCCACGGCGAACTGGGCCTCTTTATCGAACGCCGCCACCACCACAACCTCCAACCCCACGTCGACCTCCTCGCCTTCCACTTCGACCGCAGCGAACTCGAGGACAAACGCCGCGATTACCTCATCCGCGCCGCCCATGCCGCCCAGGCCCGCTACGCCAACGCCGCCGCCCTCTCCTACTTCCGCCGCGCCCTCCCCCTCCTCACACCCCCGGAACGCATCGCCCCCCAACTCGCCCTCGGCCGCGTCCTCGAAACCACCGGCGACTGGCCCGCCGCCGCCGACACCTACCGCGCCACCCTCAGCCTCGCCCGCGAACTGGCCAACCCCGCCGCCCAGGCCCGCTGCCTCACCGCCATCGCCGACCTCCACCGCAAACAGGGCGCCTACCCCGACGCCACCCGCCACCTCGACGACGCCCGCTCCATCTTCCATTCCCTCAACGACGCCCCGGGCGTCGCCCTCACCCTCCACATCGCCGGCTCCGTCGCCGCGCAACAGGGCGCCTACGACCAGGCCCGCAGCCTCTACCTCCAAAGCCTCGACACCCGCCGCGCCCACCACGACGACGCCGGCGTCGCCAGCCTCCTCAGCAACCTCGGCATCATCGCCTGGTTCCAGGGCAACCACCCCGAGGCCCGCCGCCTCTACGAGGAGGCCCTCGCCATCCGCCGCCGCCTCGGCGACCGCTGGGCCATCGGCAATTCCCTCAACAACCTCGGCCTCGTCCTCCGCGACCTCGACGACCCCAACGGCGCCCAGCGACTCCTCGAGGAATGCCTCGCCATCAACCGCGAAATCGGCGACCTCCCCTCCATCGCCAATGCCCTCGGCAGCCTCGCCGATATCACCCTCAGCCTCGGCAACCTCCCGGCCGCACGCGATTTCCTCACCGAAAACATCCGCATCAACCGCGATATCGGCGACCGCAACGGCCTCGCCTTCTCCCTCGAACTGACCGCCCAGCTCGCCGCCGCCGAATCCCAACCCCAGCGCGCCCTCACCCTCGCCGGCGCCGCCGCCGCCCTCCGCGAATCCATCGGCGCCCCCCTCTCCCCCTCCGAACAGGAACGCCTCGACCACACCCTCGAAACCGCCACCCGCAACGTCACCCCCAACCTCCGCTCCACCTGGACCCTCAACGGCCGCAACCTCCCCCTCGACCAGGCCCTCCACCTCGCCCTCTCACCCCACCCCGATCTCTAACGACTTGGCTTCCGCCACCTCCACCGATTCACTCCCCCACGACGATACGCCACCGGACATGAAACCATTCCCATTCCTCCTCCCCGCTCTCGTGGCCCTCCTCGCAGCCCACACCGCCACCCACGCCCAGAAACCGGACGTCCGCGGCATCACCCGCGCACCCTTCGAGTCCTGGCCCGACACCCTCGTCATGGAGTCCAAGGACACCGCCACCCGCGCCGTCCTCGCCCCATCCGTCGGCGGTCGCATCCTCGCCTACGGCCTCCGCGGCCAGAACATCCTCTGGACCAACCCCAACGCCGCCGGCCAAACCTACTCCCCGGGCGGCACCCCCTTCGACCCCGGCGGCTTCATCTGCGCCCTCGGCCCCGAGGTCGCCTCCCTCCCCGATCACCCCCTCTCCCTCCTCGGGCCCTACGACGTCTCCTCCCGAAAACGCGCCTACCTCGTCCTCAAAGGCGCCGAGGACAAAAACATCGGCGTCGAAATGGAAAAGGAGATCGCCTTCGACCCCGCCACCGGCGAACTCGGATTCGTCCACCGCGTCAAAAACACCGCCGACCGCGACGCCGCCTACTGCCTCTGGCACCGCATCGCCTGCCGACCCGGCGGCTTCGCCCTCTTCCCCATCAACCGCAAAAGCCGCTTCCCCGCCGGCTGGGCCATCCGCACCGAGGAAAACGGCCGCCTGAGCTACAACGGCACCCAGCCGGAATCCCCCGCCGTCCGCATCCTCAACGGCGTCGCCGTGGTCAAAACCGGCGGCCCGGCCACCAAGATCGGCGCCGACAGCGACGCGCAATGGCTCGCCTACGTCCTCGGCCGCACCCTCTTCGTCATCCACTTCCCCTACTACTCCGGCGCCGTCTACTCCGAGGGCGGCAACTCCGTGGCCGTCGCCTGGGACAACACCAAGACCGAACTCCAGCCGCTCAGCCCCGAGGCGCGCCTCCGCAGCCGCAAAACCTACGAGTTCCCCATCAAGTGGTCCCTTATCGAACTGCCCGCCGAAATCACCACCCACGAGGAAGCCCGCGCCATCGCCGACAAGGTCCCGGGTTCCCCCTTCCTCTGATCCCGTGAGCCCGCCTCAACCGCCGGTACTCACGCCGCCCCACGGCGCGCCCCTGCCCCTGCCGCTGCCGCTGCCCCTGCCGCCAGCCCCGCCAACCACGCCCGCACGCTGGCGCTCCGCCATCGCCCTGCTCCTCCTCGCCGCCTACGTCACCGTCCCAGCCCTGCTCGGCCTGGGACACGACGGCGGCTCCGGCAGCATGCTCCCCACCTCCGTGCCCGCTGTCCTGGTGCTCTGCGCCGTCGAACTCGGGCTCTTCGGAATCGCCTTCCTCCTCGCCACCGCCCTCGCCCGCTTCCGCGCCCCTGAATTGCTCCTCACCACCCCCCTCCGCTGGTGGGCCTGGCCACGCGCCATCGCCTGGTCCATCGCCCTCCGCATCGGGGTCGCCATCCTCCTGATCTGCGGCTTCGCCGCCCTTCAACTGGCCCGCGGCGAACCCTTCCACGCCCTCGACCCGGCCATCGCCCGCCCCAAGGTCGAGGCGATCGTCAACACCGCCGCCCTCCGCGACCCCCTCTACCTCGCCCTCATGCTCACCGTCGTCAGCTTCATCCTCGCAGGCCTGCGCGAGGAACTCTGGCGCGTCGGCATGATCGCCCTGCTCGCACGCCTCGCCCCCTCCTGCTTCGGCGGCCGGCTCGGCCCCTGGCTCGCCCTCGTCCCCGTCGCCATCCTCTTCGGCCTCGGCCACACCCCCCAGGGCTGGGCCGGCGTCGCCGCCACCACCGTGCTCGGCCTCGGCCTCGGCGCCATCATGCTCCTCCATCGATCCCTCTGGGACGCCGTCCTCGCCCACGGCTTCTTCAACGCCACCACCTTCGCCCTCCTCCCCTGGATCGCCCACCTCATCCCCCAGGCCCGCGGCTGACCCCGGCCGCTTCGCCCCCCGTCATTCCTCCACCGCCGGCGCCGTGTTCTCGATCTTCACCCCGGGCGACGAGGTCGGATCGATCGCCTGCAAGGCGTTCGCCACCGCAGTGAGCTGGTCGCGGTCCGTGGTGTTGAGCAGCGCCTTCAGGTCCGGAACCGCCGCCTTCGCCGCCGGCCCGATCGTGCCCAGCGTGTAGGCCGCCGTCCGCACCACCACCGGATCCTCGTCCTTCAACAACGCCTGGATCTGCCCCACCAACCCCGCCGCCTCCGGCCCAACCTTCGAAATCTCCGCCAGGGCCGCGATCTTCGCATCCGTGTCCCCCGACAACGCCGCCGCCTGCGCGTTCAGATCCACCTTCTCCGGTTTCTCACCACCGCAGCCGGCCACCACCAGGACCGCCGACACCACCAACGCACCAAGGATCCGACCCGCGATCTGGGAAAGGTTCATGGCCCAAGCCTAGTCCCGGCCCGCACCCGAGGCAACGGACCTTCTCCTCACCGACCCGCAACACCCCCGCCACCCTCCACCCGTCCGGATTCCGCCGTCCGCCCCGCCCCCCGCCCCAGCCGATGATACCGCCCCGCCTCCAACCCAAACCAACGCTCCTCCCGCCCGTCCAGCCACCGAACCCGCACCTCCTCCACCGCCTCCGCCTTCCCAAGCCCGAACACCAGCCGCGGATCGTGGCTCGAGGCATAGCTCTCGTGCGGCTGCACCTGCCGCCACCAGACCCGCCCCCCAGCCGTCACCCACACCCCGACGTTCGGCACCAACCGACCCCCGGCCTCCCGCACATCCAGCCCAATCCAGTGCCCACCTCCTCCCACCTCGTTCCGCAGCACGTGCAACGGCCCGTCCTTGTTCACCACCACCAGGTCCTCCGCCCCGTCATCGTCCAGATCCGCCACCGCCATGCCGCGACTCGCCCCCATCAACACCGGCCTCGTGCCACCCGATGGCGCCACCTCCTCAAACCTCCCCGGCCCCGTCCCCCGCAACAACAGGTTCGGCTCCGCATACCGGTCGCCCGCCACCCAGTCGCGCGCTCCAAGCCGCACCCGCCCGTTCGCCGCATACAAATCCCACTCCCCGTCATGGTCGAAATCCCTCACCGCCACCCCAAACCCCGTGTGCGGCAGGCTTCCACGCATCGGCCCGTCCACGGTGATCCGATCCGCAAAACGACCTTCGGTATTCACGAACCAGCCGCTGCCCTCCCCCACCAGATGCGTGACGAACAGGTCCAGCCAACCCACACCCCGAAAATCCACCGCCGCCACCCCCATCCCCGCCCGCGGCACCCCCACCGCGTTCAACGCACATCCCCGCAACCCCGCTTCATCCACAAACCCCTTCCCCCCACGGTTCATCCACAATTGGTTCGGCGTCGCATCGTTCGCCACAAACACATCCAGCCAGCCGTCCCCGTCGAAATCCCCCGTCACCACTCCCAACCCATAACCGTCCGCACGATCCACCCCGAACGCCACCGTGACGTCCTCGAAGGTCCCGTCCCCACGGTTCCGATAAAGCCGGTCCCCCGCCATCGCCCGGTAACTGAGCGGTGAACAGTAGTCCGGCTCCCCGCCCCGCGAGGAACAGGCCACCTCCACAGCCATCGACCAGTGCAGGTAGTTCACCACGAACAGATCCAGATCCCCGTCCCCGTCGAAATCGAAGAACGCCGCACAACTGCTCCAGGTCTCGCCTCCCACCCCCGCCCGCGCCGTCACATCCTCGAAGGTCCCGTCCCCCCGGTTCCGGTACAACCGGTTCCCCCGCAGGTTCAGCAGATACAGGTCCGTCCACCCATCCCCGTCGTAATCCGCACACGCCACCCCCATCCCATACCCCTCATTCCCTCCAACCCCCGCACGCGCCGTCACATCCTCAAACCTCCACCCCCCAAGGTTCCGGTACAACCGATGCCCCGGCGCCCCCGTCCGCATCGGATCCGCATACCCGCCGTTCGCGCAGAACACATCCATCCGCCCGTCACCGTCGAAGTCCAGAATCCCCACCCCGCCGGCATTGATCTCCGGCATGAGATACGCCCCCTGATGCCCCGATTCATGCCGAAACCCAAGCCCCGCCTCCACCGCAACCTCGGTGAACCAAACCCTTCCGCCCTCCCCCACCGATTCCTTCCCCGCCATGACCTCAACACCCGAACCCGAACCCGAACCCGAAAGCGCGCCGGTCCCGCCCGGCGCCGACCCACGGTCGCAGCCGGTCCCCAACACCCCCCCAACCACCAGCCACCCCGCCACCCCCGCCCAAATCCCACCCGCCGCCCGCCGCCCACCCGGCCGCACGCCAACCTCGCCACCCGTCCTGCTGTTCCCACAGGTCTTCATCGCGCCTCCTCCACCTTCATCACTTTCGCCCGTTCCGTCGCCAGCACGCCCTCCAACTCCGACACCACCGACCCGGATTGACGAAGCCGCCGTAGCTCCCGGAGCGCCGACTCGACCTCATCGAACGCCCCTCGCTGAATCCCCAGCTCCGCCAGGCGCTCCAACAACGGCGGATGAATCGGGTCGATCGCCCGCGCCTTCGTCAGGGTCTCCCAGGCCAGCGCCGGATTCCCCAGGTTGTGCCACTGCAGATCCGCCAGTTGGATGCGCAAGCCCACGTCGTCCGGCGCCCGCTCCACCGCCTTCGCCAATGCCGCCGCCGCCGCCGGATCGTCCTCGGCCGCAAGCCAGGCGTTCGCTTCGGCCACCATCGCCTCCGCGGACTGCGGCGCCCGCTCCAAAGCCCGACGGGCGAGTTCCAGGGCCTCCGGCACCTTGCCCGCCGCCGCCGCCGCTCCCGCCGCCGCGGTCAGAAGTTCCACGTCGTCCGGCGCCGCCTTCCGCGCCGCCTCCACCACCGCCCGCGCCGCTTCCACCTGCCCGTCCGCCAACCACGCCCGCGCCAGCCTCGCCACCACCGACGGATGGTTCGGATGATGCCGCAATGCCTCCCGCAACAACCCCACCGCGTCCCGAATCCGCCCTTCCGCCAGCCACGCGTCCGCCCGCTCAAACTGGTCCGGCAACAGCTTCATGTGCTGCAACGCCCGCTCCGACCACCCATCCGGCATCGGCCCGACCGTCCCGGAACGCCCCGCCGCCCGCGCGACCTCCGCGTCGTCCCGCCGGCCCAGCGCCTCATACACCTGCCCCAGCAGGTGATACGCGCTGCGCGCCAGCGGATCCAAAGCCAGCGCGCGTTCCAGCGCCTCCTTCGCCCCCGCCGCATCCCCGCTCCGCCATCGCACCTCCCCCACCCCCACCCACCCCCGCCACTCCCCGGGCGCGAGTTGCGTGACCCGGGCGAAGGCCTCACCCGCACCCGCCACATCCCCCATGCCCAGCCGCGCCAGACCCAGCCGATACCAGGCCGGCGCAACCCCCGCATGCCGCGCCACCACCGCCTCAAACTCCACCAGCGCCCCCCGCCCATCACCCACCTCCTGCAACGCCACCGCCGCATACAGCGCCGGCAACGCACGCCCGTCCCCCAATCGAACCGCATCCACAAAACTCTGCCGCGCTTCCGCCCAAAGCCCGTTCACCGCAAACGCCAACCCCAGATCCGATCGCAACAACCCATCCCGCGGCGCCGCCGACACCCGATCCACCAACCGCGAAAGATGCTCCCGCACCTGCGGATCCAGCGTCGCAATGTTCGCCGGCACCGGAATCGGCGGCACCGGCAGGGTCGCCCGAAACACCATCCAACCGACAAGACCAACACCGCCGGCCACCAACAACCCCATCCACAGCCCCCGCCGCGACACCCACCCACCCCGCCGGCCCGCCGACGACGCCTCCCGGGGTTTCAAGATCTCTGGGTTCATAAAAAAAGAATGGTCCGCGCGTGCGCGAACCATTCCTCGACTCCAAACGCCAGGGCCAGCCGGGAACTGCCAGGGCGCGACCCCACATCCCGCAACCGGCCGGCACCCGAACTCAGAACCGGGTCGGGTTGGTCACCTTGATGCTCGACCGCTCCTGGAGCCAGTCGACGTCCCGGTTGTTCGGGGAGGGCTGACCCAGTGGCAATGCTTGCCCAAACCGGAGCACCGGCGCGGTGCGGCCGTCCACCCACTTGCGGATCTCCGAATGCCCGTCGGCAAACGACAACCCGCCCGCGCGGTTATGATAGGTCGCCGGATAATCCACAATGATGTGGCCCGCCGAACGCTGGGGATCGTAGGAGTTCATGTCCACCGCGAACCAGCCGTCGTTGATCGAGTCCTCGCGCTCGTCGATGGTCACCCAGGTCCGCGCCGGCGAGGGAATGTCCGTCTCCCGAATGAACTGCCGGTACCCGCCCGTGTACGGCCGATTCTCACTGCCGGCACTGCCGTTGAACCGCGTGCCCACATAGGCGTTCATCGACACCGACCGCACCCGCGGCGCACCCGTCCGCCCACGGCTCAAACTGCGATCGGCAGGACACTTGTAGATGCCGGGCGTCGCGCTGTACTTCCCGAGCTGGGAGTTCATCAGGATCACCCAGTTGGTGTTGTCGTTGCGAAAGGTCGTGTTGTCCAGCCAGCCGATCGCCCACGTGAGGTTCGAGTTCACGAAGCTCAGCGGGCCATCGAGATTGCCCGCAAGCCGGTCGTCGTTGTCGCCGGAATACAACTGCCACGCGAGGGCCAGTTGCTTGCCGTTGCTCAGGCACAGGATGCCTTGCGCCTTGGCTTTGGCCTTCGCCAATGCCGGCAACAGCATGCTGGCGAGGATCGCGATGATCGCGATCACCACCAGGAGTTCGATCAGGGTGAAACCCCGCCGTTCACGGGGTTCATGGGTAGGGATCAGAGTGTGCATGGGCTGTCAGGGGGTGTCCGCTAGATGAATCCTGCGATTTCAACCATGCCCGAGCGACCCCTCGCAAGCCCCGAATCGGCACGTGCGCGCATTCGCACATCTGCGCCCCGCAACGCCCAACCCCCCGCCGCCCTCAACCCGGATCCAACGCCAGCGAGGTCCGCAAATCCACCAGCGCCACGTGGTATTGCTCCAGGGCGTCCAACTCCTCCATCCGCGCCTGGAACGCCGCCTGCTCCCGGATCTGCAACGCCAGCAGATCCGCCGCCCCCTGCTCGAACCGGTCCCGTTCCACGTCCTGCAACGATCGGGCCAGCCGCGCATTCAACGCCGCCCGCTCCAATTGCTCATGCGCCGCCACCACCGCCTGGTGGCTGTTCGCGATCTCCGCCAACACCCGGTCCCGCGCAAACCCCACCTGCCGTTCAAGTTGCTCCAATCGCGCCTGGGTCTCCTGAACCGTCCCCCGGGCCTGGCTGCGCTGAAGCGGCATCCGGAATTCCATGCCCACCTTCATCTCCAGCTCCGACCGGTCCCGGTACCGCTCACCCCCCAGCCCCTGCGACGCTTCCACCCCGGCATCCAACCGCGGCAACAGCGTGTTCCGAGCCACCCGCAGGTCAACCTCCATCCGCTCCCGCACCAGCGCCAACTGCCGAAGCTCGGGCCGACGCTCCAAGGCCTCCCTCAGCCGCTCCCCCTCCGGCTCCGGCTCCGGCCCCGCCGCCTCCGGCCAAACCCCCGGCAGCCGCTCCCTCCCCGCCACCACCGGCCGGTCCTGCCCGTTCCGCAAGAACATGGAAAGCGCCAGCGCCGCCGCCTCGAACCGCCGCCGCGCCCGCACGACCCCCAACTCCCGGCTCACCACCAACTGCCGGTTCTCCGTCTCCACGATCGGCGCCGACAACCCCCGTTCAATCTGCTTCCGTATCGCGTCCTGCCGATCCCCCGCCACCCGCAACAACTCCTCCGCCACCTCCAACCGCTGCCCCGATGCCACCCAGTTGAAGTACGCCACCGCCCCCGACCTCAGAAAATCCAACTGCTGCCTCCGGATCACCGGATTCGCCAGCTCCCGGTCCAGCCGCGCCTTCATCAGCGCCGCCCTCCGCATGTCGATGGATCCATCCTGAAGCAGCGGCAGCTTGAACCCCACCCGCGCCTCCCCGCCCCGCTCCGTCCGCTGCCCGTAATAGTCCGGCAGCGTGTCCCCATCCGTCAGCCGATACCCCCCGAACACCGTCGCACCCCAGATCCCAAGAAACTGCTCCACCCCGGTCTCCACGGTCGCGGATTCGTAATACCCGCGCGGGCTCCCGAACACCCGCGCGAAGGTCCCCAGATCGAAGGCCCCGCCCGCGCTCCGCAGCCGGCCCTCCGCCACGTCCCGTTCAATCAGCGCCGCGAGATACGGCGGGTACTGCGTCGCCACCGACCGCAGCACATCCCCGAGCTCCACCCGCGGCAACCCCACACCCGCCGCCCCCGCACCGCCGGCCACCACCCCCGCCGCTTCCGCACCCACCGCACCCGCCGGCACACCGACTCCCCACAACCACCCGAGCAGCCCCACCACCCTCGCCCACCCCCGCATCCAACACCCGACACGCCCGGCGCCACGATCCCTCGCACCCCGGCCGCCCCCCCAGCTCCCGAGCAACGGTCCCCCTCGTGTCTCCAGACGGGCTCTCAGCTCACTTTCCATCGTTCCTCTCCATCTTCGCCGGATCAATGGCCGGCGGGAATCCGTTCATCTGCCGCCACAGCTCAAACCAAAGCGGCACACGCTCCAACAACACCCACCCGTTCGCCCGCACGCCCTGCCGCAACCACCGCGTTCCAGGCCATTCCCGGATCTCCTTCCGCCCGTCCCGGTGCTCAACCTCGTCCGGCCAGGGCGCCACCAGCACCCGGAACTTCCCCTGCCCGTTGTCCGTCGCGTCAATCACCAGCACCTCCCCGCCAAAGGTCCCCAGCGCAACACTGGGCCACCCGACAAACTGGATCGCCGGCCACCCCTCGAATTGCAGACGCACCGGACTCCCCCGCTTCACCACGCTCCCGTCCTCCCCCGTCTGCCGCGCCTGCACGAGCGGCATGTCGTTCCCGTCCACCCAAAGCTCCACCATCCGACTCGATGTCTCCGGCACCAGGGTGCAGACCGGCGACCCGGCCCTCAGAAAGGTGCCCTCCGTCGCCTGCACCCGAAGCACCACCCCGTCCCGCGGCGCCACGATCTTCTGCGTCCCCACCTGGTTGATCTGAATGGTCAGCGCGGTCAACGCCTGGTCCGCCGAAGCCAGCTCCGCCCGCGCACTCTCCACCTGCGCCAGACTGCCCTGGATCGATGCCCGCAAATCCGGCCCCGTCCTCGCCAGCAGCGCCTGGGCCTGCTCAACGTCCGCCCGCGTCCGGTCCCGTTCCAGGGTCGCAATCTCGAATTCCCGCCGCGACGACAGCCCCCGCTCATCCTGGAACAACGCCCGCACCCGCTCGTACTGAAGCTCCGCCGTGTCCCTCGCGTACCGCGCGACCTCGAGGCGGTTGCTCGCCGCCGCCAGCGCCTGGGGCAGCGCCCGCTCCTGCTCCTCGATCTGTCGCGCCAGGATCTCGATCCGCCGCTCCGCCGCCTCCTTCCGAAGCCGCGCCGCCTCCCGCTGGGATTCCAGATTCGACAGAAGCTGCGGATCGTTGTCGGTCATCTGAAACAGCAACTCCCCCTTCCGCACCGCCTGTCCCTCGACCACATACGCGTACTCCACACGCCCCGAAAGCGGCGCCTCCAACACCACCGAGCGTTCCAGCGGATTGTACGCAATGACCCGGCCGGTCCCGCTGATGAACTGTTGCCAGGGCAGAAACGCCAACCCCAGCACCAGCAACGCAAACCCGCTCAACACCCACGCGCTCAGCGTCCGGATCGCCACCGGCAGCCGCGTCCGCCGACCGCACGACAACGGCGCCAGATGATCCAGCAACGGCAGCGGATCCTCCACCACCGGCCCTTCATGCCTCCCGGATTCACCACTCATGCCACACCTCCCTCAACCTCCTCAGGCCCGCGTCCCCCGGCCACCCCGGGCACGGTCTCCACCAGGTCCGGCGTCCCCTCCCCCGTCCCCGCATTCCGCGGCCGGAACCGGTACACCCGCGCGCAGCGCTCGATGATCCGCTCGTCCCGCGTCGCCACCACCAGCGCCCACGGTCGCGATGGATGGAACAGCACCGAAAGCACCTCCTCCGATTCCCTCGGATCCATGCCGTCCAATACCTTGTCGATCAGCAGGACCCGCGGCGCCCCCGCCATCGCCCGCGCCAGCGCCACCAGAATCCGCTGCGAATCCGACAACGGACGCCCCCCGGCCCGCAGCTTCAACTCCAACCCCTCCGGAACCTGCGACAGCATCCGCCCCAACCCCACGCTCTCCAGCAACCGCTGGATCGCCGAATCCGTGATCCCCTCCCGCCCCACACGGATGTTCTCCGCCAGCGTGCCCTCCACGAACTCAGGTTCCCGCACCAGCACCACCTGCTCCCGCAGGGCGTCCAGACTCCACGAACGCACATCCACCCCCCACACGCGGATCGTCCCCTCAGAGGGCGTCCGCAACCCGTACAGCAGATCCAGCAGCGTCCCCATCCCGCTCCCGATCGGCGCAGTCACCGCCACACGCTCCCCCGGCGCCACCTTCAGCGAAACCCGCTCAAACAACGGACGCATGCCGGGATACGCGAACGCAACCCCCTCCATGTCGATCGCGCACCCGCCCTCACCCGCGACCCCCACACACCCCTCCCGCCGTTCGATCGGCAGATCCACCACGCTGCCAAGCTTGTCCATCGCCGCCAGCGAGTCGTACCAGTTCTCCAGGTGCTTCCCCAACCGCACGATCGACGCGACGATCGCGCTCACGATCAGTTCGCTCGCCACCAACTGCCCCAGCGTCAACTGCCCCTGCAACACCAGCAAACCCCCCAGCGCCAATAGCAGCGCACTCGCAAACGCCTCCAGCCCCAGCAGCCCCAGAATCTGCCGCACCAACACCCGGAAATGCGCCCGGCGCGCGGAAATGTACGCGTCCACCAACCGATCCGTCCGATCCCGCGACAGCGTCGCCGCCGACGCGCTCTTGAACATCAGCGGAAACATCACCACCTGCTCCAGCCAACCCGCCACGCTGTGCTTCGCATACGACTCCTGAATGCTCGTCCGCACCCCGTTCCGCCCCAGCGGAAACAGCACCAGCAACAGCCCCGCGATCAGCGCGAGATCAAATGCCAGCAGGAACGGATGATAGAACGCGAGCACCAGCAAACCGATCAGCGTCGCCAGAATCACGTTCACACCATCCAGCATCAGATACGCCGTGCTCTTCTGAACGGTCACCACATCCAGAAACCGGTTCACCAGCTCCGGCCGCCGCGCACTCTCCAGCGCCCCGTACTGCAGCTTCGGCAGCCGACAGGAGAAATCCGCCGCCAACCGCACAAACATCCGCTGCTGGATCAGCTCCACCACGTAGTACTGCACCGCGCTCACCACCCCCAATGCCAGCAGGAACACCAGCAACACCCCCGACAGGATCAGCAGCGACTGCACATACACCGGCTGCTGACCGCCGAAACTGATGTTGTTCACCAGCGCGTCCACCGCCAGCGGACTCGCCAGATACAAAAACCCCGTGATCACCGAGAACAACACCACCAGCCCGATGTCCGACTTCTCCGGTCGCAACAGCGAAAACAGCCGGCGGTGCGGCGGCGGACCATGCATGGAACCTTCTGCCATCGTGTCTGTCTCCTTCGCCTTCGTGTTTCCTGATTCAGCTCACCATCTTCCGCTTCCCTGCCAAATGCCTCCGCACCCACCACACCCCATCCCGCCACCCGCCCCCAACCACCCCCACCGGCACCCCGTCACCCGGTCGTCCTCAACCCGCTCGCGATCGCGTTCACGTTCAACAGCAACGCCTGCAGCCGCGCCTCGTCCGGATCCCGCCGCCATTCCCTCAATCGCCGGATCTGGTCCCGGTGCAGCACCGCAAGCCCCGCGTCCCGCGCATGCAGCGTCCGGTAAAACCGCGGCCGCCGCTCCGGCAACGGACCCCCGGCCAGCACCGACACCCAGTGCCGCGTGCGTCGGTACTCCTCCAGGATCCGCCCCAGAAACCGCTCCCGCACCCCGCCATCCTCCACCAGCTCCGCATAAGCCCTCATCCATTCCTCGCTCGCGCTCTCCAGGCAGGATTCCACGTTGAACACCACGTACCGAAGAAACGTCCACCGCGACCACCCGTTCCTCAGCCGCTCAAACCCCGCGGCATCCTCCCGCGCCAGCCACTCCAGCGCACTCCCCACCCCATACCACCCCGGCAGGTAAAACCGCGCCTGCGTCCAACTGAACACCCAGGGTATCGCCCGCAACGCCTCCAGCGTCGGCTCCGCCGTCCGCCGGGAAGGCCTCGAACCAATCCGGCTCCGCTCAATCACATCAATCGGCGTCACCTGCCGGTAAAACTCCAGGAATCCCGGCGTGCCCAGCAACGCCCGATACGCCCCCGCGCTCGCCTCCGTCAATCCAGGCATCAACCCCTCCAACAACCCCGCCCCGGCCTCCGACCCCGGCTGAAACCGATTCCTCAACACCCCCGCGGCGATCAGCTCCAGATTCAAAGCCGCCGTCCGGTGGTTGTTGTACTTCTGCGCCACCACCTCCCCCTGCTCGGTGATCCGCAACCCCGCCTCCAGCGTCCCCGCTGGCAGCGCATCCAGAAACCGGTGCGTCGGCCCCGCACCCCGACTCACCGTGCCCCCGCGCCCATGGAAAAACTGAATCCGCACCCCGCGCCGCCGCCCCACCTCCGCCAGGGTCCGCTGCGCCGAGTACAACGCCCATTGGCTCGCCAGGATCCCCGCATCCTTGTTGCTGTCGCTGTACCCGATCATCACCTGCTGCCTCCCCGCCCCCGTCCCCTCGCCCCCACCCTTCACCTCCCATCCCCCCGCCGGCACCCCCACCATCCCCGCCACCGTCTCGTCCCAGGCCGGATCATGCAGCGGTAGGCTCCGCCGGGTGATCGGATGCGCCAGAAACCCGTCCAGGATCGGCGCCGCATCCCGCAGATCCTTCCAGGTCTCAAACAGCGGCACCACCGGCAGCAGCGACACCAGCCCATCCACCCCGCCCCGCACCAGCCCCGCCTCCCGACCCAGCAGATACACGCCCAGCAGATCACTCAACCCCCGCGTCATGCTCACAATCAACGCCCCGACTCCCCCCCGACCATGACGCCTCAAATGCCCCGCCAATACCCGGTAAGCCGAAACCACCGCCTCCGCTTCCTCTCCCACCACCAACGTCCCCTCCGCAAACGGCCGCGGATGCCGAAGCTCCCCCTCCAGAAACGCCAGCCGCCTCGCCTCATCCCAACTCCCGTAACGCCCCCCGTCCGGCACGCCCGCGAAGTCCAGCAACTGCGCAATCGCCCGGTCGTGAAAGGCGCTGTTCTGTCGCACGTCCAGCGACGCCAGATGAAACCCGAGCACGTCCAGCGACCGGATCACCGGCAGGACCTCCTGCACCGCCAGCCGCTCCGCCCGCACTTCCCGAAGACTCTCGAACACCACCTCGAGATCCGCCCGCAGCTCCGAGGGAAACCGATACGCATTCGCCAGCGGCTCCCGACCGGGCGGACTCAGCCGCGCCCGCATGCCAGACACCGCCGCCGCCCAGGGTTCCTCCACCCCGCGCACCCCCCCTGCACCCGCCAGCGCCACCAACCCCGCCGGCGGCGCCTGAACATGCGAGGTCAGCACCAGCGCCTCCTCGAGCCCCGCCAATTGCCGGTCCATCACCTGAAACGCCCGCCCCCGCAACTCCTCCAGCGTCTCCGCCGTCACCCGCGCGGTCACCAGCGGATGCCCGTCCCGATCCCCCCCGATCCATGTCCCGAACCGGATCCGCGCCGGCCGGAAACCCGGCGAGGTCACCCCACCATCGAACCCAGCCCCAACCCACGCCTCCCGAAACCGTGACTCAAGCAGCCGCAACACGTGCGGCAGCGTGTTCTCCAGGTAGTACAGCAGGTTCCGCCGCTCCGCCGCCACGTCCGGCTTCTCCACCAGAATCTCCCCCGTCCGCCATAGCAGCTCCAACACCCCCTTGATCTCGTCCCGCAACCGATCCCGCTCCGCCGCGGTGTACATCGAGTTCTCCAACTCCACCAACAACAGGTACAGCCGCCGATGCAGCCCCAGCACCGACCACCGCTTCGCCTCCGTCGGATGCGCGGTGAACACCGGCTCCACCGGCATCTCCCCCAACGCCGCCTTCACCGCCTCCGCCTCCACCCCCCCATCCCGCAACCGCCGCAGGGTGTCCGACCACAACCCGTGCCCCGCACGATCCTCCCCCGCCTCCTCCCGCCCTCGCATCACCTGGTTGGCTACGTTCTCCTCCACCAGGTTCAACAACTGGAAAATCATCGACAACGCCTGCGCCCCACGCGCCGGCATCGGCCCCCCCGCCTCCCGGACACCCGCCCCCATCAACCCCCCAAGCTCCGCCTCCCCCATCTCCTCAAACACCTCCCGCGCACACCCGAGAAGAAAACCCATGTCCCGCTCAATCTTCTCGAAACCCCACTCCGTCAGGCTCTTTGAACTGGCTGGTCGCATGTCGTTTAGCCCCGCAGGCCCCGTCCAGACCCAAAAGGGCGGGGCAGAACTAGCGCGTTTCCCGAAAGGCGCAAGATCCGCGTGAGCATCCTCACCCCCTCCCCCTGGCACACGCTTGCTTTGCCCCGCACTTCCGTGTCCGGTCATCCCATGTCTTTGCCCGCGTGGCCCTACCTCGACTGGCGCAACTCCAGCGAACCTCAACTCCGCCTCGGCGAATCCCTCCGCCATGGCGCACCCCCCGAACGCTGGCTCCAGGAAATCTGGGCCCACCAACGCCTCCGCCGCGAACATCTCACCACCGCCACCGCCACCCCCGTCCGCATCCTCCACCCCGGCTTCCATAACCTCGAGGCCGGCCCCGACTTCCTCAAGGCCGTCGTCCAGATCGGCGATGCACCCCCCACCACCGGCGATATCGAAATCGACCTCCGCAGCGCCCTCTGGCGAACCCACGGCCACGCCCAAAACCCCGCCTACGCCAACGTCATCCTCCACGTCGTCTGGGACCCCCCGGACTCCCCCACCCCGCTCCCCACCCTCCCCATCCGCGACCAACTCGACGCCCCCGTCGAGGAACTCCGCGACTGGCTCGATACCCCAGGCAACCCTCCCCCCTCCCCATGGCTCGAAGGCCGCTGCTCCGAAAGCCTCCGATCCCTGCCCCCCACCCAACTCGCCGACCTCCTCCTCCAGGCCGCCCGCGTCCGACTCCAGTCCAAGGCCCACGCCTTCGCCGCCCGCGCCCGCGCGGCCGGCTGGTCCCAGGCCCTCCGCGAAGGCGCCTTCCGCGCCCTCGGCTACAAACACAACGCCTGGCCCATGCAGCGCCTCGCCGAAACCCTCCCCACCCTCGACCCCCTCCCCGAACCCACCCGTAACCCCCGCGACGCCTGGGAAGCCCGCCTCCTCGGCCTCGCCGGACTCCTCCCCGCCGACCCCAAGAACGGCACCCGCGCCCGCCAGCTCTGGGACCTCTGGTGGCGCGAACGCGACGCCCTCCAACCCCACGCCCTCCCCCCCTTCGTCTGGCGCCTCAACGGCGTCCGACCCGCCAACCACCCCCAGCGCCGCCTCGCTCTCGCCGCCGCCTGGACCGCCGATCCCACCTGGGAATCCCGCATCACCGACTGGTTCAAATCCCTCCTCGCCTCCCCTCCCCCCGACCCCGCCTCCTCCGAACAATCCCTCGCCCAGGCCACCCACTCCGATACCGACGGCTTCTGGCGTCGCCACTACACCCTCACCACCCGCCCCCTCCCCGAACCCATCCCCATTCTCGGCTCCGGCCGCCTCAACGACCTCGCCGTCAATGTCATCCTCCCCTGGCTCTGGGCCCGCGCCCAGGCCGGCCAGGACGCCCCAGCCCTCCAACGCCTCGAACACGCCTACCGCCACTGGCCCCCAGGCGAAGACAACGCCACCCTCAAACTCGCCCGCGCCCGACTCTTCGGCTCCGACGACCTCCCCTTCCGCAAATCCGCCGCCACCCAGCAGGGCCTGCTCCAGATCGTCCGCGACTTCTGCCTCCACTCCGACGCCACCTGCCAGCATTGCCAGTTCCCCCGCTGCCTCAGCCAGTTCGTCGCCTCCATCGCCACCTCCATCACACCCGCACCCCCGCAACCCGCCCCCTGACCCAGGCGCACGCCCGCCAATTCGAAGGGTTCCTGTTCTCCGCGGGCTCCAAAACCCGGCCAAGCCCCGAATTGACTTCGGCGCCCTCCCTGCTACCTACAGGAGCAATCGGACGCTTTTAGTCTGATTCACGTCATGCATATCTCGCGAGCAGGCGAATACGGAGTCCTCGGACTCCTGCACCTTGCCCGGCAGCCCGGTGGGCAGCCGGTCATGATCGATGCCGTGAGCCGTGAGGTCGCGATTCCCAAAAGCTTCCTGGCCAAGATCTTCCAGGATCTCGCAAAGGCCGGCATCCTCCGCTCCCAGCGCGGCGCCGGCGGCGGGTTCTCCCTCGCCAGACCGGCCGATCACATCACCGTCCTCGACATCATCGAGGCCATCGACGGCAAGATCGCCCTCCAACGCTGCCTCACCGAGGTGCCGGATTGCGAACGCCGCGAAAGCTGCGCCCTGTGCTCCCTCTTCGAGCAGGCCCAGGACCGCCTCAAGGAGGTCTTCCACCGGACCACCCTCACCGATCTGGCCCGCAAACAGAACGCCGTCGAGGCCAACGCCACGACGTCGCCCTTCCACCCCCACAACTCCAACGCCGATCCCATCCCGACCCCAACGGCGTCCACCAACACCGTCCCTTTCCCCTCAACTGCGCTGGCCCCACAAACCCAGGCCCAGGCCGCCGACGCCCAGGCCGTGACCCCGCCAGTCAACGGAAAACCACATCCCAGCATCCCCAACCTCTCTCCAACCCAACCCTAACCAACCCCTTTTGACATGAGCGAAACCCACACCCTCTACAACAAGACCGTGATGGATCACTTCATGAACCCCCGTAACATGGGGGACCTGCCCGACGCCGATGGCATCGGCGAGGTGGGCGCCGCCGCCTGCGGCGACATCATGAAAATGAGCGTCAAGGTCGAGAACGGCCGCATCACCGACGCCCGGTTCAAAACCTTCGGCTGCGGCTCCGCCATCGCCAGCTCCAGCATGGCCACCGAATTGATCAAGGGCCGCACCCTCCAGGAAGCCCTCAGCTTCACCAACCAGGAGGTCGTCGACGCTCTCGGCGGGTTGCCCCCGGTCAAAATCCATTGCTCGGTCCTCGCTGAGGAAGCCATCAAGGCCGCACTCGAGGACTACGTGAAACGCCATCCGGAGCATTCCGACGCCCTCACCCCGGCCTCGCCCACGGCGGTCTCTGCCTGAGCCCGCCGCCTGCATCCAAGTCCCCCCTTCCGGCGGCCGGCCATCCCGGCCGCCCCGACGCCGGCTCCCACCCGCCGGATCACCCCCTCCGCCCACCGCCCTCCCCACCACCATGCGCAACGTCTATCTCGATCACCTGTCCGCCACCCCCCTCCTGCCCGAGGCCTTCGAGGCGATGAAACCGTTCTTCCTCGAAGCCTTCGGCAATGCCTCCTCCCTCCACCAGCACGGCCTCCGCGTGCGCGACGCCCTCACCAAGGCCCGCACCCAGATCGCCGCCCTGGTGAACGCGGAATCGGCCGACGATATCTTCTTCACGTCCTGCGGCACCGAGGCGGTCAATCTCGCTGTCAAAGGCGTCGCCTACGCCAACCGCCGCCGCGGCCAGCACATCGTCTGGAGCGAGGTCGAACACCCCGCCGTCCTCAATTCCATCGAGTTCCTCGAAAAGGAGGGCTTCACCCACACCCGCGTCCCCGTCGACCCCATCGGCCGCGTTCAGGTCGATAAACTGCGCGAGGCGATCACCGACAAAACCACCCTGGTCTGCGTCCAACTGGCCAACCACGACATCGGCACCCTCCAGCCCGTCGCCGAGGTCGGTCGCATCGCCGCCGAAAAAGGCGTCCCCCTCTTCGTCGATGCCAACTCCAGCGCGGGCTGGGTCCCCATCGACGTCCAGAAGATCGGCGCCAGCCTCCTCTCCCTCTCCCCTCACCGCTTCTACGGCCCCAAGGGCGTCGGCGTCCTCTATCGCAGCCGCAAGGCCCGCCTCGTCAGCATCCTCCACGGCGGTGTCCAGGAGGGCGGCCGACGCGCCGGCACCGAAAACGTCCCCGCCATCATCGGCGCCGGCGTCGCCGCGGAGGTCGCCCTCCGCGAACTGCCCGATCGCGCCCGCCACGTGGCCACCCTCCAGGCCCGCCTCTGGAACGGCCTCAAATCCCGCATCCCCTACATCAAACTGAACGGCCCCGAACCCGGCCCCGACCGCATCGCCAACAACATCAACATCAGCACCGAGTTCATCGAGGGCGAAGGCCAGCTGCTCCTCCTCGACCTCAACGGCATCGCGGTCGCCAGCGGATCCAGCTGCGTCAGCAAATCCCTCAAGATCTCCCACGTCCTCGCCGCCATCGGCCTCGACCACGCCCTCGCCCAGGGCAACCTCATCCTCACCCTCGGCAAGGACAACACCGCCGAGGAAATGGACTACGTCGTCGATACCTTCGCCAAGATCGTCGACAAACTCCGCGGCATGTCCCCCATGTGGGACGAGTTCCAACGCGGCGTCATCGATTCCGTCATCAACCCCACCGGCCGCGGCAAGTCCTTCTCCGAACATGCCGCCGCCGTCTCCGGCAAACCCGCGCACTGACCCTCCCTCCGACCGCCACACAACCCGCCCCCCACACCCAGCACCGGCGGCTTTTTGCGCTGCCCACACCCGGCTTTCCCCCATAATCCCCGTCCCATGCCGTCCAGCGACCAGATCCTCGCCGCCCTCAAGGGCGTCAAATACCCGGGCTTCAGCCGCGACATCGTCTCCTTCGGCCTGATCAAGGAGAGCACCGCCGACAACGGCACCGTCCGCGTCGTCATGCAACTCACCTCGGGCAACCCCGAGGTCGCCCGCCAGATCCAGTCCGAGTCGGAGTCCGCCCTCCGCGCAATCCCGGGTGTCCGCCAGGCGATGGTCGATGTCCGGCTCCCCGCAGGCGCCGGCACCCCCAACCCGCCCGGCGCACCCCAGGCCCACTCCCACGGCACCCCCAACCCCTGGGCCAACCAGAATCGCGTCCCCGGCGTCCGCCGCATCATCGCCGTCGCCAGCGGCAAGGGCGGCGTCGGCAAATCCACGGTCTCCGTCAACCTCGCCTGCGCCTTCCAACACCTCGGCCTCCGCACCGGCCTCCTCGATTGTGACATCTACGGCCCGTCCATCCCCCTCATGATGGGCTGCAAGGACCGCCCCGAGGTCACCGACGATCAGAAACTGGTCCCACCCGTCCGCCACGGGGTCCGCCTCATGAGCCTCGGCTTCCTCATCGACGACGACCAGCCGGTGATCTGGCGCGGACCGATGATCGTGAAGACGATCCAGCAGTTCCTTATGCAGACCGACTGGCGCGACCTCGATGTGCTCCTCGTCGACCTCCCCCCCGGCACCGGCGACGCCCAGTTGACCCTCTGCCAGACGGTCCCGCTCGACGGCGGCGTGGTCGTCACCACCCCCCAGGAAGCCTCCCTCGGCGTGGTCCGAAAGGGCATCGCCATGTTCCAAAAGCTCAACGTCCCCATCCTCGGCATCGTCGAGAACATGAGCTACTTCACCGCCCCCGACGGCTCGCGGATCGAAATCTTCGGACACGGCGGCGGCTCGGGCGAAGCTTCACGCATGGGGGTTCCCTTCCTGGGCGAAATCCCGCTCTTCACCGAAATCCGCGCCGGCGGCGACGCCGGAACCCCCGTGGTCGCCACCGCCCCCTCAGCCCCGCCGGCCCGCGCCTTCCTCGACGTGGCCCGCCACCTCCACGCCCGCCTCATCCCCGCCGCGTAACCCGCCCGCGTCCACCACCGGCCGGACGGCACGCCCGGCACGCCCGGCACGGCGGCTTCGCCACGCCGCCACCAACCCCGCCACCATCACCACCGCCGCGGCCGCAAGCCAGCCAGGCAGCGGATCCTCCAGCGCCGCCGGGATGTACCGAAACACCGGCATCTGCACCAGCGGCTGGTTCAGCCATCCAACCACCGGATGGTACGCCACGAACTCCGAAACATAGATCGCGCCGACAAACCCGAACCACGCCAGAAACACGGCCGTGGCACAAACCGTCCGCCCCGCCTTCGTGGCCCCCCACGCCAGCAACCGGACCACCCACGACCGATGCACCGGTTCCTCCACCTCCAACGCCCCCAACACCCCCAGCAGCCTGCGCTCAACCCCCGATAGCGCCTCCTCCGCCAAACGCCCCCGCCGCACGGCCCGAAGCACCGCCCCGGAATACAGCCACGCCGATACCCGCTTCAGCCCCACCAGCAGCGCGAACACCACAAACGCCGACACGAGATAGTGCCGGTTCAGAATCCCCAGGGCCTGCGCTTCCGTGATCGACGCCCCGTCCACCACCCCGATCCCCAGCCCCACCACCCCCGACGGTTCCAGTACCCCTTCCTCCCGCAGGCTCGTCAGGATCTGCGGAATGAACTGCGGCCAGCTCTTCATCGCCATCACCACCCCGTTCGCCGCCGCATACAAACCCGCCACCCACGCACTCGGCATCCACGATTCCTTCACCAGAATCCACACCGTCCGCCCCTGCCAGAACGCCCGCCATTCCCCGGTCGCCGCCTGCCGCGCCGTCGCCATCGGCACGTAGAACATCACCCCGATGAACCCCAGGATCCCCAGCCAGCTCAACACCGGCCCGACATGGAAATGTTCATACCCCTTGTGAAAGGAGTTCTGCCATCCCCCCCACCAACCCACAGCCCACAACACCCCCCACGGCACCGTCAACACCCCGACATTCAACAAGACCCGAACCCCAAGCCCCACGTTCCCGACCAGCGACCCCGCCAACGCCGCACACCGCCCCCGGAACCGACCCGCCCCCACCCCCGCTCTCCACCGCTGCCGGAAGTTCGGCGAAACCACCCAGTTCGGTGCATGCCGGAATTCCGCAAGGAGGGGTTCCTCCGCAGCAAACTCCCGGAACCGCCCCAGGCGTCCCCGGCACCGACGCCACCACCCGCGATAGATGGCCCGTTGCAGGAATCGCTGAAGCCATCCGGCCACCACCAGCGCCCCCGCCGGCGTCAGCATCAGCAACGCCCCCACCGCCCACTTCACCGGGCCCCAGAACCACCGCGCCCCACCCCCGGAAACCACCGCCGGTTCGACCGTACCCACCTCCCCCACGCCCGCTTCCCCGGGCCCCTCCCCGGTACCACCCAGCTCCGTCGAGGTGTCGTCAGCCTTCATCACCAGTCCCCACGACCACCGCGCTCAGACCAACGCCTCCTCCAAAACCCGGCCTTCCGCATGCTCCGCCCTGAACCCCATGACCGCCCCCACCGTCGGCGCGATGTCCACCTGCCGCACCACCTTGTCCACCACCGTTCCGCGACCAATGCCCGGCCCCTGGATCAGCGCGAAAATTTCGTGCGCCGACACCGAGTTGAAGTGGTGCTGGCACGGCACCGACGCCAGCGGGTTCGAGTCCCGCCCGCAGTCCGGCACGATCACCACCACCGTGTTGTCCCGCGACTCCGGGTCCGCTTCCACCATCGCCACCAACTCCCGCACGCCCTCGTCCATCACCGCAATCCCGGTCGTGTAATGGCTCATGTACCCCCAATGCACGTAGTCGCAGTCGTTGTAGTTCACCATCAGCAGCCGCGGTCGCAGCTCCTTCCACGCCCGCCTCGCCAACGCGGTCAGCAACCGGTCCCCCCGCGGGTTCACCAGGCCGCTCCCGCCGTACGTCCCCTCCCATCGCTCCCAGAACGCCTCCAGCTCCGGCGACTGCCTCGACACGCCGCGCAGCCGCGGGTCCGCTTGTTCCCACTTCGCCAGCGCCTCGGTCCTCGACCGCCGCTCCGCTTCGCTGATCCCCCCCTCCACAAGCCGGCGCTCCAGCAGCCATCGCTTGAATCGGTATAGGCTCAGAACGTTCGCCCGATAGTCGATGCCGTACCCCGCGTGGTTGCTGAAACTGTAGAACTCCTCGTCCGGTCGATCCTCCCCGTTGATGATCAGGGTCTCGTGCGCCCCCACCCGCGCGGCCTTCCGCAGATACTCGAACAGCGTCGGCACCTTGGGCTCGTACCGCGCCTTCAAAAACCCGTCCTCAACGTCCCGATACCGATCGTAACGCCCGGTCAGGATGTTCAACGTCCCCTCGCCGTGGCTGGTGTTCAACCCCTCCATCAGGTCGATCACCATGCGCGGAAACAACGTCCCCCGCGCCGCCAACTCCCGGCACACAAACGGCGCATGGGTGTGCGCCGGATCAATCGTCTCCCGCCGCCGCACCCCGCCCCCGAACCGAATCAGCATCACCCGACGCCCCCGGAACTCCGGACGCTCCTCCACCCCCAGTCCCACCCCCGCCTCCTGGCCCAGCGCCCTTCCACAACCCGCATCCGCCAACCCCATCCCCAACCCGGCCACCCCCACCCCAACCGCCACACGCCGCAGAAAATCCCGCCGCCCCTCCCCCTGCGGCAGGTGATCCCGGGTCGCCTTTCGGATCTGCATCTCGTCACTCCGCGGCGCGCCTCAACCACCCCGGCTCAACGCCGGCGGTCGAGCAGCTCCGCCTTCTTGCTCTCGTATTCGTGCTCGTTGATCGCCCCGGATTCATACGCCCGCTTCAGGTCGATCAGTTCCTGTCCCACGGTGCTCCGCCGAACACCCGCGTCCCGCGGTTCGTGAACCGTAAAGGAACACCCGGTCATCGCCACCGCCGCCGTCACCACCGCCACCAGCAACAAACCCCGCACCACCACCGACCGCGGCGCGGATGCATTCGTACGTGGGTAAACCGCCGCCGTCGGTGTCATCATGGATGTCGTCTTGTTCATAGGCTCTGTTCGCAATGCGTTCAACACCCCCGACCGCCGCAAAAAGTTTCAACCGCCCCGCCCACCCCCCTCCACCGCCTCAACCTCGGGACGCGCCCGAATGTCCTCCACCCGCGTCTCTCCAACCACCGCGCTGCCCGAGAACACCCCCTCCAGCAACCGGCCTTCGCCTCCCCCACCCTCCTCCCTCTCAGCCTCGAACTGACCGGTGATCTGCACCGACCGCCCGGTGCCGCGTTGCACCCCGCGCCCCTCAAAAACCCAGGCCGCGCTCCCCACCCCCGCCCTCTGCACCCGACCCTGGTACACCGAGCCGTCCGCATCCCTGAATTGCACCCGGTCCGTCCCCGCAACCCGCACCACCTCGAACCGCCGCAACAAACCCGCCGCCTCACCCCCCGCCCGACTCCCGCCCTCCGCAATGTACATCCGCCGAAGCCGGATCATGCCGTCGGGCCCCACCGCCCGCCGCCTCGACATCCCATCCGCCTCTCCACCCCCCGGAAACACCACCGGCGCCGCCACCCGGGCGACTGGCATCTCCGCCGAACCACCCCCGCCCTCCGCCTCATCATCAGGCCCCGAAAGCCTCGCCGCCCCGGCCGCCGACCCGTTCGCGTCCAACCCGACGGGTGCAGTCGAGGCAATGCCCGACTCCACCGCCCCCGCACCACCCCGCGTGTCATCACTCGAACCCGGTAACCCCGTCCGCAACGCCAGCCCCACCAGCACCAACGCCCCGGCCCCGCACGCCACCCAGCCCAACCCGGCACGCCACCGCCTCCAAACCGACACCAGCGCCGGCACCGGCACCGGCTCCGGCACCACCGCATCCCGCCGCCCCAGCTCCTCGTGCAGCCGTTCACGCATCCCGGGCGGCATCAACCCAACCTCCCCCACATCCCGCACCCGCCGCACGGCCAATGCCACCAGCCGCACGTGCGCCTCGTTGTCAGGGTCGGTCCTCATCCGGTGGCCTGGGTTCGCACAGCCCTCGCCGTGGGTTCATCCGCCAATCGCGCCCGCCGCAGCAAATCCCCCAGCCGCGCCAGACATCGCCCCAGCCGCGAACTCACCGTCCGCGCATGCAGCCCCAGCTCACTCCCGATCGTCGCACAGTCCAGATCCCCGAAATACCGCAGCTCCAGAATCTCCCGGCAGGCCCCGCCCAATTGATCCAGGCACCGCCGCACCTCCAGCATCGCCTCCTCCTCGATCACCCGCTCCGACGGACTCGCCCCATGCGCGGCCAGCTCCGGCTTCCTCCCGGTCCGCGGATCCTCCACGTCCAACGGCACCGCCACCCGCCCACCCCCGCGCTTCGCCGCGAGCCGCCGATCCCGAAAATCCCCGGCCTTGTTCGCCGCGATCCGGAAAAGCCACGTCTGAAACCGGCTCCTCCCGCGAAACGCCCCCAGGTTCCGGATGGCCGCCAGAAACGCATCCTGACAGACCTCGTCGATGTCCTCCCGCACCGCGTCGGGAATCAGGCAGGCCACATAACGCACCATCGGCCCGTAGTGCAGGTCGAAGAGCCGATCCCATGCCGCCGTGCTTCCCGCGCGGCATCGATCCATCAGATCCGCTTCGTCGGCAGGTTCCATTCCCGGATTGCCCGGAACCTAGCCACGCTCCCCGTCCTCGGCGAGCCGTTTCCCCGGCCGCCCAACCGCCCCATCGAAACCCTCCGCCCCCCCCACCGCCGCCCACTCACCCCCACCGCGCTACCCGGCTGTCCCAGGCAAACACCTGGCCCGACACGTTCCGGGCCTCGGCCAACAACCCCACCAACGCCACCACGTCCTCCGGCCGGTTCATGCGCCCGGTCAGATTCGCCCCCACCAACGCCTCCCGCGCACCCTCCGACATCCCCGCGGTCATCTTCGTCGGCATCACCCCGGGAAGCACCACGTTCACCCGGATCCCCGCCCCCGCCATCTCCCGCGCCAAGGACAGACTCAACCCCACCAAACCGGCCTTCGCCGCCGCATAGTTCACCTGGCCCACCGCCCCGCACCGCCCCGATTGCGAGCCAATGTTCACCACCAACCCCTCCCGGCGACGCACCATCCCCGGCAGCACCGCCCGCCCCACCAGGAACGCCCCCTTCAGATTCACATCCATCACCCGGTCCCAGTCAGCCTCCGACATCGAGGTGATCCGCCGGTCCACGGCCACCCCGGCGCTGTGAACCAACACATCAATGCGCCCCCACCGTTCCTCCACTTCCGCCACCACCCGCCGACAGGCCTCGCCATCGGTGACCTCCAACACCCACCCCGCCACCCCGGCCACCCCATCCCCAATTCCTTCTGGCCGCTCCCGATGCCCCGCCGCCGCCACCCGCCATCCCGCCCGCGCAAACCCCCGCACCAACGCCCCGCCAAGCCCTCCCCCGGCCCCGGTCACCAACAGCACCCGCCCCTCCCCGGCACCCACCCCCACCGCCGCGTTGCCCGTCGCTTCCATGACGTTGCTCCGGTTCGCCTCCAAAATCTCTCAGCACGAAACCAAACCCGCCCCGCCACCCACCCCCCCCAACGGCACGACCCACCGCCCACCCACCATCACCCCGGACACATCACCCCGATGCCCCACCACCCCCTCCTCCACACCCCGAACCCCGCCCGCCCACGGCACCACCACCAAATCCGCCAGACATCCCTCCCGCACCTCCCCCAACTCCCCGCCCCGCCCCAGAACCCGCGCCCCACCCACCGTCGCCAACCCCAATACCTCCCCCGGCGTCACCCCGGCCTGACGCTCCAAAAACAACCGCATCTCCTCGAACATGCTCAGCTTCGGCATCCCCCCCGACACCCCGCCCCGCCTCACGCTCATCAGACTGTCCGTCCCCAAACCCACCGGCACCCCGGCCTCCCGAAAACGAGCGTACCCGAAGGGCTCGTGCCCGAAGTAATCGTGGCTTCGCGGACAATGCACCACCGCCGCACCCGTCCCCGCCACCAACCCGAGATCGCCCGCCCCGAGATGGTTCATGTGCACCAGGATCGTCCCCTCCCCCAGCAACCCCCAACGCGCCACATGCGCCACCGGCGTCCCCATCCCGCAGTCGGACATGTCCCGCTGCGACCGCAGCCACTGATGCATCGCCCCCGTGCCCGATTCGAACATCTCGTACTCGTCCGCCGACTCCGCCACGTGACAGGCGATCCGCATCCCGCGTTCCCGCGCCGCGACCGCCGCCAACCGGATGAGCTCCGGTCGCGTCGAATAGGGCGCGTGCGGTGCCAGGGCCACCGACTTCCCGGTCGGCGGCGGCTGCAGACGGTCGACACGCTCCAAAGCCTCGCCCAACACATCCTCCGCACTCCGCCCCGCCCGCAACCCGGTGAGTTCCAGCGCCGAAATCACCCGCAACGGCGTCCCATGCCACACCTCGGGCAACAGCTCCGGGACCGCCTCGAAATCCATCACCGCGGTGCAACCCGACCCAAGCAACTCCCTCGCCCCGGCAAGCCACGAATCGGCGTACTCGCTGAAACTCCAGCCGGCCTTCAGCCCCAGCACGCCATGCAGCCAGTCGGAGAAACGCTTCGGCGGCGGCAGGTGCCCCGCAAGATGCGTGTAATCCAGATGACAATGCGCGTTGACCAACCCCGGCATCAGCACCGTATCCCCCGCGTCCACCACCGGCCCCGACGGCCACCCCCGCCCGCCGTCCCACCGGCCCACCGCCGCAATCCGATCCCCGGAAACCAGAACCGCGCCGTCCTCAATGGGCGGCGCGGTCACCGGGAGCACGACTCGGGCGCGAACAACCATCATTCCTCACTGTGCTGCCGCTTCGTCTTCAGCCGCGACGCCACCGTGTGCTTCCGCGCCTTCGTCTTGCTCTGCCGCTTCCGGACCTGCTGCTGGATCTTCTTGGCAACCACGTCGATCGCCGCATACAGGTCCGCCTCCACATCCTCCGCGTACAGATCCGGCCCGCGGACGCCGATGCGCATGGAACACTTGAAGGCCTTCTCAGGCCCCCGCGTGTGGTCATGTTCGATGATCACGCGCGCCTCCAAGGCCCGGCGGTCCAGGTGCTCGAGTTTGTCGATTCGCGTGAGGATATGATCCTCGATCGCTTTGGTCAGTGTGATGTTGTGCGTGGAAAGTACGAACTTCATCCGCCCGAAGCATGCGCGGATCACCGCCAAACGCCAGCCGGAAACCGGGAACTGCCTCCAGCCAGGGACGAAACGGATCAGTCACCCCCCCGATCCACACCCGGCAGCTCCGACGGAATCTCCCGGATCTCCACACCCCTCCGAACCACCGGCTCCGCTCGCTCCCGCCGATCGGCCCACGCCCTCAACTCCACGATCGCCATCCCCAATACCCCCGCCGACCCGCGAAACTGCGCCGAACCCCGCGGCTGATTGTCACGCGTCCACCACTCGTGAAACCCGTCGTGCCGGATCAGCCGCGTCACCATCGGCTTCAGCTCCTCGTACGCCTCCGAAACCATCCCCAGCCGCACCAACTGCCGCACCATCCGCCCCCCGAACCAACACCAGTCACCCCCGTTCTGATACGACCACGCACCCATCGACGGATTCTTGAACGCCCCGTCCGGATACGGCGGATACACCGTCAGCCCGATCGACGACGCCCCCGCCTTGCGCACGTTCTCCCGCATCGCCGCCAAAGTCCGCCTCACCTCGTCCTCCGTCAGCAACCCCGCCTCGATCGCCACCGCCGTCCCCCCGTGATACCAGATCGCCCCCTCATCCAAACCGTCCGGAAACGGCGACCCCTCGAGGTACAGGTGCGGAATGAACTTCCCGCGCCCCGCATCCCATAAATGCCGCCGCACCGCCTCGCGCACCGCCTGCGCCCGCGGACGCCAACGGTCCCGCATCGGGATGATGGCCGCATTCCGGTCCAAACCCATGTAATCCCTCATCGCCAACAACCACATCGCGTTGTCGTAGATGTCGATCGACCGATGCGACGATCCGTCCAGCTCCACACCCCACGGATGCTCCGGCTGCACATCCCCCCAGTCCACCGTCGTCGCCCCCCACAACAACCCCCGCTCCCCGTCCCGCCGGTGCTCCCACAGATAATCCAGCGCCCTCCCCAACCGCTCCTCCACCGTCATCCCCGCCACCACTTCCGTCCTGAACCGGGCATCACGCGTCCGCTCCACATACCTCGCCACCGCCTGGATCAGCGAGGTCTCCTGGTCCGTCTCCACCGTGTTCTTGTGCGCCAACAATCCCGGTGCCCACTCCGACTTCCGATACCGGTACCCCACCGACGCACGCGCCTCCGGAATGTACCCGTCCGGAATGTCCCCCTCGGGTCCCTGAAACTTCAAGAACGTCAGAAGCGCCTCCCGGAAAGGCGAGGGATCGGGATCCATCAGCCCCAGCTCGATGAAGGTGTTCAGATCCCGGATCCACACCTCCCCGTACCCCGAGCCCGCGGTCAGCCCTTTCCTCACCAGCCGCCGCGCCCGAACCAGCACGTCGTCGAGTTCGGTGTCGGCTTTGATCCTCCGCGCCAATTCAAGATCACCCCCCGGCGCCGCCGCGCCCGCCACCACACCACCCAATCCTCCCCCGCCCCCCACCCAACCCCAAAGGCACACCCCCACTCCAAACCCCAGCACCACCCGCCACCACCCGCGCCGCTCCAGACCTCCCCGTCCCGAAGTCGCTCGTCCCTTCATGAACCCCACCCTACCCCCCATCAACACCCCCGCAATCCATCGGTGGCCGCCCGGGACCACCCGCTCAACCCAGCCGTCAACGTGGGCTCCCAGCCGACCGGACACCACCATCCGACTGGCAGCCGGCCCCCGCTCCACCCACAATGCCCTCCGCTCCCCCAACCAGCCCCAACACCACCGCCCATCACCCGCAACCACTCCCGCCCCGTGCCGGACGCCCCCCAACAACCCACCCCGCACCAACCCGACCGGCCGGGCCCCCTGCCCTCCTCCTCCCCTACACCCCCAACACCCCCACCCCCCCCGGCTCCCGACACCTTCCAGGTCCTCTTCCACCGCACCTCCGAACCCATCCTCCTCCTCAACCCCGCCACCGGCCGCTTCGAAAACGCCAACCCCGCGGCCGTCGAAATGCTCCGCGCCGAATCGGAAAACCAGCTCCGCGACCGCCACCCCGCCGAATTCGCCCCGCCACGGCAGCCCGACGGCCACCCCTCCGACCTGGCCGCCACCGCGCTCATCCGCGAAACCATCGCCCGCGGCGCCCTCCGCTTCGAATGGCTCGCCCGCCGGGCCGACGGCACCGACCTGCCCCTGGAAGTCGCCGCCACCGCCATCGAGATCCGCGGACACCCCCTGCTCGTCCTCGCCGCCCGCGATATCTCCGAAGGCAAGGCCGCCGAGGCCGCGCTCCGCGAAAGCCGCGAAATGCTCGCCTCGGTCGCCGACAACATCTCCGAGGCCATCTACCGCAGCGACGCCCGGCACCGCCTGACCTTCGTCAACCGCGCCTACCTGCGCATGTTCCGCTACCCGTCGCTCGCCGACCTCCAGGCGGTGCCCCGCGAAACCCTCTACGCCCACCCGGAACTCCGCGCCCGCCTCCTGGAACGTCTCGCCCGCGACGGCGGCTTCGATCAGGAGGAAATCGAATACGTCCGAAGCGACGGCACCCGCTTCTGGGGCCTCACCAGCTCCCATGCCATCACCGACCCCCACACCGGCAGCGTGCTCTATCACGTCGGCGCCATCGCCGACATCACCGAACGCCGCACCGCTGCCGACGAAATCCGCAACCTCAATGCCACGCTCGAACAACGCATCGCCCGACGCACCGCCGCCCTCTCCGAAAGCGAGGCCAGCCTCCGCACCCTGATCGAACACGCCCCCGAGGCCATCGTCGTCTACGACGGCGATGACGGGCGGTTCGTCTCCGGCAACGGCAACGCCCTGCGCCTGTTCGGCGTCGACGAAAAGCGCCTCCGCGAAATGACCCCGATCGACGTCAGCCCACCCTTCCAAAGCGACGGACGCCCCTCCGCGGAGGCGGCCCGAACCCACATCGATGCCGCCCTCCAGGGAGGCCTCCCCGTCTTCGACTGGACCCACCTCCACGCCAACGGCACCCCGATCCCCTGCGAAATCCGACTCGTGCGACTCCCCGGCGGCCACCGCCGCCTCATCCGCGCCAGCATCACCGACACCTCCGAACGCCAGCGCCGCGAACGCACCCAGCAGGCCACCTACCTCATCTCCGAGGCGGTCCACGCCGCCGACGACCTCCCCGCCCTCTACTCACGCATCCACGAAATCATCGGCAGCCTCATGCCGGCCCGGAATTTCTACATCGCCCTCTACGACCCCGCCTCCGGCCTCATCTCCTTCCCCTACTTCCGCGACGAATTCGGCGATGACCTCCCCGCGCCGCGTCCCATCGACACCGGACTCACCGGCGCCGTGCTCCAGTGCGGACTCCCCCTGCTCGCCGACCACGACACCTGCCGCCGCGCCCGCGAAGCCGGCGGCCTCCTCCAGATCGAAGGCTTCGGCCCCGTCCACTTCCACGAATCCGGCCGGCCCGCCGCCGTCTGGCTCGGCGTCCCCCTCAAAGCCCAGGGCCGCGTCCTCGGCGCCATGGCCGTCCAGGATTACCACGATCCCAGGGCCTACGGGGAATCCGAACGCCGCATGCTCGCCTTCGTCGGCATCCAGACCGCGGTCGCCATCCAGCGCAAACGCATCGAAGCCGACCTCCGCCGCGCCCTCGAACTGGAAAAGGAACTCGGCGTCCTCAAAAGCAACTTCGTCTCCATGGTGTCCCACGAGTTCCGCACCCCGCTCGGCATCATCATGTCCTCCGCCGGCATCCTGGAACGCTACTTCGACCGCCTCCATCCGGAGGAACGCAAGGAACAGCTCGCCTCCATCCAACGCAGCACCCGTCGCATGGGCAACCTCATGGAGGAAGTCCTCCTCCTCGCCCGCCTCGACGCCCATCGCGTCGCCTTCGAACCCAAACCCATCGACCTCCCCGACCTGTGCCAAACCATCGCCGAGGAGGTCGGCGCAGTCACCATCCAGCACTGCCCCATCCTCGTCCACGCCGCCCTCCCCACCGACACCCCCGCCGCCCAGGCCGACGAACGCCTCGTCCGCAACATCCTCACCAACCTCCTCACCAACGCGGTCAAATACTCCCACGCCGGTTCACCCGTCGACCTGGAACTCCACCGCGACGGCGTCCACGCCGTCCTCGTGGTCCGGGATCAGGGCATCGGCATCCCGGAGGCCGACCGCCAGCGCCTCTTCCAGGCCTTTCACCGCGGGCGCAATGTGGGAAACCGAGCCGGTACCGGCCTCGGTCTGGTCATCGTCCAGCGCTGCCTCGAACTGCATCACGGCGAAATCCACGTGGATTCCACCCTCGGCAGGGGAACCGCCATCACCGTCCGCCTGCCCGTGTTCCTCCCCCCGAAACCGCCCTCATAGAGCCCGTCCGGGAAGCGGAGGGGCCCCTTCGAATTCCCAACCGGGCCTAGTACACGCCTTCGACGATGTTCTTTTCCATCGCCCCGAACGGCCGCACATCACCCACGCCGTCCCACGCATACGGAGGCCGCGGCGCGCGGCGGATCGCTTCGTCCCGCTCCAGGAACCGCGGCATGAAGAACTCCTTCGTCAGGGTGGTGAGCTCCACACGGCCGAACGCCCCGTACTCGACCACCTCGGCGGTGTTCGCCGGATTCACCACCCGAAGCACCGCCCGGGGCTGCGGCGCGTAATAGGTGACGCTGAACTGATCCTCCGGCGCCAGCGGCACGCTCGCCGCCAACCCCATCAGGGTGTTCCCGTACGTGGGGTAGAACCCGATCCGGTTCTCCAACAGCTCCTCCACGATGAACCGAACCTCCTGCGGCTTCATCGAGGTTCCCCCGCAGAACACCCCCCGGATCCCGGCGTCCCAGAGATTCACCTTCTCCGCCAACGCCTCGAGCAGCTTCGGGGTGGTGAACAGCCCGGTCACCTTGCGGTGCTTCAGAATGGTCGCCGCCTGGTCCACCACGTGCCCCATGTAGGCCTTGGCCTGGTCGAACTTCTTCTCGGCCAGCACCTTCTTCACCCAGCGAGGATCAAGATCGATGAAGTAGCACGAGCTCCCCCGCACGTTCGCCAGATGCTCGATCGCCAGCCGCAGCCGCCGCGGCCCGGTCGGCCCCATCATCAGCCACGCCCCGCCCCTCGGAAAATGGGCGTCCGAGATTTTGTCGCTGAACTCCGAGTAATCGACCTTGTAGTCGTTCCAGCCGATCCGCTGCTTCGGCATCCCCGTCGTGCCCCCGGTCTCGAAGATGTTGTACGGCTTGCCCTTGAACGCCGCCGGCACCCAGGACTCCGGCTGCAGATCCCGAAGGTACTCATCCTGGAAATGCGGGAACTTCAACAGGTCGTCGAAGGTTCGGACCTCCTTCCGGGGATCCCAGTTCTTCGAGGCCCATTCGAGCCAGAAGGGACATCCGGTCTCCGGACTGAAATGCCACTGGATGATCTCCAGCAGATGCGCGTTGAGCTCGGCCCGGGCCTTCGTCACGGCCTCGGGAGCAACAGTGGGTATGGACATGAGAACGATCAGTGATCAGGGCTTCGCCGGCTCGATCCTCACATCGGTCTTCGCCGGCTGGTCAGGGGTCCCGGCCGCACGCGCCGAATCATGGAACGCATACAGATGCGTGTTGCTGGCGATGTACACCACCCCGTTCGCCACCACCGGCGTGGAATAGACCGGCGAGTTCAGATTCGTCTCGCTGAGCACCTTCTTCTCCCGCGAGGCCGCCAGCACCACCACGTCGCCATCCTCGTCCCCGACATACACCTTCCCGTCCGCCACCAGCGTGCTGCCCCACATGTGCGCCTTCATGTCATGCACCCACACCAGCTTGCCGGTCTCGGCATCCAGACAGTGCACAAACCCCGAGAAGTCACCGACAAACAACAGACCCGTGCCCGGATCGATCGAGACGGTCGAAATGCTCCGGTGAATCCCCTTGTAGTCCCAGATCAACGCCGAACCCGTCACATCCCCGGTCTTGGTCGGATCCACGCAAACCAGCCGCCCCACTCCCTCCCCATGCTCCGGATCCTGCCCGATCGCGACATACACCCGGTTCTTGTAGAACACCGGCGTGGCGTTGATCTCGGACGGCCCCTCGGCGGCCGGATACTTGATCGGCTTGCCGTCCTTCATCTTGTACTCCGGCGGGTTGGCGTCGAACCACCACACCTTCCGGAGAAAACTGGACTCCTCGGACTTCCGCGGCTCGGTGTCCAATGCGTACAGGACGCCGTCGCCGCCGCCGGCGAAGACCTGCCACCTGCCGTTCACCTTCCCCGCCGAGGGCGACGCCCACTGGCCGTGATAGATCCGGGGCCCGATGCCCGTGTCGTCCTCCCCGGCGAACTCGCCGGTCAGCTTGTTGAGCGCGATGTAGCTCGGCGACAGCGGGGACGGAATGTTGACGTGCGTCCAGTCCTGGCCGTTGGAGGTGCAGACGAACACCAGGTCGCCCACGATCACCGGCGAACTGTTCGAGGCGTTGTGCGGAAACACCCCCAGCTCGTCCATCATGTCGTACACCCACAGAATGTCCGCGTCCTTCGGACCAATCGTCGCCGGCGGCTTGCCCGTGTCCTTCACCACGTACGCGGCCTCGTCCTGCATGCCCTGGTTGCCGTTGGCGAAACCATGGAGGTCCAGACAGATCACCTCGCAGCGGCTCGTCACCAGATACACCCGGTCGTCCTCGATCGTCGCCGAACTGAGAATGCCCAGGTTCTCCCAGTCGTTCACCTTGCCGGACTTCAGCTTCGGAACCACCAACTGCCACAGGAACTCCCCGGTCTTCTCATCGAACACCTTCAGCACGCTCCGGTCACCCTGGTGCTGCGGATCACGGGGATGATCGTTGTTCGTCCCCACAAACACCCGCCCCTGCGCCACGGTCACGTTGCCGTAGCTCTGCGACCCCAGCCGCGCCACCCACTTCACGTTCTTCGTGGTCGCCATGTCCACGTCCTCCGTGCCCTGCTTGAACCGGCCCGGCTCGAACCGATCGGGCAGCCCCTTCGCGGAGGAGTACATGTTGCGATCCAGGGTTCCACCCCATTGCGGCCAGTCCTGGGCCTGCGAAATCAGGCCGGCGGACGCAAGGGCGAGAGTCACGAGGGACGCTGTCTTCATGGTGCGATACTTCACTTCAGTGGATTCGGAATGGGTGTCGGGGTCGGGTTGCGGTTCGGGATTCGAGTCGGGGACGGACACGGAGTCGAGGTCGGAGTCGGGATCGGAAACGCCGTCGTCGCCTCGCCGGAAACCTGTCCCCGCCGGTCGGTCAGTTCGGCGTGACGGTCACGTTGTCGATGAACACCCGCATGTCCTGCGGGCTGAACGCAAAGAGTCCCGGGGACCCCTGCCGATGCGCGGTCCGGTGCGGAACCTCGATGGTCCAGGAGGCGGGCTCAGGATCCCCCTTCTTCCAGGCCTTCGCCCGGACCACTCCGGCACCATCCGCGCCGATGTCCACCCGCGCCTTCAGGGTGTACCAGGCGTTCGGCTGCCAGCGGAACGGCACCGCCACCTTCAGTCGCTCCTGGTTCGAGTTCACCTCCAGCTCCTGCGAGTTCCCCTTCAACACCACGATGTAGCGCTGGTTCACCACCCCCACCTCCGACATCTTCCGCCGCGACCCCTCGCTCCGCACGTCCGCCTGGATGGTGTAGTTGCTGGACTCGGCATCCCCGATGAAGGAGGTGCCTCGCTGGAAGAACTTGTTGTCGATGGTCTTCGTCAGAACCTTGGACCCCTCGAGATCCCGGACCTCAAAACGGAACCGCGCTCCGATCCAGGGAAGCGGCGGATAACTGAACTTGGTCGGCGGCTCGATCGCGTTCGTGGTCGTGTTGCTCAGCTCGTACGCCTCGAAGTCCTCCTTCATCGGCGGTCGCGGCAGCACCCGGCCCCGGATGTAGCCCTTCAACCCGTCCAGGTTCGCCTCGTACGCCCCTGCGGAAATCTTCGCCGACTCGCCCACCCGCAACACCCCGCGCGCATCAAACGCCCCGTCCATCGTCGCCTTCACCAGCGCCGTCGGCGGAATGTAGGCCTGCCACTTCAGCTTCGTGACGTCCTTCACGTCCTCCACGAACAGCCCGTTGGCATCCAGCTTCCGTGCACGGAACTCCGCCTTCTCCCCGGGATGAAGCAGGACCTCCGACGGAACGATCTGCAACTGCGCCGCCGGCCCCGGCGACGGCCACGCCGGCTCCGCCACCGGCTTCGGCAACCCCGGATTCGCCCCCGCCTTCCCGAAGGCATACAGCTTCCTCGCAGTCTGGATGTAGATCTTCCCGTTGTACGCGGTCGGCGCCGCGAGACAGCGCCCGTCGAGATCGATGTGCGTCAGCACCTCCGCGGATTCACCCCCGTCCTTCAACACATAGAACCCGCCCTTCGCTCCCGCCTCCGCCGATTCCCCGGTCCCCTTCCCCTTCGGATCCTCCAGGATCGGCGCATAAATCCGTCCGTCGGCGTAAAGCGGCGAGGCGTTGCGCTGCTCGATGCCCAGTTGCACCGACCAGAACACCTTCCCGGTGTTCACATCCACCGCCACCAGGTCGCCCTTCTCCTTGGTCACATAAATCCGGTCGCCCACCAGGATCGGCGAACTGGTCGAGGTCGAGATCTCCGCGTTGCTCCAGATCTCCACCGCCGGCCGCTCCACCACCACCGCCGGCCCACCGGCCGGAGGCTCCACGTCGGGAATCCGGAACGCCACCAACTGCCCAGGCTCGTACGGCGTCCCGTAGATCGCCACCACCTTGTCGTTGTTGTGCACCAGCGCGGTCGCGTTGATCCCGGCCTTCGCCAACGGCACCCGCCAGATCGCATCCCCCGTCCGCGCATTCACACACACCACCGACCCGTCCCCGCTCGCCGCGATCAACACCCGCTTCCCCCGAAGCCACGTCAGGTACGGATGCGAAAACGAATTGTCCATCGGCCGCCCACCCGGACTCGCCGCCCACACCAACTCCCCGGTCGCCTTGTCGAAGGCATAAAACCGGTCCGCCGCCGCACCCTGCGCACCCCAGTTGCCCGTGATGCCCCGCGTGATCACCAGATCACGATCCACCACCGGCGTCCCCGTCCGGCTGTTCGGAAACGTCAGCCTCCCCCACTTCTCCATCAGCGAATGCTTCCACAACGGCTGCCCCTCGGCGGTGAACGCCGCCAGAATCCCCTGCGTGCCCTGCATGAACACATTCCCGGTCTCCGGATCGATCGCCGGCGAGGCCGTCGAGTACCGCAGGTAAATGGTGTCGCTCAGGAAATCATTGAACGTCCGCCGCCAAAGCTCCTTCCCCGTCTCGGCATCGAAACAGGCCACCCCCTCCTGAAGATCCGGCCCGTCATCCTTGTACCCACCCACGTACAGCCGCCCGTTCGCAATCACCGGCGTCGATTGCCCACCCCACTCCGCCACCCACAACGCCTCCGATGCCGACCCGATCCGAGCAGGCAGCCCCGTCTCCCGCGAGACGCCGCTCTGCTCCGGTCCGCGCCACGCCAGCCATCCGGTGACCGGTGCCGCCGCCGCCTCCCAGGCCGCCATCGCAAACGCCGCCGCCAATGCCCACCGGCACTCGCGCCGGACCTTCTTTGTGTTCAAACGCATGGTGTCCACGTGAATTTCGAACGTCCGCAAACGCCCCAGACTCTTAGAACGCCATCGCGGGTTTGCAAATGAATAATACCTACACGTATTATCTCGGCTGCTGAAGCCCGCATGGCGACACCCCCACCCACCCACCCCGCAAACCCCGCCCCTCCTCAACCCAGGCAACCCGGCCCCAACAAACCCCATCCCGCCCCACCCTCCGATCCCTCCGATCCGCGCGCTCGCCGACTGCCCCCCATCCTCCGCCGCGCCTGGTACGGCCTCAACCAGGCCTTCCGCCGCCGCATCGCCCACCTCGATATCACCCCCGACCAGTACACCGTCCTCCGAAACCTCCACGAAGCCGGCTCCCGCGGCATCACCCAGTCCGGCCTCTCCGCCAACATGACCTCCGACCCCAATACCGTGGCGTCCCTGGTCAACCGCATGGAGCGTTCCGGCCTCCTCATCCGCCGCACCGACCCCGACGATCGCCGCGCCCGCCGCCTCCGCCTCGCCCCCGCCGGCCGCCGCAAATACCAGACCGCCCGATCCATCGCCCTCCAACTCCAGGCCGAGGTGCTCGCTCCCCTCACCCCCGCCGAATCAGACCACTTCCTCGCCCTGCTCGATAAATTCGCCAAGTCGTGCAGCGACGCCGCCGATCGCGCCGCCCCCTGACCTCAACACCCCGCTCAGCCGCCCGAAAACTCGAAGGGGACCCTTCCGGATTCCAGTCGGTCCCCAACCGAACTAAAAACGCACCCCCAGCCGGGCCCGGTGCCGCTCCAATTCCTCCCCGATGTCCTGCTGGTGGAAATAGGCGTCCCGGTTTCCCGACGCGTTCCAACTGTGCAGAAACAGGTGCTTCTGAATCGGCACCCAGTTCACCGCTCCGTCGATGGTCAGGTGATTCCCCCCCTTCGGCCGCCCCGTGGTGTCCTTGTGCGGCGGCATGTTCTTGAAGGCCGTGTCGCGACCCCCGCCCCACTTTCCATCCACCTTCATCACCGCATCCGCCGCCAACACCCACGTCGGCCCGGCGGTCGCCGTCTTCACCGGACTCCGCGAGGTGAACGTGCCCGCGGGATTCGTCCACCGATCAATGCCGCCATAGTACTGATACCCGATGTTGAACTGCCGGTACTCAGGCTCGTACGTCGGAAAGGTCGGCCGGTTCGGACAGGTCCACATCTTGGCCACGCTCTGGTTCGTATCCACCGGAAGCCCCAACTGCCGCGCCGACGCCGCCTCCGGCTCGTTGATCGAGATCTGAACCCAGTTCCCGCCGTCGTGCCGCGCCTTCAACACCACGTCGTCGTTGTCGTGCGCGTACACCGTCATCCCAATCCCGATCTGCCTCAGGTTGTTCACGCACTTCGCCCGCTTCCCCTGCTCCTTCGCCTTCGCCAGCGCCGGCAGCAGCATCGAGGCCAGAATCGCTATGATCGCGATCACCACCAGCAATTCGATCAAGGTGAACGCCTTGGACGTCCTGCGTGGGAGAATCATGCCGCCTTCTAGCATCCATTTGCTGAGGGACGCACGCGATTTTTACGGTGTGCCCTCGACAAACCACCGGCACGGTGGGCCCCGCCGTCGCACCCCGCCAATCCGGCGTTCTCCCCGTGACCCCGGCCCCTTGGATGGGTCGGACGCGCGCCCACCGCGGCCCCGCCGCGCGGCGCGCCACGCCCCGCCGCCTCAGGACAGCTTCGCCAGGGCTTCGCGCACGTGCGCCAGAACCCGGCCGGCCGCCTCGTCCTTCGGCACCGCCTGAACCGCTCCACCCCGGGGCTTCATCTCCACCTCCCCCTTCGCGAGCGACTTCTCCCCGATGCTCACCCGCAACGGAATGCCGATCAGGTCGGCGTCCTTGAACTTCACCCCGGGCCGTTCATCCCGATCATCGAGCAGAACCTCCACCCCCGCGGCCGTGAGTTCCCGATACAGATTCTCGGCCAGGGTCATCGTGGCCGAACCGGCCGCTCCCAACGGCGTCAGCAACACCTGATAGGGCGCCACACTCATCGGCCACACCACGCCGTCCTTGTCGTGGCATTGCTCGATGACCGCCTGCAGCGTGCGGGTGATACCGATGCCGTAACAGCCCATCACCGTCGGATTCCTGCGCCCCTCGACATCGAGGAACGACGACTCCAGGGCCTCGCTGTACTTCGTGCCCAGCTTGAACACGTGCCCCACCTCGATGGCCCGCTGGATCTTCAGCGGCAACCCCGTCTCCACCGCCAGCTCCCCCTCGCGCACCGTCCGCAGATCCGCCCAGACATCCACCCGGATGTCCCGGTCCACGTCCACATCCCGGAGATGGAATCCGTCCTCGTTCGCCCCGGTGGTCATGCCCCGGGCCTCGCGCAGTTGTTCGTCGGCAAACACCCGGATCGACGCATCCCGCCGGGTCGAGGTCACCGCCCCCAGGCTTCCCGGGCGCGCGCCCATCGCGGCCACAATCTCCTCCGCCACGGCCGGACGGAAGGCGGCGGCCCCGAGTTTCCCCGCAAGCTTGGCCTCGTTGAGCTGGTCGTCCCCCCGAAGCAGCACCAGCACCGGCTTTCCGTCCGCCAGATACACCAATGTCTTGATCTGCGCCGACCCGGCCACGCCGTACGGCGGCTGGGCCAGGGCCTCGATGGTCACCACCCCCGGCGTCGCGAACCTCACCGGCACCGGCCCCGTGGAAACCGTCGGCACCGCAACCGCAGGCCCCCGGCTCGTGGCCTTCTCGATGTTCGCCGCATACCGCCCGGACTCGCAGTACACCACCTCATTCTCCCCGGTCTCGGCCGGCACCATGAACTCGTGCGAGTAGTTGCCCCCGATCACCCCCGTGTCCGCCTCCACCGGAAACGCCTTGAGCCCGCATCGCGCGAAGATCCGGATGTAGGCGTCGTACATCCGCCGATAACTGGCCATCGCCGCCTCGTCGCTCACATCGAAGGAATAGGCGTCCTTCATGATGAACTCCTTGGCGCGCATCAGGCCGAAACGCGGACGGATCTCGTCCCGGAACTTCACGCTGATCTGGTAGAAGTTCAGCGGCAGTTGCCGGTAGGAGTTGATCTCCGAGGCGGCAAGGGTGGTGATGACCTCCTCCGCGGTGGGACTCAGCACCCACTCCTTCTGCGACCGGTCCTTGGCCTTGTACAACACGTCCCGGGCCGTCTCGTACCGCCCCGACCGCTGCCAGATGTCCGGCGGCTGAAGCGCCGGCATCAGCACCTCCAAAGCCCCGGCGCGATTCATCTCCTCGCGCACAACCTGCTCCACCTTCCGCAACACCCGCAGCCCCATCGGACAAAAGGTGTAAAGACCGCCGGTGAGCTTCCGGCACAAACCCGCCCGCAGCAAAAGCTGGTGCGAGACGATCTCGGCATCGGCCGGCGGTTCCTTAAGGGTCGGGATCAGCGTTTGGGACCAGCGCATGGGTGTACTCCTCCGTCCAAAGACAAAAGAGGCGCGGAGCTTGCCGCGCCTCGCCAGAAAACCAAGTGATTATTGTCACTTCACCGTGTTCACCAGCGGCGCCAGCGACTGAATCCGCACCTCCAGCCGGTCCCCGCTCTGAATCGGCCCCACCCCGCTGGGCGTCCCCGTCAGAATCACGTCCCCGGGCAGCAGCGTCATGTTCGTCGAAATGAAACTGACCAGGTGGAAACAGTTGAAGATCAACTGGCTGGTGTTCGAGTTCTGCCGCAACTGCCCGTTCTGGAACAGTTGGATCGACAAATCGTGCGGATCGATCTTCGTCTCAATGTACGGGCCCATCGGCGTGAACGTGTCGAACGACTTCGCCCGCGCCCACTGGCTCTCCGCATTCTGAATCGTCCGATCACTGATGTCCTGCGCCGCCGTGTACCCGAAAATGTACCGCGCCGCCGCCGCCGGCGTCACATTCCGAACCCGCCTCCCAATCACAATCGCCAGCTCCGCCTCGAAATCCACCCGGTGCGTCGCAAACGGAATCTCCACCTTCGCCCCGTCCGGTATCAACGAGGTCGGCGCCTTGAACCAGAACAACGGCTCCTTCGGCAGATCCAACCCCGACTCACGCGCGTGATCCGCGTAGTTCAACCCCACCGCAATCACCTTCGACGGCGCCACGGGCGTCAACAGCTTCAATCCACGCGCCGGCGTGGGCTTTTTCTCGAAGGACGGGGACCCGAATACATCCCCCTTGAGCTTGAACAGCTCTCCATCGACCACCTTGGCGTGGAAGATTTCCTCCCCGCGCTGAAACCGTCCGATGGCTGCCATGCGGCGATTGAAGTATCAGAAAGCGAAGCGCTTTCGCAAGGCAAAAGCCGACGCACGCATCAATCCCACCGATTCTGTCAACGCCAATCTTGGTTCCCAACCCCCCAAAAACCACCCACCAAACCCTCCCCTCACCCCCCCTCCATCCCCCGAAGCCGCTCATACTCCGCCACCGTCACCTCCCGCGCCACCGCCCGGCACATCGCCTCGAATCCCGGAAAATTCCAGCCGTTCGGAAACTCCCTGCACTGCCGCGGTTTCACCGCCTGAATACGACAGTCCATCCCCTCCAGAAACACACACGCCCCATCCCCACGCTCCGTCAGCGTCAACCCCGTCCGATCCTTCCGAACCGCAGTGTATCGCTCCACGAAGTCCCGCACCTCCACACCGATGTGCGCCGCGATCCGATCCACCTCCACCTCGTCCAGCCGCACCTCCCCCGGCCACCGGCAGCAGGCCGTGCACCGCTGACAGTCATAGTACGTCGCCATGCTCAACCCTTCCCCACCCGCTCGCCCGGCCACGCCCCCACCGCCCCCTTCCCCGATGCCGCCGCCACGGGTTCCTCCGTCGGATCACTCAACGAACGCAACACCGCCTCCGCTCGCCCACCCTCCACACCCCCGGCCCCCAGTTCCCCCAACGCCCTCCGAAACGCTTCCCACCGAAAATCCTCCCCACCCCCACCCCCACCCTCCGCCCGCTCCACCCGGTCCATGAACGCCGCCAGCTCGATCAGCCTGCTGCGCGCATCCATGAAATAGAGGTCCAGCATCTGTCCCCGTGTCAGTCGCGTTGCCACGCCCCAACCCTACCCACCCCCAGCCCAGCCTCAACGGCAGAGTGCCCACCACCATACCCCCAAAAATTCCGAGGGTTTCCCCCGCCCACGACGTATCCTCTACCGAGGCAATCCCACCCGCCGCATGAACCCACCCCAGCCAACCCAACCGGACCCCAACGCCTCCCGCCCGGACCCCGCCCTCTCCCGCACCCTCCAGGCCTGGCGCATCGAACCAGCCCTGCCCCAGGACTTTATCCCCGAACTCCACCGTCGCATCCGAACCACCCGTACCCCCGCCCCCACCCGCCACATCTCCCCCTGGACCGCCCTTAGAGCCCGTCTGAAAATTGGAAGGGGTCCTGCGACGAGGGATTTTGGGCTGGG
>VFQN01000353.1_pt1 | contig 91328 bp, 77 predicted proteins | sample 3512371 | NCBI WGS metagenome assembly VFQN01 (sample SAMN10412370, study PRJNA504923) | tailings metagenome | isolation source: Replicate 2 from Balatoc abandoned mine | place: Philippines: Itogon, Benguet | collected 2017-08-28
CCACAAGTCTCCAGAGAAAGAGTTGAAGATTACTGGAAAATTTTTTGGCTCTTTAATTCAACATCAGTTGGTGGCAAGTATAACTTTAGGTATTGCGTTGCGTTATGTCCTCGAGGCCCTTCGCAAAGACCCTGAGATGGGCGAGGGTAATGACAAGATGTTCCGTTTTGGTTTGATCGCTCTTGATCAGTTTCGAACTCGTCTTGTGGAATGGCCTCAATTTTGTTCTCATTTGGTGCAAATTCCCCATTTGTCTCGTCATAGTCCGGATTTGTTTCAGGAGGCTCAACGTGCTCTAACGAATCCATCCCAACAGAATCCTAATCCTTCTTTATCCTCTCATTCACCGGCATTGAACAACACTCCTAGTAGTTTTGACGTGACCATGCATCAACCAACGCCATCGGTTAGCTATGGTTATCAGGCCGCTCAAATTCCCTCTGCACATACACCGCCAACGCAGGCGCAGTTCCCAAGTCCTTCTTTCCTTGCGTCTGGAGGCAATCCAACTGGAGATACTACTACTTTGAATATCGCGATCCCGTTGAAACCAACATCTATGGTAGCCGATGTGCCTGAGAAGAAGTCAGATGACCTGAAATCAACCTCCGCCAGATCGAGTGAGATTGAGCGAATGACGCAAGTCAATCGTCCAATTTCAGATTTCCCGGCTCCGCCTGATGCCGTTAAAGATCAAATCCAGTTCATTGTTAATAATATGGCAAAGTCAAACATCGATTCAAAGATAACCGAGCTGAAAGAGTTGCTACAACCTGAATTCTTCGGTTGGTTTGCTACGTACCTGGTCGAGAAGCGAGTTAGTAGCCAACCAAACTTGCATCCTTTGTACCTGACAATTTTGGATACGATTGATTTACCAGGACTTGTAAAAATTGTTTTAGATTGTACTTACTATAATATTACCAAGTATTTATCCTCTCCAACGATCACCACTTCGAGTAATGAAAGATCGGTGCTTCGGTATTTTGGGATGTGGCTTGGCCAAATAACTCTTGCGAGAAATCGTCCGCTTCTACAGCGTCGTTTGGATCTGAAGAGCTTACTACTTTGGGGTTATGAAACTGGTCGCTTGATTGCGGTTTGTACATTTGTTGCCAAGGTGGTTGAAGGAGTCAAGGATTCAAAGGTTTTCCGTCCTCCTAATCCCTGGCTGATTGCTATATTGGGTGTTTTGCGGGAATTGCACGAAATAGAAGAGTTAAAATTGAATATAAAATTTGAAGTGCAAGTTCTCTGCAAAAATATTAATGTGAAATTAGAAGATATTAAGAAGACAAATTTGCTGGGTTCATGTCAGCAACCAATAAAAGATACGCGTAATCCCGATTTTAACTTGAAGAACGCTCCCATCGCCCAATCATCGCCTCTGATAACGGGAAATACAGTGAATGGTCCACAACCTACGCAACCACCAATTCCTTCTCCAGCTGTTCAAGATAATCTTAAGGCAGATTCGAAGATCGATTTAATGCCGCAGATTTCAACCAATGTGTTGGACGTCACGACTGCGATCAATCAAGTTTTAGTATCAGTAGTTGTTAACTCGGCCTTGGGTTATTTTGTGACGAATCCAAACCAAAGACGACTTGTCGCAGCAGCTGTTGAAAGGGGGATTCGAGAAATTATTCAGACTGCTGTCGATAAATCTGTTGCGATCGGTACGACCACAACAAGACATTTGATTCTCAAGGATTTTGCCTCCGATGGCAATGAACTTGCTTTACGAAATGCTGCACACCTAATGGTAACAAATTTAACTGGAAGTCTCGTCGTAGCTACATGTCGAGAGCCTCTGCGTGTTAGTATTGGAAATCATTTGCGAACTCTTCTCGCACCAGCCATTTCCGATCAAACTGTGATTGAGCAAATTGTACAAGTCTGTTCCAATGATAATCTTGATATTGGCTGCAATTTAATTGAAAAAGTTGCTATCGAGAAATCCCTTCGTGACATGGACGAAATTCTAGCGCCGTCATTTATAGCTCGCCGCAAAGCAAAAGAAAGTGGTACTCCTCATTTCTTCGACAACACTGTATCTCCTGCTCCTACTAGATTGACTGCAGATCCTTTCGATCTTCTTAAGCTGCCCTCCACTGGTCTCACCCCGGCCCAACTTCTCCTTTATGACGAATTTCCTCGCTGCAGGCTCAATAACTCGACAATTAACGAAGGGAAACCTATGCCGCCTTTAGCTGGTGGTATAAATGTGTTCAGCATGCAGCAGGCTCTTGAAGCGAATCAAATTCTCTTTTCTAGGCTCGAAACGTGTTTAAAGACTCTTCAAAGTCAATTGCAAGGGAGAGAAATATCTTTATCGATGCTCGGTGACCACGAAATAATTCAGTTGCTTCGAGAAATGGTTGCTGTGGTTCAGCGAACGCAAACAGGTGTTCGAAATGAAACTGCTATTACATTTTCGGAATCTATCTTCGCGCGCATGTTTGACTCAATTTCGCAACCGGACCCTTTGCGCCTCGAAGTCATTGTTTACATATTAGAAGCGATAAAGGAAGCGTGCGGGGGAGCGAAGGTATATAACCCTGACATCATTTCCTGGCTTGGCAAGTATGCAATATTAGTGAGTAACGACGAAGTTAGCCGAAAGGTTTATCGGCACATACTTGTCTTGTTACTTCGAGCGAAGTTAGTCCGATCGACGGATGTTGATCTTTATCTATCTATTCATATCGATGGTGGACGAAATCTTTTCTGGCTTGAGGTTGCTTTGAGTTTCATCAAACAGTGTTTAGTTGAAAATTTAGGGACTGTCTACGACTACACGAAGACTTTGGATGCTGTTTCGAAAATTCGTCTTCCCAATGTTATGTTGAAACGGCCTTTACAGAAATGGTTAACAGATATTAAAGCCTTAGCTGCGGCCCAAGAAGAGCAGAGGCTTAATGCTGGTCCCAATTCGGTTGGAGGGCAAAATCTCCCTTCGGGGAGAGATACCGCTCTCAAAGAGCAAATCACGCTTCTTCTGGATCGATGGATGCGTGTTTGGAGTGCTGTAAACGATCAAGTCTTTGGGCAGTATTTGCAGTTGATGCATCAGTGCGGTGTGTTAAAAACAGAAGAAGCTGCAGATAAATTTTTTAGACTGTCGACAGATATTTGTGCTGAAGCGTGTTTGAAATCTGCTAACTCGACAACTCCGACTGAACCCTCCACCTTGGTTTACACAGTGGTAGATGCCCTTTCACGACTCTTTCTTTTGCTCATACGACTTGCCGATAAAGAAACAAGTGATGTGAATGTGCGGGTCAATTTGTTGAATCGCATACTTAATGCGATTGTGAGAGCGATCCAAGACGAACATGAAACTCGAAGAATCAACAAGCAGATCTTCGACCAGCGCCCATATTTCCGCCTTCTCAGTAACTTGAGTCAAGATTTAGGTATGATTGAAGTCAAAGTTGAAGCAAATCATTTGCTACTTCCTCTATTAACAGTTTATACACAAGCATACCTCGCGCTTCAGCCAACTGCGTTACCCGGATTCGCTTTTGCATGGCTTCAGTTGATCTCTAAAAGGACTTTTCTCCCCAATTTACTGAAAGTTCCGAAAGGATGGCCCTTAATGCATCGACTGATCCTCGGCTTAATTCAATTTTTCCAGCCCTTCTTAAAGTTGGGTCAACTTCCTGAACCTTTGAAGAAACTTTACAAGGGTACATTACGTTTGTTTTTGGTTTTGCTTCACGACTTTCCTGAATTTTTATGTGATTTTCACCTGTCTTTTTGCGATGCGATTCCACTTAGTGCCGTGCAACTTCGCAATTTGGTCTTGTCTGCTTTTCCTCGAACGATGAGATTACCTGATCCGTTTACTCCGAATCTGAAGCTGGATGTCGTCGCGGATGTCTCTCAAACGCCAAAAATTTTGGTAGATTACATCGCTCCCATCGCCCAAATTAAGGTGCATATTGACAACTATCTCACTCACCAACAACCAGTAGACCTGCCCGCAAAACTTGCAACTCTCTTGACTAGTTCATCAAATACCAACAATTTATCTCTAATAACTTCTCTTATTATGTATGTTGGTAGTGCTATCTTATCTCAAGTCCAAAGTAAGGGAACTTTTTCCGAAACCCAAATAGAGATATTCAAGAGACTGTCAGACGGCGTAGATGCTGAAAGTCGTTACATTATGTTCAATTGTATGGCTAATCAGTTGCGCTATCCCAACAGTCACACTAGTCTTTATTCGACCACATTACTTGCATTATTTTTGGAAGCGGATTCTGAATTGGTACAGGAGCAAATTGCGCGAGTATTAGTTGAGAGATTGATCGTGCATCGCCCGCACCCGGTAATTCGTCTTCTTTCTTCTCCTAATTGTTCTAATCTGAAATATAGTGGGGCTTGTTGATTACATTCATTGAACTCATCAAAAATCCAAAGTATGGGTTTTGGCGCAAATCATTCACAAGAAGCGCGCCCGAAATAGAGAGGGTGTTTGAACAAATTGCGCGTTCTTGTATCGGGCCCTCTGCATCATCGTTGATTCAGCAACAATTACTTCAATCGCACTGAGTGAAAAAAAATTGACCAAAATGTAAATATGGAATCACTTTACTTTACAATTCTCATTTTGAGACAATATCATTTGTTATTTGTGCTTCTAGTAGTGCGAGGGCAGTTCAGATGCTGCTCAACGATTCTCCTCACATCTTCGTATATGACTTCAAAGTCACCCATTAACTGAATAGCAGGAGCGAAGAGTTTGTCAGAATATGCGACTTCACTCTCGGAATCTGATGAGATTGGAAGAGAAATCTTCACTTGATTTTGAAGATGAAATGTTGTTGGTACTCCTATCCGTTTGTAGAAATAAGCCATATGTGATTCTCCAGAACCAAACATTTTCGTATTCATTTGGTGAATACATTCTACTTCATAACCATATTCATCTATGACTCTTCTTGGGGGTCGGTACGAAATTAGATATTTCGGACTTCGAGAATTATTAAATTTCCGTGCGATGCTACTCTGCAAATCAGGAGGAAATCCTAAATCGTACATGTAAATGTGGGTAAATGGATCCAAAGAAATAGCTGAATCTATGTCAGCACAAATAAAGTTAATGTTGTGATTTTGATGAATAGAAGGATTGGGATTCTTATTTAAAAGATCTTTCCTAATTGTCCGAAGATAGCTGCCGAGATTGTGCATTGATAAAATCCATCTTATTTCTTCAAGCTCAACACCAACGGACAGTCTCACTTGTGGATATTGCAAAACGTGAAAGTTTGGTTTCCCCAATCCAGCACCGACATCGATGAAACAAGAGGATTGGTCGAGTTCGCATGATTCTGTTAAGAATGAAAGAATCTTTTGCATTGATCCCACAGTTAACTCGCCATAGATTGCGCCGTTATAGCCATTCCCTCCAGTAGCTCCAGTACTCTTTTGGATCAGCTTATAAACATTTTTCACCTCTTTCGTCAATTCCAAGGCTGTTTTAACAGTACCTGTTTCAGGTTTTGAAGGCAGTGGAGTTTTCTCATTCTCGACTGCTTTGCTCTTGGGGATTGATGGGCGTACTGCCTTACTATCAGGACTAACCACATGAATTTCAGATTTGAGTCGATTTGGTGACATGCGAGGAGATAAAACACAGTTTTCCATCTTTTTTAAGTTGGATGAATGTGGGTCAACGGCTACTTGATAGTTTTTCTTATTTTGCACCTCATGGAGAGTAACAAGATGAGAAATTCCAATCTAAAACGTTGTCATATTATCAAGTATGTGGTGGTTGTTCTTGTCTTAAGCTTTTGCTTTGTTGTCTTGTACTCTTTACATAATGGTCATGAAGGTTTCAAGGCTGATACATCGTTCAAAACTCTTTCATCCCAAAAGACAGTTTCAGCTGTAACTTGGAACATTGCTGCAATTAACAATAACCCGTTTGAGTATTGGATCACTGCTGATTCAAATAATTACGACGTTATAATGCAAAAGGTTTCCCGCTTTGTTGATGCCCCAGGTTTAAACGACATCCCAATCCACAAAGTCTTCACTGACCAAATGCTCATCGAACTCTTAAAAGAGTTTCAACGGAACCAAATCTTTGGTTCAAATGAAACTGCTTCTATTTGGTATGGAGATTTGCGAAATCGGAAAATAATCAGTGAATTTATCAAGGATCCTCTTCTTGGAAAGAAGCGGCTGATCTCTATGCCTGATAGAATTACCAATACTATTCACACTGATTCTGGTTCTATTTTGATGAGACCAACGGTTGTAAATTGCTACCAAGCTGAACTTAACTCCGTTAGTGAATGGTGGACCCGCTGGAAGCATTACATGTTCCGTACAGATATTCCGCAAAAACATGGTCAAGACAAAATTTATTCTCTAATTCCAAAAATTGAAAAATCAAAGTATCCTTCGATCTCAGAAAAAGAAGAACCTATCTCAATCCCATTAAGCATCTTGTCGTTGGCTTTGTTTGACTCAATATTAGTCCATATGATGAATCAAATTGACAGAGACTCTTGGCAGTTGATCCGTCGCGACATTTGTAAAAAGTGCAATTTTCACAAAAATGAAAGAATAATTGAAATTCTACTCTCCACCTATAGGAATTCAGATGTGATATTTCTTCAAGAGGTATCCGGGCGATTTTTCAAGAATTTAAATGACGACAATGTCCGAAACACCTTTGATATTGTGGAAAGTGATTTCCTCGATCCTAACCGTGATCAGAACTCATTTATTCTTCTTAAAAAAGGTAAATATATGAATGTTCAAGAGGTAACAGAGCCAATTTTGAGGATCCTTCGAAATGTGACCGAGAAAAACTTCAAGAATCCTATTGTACCTGGAGATTTAATTGCAGTTACAGCTATTGATAGAGACGATAAAGCTCGATATTTGTTCGCTAGCTTTCATGGAGATACTAACGGGTACAGTCTTTTCCCCCTCTTAATTTGAATTACGAATTTTCGTATAGATTAGCGACCATTCCTGTGGTTCAGGCAGTTCATTATTTTGCTTCGAATTTCCAGCCCATGACCAAATTGATGTTTGGACTTGATGCAAATACTTACACAAAGCCTGAGAAGGACCAGCTTGGTGTCACTGAATTTGCAACATTTCTCCGATCGAAGAATCTCAACTCGTGTTACGGAGAATATCCGAATCCTTTTAACTTTACGACATTTCACGCTAGAACTCACTTACAAGCCCAACTTAATAAAGTAAGAGTTTGTACAACTCCATTTTTACAATTATCTTTTCCCTGAAATTTTCGTGCAGGCCGTCGCGCTAGAAGAAAGGAAAGCGAAAGGCGACCGAAATCCTAAGGATTTCATTCTCTTTTTCAAAGCTGACTTTCAGGTAATCGAGACTTGGAAAGACAACACAGGGTACCGCGAATACATTGAGGAGATGGTTTTTCCTACGTATAAGTTTCCGTCAGATCACGGGATAACCTCTACTATACTGCAGATTAAGTAAACAATTTATCTTTTCCCTCCAGTTTTCTTGCGGTCTTCCAATCTTTGCTTGATTTGATTTGCAAGCTTAGCCATTTCAACCGTAACTTTATCTTTTTCTACTAAGGCAGTGTTTAATTCCGTGCGAAGATTTTGCACAACTTTGGAATATTCTTCCTTCGTAGCGCGATAATTTGTCCAATTCTGTAATAGAACTCGCTCCGAGTCTGACATGAGTTCTGGAGGTTTCTCTGTTCGCGCTTCTCCGGTAAATCCATTTACATATTGATCCATCTTAGCGTCATCCTTGTTCGGCTCAACATACCAAGCTAATTTTGCTCGGTTGAGATTTAGCGATTTATGATCCTTCAAAGCTCCAATATGATGGACCAATTCAAAGCATCTTTGGCAGTAAGAATCCCAACAAACCGAGCATAACTTAACAGGCTGTTCTCGAAGACAATTAATACAAGGATGATCGCCTTCCTGCAATTGTGGAACTTCTTTTGTCGACCACTGATGAAAGATGAAGTCTTCTCTATCGATATTGGCCAAGTCTGATTTTTCTCTGGATATTGCTTTAGTTGCTATTTGATTTGCACTGATGTGATGTGACTTTAAGAAGTCTTGATCACAGTATGTGGAGGAACATTGAAGGCACCATTTTTCTCCGGGCTGACCACACAAGTGACAAGATTGAAGCCAACGAATCGCACCTGCTGAACTCCGGTAGTATATGAAACCACTGTCTGCTTCAACAACTTTCGTCCATGTCACAGATTTCTCAACAAACAAAGAGGGTGTATTCATTTTAAATTACAACAATTTTACGTCACATTCAGACAGTTTATTTTATGGCGTATCCCCCTCCAGTAAATCGTGTTCTTGCAGATTTAGCAGCAACTAATTGTTGATTTTGTAATGATGCAGGAGTGGTTCGAGAATGAATTACGGGATTTTGTGGGTTGGAGGCCATAGAACTGTTGTAGTAATTGCCCTTTCCTGCAGGATCGGAGCTTGGTCCTCCATATTCTAATTCTTCGAGCAATTTTTCCTTCTTCCTTTGCTGATAGTATTTGCGCTTCATTTCGGTAAGTTCTCTTGAAAGTTTTTCTTGCTCAAATTTATATTCGTTTACCTGTGCTTGGTACATGTTCAACTCACTTGCCATGGCCTTAAGTTGTGCGGTCTTCTTTTTCAAATTATTTTGATAAACTGTCAACTGTTCAGCAACTTCAGGTCCAGGTTGACGAGCCAAAATCGCCTTCAACTCTAAGTACAACTTTTCTTTCTCTTGAATGATCAATCCTTTCTCAACAACTTCCTCTGTTTTTGAAATCAAACGTCTCTGAAGAGTCTGAATTTTTTGAATCAGCTCGAAAGTTGCAGGATCAGATCCTTCAAGCTTTCTCCAACGATGAACATTCATGGGATTCTCTAGTTCTTCGGAGAGGGCGGTGACTTTGGTCTTTTCTTGAAGTAATTCTCTTTGGAGTTGCAAAATTTCTCGTTTCATTTCTTCCACCTGAGCTCCAACACCTTTCGTTAAAGCATTCTCGCGAACTAACTCTCTTAACTTAATGCGAAGGAGACGAATGTCATCTAATCTTGCAGAGTAATGAGCTTCTCCTTTCTTCAAAGCGGATTGTTGTATTTTCAATTTTTCGTAGAGTAATGCCAATTCATCGTTGCGTCGAATCAGCTGTGTGCCAAGTATATCACGCTCATTTATCACTTGATCATACTCCTTCTTCTGCGCAATCGCCTCTTCATCCATCTTTCTTAACATCGTTGTGAGATTTCTTAATTCATTCTCTTGCTGCTTGATGAGATCATGATTTCCGGAAATCAACAAATTCTTTCGACTCAATTCACTCTGCAAATTCTCTTTTAACTTTTCAACACGTTGAAATTCAAAGTGTTCTTTAACAATTGCTTGATCTTTAGAGGCTATCTCCTCCTTTAATTGTTCGATCTGATGCCCCATGATCTTAAATTTCTTTCTTAACTCTGCTATTTCGTCTTGAGATTCAAGTAGCCCTTTCGAGTAATGGTTACGGTCTGCACGCACCGCTTCATATAATTGTTGTTGCTGCTTCAGTTTATTTTCCCACTCAATCACTCTTTTCTTTAATTCAGCGATTTGAATATCTTTCAATTTTATTTCTTCCTGAGCTGCGATAAAATTTGCCCTTTGTTCAGAAACTTCATTCCCGAGCCGTTCTCGATCTTTTTCAACAGAGAGTACAGCCTTTTTTAAACGGTTTACTTCTTCCCGGTACGTCTGAACCTCTGCTTGAAGCCCGTGGGCGATTCGCTCCTGTTCTTCAAACAAATCTTGTCTTTCTCTTGTTTTTGCCTCTGCTCGCTCGGTTGCCTTAAGTTGAACTTCTTTTTCGTGCATTATTTTCTCACTGTCTTTCGCGAGCTGAAGCTCATGTCGGTGCGCTGCTAACAGCTCCTTTTTTAAGCTTTCGATTTCAGCTTGCGCGACTAAGAGAGGTGTCTTCGCTTCTTCAGCCATTTGCTGGTAATGCAATGCTGCACGATGTTCCTTGTCGAACTTTCTCTCTATAAGTCCTTTCTCCGTGTTCAATCGACCAATTTCCATGTGTTTGAGCTTTAACTCCTTGTCCAAATTGGCGATATTAGCGAGCAATTTCTTATTTTGTGTATCTTGATCATCCAATTCATTGCTCATCTATTAGAAAATTTTCAAAAAGGATTCCAAGAATAGGAGAGAAATAATACAGTACCTTTTGAGTTCTCGCCAAGAGTGCTTCGTAATCTCGGGAGTACTTTTCCATTGTGTTCTTGGCATCACTCAACTGTCGTTCAAGATCTTGAACGGTCGCTTTTCCTTTCGATATTTCCTGTTGTAATTCCTCCTCATAGTGTTGCTTTTCATCCAATCTTGTTCTGGCATCTTGCAATTCTTTTTGGGTTTTCTCGCGTCGCTTTATTTCACGAATGTTGTCAGCCTCTTTATTTCCAAGCTTCTCCTTCAAGTCAGCAATCTGCCTCAAGGCTTCATCTCTTTCGCCACGTAATTCCTCTTGACCTTTGTGTTGAATTACTAACTGAGATTCTAACAGAGATATCGTTGATACTTTCTCATCTACTTGTCTTTGAAGCTCCTCTTTTGCTTGTTTAAGTTCTTTCACTAAATTTTCTTGATTCAAAGATAAACCAGCGCCTTTCTCGACTAACTTCGATAAGTTGATCATTTCTTCTTTTAATTGGTTTATTGTCTCTTTAGCTTTGGCCTCCTTCTCTTGTGACATGTAAACCAGTTTCCAAGTTTTCTCCATTTCTTTTTGAAGATGCGTGATTGTTTTTTGATCTTCTTGAGATAAGCGCAAAGCTGTCTTAATTTTTGCCTGATTGCTTAAAATCTCCGAATTGAGTTCTCGACATTTTTTCACCAATCTCTTTTCTTGTTCGTGGGATTTCTTCAAAGCTCTATGCAGTTTCTCATATTCAATTCGAAATTTTTCCAGCGATTCATCAACCATCAAATCTCCAAGAACCTAAACTAGCATAAGACAAAACCCATACTGTAGAAAGATTTGATACCTCTTGAAAGTCGCGTTCCAAGGCTTCAAAAGCTGAAGCCGACATTTGCAGATCATTTTCGAAATCTTCAGTATTACCTCCTTTGCCTAACTTATCCAAATCCCCGTCATTTACTTCTTCGTCCTATCAATAAAGTCACTCAAGGTGTACGAAAGAGACTTGAGGCCTCACCATGTTGTCTCGATGATTAAAGGACAAAAGTTCAAAGTTTTTTGTAACGACCGTTTCGCTGGCCCGTTTCTGCCCGAAGCCAATTGCCCCACCACGCGGGCAATTGCCCAGCAGAAGCAGAAACCACACAACACCCACCAATTCATAATAATTCTTACAAATAGCTATCCTGAACAATGGTAAACCAACCCTCTTGGCCTCCATGACCTCCATCTCATTCTTTTTGTTGTAGCCATTCACAAGATTTGTGGAAGTAGGAAGAGTTGTTTTAATCAACTATGGCCCAGAACAAGGCAAATTAGCCACCATTGTTGATATCGTTGATGGCAAGCGAGTAAGGTCTTCGGTCATCCATTAATCGATAGCTAACCATTTTGTAAAGGTGTTGATTGACGGACCTCAAGAAATCACTGGTGTCCACCGCCAAGTGATCTCTACCAAGAGAATTCACTTAACTTCCATCGTCGCTGGTGGACTTGAACGTGGAGCTACTCAGAAATCACTTAAGGAGGCATGGAAGGTAGGATCCTCTCTTGTAACTGTCAATTCCAAATCTTTAGCCTGATCGTGTTTAACAGTCGCAGAACGTCTTGCAGAAGTGGAACGAGACCGCCTGGGCTAAGAAGTTAGAGGCCCGAAAAAAGAGAGCCAATCTTTCAGATTTCGACAGATTCAAACTTTTAGTCGCCAAGAAACAACGATCAAAGTTGATTGCGGAGAAATTGTCTCATTAACTTTACAATCCATAAATTAATCAAGGATAGCTCTACAGTATTTATTTCTTCACCTCCGCCAGCTTCGATCCCTCTGTGACTGGGTTGCCGACAGCGCAGTAGATACTGACAGTTCTTTGAATAAAAAAGGATAAGCACATAAAATATTTCAAAACGTTAAGAGCTTACCCATCAAATGGAGCCACAATGGCGTGTTCCATTTTCATAGCCTCTAAAATCAACAACGGCTCTCCTTTCTTTACAACCGCACCATCAGCAACGTTCACTTTAACGACCTTTCCTGGCATTGGTGAAAGAAGGACCGGGTTCGTAGAGCCTCCTTGGGCTATTGCTCCTTGTAAAGGAGATACAATACGGAATTGGTAATGAGTATTATTTTCGCCAGTTTGTGCGTGTAACCAAACATCAACCACAATGTTATGTTGAGTTGCAGGAGTTTGAATTGCAACAGTTGCTGTTTGTAATTTTCCATCAATTTCAGCTTTGGTTTCGAAGACTGTACAATTAAGATTCGATTCTGATACCCTTGCTTTCTCGATAGTAGTTGCTAAAAGGGAGAGGCCTCGTTCGACTGAATCTTTCTCTTGAGTTGCAAATTGAAAATCTTTGTTGGTAATAGAAACTGATACTGATGTTCGCTCTTTTGTTGCCTCCAATAATAAAGCCTGCCTCGTGGATGCTGAGGAGCGCCAGCTCGCAAACTCATCATTTCCATTCCATCCGTCACCAGTCGAGGCTTTCAATTTAAAGGACTCAAGGTAAGTTGCCAATCCTAAAAGCAAATGATTGCTTAGGGACTTAAGTGGAAGGGGGTTTAGAGATTGGAGAATTCCATCCATATATTTACTGAAGAACTCTGTGGTGGGCTGGTCACGTGTAAAGCCAGGATGTCGAGCACATTTTACAAGGAAATCTATGTTGCTCATCAATCCAGCAACCTAGAAAACAAGGATGAACCTAGAAAAACGACAGGGAAGCCGATTACCTGATAATTTCGAAGAGCTCTTTCCATCTTTGCCAACGTCAGATCTCGAGTTTCGTCATACACAATCAACTTAGCAATCATAGGATCGTAGAAAGTTGTTACACTGTTCCCCGCGATAACTCCAGAATCTACACGGATACCAGTTTCTGAGGGATTTTCTGCTGGGGTGCGAAGATGAGCGAGGAATCCGGAACCTGGGAGGAAATTGTTGAGAGGATTCTCGGCATAAATACGAGCCTCTAACGCGCATCCTTTCACTCGCTTCAAAATTTCATCTTGATTTAAAGGTAAAGTCTGACCACTGGCAACTCTCAGTTGCCATTCAACTAAATCAGTCTGTGTTATGATCTCAGTGATTGTGTGTTCAACCTGCAAACGAGTGTTCATCTCGCAAAAGTAGAAATCATTGGAAACGGTATCAATAAGGAATTCTACCGTGCCAGCACCTACATAACTGAATCGAATCAGAGAAAGTAACAAGTTATAATCGGAGATATTACCCAACAGCTTTAGCGCAGGCCACTGCTGCGTCCCACAAAGCTTTCCTCCTCGATGGTTCTAAATTTGGCGCAGGGGCTTCCTCGAACACTTTTTGATGTCTGCGCTGGATGGAGCAATCTCTTTCCATAAGGTGGACAACGTTTCCAAACTTATCGCCAAACACTTGGAGTTCAACATGTCTTGGAGATCTAACTAACTTTTCAATAAGAACTGCATCGTCTTTAAAAGATTTTGCAGCCTCTCTTCGGCAAGAATCCAGTGATTCGAGAAAATCCTTTTCTTCATTTACCACTCTCATCCCTTTTCCGCCCCCTCCCGCAACCGCTTTGATCATAAGCGGAAAACCGATCTCTTTAGCTTTAGCAAATAAAGTGGAATCTGAATTGTCTGCCCCGTGATATCCAGGAACTACAGGAACACCCGCTTTTATCATGATATCTTTGCTTTCACTTTTACTTCCCATAGCTCGAATCGCATTTGGAGGAGGCCCAATGAAAACAATTCCAGCATCTTCACACAGCTGACAAAAATCCAAGTTTTCAGATAGAAATCCGTAGCCAGGGTGCACTGCTTGCGCTCCAGTTGCACGACAAGCCTCTATAATCTTTTCGCCTTTTAAGTAACTCTGTGTAGATGGAGACTGTCCAATATAAACAGCCTCATCAGCCATTTTTACGTGCTCACTATATCGGTCAGCATCAGAATAGACAGCAACAGTTTGGATACCCAACTTCTTGGCAGTTCTAATGACACGACAAGCAATTTCCCCACGATTGGCAATCAGTATCTTGCTAAACAACGGTTTCTGTGAGAACTGTCGTAAGGCAGTATTGAATAGAGTTTTTCTCAACTGAAAGCTAGTATTCACCACTCGCTTCATTTCTTCTTTGATGATATAGAGCTAGAATATGTTGTTGCAATCTTGGTGCAGATCGTGGTGGTGATAGGGGAAGGTTGGAATTTGGAACAAGAACCAATGTGCTTGTTGAAGTTTCGACATTTCGATTGATTGGAGAAAAGCGCTTTTGTTGTGAGCACTCTCCTAACTACAAAACTTTCGAGTTGACAAACATAGAAAGAAGAATTTTCCAAACTTTTTGTCACACGTTTCAGTGCAAAAAATGAGTAAACTAATTTATCACTTCACTTACATCAAAATTTTCTAATTATGTCACTCCAGCCTTATGAAAGTCAAAGTTACGCTTGAAGAAGAACTTCGAATCAAGCTCACAACCTCCATGAAATTGTTCGTTGATTTTCCATTCACCGCGACAATAACATCTCCGGATTTTAGTGGTTTACTGCAAACTGATGCGGGATTAATATGATCTACAAATTCCTTCAACTTCAAAACATAAGCTCGACCATCCTCAGCTTTTGCCAAATCTAAACCTAAACCGTGATTTCCCTTCTGAATAGTAACTGTGTATGACTTGAAGACGCGTGTCGAGGAATTTTCTATCAAACTCTGCGATTGCTCCCTCGTCAATACAGATTGATCGAATTCGACATCAATTAAGATATTTTCATCTTTTTGTATTGAGTCTTGCATATTTTTCTTCTTAACGCTGCCGTCAACCTTTTGCGAACGGGCTGATGACAAATCTTTCTGTATTTGTTCTGGAGATACAGTAGAAAAGTCAGCTTTCTCATTTGAACTAGATCTTTTTGGATCAGTTCCAACTGATCTTTGAAGTATATTCAAAGGTAAGTCATCCGATAAGGGGATTCTAGAGAGGAATCGAAGATAAGCTTCAAATCTAGGCCTCTTTGTGCGTTCGCGCGGAATAAGCTTCGAATCGGAAATCCTTACATCAGCCGAACTTGTTGAACTGATATTGGTAAGTCCATCCGTTAGAAGTCCACTGAACTTCTTATCACTGGAATCTTCAATTAAATAAGTATCAACTCTTTCCTTGTTCTGATAAACAAAGCCTTTAGCTCGGAATATGAACTACAAGAATGGACTTACCGAGATGTATAAGTCGTGCTGTTGATCGCGAAATTCACTCCAACAGTTCGATTTAGAAAGAAGCGACTGTAATTCGTTTGTCATTCTTTCGTTAGCAATTGATAGCATCGATTTGAGTAAATCGATGGAGTAGAACTTCACAGCTGAGGGATTTGTTAAATAGGAAAATTCAGTAATATTTTTGTTGATCACTTGATAAATCAGTAGATTTGGGAGAAAGGCTATCAAGGAGTAATGAAGCAAAAATAAAATTTGTTCATGGTGGTAACAAGCAAATATCTTGCGCAATAGCTCAATGATCACAATGGCATCCTTAAATAATTTGAGATCAGTGCGAGTTATCAACTCTGACCAAGGAAAATCGAAAGAATCGATATCGATAGAAATCGATTCATTATCTATTAAAGCAAACGTTAAGTCAAATATGATGTTGTTAAACTTCTGAAACTCGTGTCTTGTGTTCGAGAATCCAGTTTTAGCAATTTTGGAGGAGCTTGACACTGAGAAGGAAATTAAATGGTCATTGAATTCCATGAAATTGGCACATTCATTGAGGAAACGAAGAATTGATAATAAAGGAATCCCACAGCGACCATAATAGTTGATTCTATACAAATAATCCTGGACACAAGTATCTATAAATCCCCATCGAATTAGTTCTTCAACCAAAGAATGCTCGTTCTTTAAACAGCAAATAATACAAGAAACAAGTAACGAGAGAAAATCTTCTTTCCCTACAATCAACTCCAAAGATGTACTTTCACCAGTCGAGTTGTCTCCAGTGAGCAAGCTCCCTTCAGTCAAATTAGGAACTTGTAAATTAAAACAGTGATCAAATTGTTCAATTAATTTCTCGAGAAAAAAAAGTGGATTTTTCAATTTATAAGTTGGCTGCTTCAAAAATAAACGAATGTAAACATTCCCAATAAAGATTTCCTGATCTAATCGTGAGTAGTTTACGAAAAAGTTTGACGATGGTATGTTACAAGTGTCTCGAAAACCATATAATGATGAAACGAACTCATAAAACTGATCATTTGATACAGTCGCTTGAGAGTTGAGTACAGAAAGAACTTGGTAAGACCGTTGTTTACAACCTTCGTGAATGAGTAGAATGCTTTGACGAACTTGGCTTTGCATGTCGTTGGTCCAAATTAATTCAGGATTTTCAATGGCTGTATCAAGCAGTTGCAGAGAGGACTTTCCAATAGACTGCTTTAGTAAGATAATTATAGGCTCAGGTAGAAACCGTCTTAGCACAGCGGACACTGTTCCTCCATGCACTGGATTCCAGAGACATTTTGTGAGTAAAGAAATTGCACTTACACGATTGGTGTACACGTGATTATAACCCTTCACTGCAAATAACACACCCAGTAACCTCACTATCAGCCCGCCATCATTAACGAGAGCTATAAGGCCGGTAGAATTAGATACGAATGCCTCCGCCGCATTCCAAAGGTTTTGAGAAGCAGTAGAGTAGGAAGTAGGCTTTTGAGAAATGCTGGTACTTTCAGTGGTGGAAGCACAGAGAATATTAAGAAATTGCCAAACAATAGGAGGTTTACTCTGAACACAAGCCACAATAAATTCAGATTTGTTACAAAGTTGACATAATATCTTTGATGCAGCAAGATAGCCCCCACTTTCACGGGGAATGGTATGAATTACAGTGAATAATAATAGGACACCATGTCCATGTTTTATAAGATCGTAACTTGAATATTCAATGGTCTCAATTATAATTTGTAGCGCCTCCAACACCGAGTCAAGTTTCACCAATTCAGACAAGGACAAGTCCTCTAAAGATAAGAACTTCCATGTCGGCAGTGGCTGCACTTTATAATCTTCGGAGTTGAATGTCGCTAAATAATCTTCAACTGACATATTTATATCGAAATCCGGCAAAAAATCGAAATTAACGTTCGACGAATAGTTAGCCACGATCGTGAATCCTATACATTCGATAAGTTGATGACAGAATATGCTAATATTTTCGATGTCCTCAGTCTTTCTTGTTTGATTGAAAATCCTAATATAAACGTTCCCTACAACCAATTCTTCCTTTAAGTTAGTAAAGACAAAAAACTCCTTCACCTTCAGCAAGTCAAGATCATGAACACCGGGCTCTCTTTCCACAACTAAAACTTGCAAATACTCTATTAATTCTTTTCGCATCTTGACATTCCAAATTTTTGTGGTACTTTCAACATTTTCGTTTAGCGAAAGCAGGAGGTCCGTCGGATCTCGATTTCGCAAGAGAACCGCGATAGATGGGGTAAGAATTTTCCGTAGCACATCTTTAACATCAATATTAACATCGGTTTTCAAATCATTAAACATGTAGCCACCCAAACGTCCTAAGAATTTTGCGGAGAGGATTGCTAAATTATTTGACGAGCCTTGATTATAGGGTAATCTTTCCCCATTCCCCTCTTTCCCTTTCACTTCATCGGCAACATAAGTCGAGTCAAAGTTGAGCAGAAAAGGGACTGCCTTCCAGATTGTCCCAGCTCGACTGATTTGATATTGTAACGCTTGAAGGGAACAGCATCGAGAGAAAAATTCCAGGACAAGCTCGACAATGGATGGGATAGACTGATAAAAATCGAGCAAGTCACTAACATCTAAAATAAAATTTGATTTTGTAGCTAATTGATCATTGATTTCGCTTCGACCTTCTGCTGTGGTTGCAATTGCTGTGAACGTTCTCATCAAATCCAATAGAATCTTATCATATACAACTAATGGGGCAGAAGAATTCGAGATAGCGCCAGTTGGCGAACAGCAAAACCTTTTGACATATCCTAAAAGATGATGCAATTTCGGTAAAGCACCTCCTACTTTTGTCAGCTCTCTCGCATTTAGCACAGAAATAAATGTAGTATAATACAAAAGTGTTGCGCAAGAAACCAACAACTCCGTTTGATAAACTGGATTGATGTTTGAATTAGACGGTTCCTCGTTTAATTCCATCCGTTCTGATGTAGTCGGGGGAAGTGGAGTTGTTGGATCGCTTGGAATATCGATTAGATCGATAATTAAATGATAGCACGGATATTTTTGATCGCCGACGGAATCAGGATATCGACGGTAAATGAGAATCTGAGTTTTGAGGAGGAGAATTAAATTAATGTTGTTACGCTCATGTTCTTGCAACTCATATGAAGAGAGTAACTCATAGGAAGCATATATTTTTTCGAAAAAATCTCGACCAGCAGGATTCTTATCTGGGTGATGGATTCGCGCTAGATTTTTATAAGCTTTGCGCAAGGCTGAATTACTAAAATTTTTGGGAAGTTGTAGAGTTTTAAGAGCATCTTCGATTGAGGCATCTGCAGCGCTTTTACTCACTTCCAATTTCCACCTCTCCAGACATTCCCTAAGCAAGGCTAAGGGATCAGCGATCGGCCAATCGGGAAATCTTATCTCATCACAAAGATTTCGAAGATAATACTCATGGACATAAATTTCTTTGTCTAAAACAGGATATCTAATCCGAGCAATCGGGCAGTATTCGTATTCTGCCAAGGTAAATTGTCTTAATCTTGCTGGAAAATCACCTAAATGCTGATCAATCATTTCCACAAGATGATGTCTCAATTTAGAATTCCAAATAACTTCAGGGGTATCATAGTCCCCACTTTGAACAGTGGCGAATTTTTCTGGTCCATAGTTGTGCAAGATTGAGACCATTGCGGGGGGAAATAGAGTTCCTAAAATGGACTTGGTTTGTAATGGGAGCTCCTGCGCGACTGCAGTTGCTGAATCGTGAAACCCTTGACGCAAATGAGTAACTGCGAATAATTCCGCAATTATACGGTAGTTATTGCCACTATATCTACTCGCGAAGTAAAATACACCCGAAAGATATAGTTTTGCATTCACCATGGAATTTAGCTCAACTAAAGATTTTATCAATTTAGCCGCTGCGTCTACAACAATAGGATCGTTGGATAGTAATAGCTGAGCGAAAACATGAATATGGCGAGTCTCTGACATAATTCTCTTGCTAAGGGGAATAGGATAAAACGGAACACCTTGAGAGTTAGATGACTTGTGAATGCCGGATATTTTTTGTAACAATTGCAATCCCTTGGAAGATACCTGTGCAGGTGAATAAATAGCTTGACCAGGCATGAAAATTTGCATACGAAGCTGAAATATATTACAAAGGACTTTCCAGCGACCTGTGTCCACAATTGCTTGAAAATTCTCATCGTCAGCTTCTTCAGTTGACAGTGCAGCCGCAACCCAGTCGGCATTAAAGGAATGTGTTTCTAGTTCGTTAATCAGATCTGATACTCTGTACGGTCCTTTTTGGCTTTGTCGAGCGGGAGGAAGACTTGACGGCGGCGCCACAAACCAAACACGAGGACAATTTTCATCAAAAGGAATCCAGGTCGACTTCATATTAAGTGAGCTCTTGTCAAAGTTTGTGGTAGTAGAGGCAGAGGTCGAGTGATCAGTAACGCCAGTGTGGTTGGAATTTTCAATCATTAAATTTTGAGAAGTTGAACGCATCAATAAATTCCCAATTTGTAACGGATTAATATGCGCCAAAGAAACGTATTGAATCATTACATCTACAAAATGTTTGTCCAACAGTTGTTTTAAATTGGTAGGATCCTCAACAAGTAATAAAAGTAGATCGAGGAGATATTGTTGCAATTCCAAATCGTTAGCTTGTTGTAACATTTTCACAAGAATTATCATGTCATCAAAGCTTCCCAGCATATCTCTGCACGCAACATAAAGACGACATAAGCATTTGGTACAAAGAACTGCCAATGTAGAGTTTGACTGAACGTTGACCAAGATACGACGAAATAGTTTTTCAAACAGCATTTGAGGAGGAGGATTCTCCAATGAGCGGAGAAATGCATCGTCTGAATCCAAGAAGTATCGAACGAACACCGAACCTATTTTCATTTCATCCTGAAGAGAGTCATATTTAACCTCAAATTGTTGATAATTCCAAGCTATTTTTCTTGTTCCTTGAAGACGCTGTTCTCTTTCATATTCATTGATCTCATGAATTAATGCACTTCTCAGCTCTAAACGGGTTTGTTCATTCCAAATTAAGTCAGGGAGTCGATGATCTTGTGTAATCATATGAAACAAAACCCGATAGTTTTCTGGCTGTTTGGAAGCTTTACCTGATGAATTAGAAGAATCAGACACTATTCCAGATATTCGATTTGCCATTCGCTGACGTATAATATCACCAACGGCATTTGACTCAATAGTGGGCTTATTAGATTTATCTTCGACTGTTTGCTTTGGATGTCCAGTAATTTTTCTGTAATAATCATCTTCAATTTCATCCAAAGTCTTTCGGTGATCCTCAGAAATTGGTTCGAATTTCAAAAATTCAATCAGGGCTGCAGGGAGAATACGATACAATAATTCTTTTGCAGGATTTGTTTTCGCTGCACCGCTCATCCAGGCCGCCACGAGAAATCTGCTAATAAAGCGCTGAGAACTGGATGAAGAAAAGACGGCGGTGTAGAAATGCTTCAAGGCTAAAGCTTCACAGAGTGCAGCTTCTTTTAAATATTTCGCCACACTTGGGCGATGTTTCATTAAAATAAACATTAAGATCGCAGCGTTTTCCATGATTAAAAATGAGTTGGATCTAAGCATATTGATTAAAAGATCTGCTCTTTCCATCATCATCTCCAGCACTTGCTGAAAGAGCTCTGGAGTGGTGGTATCCTTGCGACTACAAACTAAGGATTCCAACAACGACGCAGACCCAATTACTACCAAAGAGTTTGGAATGAACGACGCAGCACCCGCTTCCAAACCACCTATCATTCCCATTTTATCATCGCCTTCCAAAAAGGATTCTTCATTTCGATCATTTTCACTTTCATTACTACATGCACTATCCCGGGTACTAGTATTATTTTTGTCATCAACGATCAAAATAATTCTATTGCTTATTAGGTCAAATAGACTACCCAGAGTCTCCTCCGATAGAAGAGTATGTTTATTTACAAACTCCTGCTGCATATTCCTCGGAAGCATAGGGCACCGAATCAAAACCATGAGCAACTCTAGAGCCCAATAGTTCACGAAATCGTCATCGTAACGTAAAAGTTGATACAGGAGTTTCCTCGTATCCACTTCCTTCACCTCAACAAAACATTTGTATCCATGAACGCAGGGTACAATACGAAAGAGGGATTGTAGCAGAACTACAATTGATCTGGAGTTTGATAAATCCGAACTGTGAATGGATTTGATAACTTCATTTTGAATTATGGTCAATATTCCTACCAACGAAGATTTAACCAACATTTGATCGGAATTTGTCGAAATACCCGGACATTGAATATTGGCATTAAACTCACGACAAGCATCTACCACCAAGCTTGTCTCTAAACGCTGCTTGCATAATTTCGACAAACGACTTAGATACCAGACTTCGATTGAACCGGAGCCGAAAAAAGTGTCTTTGATACTCGCTTGATAAGACTCTTGAGCGAATCGTGGCATGACGCGCAAGCCATCAGAAACTTCACCGCTAACGATGACTCTGGTATTTCCGCAAGCTCGACAGACATCTATCAACAATGCCAGAATTGTATCACGTAATGTAGCAGTGTATGTCACGCTGGTCTCATCATCGAATTCGATTTTAAATTCTCTTGCATTCCTCCAACTTCTAACGAGAGCATAAATCGAAACAATTCTGCGAAATGAAGATGCGTAAAATGCAGCATTATCTGTTTCGAGTAGATATTCCTCGGAAAGGTGGAGTTGCTTGGCGATCGGTCTCGGCGATCTCCTCGACCACTTATTCACTTCGAAAGAAGAGACACCAACAGGAATCGAGCTGTAACTAATCATTCGATTTTGAACAATAACAGAAAGCTTTAAATTCGAAATAATAGGGAGATTTTCCAATCCAATTAACCGTAACTGTTGACGACAAGAATTAAGAATCTGAAAAAAGTCAGGAGAGAGAAAGACTTTCATTCTACCAGAATACTCAAAGTAAAAAGCAAAAGAAGCTTCATCGTAGCCAATCTTACTAATATTGTACCATTTATAACTTTGAACAACTTCCAAGCGCGAATTATTTTCGGTCAATCCAAAGGCCTCAACATTTATCTTACAGGACTGTTCATTTCCAGATTTTCTTAATCGAACTGCATTAAAAGGTCCATACGACTTCATTGTGTTCGTTGAGTATTTTGACATGGATTCATGAAGTACACACAGCAGGTGGCTTCTGTACTCACAGGAATAAGTAAAAAGTAGATTATTCCAAACAAATGAAAAATGTTCGCGATTCTCATTGATTGTAAGATTTTGAAGTTCATCAAAAGGAAAAGTGTTTGTAACTGAAAATTTCAGAGGGTCTATCGTGATAATGGCACCTTTGCAAATTTGGAAAATTCTGAAATCTTCATTAGCTTGCAAGAGCAGTTGAGGTTTAAACGAACCTTTTGTAAGTCCAAAAAGATCGAATCCTTGTAGTCTGGTATTGTGCAATCAATTCCTCTAAGGGAGCAAACCCATCACCATTTTCAATTTCATCTCCCAACATCTTTTTTGTTTGTTGTCGATGAGAATGTTGTGACGCGACGTAAATTAAAAAATTAGTCGATCAAACTTCAATTTCAATTTGGTGGAAATGGATCGCTTGAGGCGATTGCGAGCCGCAGAATTAACTAAGGTTGCAGAGGTTATCGATCGTTCATCTTTTGTCAAGAAAACTGTGTCGAAGCAATGGACAAAAGAGAAGATATCTCAAATGGGATCGAAGTTATCCTCTGTAAATTTAGCATTAGATGATTTGAAAATGACCATGCAAGGTGGTTTAATAACGTATTTATTACACTGGTAAGTTGTCTTGTAATTATAAAGATATTTGTTTACAAAAATCATAGCGAGGCAAGGATAGCATCTTTCCTCGGGCGTGGGTATTACACTATTGGTCCTTGCGGTGAAGAGCTTTTAGGATTCATTTCCCTAAATTTCAATCGGCAGGATCTAACTGCACTCCACTATCGTCATCTTGCAACTTCAATCGTGAGACAACTAAGAGAGAACAAGCCCTTGGAATCTATCGCCTTAGATAGAGCTCGCGGCTTCACATGTTCCATACAAGATCCAGTAACTGCCGGCAGACATTGTTCGATCGGTGGTAATCACAAATCAGAATTTCTTGTCACCTCAACTTTAGCATCGCAAGCCCCTGCAGCAATGGGAAGAGCGCTAGGAATTTCTCTCTCCAATTATTTACTCGGTGCAGAAAGCAATTTTTCGCCTGATGCCATAAGCTATGTTAGTCTGGGCGATGGAAGTATTAACAATGCCCATTTTTTGAGTGCGCTAAACTTGGCAAAGTATTCTGAACACAACAAGTTCAAATGCCCTATAGTTTTTGCAATTTCAGACAATAAAGTTTGTATTAGTCTTAAAGGTAATGGCTACCTGGATAAGTTTGTGGATCAACTTCAGGGAATGTATATCAAAAAAGCTGACGGGAAAGATTTTTTGGATGTTTATTTGAAGTCCAAAGACGTTATTGATTACTCGAGGATGTTTAAGAGACCTTCTCTGCTGCTGCTTTCAAACTTGCCAAGACGGTTTGGACATGCCGCTACAGATCGCCAATTTGCCTATTTGACAGCAGAAGAGATTCAGGCTCAAGTTGAGCAAGATCCACTTTCTGACGCGTTCAGTATGCTTATAAACCTTGGAATTTATTCGCAGCAAGAGTTTCAAGAACTATTTGAAAATACTCTTCATATGGTGGAAAAGTCCTTCGACCACGCAGATGGCGAGCCGAAGAACATTTCTCGGGAAAATTTAGTAAGCACCACAACTTTTAGTTCCCAAGCAAGACTCTTATCTGAGCGACATAGATTCTATGAACTCGGCAAGTTGCTTTCCCTTTCCTCTGCTTATGTTTACTTTTCCTTTTTTGTAGCACCTCCTACACGTACAGATGGCGAGCAGAGACCTGAAGTAATGAGAAAGCATATGACGAGAGTATTTGATGAATTATTGACGAAGATGAGGGGGTTGGTTTATATTGGAGAAGACGTTCAACATGGCGGGTAACTATACTACTCTTAACCTTACTATTCTTTACCCTCCTTATAGTTACTATTTAGTTACGGATGGTTTATTTAAAAAGCATCCTTTCAAAGTTCGCGACTTTCCACCCGATGAAACCACGTTAATTGGTGCAGGTATCGGATTTGCTCAAGCCGGACTCGTGCCTATTGTTGAGATCCCTTACGCGAAATATTTGGACTGTGGTGCTGACATGTTTTACGAAGCTGTGATATCAAATTGGTTAAGTAATTGTCAGCAACCAAATGGGATGGTAATTCGATTGCAAGGTTTTGACAAAGGTATTTTTGGAGGCAACTATCACACCCACAACATGTTGTCTTTTCCACCAGAGTTAGATGTGGTTTGTTTCAGCAACGGTGGCGATTACGTTCGAGGCATGCGACATTTGGTAGATTTAGCGAGAAAGGGAAGGGTAGTAATGTCTGTTGACAGCACAGATTTATTGAATCGACGTCATTTATCTGAAGAAAAGAAAGATGAGTTCATGCTTTCAGTTTATCCTGTTGAAGACACCTCGAGGGAATACGATTTAGACGAAGTCACGATTTACCGTTATCAGAGTACTAAAATGACAAAGCAGCCAAAAGTTGTTATAATCACGTACGGAAATGGAGTCCCTACGGCTGCGCTCGCACAAGTGTCGCTTGCTGAGAAGTATTCCGAGTTTGAGTTCATTGTTATTGATACACCATGCCTATCAAAAACACCAGGACAGCTGAAAAAGTTTTTTCGTGCCAATGAAGGTGAAATTTCAATGGTTGTCTTTGCGGATGTATGCAAGTTTGGTGCTGGAATGCCTTTGTCAGCTCGTTTAATTGAGTTGCAAAACGAAAATCTGATGAGGTCTGTGCAAGAATGGAAAGTTATCGGTGCAAGCCCGACTTATAATCCTTTGGGTACGTATTTGACTTTTTTGTCGAAGGAAGATATCATGTCGACCGTCGAGAGCATGATAAAAACAATCGAATCGGTTTAGTTTGACTGCGTGATGTAAAATAAAACGAAGTCATTGAATTTTAAATTTGGTGGAACATGGATAGTCATGCCTTAAACTCCCTGCTAGAATACCGCCGAAAGCTGGAGAAACTTTCAGCAATAGATTCAAATCCTTCCGATCATTTCGAGGATGCATTTGATTGTTTAACTGCTCTCAAGAGCTTTCCGATTACCTCTGACCTCATTACACAATCAGGTTTGGGGAATGTTGTGGCATCTGTGAGAGATAAATTCCTGAATTTAGAGCGCGGAGAAGAAATTATTGATTTAACCCAGCGAATTTTGGTGGAGTGGAAAAATATTAAGAGATCTGCCAAGTCTGGACATCAGAGTAAGGGTCACGAATCAGTAAAGCAACATGAGGAACCTGCAAATGAGAGGAAGAAACAGCTTCTCAAAGAGTCAGCTAATGCAACATTTGTAACAGATTTGGAATCTTTAAAGCAGCAGCATGTAGATTCTATTGATTTAGGCAATTTAGAGAAGAGGAAGTCATTTTTATCTCAAGCGAGAAAAGGCATTGTAAATATATTTGTAAATATCTTTAAGGGCTCAATAGGCACGAGCCGCGCAGATAAAATAGCCTTGGATATTGAATCGGAGATTAACGCGCTTCATAACCACGAATCTTCTCAGAAGGATTATATTGCCAAGGCGAAAACCTTATCTGTCAATATTAAGATGAATAAGGTAACAGTGACCGTACTTTCAATTTATCCAAACTTAGCATTTCTCGCCCATAGAATCTGAAGGAGCAGATTGAGAAGCATGAAATTGACTTTCAACGATTAGTTTCTTTGTCAGCGCGAGAACTGGCGGCTCCTGAAGTGAAGTTACAACGAGAACAGTTGACAGAAATAGCTGTTGATGCAAGAAGATTGGATTGGTTTGAAAAACATGAGAAAGAAATCAAAGAGAAGCTAGGAATTGATCCGAACAATGATTGGAATTACGACAATGAAGACGACAAGCTGTCAGAGCCTGACGCAGAGCCTCCTGACATCTAATATATATCTTTGTTTCATAAACCTCAATTTATCTGATGTAGATAGCAATTCTCGCTCCAATGTACATGAATAAATCCATTTCTGTCCTTCTTTATTGCTTGCTACGATACTCTTCTTGGACCTGGGGATTAGAGATGCTTATCAAAGTAGAGCGAAACCTGATCGATTAATCCCTTACCCGAAATTTTTTATCAGTTTTGATCACATTAGGCAGGTTCTTCTTCATGCAAGCTTCATAAGCGTCGAGTTCCTTTTGGCATATTTTGATAGCGCTTAGCCCTGATTTAACATCATCAACTGACTTCTTCTGCGAATTTTCTGTAAAGCAATCAAAAAATGTAGTCGATGGAGCAGCGCAAGCTGCTATCTGAGCGGGAAAGAAGTCAGGCAATGTTTCTCTTATCGTGGTCATTTCAATTTCTAGAATGAGGACATGATCTCTTTTAGTGCGAGTTGTCAAACAACGCACAGAGAAATGAGATTGAGATTGACTCTCCTCTTCTCAAGCTATCTAATAGTTGTCCTCCACTCTATAATCCATGCATTTTCAACGTCTCTTTTCTACTTAAGGTTGCCGTCTTTGAAGTCTTCCACGAGTGCCAAGGCTATTCCCCCACTTCTTTCCAGCCCATCAAGAAAAATCTTAGTCATAGTTGAACCAAGTCCATTCACTTATATTAGCGGTTATGCGAATCGTTTTAAGGAAATGTTAAAATATTTAAAACAGGCCTCTGATGATGTTGTGATAATCACCGCTGATAGGAACATCGAAGGGGCTCCGAAGTCCTTCCTTGGATTCCCAATCTACGCCTTGCGGGGCTTCGAACTTCCTGTTTATAAAGAAGTTACGAGCACGTTTGATACTCAATGCAAGATCAAAGAGGTGATTGAAAGCTTTCAGCCAGATCTTATTCATGTTAGTTCTCCATCCGCTTGCATCCTACCTGCAACCTTTTGGGCTAGAAGATACAAAATCCCGTTAGTAGTTTCATATCACACGGACTTTGTTCGATATTCGAGAACGTATCTCAGATTTCCGGGTAGCGGAGAGGTAGCGGAGTTTTTAATGAAGATTGTTTTGAATCAGGCGGATTTGGTTCTTGCCACCTCTCCACAGCTGCAAGACGAGCTGGAGGATCTTGGTATTCATAGAACCGATGTTTGGATGAAGGGGATTAATACGGATGTAAGAATATCTTTTACATTTTTCATTTTCTCATGGCTTATAGGTTTTCTCTCCAACTTTCTACGACGATGAGATGCGAAACCATCTATCTCAAGGAAATCTTGATTTACCACTTCTCCTTTATGTGGGAAGACTCGGAGCTGAGAAACGTATTGATCGATTGAAAAAGGTCATCGATAATTTGCCTCCTGTTCGTCTGGCTATAGTCGGTGAAGGCCCTGCAGAATCTTCGCTAAGAAGGCTTTTCGCCGACTCTCCTGTTTATTTCACTGGATCACTTCGCGGTGATTCTTTAAGCAAGGCATTCGCATCTGCAGATCTTTTTGTAATGCCTTCCAATACAGAAACATTGGGATTCGTTGTTTTAGAAGCTTTGGCCTCAGGAAAGCCAGCTGTGGCAGTTTCTGCTGGGGGTTTAATTGACATTGTTCAGGATGAGAGTACTGGCTATTTAGTAGAAGATAAAGATGATATGGAAGATTTTACTCGTCGGGTGAAGCAGTTGGTTGAGGATGCGACCCTGCGACAACGTATGTCACAAAATGCTCGAAACTGGGCGCTGGACTGGAGTTGGGAGAAGGCTACTTCAAAGCTGCGAAATATTCAATATCGCAAAGCAATCGCTATACATAGCGCTCGTCACAATCACAACCGTAATCATATTGATGATATAGTCACGGCTCTGATCCAACATAATTATGGTGAGGAGAGATACGAGAGAGCTCATTCCGCTGTCAATACTCTAGCTAAGGCTTTTGATGATGATAATTACTGAGGGGTCCCTCTATCATGGTGCAAGTACTTATGATTACGTTGATAAGTTTAGATTCTATACAACAAAACACTATTATTTTGATGATGTTTTATTAGAAGTATGGAATGTCTCCCGCGAACTCATAATCAACAATCTGCCAGCTAATCTCTTGTGTATCTTCGTCATAATTCTGTTGAAATGCCATGGAATAGAATTTTGCTCGAATGTCACTCTCAGAACCCTAAAATAAACATCTGTGATCTATTATTCTTCCAAGACAAATGTAGCCTTACCTCAATTATTTCTCCTTTTTTTCGAATGCAATTGATCTGCTGTACCATATATACGACAACAATAATTGGTCTATCATCATCTAAAACTTTCATCACGATCGCATTTTCGTCGATATTCAAAATATGAGAATCGATGGTAATAGCATCTGCCTTTCTCACTCGAATATCAGCTGCCAGCTTGTTGTAGACAGCCTCACCTAACCACGGCTTCAATGTTCTTAGATCACCATCTAGTTGAGCTTTAATAATCTTAGGGGCTAAATTTGTCCTAACGTCTTCCGCCCAATCCTCTTTTATGAACTTGGGATCTAATTTCCTAATAGCTGCAGTTGCTAATCCCTCCTCAGTCTCACCAGTGACATTGTCCCAAATCCCAGATAAAGTGTAAACTAGTGGATTTTGACTTGTTTCCCAAAATTCTCTCATGTCAGAGACTTTATCTTTAACATTCTGGCCGATGTTTTGGGCTTGCTTACCAATATCAGTTTCAGACGCAGCTTTTCCAATTTTTTGGGAGTTCTTCAAGATTTCACGAATAAAAGGAGAGTCTTGCAATCGCTCTTTCATAGCTTCCCATGTACTCTTTCCTTCCTTTACCAAGACAATAGCAGACGGTGAGGGCGGTTTGTTGGCATCCTCATCGTCATCTTCTGATTGAGTCTTATCTGATGATTTTGCAGGTTTGTATGATTCAGCCTGTTCCACCTTTTTTCGCAGATTAGATTCTGTTGTTTCTCCTATCATCTCTTGGTAGGCCAAGCGAACGTTATCCACAATTATATCCTTGGCGTCTCTCGCCCAATTCAAAACATTGGAAATAACAGAAGGCTGTGACGATGTCTGTGATTCCTCGGTATGGTGACCTTCATGTTTAGCTTGGTCTTCATATTTCTTCTTAATATCGTTCAAAGTGTCCTTTAAATCTTCTGTTTTCTTTTTTTCCTCGTTACTTGAGGAAAAGTTTCTGTTCATTGAGAGCATCACTCGGCATTGACAAGAAACGTTATTCTTTGTTAGAGATGATCCCCTTGAAACGGCTAATCGAACCAATCGATTTCCTCTTAACATTTCATGAGTTGTTGCAAGAGCAAGGAACGGATGAACGAATGAGAGCCAATGGAAAATGCGATTTACAGTGCACAAATAGGCGGATTTTTGAACGCCGCTGAAACAGGTTCCCTTTATTTTTAGTTTTTGAACGATACAATGTACCGATACGAAGAAGATGAGGATAGACCGCAGCCCACTGCATCAGGATCGTATAAGATTCCAGACAGAGATTTCTATCGAAAGAATTTTTCAACTTTCAGCTCAGTCTACAACCATTTTCAACGAAATCTCAGCATTCGCTCATTTAGAGACCGACGGTGGGATCAGCCACATTATGGCGAGCTCGTGAACATTCGCACTCCGTACAGCAATGTCCAAAATCCTGCTGATGGTGTTTGTTGCCACTTTCTAAGAAGAGGGTTTACAAAGCCTGAAAAGATCTTATTTAATTGTGCTGTGTGGTCTGCGGATGCTCGATGGCTCGTCTTGGGCACCCAAATCGGGGATCTTGCTCTTTGGGAAGCAGAAGCTTTGAAAGTTCACAAAATAATTTCGATTCCTGCTCACAAGGAGTTTCATCGGGACAGCGAGCACGTAAAGGAGGAGATCCCTATAACTGCTATAGCATGGAAGCATTATGGTAACCTATTAGTTACCGGAGATAACAGAGGACTTATACAGTATTGTGATGAAACATTTCGAAATGTGTTTGTCGCGAAAGAGGCTCATGCTCAAGCTGTCCGTGGTTTAACTTTCGCCCCATTGGACTCGAAAATGGCGTCTTGTAGGTAAGTCGGAGACTGCGCGAATCCTCATTTGCCTGAATCCGTTTCTAGCGATGATGGTAAAATCAATCTATGGTCGATTGGCTATGACAAGCCAGATAAAGTCCTTTTAGGTCATCAGAGCGACATCAAATGCGTTGATTGGCATCCGTTTCGTGGATTGATTGCGTCGGGATCGCGCGACTCCACCGTTAGACTCTGGGACCCGAGGTTGGGACAGTGTGTTAGGTATTTCATCTAATGTTTCAAGTGTATGACATTGAGTTGATTTCCTTTATTAGTACTATCACTGCGCACAAGAAGCAAGTAAGTTGTTGTCAGTGGAACCTGAATGGTAATTGGCTTGCGACTGGCTCTACTGATGGATTGATCAAGTTATTCGATCTTCGCAATATGAGAGAAATGGAGACGTTACGAGGTCAAAATAGTGAGGTTTGTCGACTAGCGTGGCATCCGGTACACGAGAGCCTATTGGTATCAGGCGGCTATAGCGGCAATTTAGTTTATTGGATTGTTCATCAGCATCAAGTAAGTTTTGAATGATCTCCTTTATTTTGGATTTATTTGATTTGGGAACTTGGTTTTAGTCTCCACATTCTCGTATCGAAGATGCACACAGACAGTCGATTGATCTAATCGCTTGGCATCCCTCAGGTCACCTACTTGCGACCGCATCACATGATGCTATTCTAAAGTTTTGGTGTCGAGAACCAGTAGGAAGTAATCTGGAGCCCTTGACGACTGAAACTGCCGCTGAAAATTTGCCTACTTACTACTACGGTCCTCTTCAAGCGCAGAAAGATGTAGAGGCAATGATCGCCAGTAAAGCGCATTCTAATACATTAAATTCGTCAGAACAATCGGCAGGAATCACATCATCTCATATGGAAAGAGGTGGCGGAGATAGAGGTCATGAACGGGGCCATGGAGGTGGACGAAGAGGAGGGCAAGGGCAAAGTCGAAAACGTTCTCATCAAGAAGTCAGTGGGAATCAACATTGACTTTTAACTGTTTAAGTCGCTCAACTGATGTAAATATATGAATTTATAAAAATGAACTTAGAAAAATCGCATCACATAATCTAATTCATGGAGATTTTCTCGAATAACATAACTATTCACTCCAATTAACTGCGCTATCTCATCTTGCATAAAACAGTCCAAGGACAAGTAACGCATCAACACATTTCCATCCAATATTCTCCTTTTATTTGACGCATTCAAAGCATTGTTGGATAGATAGGTGAGGAATGAAGGATATTTTAAACGGAAAGCCTTGAGATGATACCTGAACTCGTTAATATTCATCGAGAGGGTAGTGGGTAAAATCATTGATAAAATTTGCTGCAACAACAGTAAGCGCTTGTACATTCGCTCTTCTAATGGAAGTAAAGAGCCAATAAGACCATCCATACTCCCGAGAATCAAGCTTGTTTTTCGATGATAAGGCAGGCTGAAAGAGGTCACCGGATTATAAGCTGGGAAGTTTGAGAGTTTTGTTAGTCGGGTTCCAAAGATCTGAAGAGGGAACGTTGAACCCTTACGAGTTCTTGGAGGAGGTGGTGGTGGTGGAGGAACAGGATTGTTCGATCCACCCAAGTTCGATTGAGACGAATTAGCGTTTGTTGACGATATCCCTATGCCCATCGGCTGTGTTGATGTAGTGGCCATAAGTTTCTTCATTTGATATTCAGGCAGAAGGAGATCGTGGTTCAACATGCAAGAAACTTCGCTGCCTAAATGAAACTCAGATAAGCAAAGCAATTTCGCCCCTGATAGACTCTCCAGTTTTCTGTACGAGCAAAAAATATTAGTAAGAACAAACTCAAGAATTTGGAATCACCCTTACCTTCGATTCTGCTGGAAACATTGAATATTCTCAAGATCATCAGATGTAATAATACCAATCTTGTTGCCATCATAGATAACGTCACTTTTCAAGAGAACACGAGAGTCAAAGTCTTTGGAAACTAGATGCAGCGAGACATCTTCCTCACGAAAATACAACAAGGATGCGGAATGGTACATGTCTGTTACGATTATATAATTTTTGACTGCTGTAACACTTGTAATGTAAAACTAGTAGTGTATTAGAAGAGCAGAGAAAAGGTTGATAAAATCTAATCTTACCTGAGAGAAGTAGAAGGTGATTTGATCCAACTCCATGGTATTGCTATTGAGTTTATAGATATAAAGTGTTGTCCCAACTGTTGCAATAACGTAGTTAGAAAACATTTGAGTCGTATTCATGCTATCTGTCGAGGTGTTCCATGCCGATGGATTGCTATTATAATTGTTGTTCATGTTGTTCGACACGTTGGAAGGAAAGGAAGGCATTTGATAAACTACGCTGGCAGGTCCAGGTCCAGTCCATAACAATTTTAACTTGGGTTGAATAGCCCCTAAGAAATCAGACTGAGTTTTATTTGTTGATGAAGAATTTTTTTTCCCGTTCTTGTGACCGTTTAAATTGCGGTCTTCTTCCACTAAGTCCATCGCGCTCTTTGCATCAACCTCGAAGGAGATATCCGGAATAATGTTGTCATTCAACAAACGATTCTCGAGTTCATCTACATTTGGTGATTCCTGTTCAACATCTTCTTCGAACATCGCGTAGTCAAAACCTAAGAGTAATAATTTCCCGTTACCCTGAGAATCTTCACCACGAGCATCTTTGTTTAAAACACTGACCAGAATGAATACTCTTCGTTCAAACAGTTTAGTAGCACCACCAACACCACCTTGTGCTCCAGGTTTCTCGACTGTTAGATACAAAGGAGTAACGTCTATAACCAATTCATTCTCTCCTAATAAAAAGCTATCTACTATCCTTCCTGACTGCAACAGGGAAATGCGGAATTCTTTGTGCGGTACCAATGGGTGCGGGGCAATCGAAGGGTCGGGGTTACTAAAACTTTCTAAAATCGGAAAATAACGCTCATACATAACATCTTCTGTATTTTCCTGTAAAGTCGAATGTACATCAGGTTGATACTCTCGGTAAACATCTTTCGATGAATAAAGAAGGTAAGTCTTTTTGTCAAGCAACGCTTGTTCTGTCATATGATCAGTCAGCTTCGCAATTTCAAATATTTTGTGCACTGTTTGATTCACTTCGAGACTTTGAAATGAAAGTTTATCATAAATAGAGAAGCGCTGGTTCGGCAGGAGACGATACAGACCAAAGGTGGATTGTCTTTGAGCACGATGCTTAATATTACCTGGGTTCTTAAAAACATCAATATCTTCGAACTCATACCATAAAGTCGCAATTAATGAATGACACCGGGGTGAAGTTGGATTCAAATGAGGCTTTCGATATTCTATAATACTCGGCAGAGGCAATACAAGATATTGACCATAGTTAACATATGGTGTCTCTGGCAAGCCCATTGGCATCATCACCGAACATCCCTTCTCGATAAAGTAGATCTTCGGATCATTTCCACTGATTAGGATCGCATCTTGTCCAGAGTAATTAAAAGCAGTGATTTTATGTAAAGTTTGATTGATGTGATGTAGATAATCCTCTGTTTCGAGATAATTCGAGACAAATTCATGACCTTGTGTGGTATTTGTGCTCTCAGCGCTATTATTCCGCATAAATAATACACCATCTGACTGTCCACGAAGTAACTTTCCATACGAGAAGCGTTTATTATAAATGATCTGAGTCATTGCCTTACACCAACCGAACACTTGATTATTCCTCTGAAAGGCATGATAGACAACAAGTTCGCCAGTATGGAAGAGAAGGAAAAGACAAAGTTTCCTACAAGATAATGCAGTGGTTTCATTGACGGTATATCGCAATTCGACCAACCGACTCTCTACAACATATCGATATTGCAGCTTCTCGGGTATATCAGAGCGTTGATCATAATGTTTGCCATCCACTTCATTTCCAACATTAGTTTCTTGCAAAGTAAACAAATTCGTTCGAATCACACATGTCAGATCTGACAAGCGGACGATGGTCAAAAATCCCTCTTCCTCATATATTACGGCAAAAGCTTCTGGTGCTATGTTTGCCGCGTTTTCATTATTGTCTTTTTTCTCTTCTTCTTTTTTCATTGTCTTTAATTTGTCTTTACCTGGCGAGGATATGGAATTATTATTCATATCTTTCACCAGCATACCGTAAAGGAAAGCTTCTTCTCTTTCCACCGGAGTTAATTGTGACTCTAAATCGTTCTTTTCCGCAGTGGTCTGATGAGATCCCATATCGAAATTAAGAACACCAAAAAATAGTGAAACCGACACTATCTCGGAGCGTATCCAGTTTAAGGAAGGTGAGGATAACGAGATTGATTCAACCTGCTTGATTAAAAGCAACTCCAAAAGACGTTCATCAGGATTAAATTTCAAGATAAATAGACGATGAAAATTAGTGAGAAGGGTAAGGTAGCCTGGACAACAGTCCGCGGACAAGATACTCTCTCCAATCTTACCACCTAAACCACCTATTTCGATCTCTTCTAAAAGCAACATATCTTGCAGCGGCGAATTTTCCGCCCCAAAAATATTGGAAGAAGTAAGTTGAGTTATTCGAACACCTAACGGAATCACTTGAGCAATTATGTCACCTTCATCGTTTCCTCTTTCGCGGAAGGATGATTGTGAATTTAGATTTATTTTCCCAAGGAAAACTGTCGGTGACGTTACAATTAGACCAGATTCGTCCCCAAATTCTTGAAATTTGATTTCAGGCAAGTTCTGCAAAGTAATATGTTGGTAGGGAAGATCGATGATACAATTGAGGATACGGGTTTTATTTTCGTAAGATATCATGACAAGCGAGTAGTTCTCACTTAATGGTTGGGTGAACAATCGAGTTGCACCAAGGAAGTTACGATTTCCAACCTTACTAAATCCAACTCCTTGAATGACACGATGTAAATGTCCATCGTTATTTAAACCCGATGAAATGATCATAGCATCTTTACAATCGCGATCTGTGATATAGGAGGCAGCGGTTTGATTGGTTTTCAGGTTTACTGTTGTGTTGCTGCGGTCCCATGAAATATTCCGCAAATGAGAAAAGGAGTCTTCTGTCTTAGTAAAGCCTCCATGTAGAATAGGACCAAAATTGAACAAGGAATCACGAACAGTCAAAGAAATGATCCAATCATGCGCACGAGGCAAATAATATGAAGGATCAGATTCAATTGCCGTGAGGCCGTAAAGTTCTTTCTCTTCACTGGTAATTTCTTCAGCAAGTGCGAAATCCTCCAAAACATTATCATCATCATCGGAATAATCGCTTAAAATATGCTTCATTCTCTCATCAGTTTCTAATTTAACTTGTCCTCCTTCTATATTTCCTCTCTCGACATTATTATCGATTTGGTGTAATCGTCGCTTTTCACCATCTGAATAACGGAGCAACCATTTACGAGCATCATCAAGTTGATCATGATAAGCTGAAGTTTCATTTTTACGATAGCCAATCTCATATAAAACGCTCTTTCCAACTCTTGAACCTACGAAGAGCAGATGCGAAGATGGAAGAATAGAAATAGTGCTTGCAGGGGAAGATTCTCCAATGATTAGGCAATCAAATCTCAAGGAGTCAGGAATATTATAAAGCACAAAGAGGAAACGAACTAAAACCACAGTTCCATCACGAAGAAACCCAATAATAGAAGATTCTCTTTTTGAATCCTCTCCGTAGTCTACCCAATATGAAGCGTCAAGCTCTAAACCGACTTTCGAGTCACTCCACCCATGCATTCTCATTTTGGGATTGACTGTTATACTGGCAAAAGAGTTCATAGCAAAAGCATGTATACTACATTCATTTAAAAGGATAATTGCATTTTGCGAGATACATGTAACCCATGTTGCCATTGCTTCACTTCCTACTTGTAAAAGCTGAAGACAGTCGTGAGGCAAATTGGCCTTTGACCAAAGCAATGCCATAATTTGATTTCGCAGATCTATAGTGAAAACTGAAACCACACAAGTATGTAAAACTCTTTTTGCATGTCCTACCGGGAGGTAATGTTGTTGGTGTAGGACTGCTACTGTAGGGTTGTGGTAACCGCCAACGAAGGCGATGTCCAAAATCGGACCCACAAAACCTAAATGCTGTTGAATGTGCTGAAGCATTTTCTCAGTTGTAAAGTGTCTTTGAAAAGATGAGCTTGAAGCGTCTCCCAGATTCGCGAATGAGTGAGAGGCTGATAACTCAGTTTCTCGATTTTCGTTGATCATAGCGAAAAACAGGTATTCACCGTTAATTACAGCCGCAACCACTTTGTTGGTATCATCAACTTTTAGAATTGGTTCTGATCCAGGTCCTGCGTGAATTGATCTCCCATCATAACTAATTGTGACGTCTGCACCAAGTCCCATCGCATTCTCCTCTAAGTTGAATAAAGGATATTCACGAAGATCATTTGATATGACATCATATTCCGCAGCTATGATCTTTCCAGAATCAAGTACTAGAATTAGCAAGTCACTCTTATCTTCATTCTGACGGGAGAGTCGCTTAACTTGACGTAACTTGCCGAATACTTGCCAATACTTCAGCAATTCTAAGGAGTGAACCTTTTTACTCATCACATCCGCCTCATGAACTTTGTAGATATTAACTGCTGCTGGGAAAAGAGTGCAAATATAATCTTCTATCTGCAGAGTGCATGAATTATATGATTGGAAAAACACACTGTCTATAACAGCAGTTCCAGGATTCAACTCTTTGTAGTATAAGTAGGGACCATCACTCATCTTTAACACACTTTGAGAAACTGCAGGTATTAGAGGTCGAAGTATTCGCTAATAGCAAGTTTCGTCGTTCGAATGATTGCACAACAACAATCAATAATCTTTTGGCAGCCACAACTCACCCAAATTCAAACCCAAATCCTCAAATTTGTCCCCCTTTACTAAACAAAAAATACCAAGAACTTTTCACGCCTAAACAATTATAATATTAATTCAATAGGGGAGAAATATTTGAATTGCAACAAATAGAGGTTGAGGGGAAAAAGATTTCGCTGTACACTCAACTACTATTGCTGACATCCCCACTCATCTTAGCGTGTCCATTTTTCCGTTTTGTTCTTTGCAACAACAGCAACAAAATGAAAGAAAGAAAGTCTTCAAGTGTTGTGACCTATAGTTAGAATCTGAAGCTTAGAAACTTTCGAGGCTAAAATATAATCAATATCGCACAACATCAAATTCTATCAATAAATAAGTCTAAGTCTTCTAACACCTCCAACGATTACCACATGTCAAGCAACAAACAAAAACAGTCATGGGCTCATCGGAGGATCGAGTTTGCATGGAGTAGTGCGAAGTCTTCTTCCCTTTACATTTTTTGCATTGAAATTCGCCTTTATTCGGATCAATGCCATGAGCAGCTTGAATTTCTGCTGCAGCCAATTGATAAATGTCACTTCGACGAGCCTTTGTATTGGTTTGGTTCAAATCGTCTCGATTCTTCTTTAGTTGGTCTGGTGCCATTTCGGCAGCCGATAATGTAACTAGTTTCTCGACTGGGATAATACCTTCAGCCACGTCAATTCGAAGTTGCTATAGAGTGCTGTGATTACGAAAAACCAAATGAATAGCCCTTCGAATTACCTGATTGTTTCGTAGATTAAATACTAATGACTTAGCTTTGTTCGTATATTCTTTTTGATATCGATCTTGAGAGTGCAGCTTATTGATGCAATCCTCAATGTTGTAAGCGATGAATCGAGCGATGGATTCATTGCAAGCTGGCTTAATGGCATCTGCGAGCATTTGCATAATCTTGAATAAATAGTTAAAGATCAGAGATGATAAAAGGATAGAAATAATATATTCACCTTTCTGCGAACTTCACTTAACCGATCATAATGATCTTCGTTCCACTCATCATCATCAAAAGATTTGGCTCGACTCAAGTTTCCTTTATCTTCAGTATCTCTCTCAACTACTTCCTTCTTTACATTTAACAGTTGGGTTGCTGGTCTTACTTTCTTTCCTCCATTTACTTCCTCGGACTTCTTAACGCCACCTTCCACGTCTTTGCAGTCTTTTCTCCATTTAGCTATGACTTTCTTCGCAAGAATAGCAACAGGTAAATCAGGGAATTTATTTTTTATGTCTTGAAGAGTTTGACCAATATTTGTTTCCTTTAGTAGCTCAATAGTCATTGAAACATCACTCAGAACTTTCAATAAATCATTGATTCTCTCTTCATTGGAGCGAACTTCATCCGAGTCCGCAGAAATCAACTTTTCAAGATTCTCACGATGTTGATTAAGTTCTGTTTGAACTCTGCTCGTCATTTTCTTGCTGGTAAAGTAGAGGGGTTGTTTCGAGAGAAATGGACAAAAACAATACAGTAAAAGAAACTTTTGAAAGAAACTTTGCTTAATTTGACGTCACTATACAGATGGAAGAGATTTCTCGGGGTCTTAACACGTAGAAAGTCATGCGATCATTTTAAACTCGCAAAAAAGTCATCAAAATCATCTCCTGGTTTGGTGGTAGAACTTGAGGTCGGTGTTGCATTCGTAGTAACCGGAGGAGCAGGAGGAGCTTTCGTAGGTGCGGAATCGAAGAGAAGGTCGATATCATCAGGACTATTTACATTGGGTTTAGGTGCAGCAGGGATATTCGTTGAAGGAGTATCATCAAAAGGATTCACGCTATTAACAACAGGCTTAGAGGTAACATCACTTGGAGTAAAGACCATCTCAAAAGGATCATTGTTAGTCGAAGATGGCTTGGATTCCACCGGAGCCATTAATCCAAACAAATCATCCTACAAAAGGGGTACTTGAGAAAATAATTCAAATGCTGCTTTCAGAGTCCTTACCTTGTGTTGCGATTGTGACTGATTAACAGAACCGTCAAAATCTAAAAGACTTCCTGTCTTCGGTTGATCAGACGCAGCCTTCTCATTAAATCCTTCTTCTACATCAATTTTCAAACCAGTCTAGTTATTCGTATTCGATAAGAAAAATCAATAAGCATTGAAAGAAATCTCACTCTCTCTGCTTCTAAGGTGCGCGATACTGCATCATTCACTTTCAAGGCAAACTCAAATAATTCCTCTCCTAAAATGCCTTGTGCACCCGCCTCCACTATGTCGACTAAACGATCACGACATGCTTCTAAAAATCCCACAACATCAGAAAGAGCTTCATCTTCTTTAATTCCGGGGGAGTTTAGCAGCATCTCTCGACAAAGCTTAACCTGCTCCACAACGACTCCCAAATCCGATCTTAACTTTTCCACTTCATTTACATTTGGCTGCAAAGGTTCAGCAGGAGGTGATGCAGCTCTTTGGGCATCTACGGATGGCTTAGATGCACTCTCACTTCTACGGAGAAATAAGTACAAGACGGAATCATATGCTTGACACACTTACCTCTTTCCCGCGGATCTCGACTGTTCAGGACTTGCTGCCGGAGGCAACACCTCTTCTTTCGGAAAAACTACTCCTCTTGACTTCATAGACATGTAAGTATCAAAGAAAATAGAGAGTGATCGATTCTTCTCATAAGTTCGAGCCCACTGTTGAATCAGACGCAAAGCTTCATCGGCATTTTTATTTCCTTTATTTCCTTTAGATATATTTATCACCTCGTCCATCAAACTGCGGTCAAACGCGGAAGCAAATGTTACTCCGCAGTTTTTCATGCATGCTTCCAGTAAAATTAACGTCAGATAAACAGTTTGCTGATCAGAATCCTGCAATCTCCTCCTAATGGCCTTTGCTGCTTGGTCAGGTGCATCTTTTTTACGATTGATTTCGTCACATATATCAATATTTTTCGACCAATCAGGTGTCAACCTCAAACTGTCCGTTGCAGCCTTCACAGCAATCCCAACATGAGTTTGCAATTCAGAAGGAGTTCCAAAACCAAAAATTGACATATCTCGAGATGATGAATGACTCAATGAAAGTGCTAATCAATATTCCGTCTAGTTTAATAGAATTATGACTCCTATTTATATTTAGTTGTTGTACTTCTTATTCTTAGCGGAACTCAAATAAACACTTTCAATAAGGAGAATGCGAAAAACACTTTATTTGGGAAAGAGAAGAAGCGCTCTTTCGCCTTCTCCATTTCATCCATTCAACATTGAGATGGTTTTAACTCCGAAGTTTCGAGTAAATCAAGATGATACAGCGATAATTATCGAGATTAATGTTCCTTATATCAAAGTATCCAATGCGGAAGTCATAGTGGATGGTCAAGAGTTTTCTTTCTTCTGCTCTCCTTATCTTTTGAAGCTAAGTCTACCCAAGGAAGTCGTGGATGAGGAAGGTTCTTATCAAGCAAAATATGATCCAAATCAAGAAAATGGATTATTGTCTGTAAATATTAGGAAGAAGGTTGCTGGAGAGTTTTTCCCCAACCTTGATCTTTTATCATCTCTCATGCAATCGAGGAAGATCGGCCAGTTATCTGAGAAAATGGATTCTGAGGGAAATATCGAGATTTTGCACAGCGAAAACTTTGTTGATGAAGAAGATAGTGTCCAAAACACCACTGAAGATCAGGATCATAACTATACTTTTCGAACTTCTTATTCTTACGGCTTTAATGATTCGTATTCTAATTTGTTGCGCAATCTTTCTGAAACAATGTATGACATGATCGAAATTCAATCACCTGAAATGTTACACCCAATGGTTAGAAGAGAACAAAGGATAAGGAAGGAGAATGAACTCTTTGATCCTTACCGCTATTTGGGGGATCTTGAGGCGGCGGAGGAGGACATGCTGTTCCAATCATTTCTTAAATTCATTCCATTTTGGCAACAACAGTGGATTCTTCTATCACAACTTGAAAAGGAATCTTTGAATAAAGATGTTGATAAGTGGAGCTTAAGATTGCAATCTTTTGAACGTATTGGTGGATTTGATGAGAAAGAAAAAGAAATTCTTTCCAATCGTTTGCTCAGTCAAAAGAGAGAAATCCTCCCTCCTTCCAACAAGCAGCTTTCTTCATTATTGTATGGTTTAGTAGATATCTTATTTAGTCTTTGCTACGACCACCGTTTAACCTCCGGTGAGTATTCGTCGGAGTCATGCTACAACATCACCCGACTCAGCGCGACACTCTCGTGGGTCGAAAACTACGCAAATGTCACTTCACAAAGTGAGGATTTGTATGACCAAAATTCGATACAAACTATTATCTTCTATTGTTTTCGAAGATTGCTGATTTACCCTTATCTTCGTCATTGGAAACTGGGAAGAAAAGTTCTTGGAGATGTGGTAAAGCTCTTTCTTCTGGGAAAACGACCGATTCTGAAGCTGCTTCTCCAACTTTACGATATTTACGAACACACTGATACACATTACTTGCTCAACAATCTTTACATTCGCGATTATTGCCTGTGGCTGCAGGAGACGTCTATTACTGACGAAGACCTTTATAACTTTGGTAAGATCCTAAATGAATCAAAGACTCTATTTGAAAAGGACGAAAGGAAGTCCAAGTACTCCCTCGGATTCAACTTGAATGAGATTGAACTTTGGGCTTCATCTATTGGTGAGAGGGCGGATGAGAGTGAACGTAAAGAAGAAGAGGAAGAGGGAGAAGAAGAGTCGGAGGAAGAAAACGATTCAAATGAAGTTCAAATTCCATCTACTTTGCTGAATTTTCATAATTTAGTCAATGGTGATCATGACACTTTCGCTTATTTGAAACCTTCCATTCCTTCCGTCTCAAACATCCCTTCAACACCCACTTTCCCTGTAGAGCTCTTGTTGACAAAGCCTTCTTCTTCTTCATCTTCTTCACTGAAAATTGTGGAGTTGGATCCTCATCGTCCATCTTCTCCAGCTGAGGGTGAAAGGAAAGAGGGAGCAGTGTTTATGAAGGAGGTGAAAACAACGAGGAAAAATCAACTCAAACAAGCAGAATCCACTGAAACAATCGTGTCTCAAATCGAAAATTTGTCACTTGATTCGAAGATAACAACTTCAAGCATTGATGTCAGTGAAAAGTAAGAATTGAAGTTACTCTTTTAATTATCAGAACAAAAGCATCGACAAATCCAACAAAACACAGATAAACCAATAATATACAATCACGAGAAGCAGGATAATATATATGTATATAAAAAAAAGAAAGAATAGAGTAAAATTTAAACTTTTGTTGGGCTCTTCAGTAATCTTATTTGCTCTCCTTTTTCGTGAAGCTTCTGAATGACTTGAACGATTTCTTCCGCTTGAGTTTGGATGTTCTGACTAGTTGGAACTTGTGTCATAGTTGCCGCACCTGAGGAAGCAGAGACATTGGATAAGAGGTTGCGATACTGTGAGTTTAAAGAGTTGAATTCCTCTTCTAACTGGGAGATAATTGTATCCATGTCCTGCTTGGAGACTGATGCGGTTGAAGTTCCTGTAGTTTGTGGGCGAGATGAAATCGAAGGGTTACCACTGAAAGCATTACTACTCGTGTTGCCTACGGCATTCGCATTCGCGCGGGTATTTTGTAATGTTAAGTTTTTGTTCTTGTTCACATCGACGCTTTCACTACGATTAAGATAATCATCAAAGTCGTAATTGCTTGTTGAGTTTGACATGTTCTGCAATGAATTCGCTCTAGGAAGGCGGATTTCATGATGTTGCTGGTGTGGTGCAGGTGATGACGAAAGCGTGAAGTCACCGGTAACGTTTGTCACATTTGAGTAATTACTGTTCGATCTCTTCAATGCACTCTTAATCTTCTTCTCCTTTTTGTTTGGTGTCGAGGAAGTGTTGTTCGATAGAAGCGAGAATGAAGATTGATTGTTACTGCTATTGTTTGCGTCTTTTCTCATCTTAATCCTTGTCTTCTTCCCCGTTGAAGCAGATGACTCATAACCTCTCTCCTCATCTTCATAGTCGGTATCTCCACCAGACCTCTTACTTCTTCCCGGAGAAGCGTGTTTCTTCTTGCTTGAAGAAGACGAAACTTTTGTGACTTTTCTTGCGATGTCTGAATAAATCTTGTGCATCAGCTTCATGTGTTCAATGCTCTCAAGGTTCTTGCTCAAAGCCGCGGCCTTCGCTGTAGCACTACCACTACTACTTCCAGCCTTCTTCTCCAAGGATTTCAATAATAACTTTGAAGCTTCAGCCGCGATGGATTCGATCGGAGGAACATTGGAGGAAGTGGACGAGGTTTTCGATTTCTTTGTCGAAGATTTACCTTGAAACTTGAACGGCTTGCCTGACAGTTGAGTGATCAAAGATTCGTTAAGAGTCAGTAACTGCTCAATCAAAAGATCTAATTCCACTAAACGGTGCTGTAAAGAATCCTTTTCTAGCAAAACGTCTTGATATTGCTTCTGCACTGTAACAATCTGAGATTGTAGAGAGATGATCTCCTCCTGGTTCTTTTTACTCTCATGAGCCAATGAATGTGCCATATCTAAAGGTGATGACAAAATTAAAATAGAATAAGAAGACGAAAAGAGGAGGATTTTACCTTTCTCATGAAGTTGAGATTGTTTGATCTGGAGCTCTAACTCAGCATTCTCATTCTCAAGATCCTTTGACTTCTTCACAAGTGATAATTTCTCTTCTTCTAACATTTGAATTTTCATTTGTAAATTATTTGATAAATCAGTAATTGATGAATTTTTATCGAGAATTTTACTAATCTTTGATTCAAGATCTTGTTTCTCTTGAAGAAGATGATCATAATTCAATTTATTATCTTGAAGAATCTTTTGTTGATTTAAGATCTCTTTTTGTTTATTATTTTCATAATCAATCTCTTGATTCTTTAATTGTAATTTTAAGGTTGTTATTTCATCAAGTGCTTGTGATCTTTCTGTCTCTAAGCGACGGATTTTATCTTGCAATGCTTTTAAAGCAGCTAGAACTGCTTTTGAACTTGATGTAGTATTAATAGATGCTAGTGAAGGTGAAGTAAAAGTTGAAGCAAAACTTTTACTATTGTTTAATGCATTTGCAGAAGTGGATAATTGATGATGGAGATTTGAATCATTCATCATCTCATTGTGATGGAAGTAATCCGAATAACTCGAATTCATCTTTCCAACCTACGAAGTAAATCTTTGATAAAAAGAGGAAAGAGAAGCTTCGAGTATCTGTCTCTGTCTCGTGGTGGTTGGTTGTTATTGGATTGTTGTTTGTTTATTTCTTTTGAACTAATTTTAACGGAAATTTCGTTTTTAGAGCAATTCCTCAATTCAGTAAGTAATTGCTTATTCAGAAGATAACGGAGATGCCTAATTTAGAGAAACTGTAAGTACAATAGTGCTCGGTCTTCGGCTCGTTGAGTTCTTATTTACAAGAAAAAGAGCGGATTCCAACCATTGTACTGGGAGCCTTTTCTTCTTGATGACAGCACTGGGAGAAGAAATAGACTCCTCCCCTTCCGCTCTAATTCATTCTTCGATTTGTTACTCTCGACAACCATTCTATAACAGTTCAACATTAACGAAACTTGAGAAAAGTCCAACCAAAAACAAAATACCTCATGGAAGACATCAAACAACTATCACAAACAAAAGCTTCTTCAGAGTACAACTTGAATTTATTTAAAGGTGCAAATGAATGAAAGATTGAATCTCTGCTTCCTCGCAACTTCTTGTAAGGTCCGTCTTGCATCATAGTATCAAATACTTCGAAGGTCTTTTGAGAGAAGCATTAACACAAAGAGAGAAAACTGGATCATAACGAACCTTCGAGATTGCATGTGAGTTTTGATATGCATGAACCTTTCCCCAAGTTCGTTTCTTTGCAACATTTTCAAATAAACTAAATTTTAAAGGATGATGCAACTCTATCCAATCCAATAAATTCAGTAGCAACTGCGTAAAGAAGATCTGATAATGAACTTCTTTATTATTTCGCTCGTCAAAGGAATGAACGGAGTTCAAGACATCAGGCATGAGAGGATTCAGTAATAGGAGATGATCGGTCCAGTAATTCTTCTTCAGCCATGAAGAAATCTGACTTTGATGAGAAGGGAGCGGGGACGAGGGTGGCGAGAGTGCAATATCGTTGACAAAAGGCTCTAAACTTCGTCTGAAGTGGAAAATGAACCAGGGCTCAAATCATTACTACTGATCACTTACCTATATCGATCCAAGGCACTTCTTCTCAATAGTGCCGTAACATTACTACCAAGAAAAAATTCTTCAACAGGAATCAAAGGTTTAAATAAGGCCATCAAAAAAAAGGAATGAAATCCTTCAATGTAAAAAAGGGCGTTTGTATTCAACGATGCCGATCCATTGAAAATTATTAATTCACTCTTAATATTTTCTAAGAGCAGGAGATTATGATCGGTGAAATTCGTATAAAATTTTAGTAAATAGCGATGCTTCGTGAGATTGTCAATTAATCTAGTCATAAAAGAAGCAGTTTGAAGTGAAGATATAGAAAAATCATCAGTTAAGATGTTATTTAATGCGTCGAATTGTACAGGCGGCATAATATCTCCTTCCTCACTCTCCGAACAAGCGGAGTCTTCTGGATCAGTTGATGAGGAAGAACAAGTTTGATGATTATCGTCGTCTTTGCTATCGAAGAGCAACTGTGTGATTTGCTGGTGATGTGTTTTATGAGACGAGATGATGGCATCATCAGAGATGTACAGCGGGCCATAAGAATCAGAGGATGCTGGGCGAATTGAATCAAAATCTTTTTTCCATTTCTGATAAGATAAGAACTTCACATTCTGATTCTCTGCCTGAACAGTGGATCTACTTTCAATAACCCCAACTGAACCATTTGTTAAAGCAAAGAAGAGATTGGAAGAAGGGAGGCCGACATCTTTCATAATAACTTCTAATTCGGTTGCTGACTTAGCAGAATTTAAACGATAAAAGAAAGACAAACCACGGAAATCATGAGAGAAAAACTGAGAACATAGAAATAGATGGGAATAGCGATTCATCAAAACAACACTAAGGACTGAAGTGTCGATGATCTGGCGAACATCACGGCAATCCCCCAGCTGAAATGTTGGAAAGTCAAGCGGTTGAGTAAGACCGTAAACTCGAATTTGTTCCACATCAAGAGTGGTAAGATGAGTGTCTTTCAAGTCAGATCGTAAATCTAACGATGAGTCAATATAAATTTGGTCCGTTTGATGGTTGGGATTGAAATTTAGTGCCCAAGAAAGGAAATCATTCTTGCCAACAAGAACAAAAGGTATTCCGGGAAAACTAAAGCCTTCCGCATTGTAAGATTGATCTTCAGCTGATAAATGATTGAGGAAGAAATATCCTTGGTGATGATTCTAACAAATGAAAAGAAGTCACAAAAGACAAGATAAAAAGATTTATACATACTGTTGAATGGAAATCGGTAGCAAGGATTGCGTTTCCCGTCGCGGAATGCTTCTTTCCAACAGCAATCACAGTTCCTCCAATAGAATGAACCTTTTTAAGGAAAGAGAGTGAAGTGTCTTTCTTCAAGGTGTCAGAGAAAAACACACCCATCGCTTCTTTAGAATAGGTAAGCTGCTCTGAAAAATGAACTCGCAGTTGATCTTCCCATTGTGATGGGTTCCACTCATAAGACAGCATCCTGAGAATGGCTAAGCTGTGCACCGCTTCCCAACGCTCAATCTTCGCCTGCCGAAAAACACCATGACTAATCTGAAAGTCTATTGGCAATGCAAAGGAATCTTCTTGTTCAATATAACGATTGATTCCATTGACGTAGGAATTCAGAAGCTGCTGTGACGAGCTGTCCAGTGACTCTAAGTCTTTTTCAGCGAGGCGATGGAAATCCATTGTTGCTGCAAATTCATCAAAATACACAGTTTGATTTCCAAATATCTCAGATAGTCTTCCTTGCGCAGCTCGACGGTATATTTCCATTTGAAAGAGTCTTTCTATTGCATGTGCGTAACCCTGTCCAAAAAGAACCTCATTTGTGTCAGAAGCTGACACCTGAACTGAGTCAACTAATCGTGTTATTTCAAAAGATTTATCTGGAACACGAATAGTCGAAAGTTCAGTCTTTATTTTGGTAAGATAATTGAGCTTAATAAAATCCATAATCGCAAAGATTCCACGAACCGAAGGAACTAACTGCTTTTCCTTTAAATACTCACGAGACCAACCAAAGGAAAAGTAAATAGTACCTAAAAACAGAGTGTATAGTATTATAGCAAGAGTTTTATTCCTCCTTTTAGGTTTTTCTTTGAAAATCATTTCAACTTTTCCTATTCCCATCGCCCCTGGAACAACCTTTCTTCGAAAAGACCTTCCTTTCGAATCATTGGAATTTACTTGATTTGCTGACATTTAAAAAGAACAATTCAAGGATCAAAAGCGCAGAGCTATCCTAGTTATGATGTTCGAATAAGAATTAATTGTTCGAATTCCTTTTCAGTTTTTCTTTTCAAAATGAAGACTTTATACTTGAGGAATTCCTTAATTTATTTAAAGCAATTGTCTTGCACGCTTTGATCTCTCGACCATCAACAAACAAACAACAAACAACAAACAACACTCACACTATCTTAACAATAGTTTATATCAGGGAAAATGGACGCTAGTTCAATTCATCAACTTATTGAGAGTTCATTATATGAAGGAAGTACTGCACAGAAGCTTGAGCAATACCTTCAACAGCAATTATCGACTAAAACTTACGACTTCCATGCTAATAAATCTCTTCTACAATACTACCAAGTTAACCCAGCTGCGATCAAATTAGATGTTGTTTCTAATTTATTGATTCTATCATTAATGCGATTGCCTGGAAATGATTTCTTGTCTTTAGTCTATATGCTTCCTCCAAAGTGCATCGGTAACAGTCGTATTGCTGTTGTCCAACAATGTGCCAACTACCTAGAAACTGGGCGATATACTGATTTTTGGGAAGAATATATCTCTGCACCAGAGAATTTATTTACAACAGCAAATGGATTTGTGGATTTCATTCGAAGATATATACTTGGCAATCTACGCGACACCTACACTGCTATGCCTTCCTCCCTCTTTGCACAACAGCTCGGATTAAATGAGTCAAGTGTGGAAACCTTCTGCAATGGAAATAAGTTTATCGAAAAGGTAAGATGTTTCCTACTGATTCCATATGAGTACTCTGATTAATTCCTTTTTCAGGTTGCTGGTAATAATGTTATCTTCGCTGCAAACGAAGAAAGTAAGACAAAAGCACCAGTATTAGAGGCTGCTTTCCATCCTGAAGAAGGTCTGAAGTTAGTCAGTTTGCTAACATCCAAATAATCTTCTCATTCTTTGTGAGATGTAAATTATTAAACATTTGAACAAAAAGCAAAACCGAATTGTTTTCAAGGAAAAGAATCACAAAAGACTAGCCTACTATCACTCTCGTCACAACGATACTCTAAATATCGCAGATTAAAAGACATAGTAGTCATCTATCTCTCCCTCCTTTTGAGTCAACAAATCACTGATATTCAAGGTTTTCTTCAAGTTCTCAATCGCACTGCGATTGTTATTCGAGGAGTATTGTTGAAATTTGGATTTCATATTATGATCGATGCTTGAGAGTTGATCCACTTCTTCATCATCTTCTGCCTGTCCCTTCACATTCCTTCTCCCTATGTGTTCGGCTGAGGATGAGTTAGGTTTTCCTTTCGAAGATGTCGAGGAAGAGGAATGAGAAGGCGCGTTATCTTCGTCTGAATAGAATGAATCTTCGTCATAATTATCATCTGAGTAATAATGGTAGTTTGTCATGTGAGCGTCGTACAACGAGGTTTTCTCGAGAGGGGAGGTGGAATTGGAGGAAGGAGGCTTTTCGCTATTGAGATTTTTTCCATCGTTTTTATTCTGCTGACTATAAGAAGGAGAGGATAGACCAGATGATGAAGATGATGAGGGACTGGATGGTTGGGTATTGGGTGGATTGGGGTCATTTACTTGATTTGCGATTAGAAATTCTCTGTTTTCATACTTCCAATATGTTTGTACATCTAACAGCAACAGTAATAACAATTTGCATTGATTTGAGGCAAGTAGATCATCAAAAGTTGGGCCAATGTTTTGCGCATTCATCTCATCAATATCACAGGTTAAAGATGAGTAGTTCATTAGATCGTAAAATTCAAATAAAAAGACAGGAAATGGCGGTAATTCCATAGAATAGAACATCTTCAGACTGTCATTCAGGTCATCATAGAAATATTTCACTTTCATTGGAGTCAGGCGCTCTGATGATGTAATCGCTCTCTTCTCTGAGGACGATGAGTCTGGACTCGGCAATGAGTGTGTTAGAATCTTCCAGAAAAATTTGAGAGCTTGAAATCCATTAGAGATATGGTAGAAAGGGTTACTAGCCGAAGATGATGAAGTGGCAGCCATTGTACTTGCTTTATGAGTTTCACCTTGACGATTGCTTGGTTTATGGTAGTGATGCATGACATGGAAGTGTTGGTCAACTATGAGCTGATGGTTTTCTGGGATTGCCTGAAGGTCATCCAAGAGTAATATGAGTCGAATGAAGCCTCTATAGTCCAATTCGAAAGGTGAGAATACAATCAATTCATCAAAGATACGTTTCCATGCGCTTTTAGTGAACTGAATTGGATCTTTTTGAAATCCTTGAAATCCGCCGATCTCATCAATCGTTAGAAGGCCTAGAGAGAAAGAGTAAGGAAGATGATATTATGATAGTGCTATCATACCGTTACGATCAACATCAAGACTGAGAAAGATAGTATACAAGTTGATTGACTTGTTCACTGAGAACCAATTCTCATTGACCTGAAAAATAGTTCACAGCAGGCAATAGTTGCTGAAGAGACATTTTCTTACCTTATCCATAAGCTCGTTAACCTCAGGATCTTCGCTAATTATATTCGACTGAGCAGTGGGACTACGCATAGTATTTGGTGAAGAAGAGGATGTAACAGTGTTACTACGACCTAAGGGTGTTGTAAGTTGAAGTCGATCTTGCAACAGTTGCTGCAAACGCACAAGTTGCATCATTTCCTTCATAATTGAAGAATGAACAATCTTTCTAACGGACATTCTATTTGTTTGCTGTAGATCAAGGTAATAAGAGAACTTCTGAATGACTTGACAGCAATAAAACTCGTAGAAGGATTCATCCATCTCATGGGCTGCGTCAATGAGAGGAATGAAATCAACAATGAAATACTCTTGTAACTGCTCTGTTGTAATCATCAATATATCTTCGTTCATCATCGAATAATGAAGAAGCTTTAGCATTTGTTGTTCGATCTTCATCGATTGATCCATATATTTGATGAGGTCGATGGATTGGATAGATGTGAGTGCAGCATCAGGAGAAAGGTATAGAAACACCTTTGCTGTAAAATACTTCTTTATATTTTCAGGAGAAATTTCTTTCAGTAGTAAGAATCGATCATACGTTAGTATGGGGTTCTCCATGAGGTAGTGGGAGATCGTCTGAAAGATATCTTGCTGGAAGAGCTCATGTTGATGGTGTTGAATTGTTTGGTTAATAATATGTTTTCGATATTGAATTAATAATTGTTGATCATTATATTGCTGAATTTCGTTCTCCTTGAGTCGTCTTCTGCGATTGTAGTTCATTCCTCGCGCTTGATCTGATGCTTGAAGGGACTTCCTTTGTTGATGGAGCTGGAGCTCTCTCGAGAGAATATCTTTAGAAAAAATATTTGAAGATGAAGAGGAAGAAGGAGCGATTGCTGTCATTGTATTGGTATAAGAGTCGAAGGAATTCTCTCAATTTATTTACTTTTTCGAAAAAGTTCTGATAACGTAATTTTAGGGTAAACGGTCATCACTTCTAGGAAATCTCGTCGTACTTTTACGTGATGAGAATTGTGGAAGAAGTTTATCAGGTTATGTTATCCTCCATCAAAACTCTTGGAGAGAAAGCCAATGGGAGTCCCAATGATACTATTTGCGGAAAGCTATCTAAGAATAGTTCCCTGGCGGGATTGCGAACACACACTACGAACTAAGATCTATACCATTCAGTTAATAGACTTTAATTTACATTAGGTTTTCGTTGATTAAGAGGAATGGCAATTGTAGAGATAAGATTCTATTTAATAATATCCATCACTTTGCTTATAGCTTTTCCCTTGATCATAATCCCCATAATTCAATGGTTCCGCGTAGGCGGTTGGATAGATTTCACCAGAAACATCTAAGATGGGATCAGCTGGAGCACTTCTTCCTGGTAGTTGTAGAGATTCTCCTTGAGCCAATTTGACCTTGGCATCAAGTAGCAATTGCAAATTCTATAGCACGGAAAGATTAGAGGAATGACATGTGAACAACCAATCACTAACCGCGAAATTTGACTTCTGATTCGTGAGAGCATTGGAGTTTTCTTTCAATTCTTTTTGTCGTTTTCTCAGTTGCTTTGTGAGTTGCTCTTGTTGTGTCAGTTTATTCTACGAGAAGGTTAAAGAGCAAAATGATCAAACTACGTCACACTAACATTGTAGAGGTCCTTCAAACAGGCGAAGTCTCGAACTAATCGACCTTGACCGCTTTGCCACTTCTTCTCCTGCTCTGCTCTGTCGAGCTTGATTCGACTAATGAAAATAAGATTTTGAAGGTAATGATATTTCGATTCCTCTCTTAGACACTCCTCTTGGAATTGATTGCATTCCTTCTCCAAAGCTTGTTTCTCAAGATCCAGAGATACAGCAAGCTTTTCATAATTCATCTTCTTCTCTTGGTATTGGGATTCAATATCTAAATACTCTTGACGAACATTCTACAGAATATTTTGTAAATCAAAAATTCAAATATTTTTTTTCAATCATAATTCCTACCTTTAATTCCGCAATCAGAGGTTGTAGCTGACTTTGCTTATTACGGAATTCTCGACTTATCAATTCAACCTTTGAACTGATTTCTTCTAATGTTGCTCCTTTCATTTGATCGATTTCAGCGGCTTTCTCTGACATTTCAATAATTGCCCGTTGAGTTTCACGATATCCTTCAACACCTTTCTGCTTTTCCAAATCTGATAAAAATTGTTCTAAATTATTATCACGACTTTTCAAAACTTGTTCAGTTCGTTGTAAAACAACTAATTCTGATCGTAGTGTAGAAAGTTCTTCTCTCATCTTTTTATAAACTTCAATCTTCTCTTTCACAACAGCACCATATCTCTTTAATTCTTTCTTCGTTATCTTGTTATTGTTTCCATTACTGTTTCCACCACCATTTGCACGAGCATTTTGACGAAGTTCATTTTCTTTCTCATCAATTTGTTTGTTTAATCGTCTGAGCTCTTCTGAAATACTTTCAATCTCATCCTCCTTCTCACGGTATTTCTTCATCGCCATCGCCGATGCTTGACGAAAGACAACAAGTTTAGTGTTCTTCTCCATTGCAGCGTCTAGTCGTTCGGAGAGATTACTGACATGCTCTTCAAGATCTTTCACTTCGTCTCGTTTAAAACGGACATCGTCTTCTGTCATAATACGATCAGCGGAGTCCCATGACTGCAACTTCTCTAAATGCGCTTCACGATCTACAATAGCTCGCTCAATATGTTCACGACGTTCGTTCATCTCTCTAACATCGGATTGTAGCTTCATTAGAATCTGCTCAGCGCTTTGCGACTGAATACCGGAAGACTTTAGTTCGGATAATCGCTTACTCACTTCAGAAAAGCGCGCATCAGCCTCTTGAGCAGCCTTACGATGTTCGCGTAATCTCTCATGAATTAATACTTCATTCTCTTGTTCTTTGCGGAGGGAGGAGGTTGCCTTGAGCATTTCCTTGAATCGATCTTCGTCCACATTCATATCCTTCCTCATACGACCGATCTTATTCTGGAGCTGCACCTTCTCTTGTTCAAGTTGAGCAATCTCTTGTTTTAAATCAGACGGTTTTACACCAGAAGCTCGAACCTGCTCGACAGATTTGTGTACTTCTTTAAATTCAACTTGAAGTTCTTTCAGGCGCTGTGAAAGTTCGGCAATAAGATCTTCATTGAGAAACTCAGCAGGTATATCTAAAGGCATCAAATACTTTGCTAAATACGCGCGCTTTTGTAAATGCTCAAAGCGTTGAAGACACCAGTTCATGATCGTGTATAGAACTTCTTTGTCATAGTTAAGCAAGAGATTTTGAAAGTCTTCAAGATGATCCTCGGGGATGTTGAATTTCATTACTTGTAAAAACTGCATAACTCGTCGAGCGCGAAACTCTAAGGGCTCTTTAAAGATTGGCTCCTGTTCTGGATCAATCTGAACAAGAACTTCAGCCAGCAAGTCCAATAATTCACTCCCCAGTTTTGAGTCGAGCTCTGTCATTGTAGGAATCCCCTTATTAAAAGGAGGTTGATTTAAGCGATCAACAATAAAAGCAATTTTCTCCATGTTGATAAATTAAATAGTGAAGTGACACTTCAAGAGTTTCAAATGGTCAGTTTCTTTTTAATATTTTTGAAATGAGTCAAGGAAATCCTTTATATTTCCTTCATATATTGAGAAAAAATCCTCTCTTTTTTCATGCACTCAATCTGTCCTGAATTGTGACTTCTTTGGTGCACGTTTAACAGAAATGATCGTTAAAGTCAACACACCATCTGTGAGCGAAAAGTTTCAAATCAGCGATCACCTAACTTTACTAGAGTTCAAACATTTTCTCGGTGATCGATTAAAGATTCCTTCCTTTGAGCTTGAATTTCTGATCGGATTTCCTCCAAGACTTCTTCAAACTGCCACTCCGAGTCAAAAGCTTGTAGATATCGGAATAACGAATGGAACTGCTCTCACAGTAAGGCCCAGTCTAACTAAGAAAGCCTTTTTTGAGAAACTTTTGGAGCTCGGTTACGATGAAAGCGTTGTTATTTCGGTGCTTGAAGAGGCGCAGCAGCTGTCAATCGAAGAAGCAATCAACACTTGCGACCAAATCAGTGCCACTCAGCCCGCCAAATTTGATTTAGAACGAGTATCCATAGCCGCAGATAACTCTTGTCTCTTCAACAGTATTCGTTATCTACTACAACTAACTGATGCTGACGCAGACTACCTCCGACAAATCGTTGCAAATGTCATTGTCTCAGATCCCAAAACGTACAATGCAGAGTTTTTAGATAAGGATCCTAAAGATTATGTGGCGTGGATCATGAAGTCAGAACATTGGGGTGGCGAGATCGAAATTTCAATCCTCAGTAGCTTCTTTGAAATTGAAATCGCTGTGATTGATATCCGGTCAACCATTATTCTTCCTTATGGTCAAGGGAAGGGCTATTCAAAGAAAATTCTCCTTTTGTACGATGGAATCCACTACGACGCTCTCGTTCAAAGAGACCGCCGCAGGAAAACGATCGTTTCCCAGTTCGATCCTTCAAACGAAGAAGTCTTGTCACAAGCTCAAGCCCTCGCTGCTGACCTACAAAAGAAAAAACTATTTGTAAATATAGCCACTGGAGATTTGTATTGTAATCAGTGTTTCACTGTATTGAAAGGAGAAAAAGAGGCTGTAGAACATGCGAAGAACACAGGTCATACGAATTTCGGGCAAAAGGCTTGATAATCATTTTTCATTGTAATAGTTCAGTGTACATAGCTTTTTAATCAAATTTATTTAATAAAGTAAAGAGATTAAAAATGAAAAACATTTCCCCGCCTTCCTACGTACAAAAACAAAGAGAAAGCCGAGAGAATCAAATCAAATACAAATAAGTCTTTCCTTCCATTTTAGTCCAATCCTTTAGTTTTTCCTTCTTTGAAACCATTCTGATGAATATGATCCAGAGTCCAACGAACCTGACATGATAACACTGTTATGAGGAGATTCTCCAGTTACCAAACCATGTCCTCCAACATGGCCGAGAGGAGGCGCAGCTAAATGCTTTCTTTCGGCGACAGGTTTCATATTTTTTACAAGGTCTCGATCTTTGGGTTTACCGCCATCAGGGCTCTGTACGAGTAATTCAACACCCAATCTTTGTTTATCATTTGGCTTCTTAGGTAGCACCATTGCAGAAGAAAGACCTTTCGAATTGATTGGACCAAGACCTAAATCGTCGTCGCTCAGGTCATAGGCATTATTTTCTCTCACAATTTTTCTACTACCCTCCAATGGATCAATATCAGGAAGAACATCAAGGCTTTTGACAGAGCCATCGAATCGAATAGTCTTCTTCTTCGCAGTCCCTTTAGGATCATTGCTACCGTTTCTTCGATATCCTTCGGTTCCATTAGACTCATAATCCTCGATTTGAGATATTGATGGTTGGATTGGCGTCGTTTTGGCGAGATACGTCTTCTTTGAAATTCTACGGGCATCTTCTGGTACAGGATCGCCCGAACGTTCTCCAATTTTACTCTTAATGGAAACACCAGGATTAAGTTTTGGAATAGCCTCCATGCCTGTGAGAGTTGAGGCAAGGGATAGATTCGGCTGGAAGCTTGCTTCATCGACTCCTCGCGACCCAGCAACTCGAACAAACCTTTTCTTCTTACCTTCTGCATCCTTCCCATGGCCAAGATCTTTAGAGTGTTTCCCACGTCCTCCAGCACCTTCTTCCTTGATTAATGTTTGAGGCGCTGTCGTAAATGGCGGTAGGCTGCTCGGGTCCAATTTCCCTAAAATTACGGTTTGACCATATCTATCCAGTAAAAACTTCTTTCCTCTCGCCTCTTTCGCAGCCTTTGCTAACTGCTCCTCCATAAGCTCGAATTCCCCTTTAACTCCTTCATTTATGGCATGGAAACCCTTGTTTTTCTTGGTTTTCTACATGGTCAATGTTGAGTGATTATTGAGCGAGGAAGTAATGACCACTTACTGCTTTCTCCAACATATTAAACATATATCCAGTCGCTCCAAAATCACCAAATTCTGCATCCAAATCATCTTCTAACTCCATTATTTGACCTGTCTTATCATCTCGTTCTGACTGACGACTATGAACTGAGCGATGACTTTTGTTGCCAGTGGTACCGCGAGATCTACCAGTAGCCGAAGAGCGGTAACTCGAGACACTTGGAGTGCCAGAAGTGGCCGGAACAGTTCTTCTAAAAGATTTTTCCTCCGCCATAACCCTTCGAGTGGCGACTATTTGTGGATATCTTAACTTTAGCAGGTTTGACGAAAAAACGGAAAACTTACCCATTCCTCTCGCCCAAGAATCAATTTTATTTGGATAAGGTTCGCCATCAGCTTCAAATTTTTCAAAGGGATCTTCGGCATTTGTGTATCCATCATGTTCTATCGTCGCTAAATGAACTAATGCTTCTAGTTTTAGCATTGCTAATTCCGTTACATTTGGAATTTCTAATTTCTCTTCATCAATTTCCTTTAACCGTTTCTCAAATGAATCAAATATCAAAGTAATTGAATCGTTAACGATATCTTTCACATATCGATCTTGGAGTAAAGTCTGGAAAGGATCCATTTATCTCCTTTATTTACAATGGAGGCTTGTTTCTTGTGACGGTTTCGAACAACATTAAAGAAATTGAGTAAAACGAATTAAACAATTGACCTAATTATTGATGGAAGAAGAGATTATACCATTCTGATGAGCATCGAAAAGGGTAAGAAAGAACAGTCTTCGTCAAAGAAGAACGATAAAAACAAAAAGTTAGCGGAGGAAAAGCGTTTGAAGGCCCAGCAGGCAGCAAATGAAATCGAAGACTTGTTTAAACAGAAAAAAAAGGTGAAGGAAGAAGAAGCAGAATCAATTTTAAGACAAGACCAAGATGATGATTCGAGTGAAGAAAAGCCGGGAGAAACAAAAATCAAGAAGAACAAGAAGCGAGATCGTGGTAACAAAAGTAGTGAAGGGTGGTATGAGAATGAAGACGAAGCGGCGCTCATTCCAATATCAGACGATGAGGAGGGAAACGGAGAACCTTCATTAGAATATGGCATCATTAAATCCAATTATAAAAGATCGAAAATAGTAAATCCTGAGGCTCCTCTAGAAAGGATAGATAAAACCTCTGGTTTACCAGTTTATAAAGCACATCTACTCAAAGTTGGTGAGGGAGGCGGAACCCCTCTATGTCCTTTCGACTGTAATTGTTGTTTCTAAGCGAGAGGTTAACTTGGATGGTTTTAATTAGAAATTATCTTATTATTTTCTCTGCGGAACACTATTGTGGCAAAAAACAGATACCGCTTAAATTGTAAATATTGTTATAACTACACATTCTTCTCTTCCACTCACTCTCAATGAAACCAAAATTTCTTTTCTCTAACACGATAGATACCTAAGATACCAGAACGTTGTTTCTCCTCTGTACGTAATTTCACCAACATTTCCATCACATCAAGGAATCTATTCGAGAGCAGTTGCACCACCAACGATCTCCAACATTTCTTGTGTAACACTAGCTTGACGAGCACGATTGTACCTTATACCAAGAGTTTCCACAATCTTTTTAGCATTGTTTGAGGCTGATTGCATTGCAGTCATACGAGATGCAAGCTCAGATGCAATGGCTTCCAAGCAGCAACGACAGACAGTGGCAGAGAAATAGACTCTTAAGAAACCTTGTAAAATTTCAGCTGGATCGCCTTCAAAGATATAATCAACGATCTTATCATCTTTAGCTTCATCTTCGGCCTTCGTTAATGCTAATTTTCCGTCTTGAGAAGTGAGTTTGAATACCTCATCTTCCTCGGACTCGATCCCAGTGAGAGATAATGGCAACAATGTTCGAATTGAGGGTTCAGAAGAAATAAGGTTATTAAATCGAGTGTAAATAACCTCAGCGGCATCAATTTCCTTCTCTAAGAACAAGGCAATCAGTAAACTTGCCACCTCGGCTCCCTGGATCGTGGCTGGAGAGGCGCCGAGAGGGAAGACAGATAAAACCGGGGTGGATCTTCGAGAAAACCATTGTTCTCCCTTCTTACCAACTAAGACCAGCTCCACCTACCAAGTCATTTGTAAAAAAAGGTATTTTATATGGGAAGTTTATCAACTCACCTCAATACCTTGACTTCTAAGTTTCTCAATACGTCTCGCGGCAGACTTGATCACTGCAGAGTTATAACCACCACAGAGACCTCGATCGCCGGTAACTAAGACTAACGCAACTTTCTTGACATCTCTGACTTCAAGGATGGGTAAATTCAAATCCTCAGCCTTGATAGAAGATAAGATTGATCTGAAGGTCTAGAGTAAAGGGATACAAATAAATTATCGAGAATATAATAGCATGTAATGAGATCTTACCGTTTGAATCGTCGCTGAAATCGGTCTAGACTTTAGTACAGACTCCTGAGCTCTACGCACACGGGCTGCCGCGACTAGTCTCATTGCTTCAGTAATTCTACGAGTGTTCTTTACACTTTTAATTCTATCTCTTAAAATTCTGGACTTGCCATCCATCACAATAGTGCTGGAGCGAGCTGAACGGCTCGGCACAGTGTTGGATGGAGCAAATCCCAACATAGATTGGAGTATTGACAATGCCACAACAAACGCAAACAATGTAAACTTCATTTCTCACTGTTCAATGAATTTTCAAGAAAAATAACTCAAATCTACGGTGAAATAAAATTACATGGAGCTGTAATGGCCTCGTTATCTTTACCTTCAACAAGCAGCTCAATTTAAGATTATAGGAGACAAAAGCTACTCTCTCGCGAGAATGAAACTTGAACGATTGGCTGATGAAAGTAAAGTGCTGTTCTAAATTGCAAATAGCAGAGAAAGGATCTTGTTTTGATTGTTTAATCACTGACTTATTCCTGCATTAAATGTTTTGATTGCTGATGAATGAAAGAGGGAAAAAACCTGAGTCTTCCGAAAAACTCACGTCACAAGGTCCGATCACCGAAAATACGAAACTACGAAAGCTGTTCTATCGAGCGTGGCATGGATTTTGAGGAGGATTTAACTTTGATTCTTGCTCTTCAATTTATTCCATTTTATTCTATTTTGTGGTCATTCGAAACTTTAAACAATTGAAATTAATTTGAAAGAAAATGACAGAATCAAGAAAAACGATTATTTTTGTTTGTGTTTCGAATACTTGTCGATCCCCTATGGCGGAATATTTATTCAAGCGAAAACTTGCACTTGAAAACTTTGATGCTGATCGCTTCGTTGTTGCTTCACGCTCCCTATCCACTGACTACGAACCGGAGGGAAGTCCTGCTAGTCCCCAAGGTGTTCAGGTGAGTCTGCGAATGGCCTCTTCTATGCTTTCATCCATAGTTTGATAGGTTATGAAGAGTTTCTACGATATTGACACTTCCTCTCATCGCTCTAAATTGCTCTCAGAAGCCGATGTTGCATCAGCTTATTTGATTGTCCCGGTGAAAAAGGATCTTGGAAGATTGATTACATACTCCTTCCCTGCAGCAAATGACAAGATCTCCTACCTGCGTGAAGATATTTATGATCCCTGGCAGCAACCGGTCGAGGTCTTCAAGGAGTGCGCCGATCAAATTGATAAATTATTAGATGACTTAATTGTAGGTTTGCGTGAGTAACTTACTGATTTTAAGAGAGTAGTACAGTTTTTCATTTCGTTTTTCATTCCAACAATGTTTTTCGCACCACATGTTAAGCGACAAACGCTTCTCACAAATGATTCCAATTAATGCTAAGCTTAACACATAAATAACGAATGTAGCAGTTAATCGCACGAGTAACCAACCCATCAAATCCTTCCAAAACAGTCACATTCAGTTTTGTAAAAATGATAGTGGTTCCTAAATTTTGTAGGTCTTATTCAAAAGGAGAGGAAAGAGAAGTTATAACATTTCGTTCATTAAAGTTACATAGAGAAACCTTCGACGATCTTCATATAGTAACTATTCTTCTGTGCTCATTACTCTCCGAATAGGCTCAGTGCTTTCCTTTTTCCCACTTTTAGAGCTGATCGAAGCAGGTTTTGGAGGAAGAAGGGACAGGCTACTTCGACTTTTTGCTGCAACTCCATGATGGTGATGATGGTGGTGATGCTCAATATGACGCAGGGCTCCATCACCCCTTTCCCAGGAATCTGAAGCACTGTTCAACGCATCCATTTGAACTGTGAAAGAATTACTTTTCTTCAAAGAGATTGGATCCGACTTTCGAAGTTGCTTTTGAGCTAAAGTAATATTTTCAACCGTTAATCTCGGGGGAGAAAGAATATTCTCTTGAATAAGTGCTTCTTCGCCTTTCATCGATATTCCACTTCCAATGTGCCACTCCTCACTTCCATGATGTTGACGGTTTCCCTCATCAGCTATTCCAGCTGACTCGATTTCTCCATTTTCATTAATTTCGGCTTTCTTTTCTAACGAAGCATCGTTCTCGGGAGGAAGTTTTGCTTGAGACAACTCCTTTACCAGGTCCAAACGAGTATCACTATGATACAATTCAACAATATCACTTAAACAACCCAGCAACTGGCTTAAATCCATGGATTTTGTCACACAAACGTACGGAGTGATAGAGTTTAGTTTGTCGTTAATGGGATCCATAGTAACTCCAGTCGAAAAAAGTAGCTCACAATGGTACTTGTTTGATTCTCGTCGATCTTCAAACAGGCGAATAACAAATTGTGATAGGTAGCTAACATTAGTGATGCTATTCAAGGCATCTACAGCTTCCTTTGATAAAGAAAACATAGACTGGATCTTTGGATAGCGAAAAACATTGAGGATAGTGTGAAGGTGTGACTCCGAGGTAAAGTAGAGACGAGTACGAACAAACCTTTCCAATGAATTAATTCGAAGATCTTCGGCGTGAGAATAATCGAGCTTATAAAGAGTTGAATTATCCTCTTTCGAACTTCCACTCTCAGGACCAGGCACCTGGGTATTGGAAGAAGAGGACTCAGTTACGGCAGGATTTGAATCCGTAGTTGGAATGGTGGACGATGCGGTCGCCCTTCCATCACCAATTGGTGAAGTAGCCCCGCTCCCTAATGTATCGTTGATACTGGCATTTATGGATCCTCTTCCTCCTTGGTAATTGCTGGCTGAGATCAATAAATCAGATTTAATCTTTTCAATTAAGGCACCGCACATCTTTGAGCCAATGTATCTTTTGTCTTCACGGTCAATTCCATACTCCTGAGGCACAACACAAGTTTCAAAGTCAGCAGCTAAACGGTATAATTCTTCCATCCCAGAGAGTTGTAGATGCGAATTGTGTAATATATCGTAACGAATCATATCGTAAACATCCGGAACTTTAGTAAGATCGAACTGATTTGACTTATTGCTGTAGAAGTCTTTATGTAACTTCTCCCACCGTTCCAACATGAGCTCATATGTTTCAGAGTTGTACAGACGCGGAGGTGAATCACAGTCTTCGTTTCCATCGTGTGAAGTCAAGACACTGTTTCCTCCTGCTGGTGTAAAAGTAGGTGTATTCGTAAACTTGCTCAGATTCGCGGGTGAATTCTGAACAGGGATATTCGCTACAGCTGATGCATCAATCATCGGAGGAACGGAAGCGGCAGAGTATTTTCGTGGAGGAGAATGAGGTAAGTGTGGCGTGTTAGTTGCCTCATTAATCAACTCACTCTTGAGTGAAATACCATCTCCAAGAGACAAATCCCGAACAATATCACCTTCCTCCAAAAATACACTTTCTTCCTGGTCTGAGCAATACTCCTTAATTAACAACTCCAATTGGGAAGTTAAACGACCGATAAGGTAATGAATTCTCTGAAGAGTCTTCAAAGGATTCCCCAGTCTGTAAAAAGCTTGTTTCAACGTCGGAGGACAATCAGGTGCGACTTGTTGGATAAGTTCGTCGGTGATTTCAGCATCAACTTGGAGCAAGTTAAGATGAGCCTTGCAACGATCAGTCTCTTCTTTTACCTCAAAATTTCCTCCACGATCCAACATCAAACGATTCTTTTCTTCAATTGTGACTAACGAAGCTAAAATAGGAGTTAACTGTCCTTCCAGCTCTAATAAACCCTTCGCAAAAGCAGCAGCGGTCTTCATAACACGACCTTCATCTGAGGCTTTAATTTTCAGGTCATGGCGGTAAGTAGCATGTAAGCGAATGACGCCGCGATTATCGTTATCGTTGTCATTGGGATAGTTCTGTGTGCGAAACATCGTGCCTAACTCTTCTGCTTGAGCTCTTCCTAGGGGAGTAAGATCCCCACCCCATTTGAGAATAATTAAGACCTCAGTTGCGAGTCCAGTCCCAGAACCATCTTCTTTCTCATCCCACTTTTGAGGCTTCATCTGTAGCTTACGATTGATTCCAGAAATTTCCCATCTTTCCAGAACATCACGAATTTGAGTGAGGCGACGTTTAACGTCAAAAGTAAGATTGGATTTATTTTCCTGCAAGACCTCGTTCGTAACTTTAAGGAATTCAATAAGCCCCGACTTAGATTTCAATTTCAAATCTTTTTTCGGGCCTTTCGAATATTTGTGATAATAACTCAGATAAGTTGGTTCGTCGAGAACAAGTTTAATTTTTTGTTTTGGGGTTCGATCACCGTGACGTATCACAGCAATTACACAACGAAGCTCTTCTAAGTCATAGCGACGAGATGTAATTGACGAAGTGCTAAATTCCGCGTCAGATACCATCGACGCGGCTGGACTTCCAGCGCGATCGTCATTGCTGGTAGATAAATCTACAGGCTTCAAGTCAGCCAGAGTGCTGGGAGCGTTTTCATCTAACACAGGTAATTGCGTTACAACAGTTTTCTTCGCTCCATTATGAACAGAGGGAGAGTTAGCTGATGGAACACGACGTATGAGGGGTACACGCGTTGAGTAAAGAGGAAAGTCCGCTCTCACAGCACTGATCATGATTTCGGTCAAAATCTTTGCAGCATCTTCGTAGTACTTCCGCGAATTTTTAACAAAAGAAAATCCGTTGACATCACAGCAATAAGACTTCCCGTGAACTCGTAAGATATCGAACCCACAGACTGTTTGCTTGAATGCGGTAACAATACGACGAGCCATATCCTTCTCATTCGGAGTAAGGATGACAGGATAGCGAATTTCCTTTTTGTCCTCATTGCGTTGAACCTTTCCGTCAACCACAGGCGACTTTCTGGCCTCGGCATGAGCGTAATCAGGCCCAACGGTGTACACTTTAACATCCGTGCCTTGAGTAACAACAAATTCCTCATAAATATAAGATCCATCACGACGGATATCGTGTTCTTCTGGAAAGAATTCCGAGCTTCGGTCATTTACCTTTCGAAACAGATGCTTGCATCCACCACCAGCGGATGAAGGATAGTAAATATGAATGTTATGATTTTCTGCATCAACAGGTTTCTCGACGAGTGGTTTGTTAATCTGAGTACCATTCACTACAATGTATTCATCATATTCTTCGATCACATTCGTATCTTCTGTACCTTCAACTCGATTGACAAAAACATGATTGGGAACATCAATGCCTATCGATACAAGGAGTTTGTAAACTTTTCTTCGATCTTTTAAAGTACTCTCTTCGTTCAAATCATTAATAAGATAAGGTCTACGCAATTGAACATATTCTAAAGCTTTTTCTGTAGGAAATTTGGAAGAATAGAATGAGATCAAGACTTCAACAATTGGCCAATTTTCTATTGGCTGACGTAAAATCATTTCATCTCCAAATATTTCAATTTCGAATAATTCTGGTGGTAATCGATTGAGAATCTCGTTCATCGGCTTGGATCTAGCTTTCTTATCCATCGCACAAATGCCTAATCGAATTTTCTTGAAGCTGGCAGTTGGTGAGCTTGCCGAGTTCTTCTTCCAATAATTCGAGAACCACTTAGGAATCATGATGAATAAAGTTTATCGATATTTTAGAAATTGTGTTGAACTTGTAAATTAACTTTAGAGGGAAATGTCGCAATCTGAAAGATGTGACGGAAGAAGAAGAAGCACACAATCGGTATTCGGTATTCACCGATTAAAGGACAAGAACGAGTTAGTTAACAGATTTTATGTGAATGTATCAATATAGCTATCCCTTTGTTAGTGGGAAGCCGATTCTCAATAGATTTACTTCCAACCTCAAATTGGGATAGATCGAATCGGCTCCACTTTATTGACCATTTTTTCATTCAGCATAAGACTTCATATCAACTTTACTCTTAACAATTTGGTAAGCAGGAACTATCCATGCTCCACAAGAGCATTTACTTCCAACCCAACTCCAGCTTCCAACCTTACTCTCGCATCTTGGACAAAGCAGCTTTCCTTCATCTTCTCCATCTGTTATCCTTAAAAAATTTGGCGATTCTTCCAGAAATAAAGATGTACAGGAGCTTGCACGGGAATGCTCATTCAATTGCAAACTGTCTGCCAAACAGTATCTACATGTTCGGCAGGTAAAAAACTTTATCGAGTTCAAGTCGATGGCTTCCTCATCGAGCGCAGATAGATCTGAGGAGAACGTGGTTCCTTCTTTATTCTGGTAATCCGAAGCGTTTATTGTAGCGTTACTTACTGAGAGATTTTCCAAGATAAGCTCTAATGCAGAGGAAAGGCTGGAAACCGATTGAAATGAGTACCGTAAACTTTCTTTCAGTGAGAGAAAGCGAGGATCCTCTTCTCCCTGCTCGTCAAGAAATAGAAAAGATAATTGACCTTGCTTAGGAAACGTTAGGGGAACAGTCACTTGAATTCGAGAGCCCATCTTTGGAAGGTCATAGGTAAAAATAAGGGGTCGCAGAGCCAATAAACCCGACCTGAGACGAGTTTCAACAATCGGAGTTTGAACTTTCACTGCCGAAAAGCCAAATTTACATCTTAGATCATCAATATTCTCAACTAACTCCCTCGTGCCTCTATCAATCTGAAGTTGTTTCTTCTCAATCCCATTCATTTTTTACTCTTTTTTCTCAGTAGTGCATACAGCGTATTATTGTGAAACAATAGTTTGGAACAGTCTCAATCAAACAATTTGGAGATGATCGGAATTCAGATATCAAAGGCGAAGTTATATCAAATTTGTTCCTACATTATAGTTATATTTTTCCTAATTCTTTCGTTGGTGGATGCCGCAGAGGGACCAAAAAGAAATAGAAGAAGAAAGAAAAAGGATGTTAGTGACACTAGTCTGACAGGTGTTTATTACTGTCTTGGGATTATGGCTTTGACTATAATTCCAAGTATAGTAATGTTTTTTTATAGTATCTATAAGGATCCTATGACTCCAACAGTGTTTTCAAGAATGGTCGAAGTGCTCAAGGAAAGAACAATCGGTTACCTCTCCTCACAAAAACTCAACTAGTCGCTGAATTCTTTCCCTTTGTGTATGTCCCCTATCGAAAAGTTTCTTGACGATCTAGATTTTATTGTTTTCTTCATCCTTAATACTTCAATTAATTCTTTTCTTCGCTTTGCGCCACTTCTGTTGTTTTTATTTCTTTCTACTCGCCTATGATAGGCAATCATACACAGAATAGAAGAATCACATTGTTGATTTCCAGAGAGATTTCAAATAAGGAAAAACTAAGTTAATATGTACTAAACAAACAAACAAAAAGAGAAAAGGAAGAAAACCTAATTAACTAACATGTAACTATTGGCTCTCGATTTAATGAGAGGAATTGAAATAATGTTCAGGGTATTTCTCAATATGCTCGAGTAACTCTCTTTCTTGCCTTAAGATATGTTCTGGCTTCGTTTCATACACATCGTCAAACATTTTCTCTAACGGTGGTTTTGGTTTCTTTTCAGCCTTTTCCATAGCTTGCAAGACTGATAATCTTTCCTTATCTCGTAATGCGACCTCCTGCTCGTTCGTCCACCATCCTTTGCTCTCCATGTATAATCTAAATCTAGTTACAGGGTCGTAGTTATCATGCCAGTGCTTAATTTCAGCGGGGCTGCGGTATCGGGTGGAGTCATCTGAGGTCGAGTGATGACCTTGACGGTAGCTCATAGCCTCGATCAAAACAGGGACACTTTTCTCTAAAGCAAGCTTACGAGCTTCTTGGACAACTTTACGAACAGCTAAAAGATCGTTACCGTCAACTCGGATGACGTGCATACCATAACCCGAGGCACGGGAAGCAATACCATCACCTCGATATTGATCCTTGGTAGGGGTTGAAATAGCATACCCATTGTTACGACAAAAGAATAAGATAGGGGTATCTAAAACAGCTGCAAAATTTAAGGCGGCATGGAAATCGCCTTCACTTGCAGCGCCTTCACCAAAGAAACAGACAGGAACTTGAGGAGCCTTCTCCATCTTATATGCGTAAGCTGCACCAACAGCCTGAGGGATTTGGGTGGCTAATGGAGAAGAGATGGTTTGATAGTGCAATTCTCGAGATCCATAATGCACAGGCATTTGACGACCTTTGCCAGCATCGTCCTCATTGCTGAAACATTGATCAGTAGCTTGCTGTAAAGTAAACCCTCTCCATAACAAAACTCCTTGTTCACGATACTGGGCAAAGACCATATCCTTAGGATCCATGGCAGATGCAGCACCTAACGTCATTAGATAAATCAATTGCGGAACAATAGTGAATGGGATATCTTACCAATGTGAATAGCTTCTTCACCGTTCGCTTGCATATAAAAACTAATTCTTCCTTGGCGTTGGGCATTATACATAATATCATCTAAGTATTGAATTCTAACCATATGCTGGTACATTTTTAGCGCTAAGTCCTCGTCTAAAGGTGGTTCTTCAGCACCCTCCACAATCTTGCCATCGGGACCAAGAATACGAAAAACTGGAATCTTTTCACCCTCTAGAGTATTGACAATATTTAATTTGTTGGTTATTGGCAATGTGCCTGAGGTTGTAACGAGTGTGGTGGCATCAGCAACGGCTGTTGTTGAAGAAAGTCTTCGACCTGCAAGGTTGGAAGTAATACGAAGGAGGCGAGGTTGGAACAACTTGCTGAACATGTTAGAATAAAAATTTGTGGGTTATGAATCAGACGACTAACAGTCTACTAAGGTATTGTAATAGGATGAAAGAAAGAATCTTGAAGAACTTGACAATCCAACAAGATAAGTTGAAGAACCAACGCCAATAAACAAAAAGCAAGAAAATTTCCGGAAAAAGCACAGAATAAACGCGGAAATTCAGAAGAATTTTAAATATTTTTATTTTACACATTAATATTGAAGACTACCTATATGTCGCATCCAATTTGCTAGGCGAGACCTATTTTAAAAAGGTGAACTAACTCTATATTTGATTTAGCTTCAGAGTTAACTTTCTCTACTTTTAATGCCCCATACTCTTTGGCAAGGGCTCTTAGTAATTTAGATTCAAAGTCATTTAGGGGGCGATCTTTTCTGATCATGAGAGACTGAACTGACCAGAGTATCACTGGTGCCCTTAATGATACTTTCATTAAAATTTCTTTTTCGTTGAGTTGATTCCATTCTAAATTATAGTCGATCATATAATTAGACTGCTTCAAAAACTGAAGTATATTATCGTAATGTTTGCAAAACTTATTGAGATTGCCCAGCTCTGCTACTTTAAGCGAAGGGATTTTACCTTCCTCAAGAATAAATCTATCGGAGAGTTGATATTAACGAGAAAAGATGGTGTTCGGATATGGTTACCTAAGAAGTGCATCTCCTACTAAGGAAGAATGAAAGGATGGAAGATTTGAATTATCTTCATAGCCTTCCTTTCTTCTCACTCGAACGACTTCCCCACTCGCTCCAACATAGAAAATGCGGACGAGTTACGTGAAAGTTTGCTATTTGATCAAATGAGTCACCTTCTCGGTATACTCTTGTTTGGAGTCTCTCAACGCGTTAGATATGGAAGCATATTGGGCAAATGAAATAAAATCAAAGTAAAATGGGTCAGATAGATCTCCTTGAACAATTCCGGGAAAGTAGGAGCGATAGTCCTCCCATTCAGATTGACGCAATAGAAAGAACTCACGTTGAAACTCATCCATGGGATAAGCGTCCATGTAGTCAAGCATGTTATATGAAGTTCTCATTAACATCACAGCAAAGGTTATATTCATTCTTTGTCGTGGAATAGGTACATGTTGTGGTTTCGGCCAAAAGTAACCTGTCGAGCCTGTTGCTCCCCACAGCTTTCTGGCAGTTTCATGAATTTGAAAGAAACTAGTTGAAAAGCCCTTGCTAGTAAGCAGTAGTTCTGTTAATATCAGTAATAGAGTTAAAATCTTCATCAACTAGTCCTAATTTTACTTCCGAAAAATGACGTAATCATGTATTCGATCGTCCAGTCCGATCGGTTTCTTTTTTCACCAAAATTTTGAGATGGTGTTAGGGTATTGGATTTTACTGTTTCTATTCGTATGTCTCACTTATTTCATCCCAAGATACGATCTAGATACAGGAAATTCTCCGTCTTTAAATGGGAGTACCAAGTCCTCTTCTCTATTAATCATCAATTTTCCCAAAATAATACATTTGTCGTATTCAATTCTGCAACAGTCGGAGCGTTTTTCAAAAGATAGTGAGACTTTTAGAACGATTCTCTCTTTACCAAGCGATAATGAAACGTTGATTGATACCTCTCAGCTCGAAAAACTGCTCCATAGACTCAATGAAACTTCCACATCCGCATTCAACTGTAAAAAGACAAAACAGCTCAGATCGCATTTATTTTACCTGAAAACTCACAAGACTGGATCTAGTACGTTAAACGGAATCATTTGGCGCAGTCTTTGTTTTGCAAATAATTCATTGAATTGTTTTTTACCATCACTATCGAATCCTGGGAAAACCTTCGATGAGCGAGATATAGAGGAGATTATCTCTTTCAAAGGCACCAATCACAGTCACGAGTTCTTTGATGTCTGGAACTCTCATATTCGAATCGCATATTTTGAAGCCGCGCTTTCTCAGGGGAGCGTGAAAGATGCCTTTTCTCGAAGATTCTTTGATGAAATTGTTCCGAATCCAAGATACTTTTTATCAATCCTTCGAAGACCTGCTTATCGTTTCGAAAGTGCCTTTCATTGGTACGAACTAATGAATATTTATAGATCTCTATTAAATAAATTTGCTAGGAGTAAGGAAGAGTCTTCATTTTTCCCCTTCAAATCTCAGCTTTCTTCGAAGCTTGCGACGAATTCGAAAAAATATAACAAAAGAGTGAAAAATCGAATAAATATAGATAAATTGAATAGCAATTCCTCAATTTCAAGTTTTACCTTGTTGGTAGAGTTTATTGAAGATATTGCATATGACATCTTACAATCAATCAAACGAAAGATTGATACTCGGTGTAACCCTCCTTATCATCACTGTCAGAATCAATTGTCGAAAGGTTTATTAGCTGAAATTTCAAAAGAAGCGATTGATGATGTTCTATCTTCATTTGAAATGATTTTTCATCATAGATCAGGATTTCAAACATTAAGTAAAGAACTTTTAGGAATGAATCAGTTTCAATTCAAAGATGATCAAACGAAATTTGAAAAGAACTTTTCTTTATTATTACAACTCTTATTCTCATCATCATCGTCCACGTGGACAATGCTTCCTTGTTTATCGCAAATTCTTCTTCTTAATATCGAAGAGATGGAAACATCAGTTTTACTTCTTAAATCTATTCTAAACGTGAAGTCAATCCTCCCATTTCTTTATCTAACTCAAAAACAACAATTTTATGTAAAATTATCGGGTCGATTTTCCAAATCATTTGGATTGTATTACGATTTCTTAGACCTGTTACAATATTATGATCTTTTATTATATACTGTGCAAACTTCATTGGTCTCAACTCTCAGCGAAGCTTATCACATTACCAAACAAAAGAAAGACGAACTAAGAAATGGACTCCTTCTTTTACAGAAAGTATGTTCTACGACTAACTTTTCGATGAAGTTTAATTTTAAAGACATTGAAATGATCACAGAGAAGTGGAATGCGTGGATTCTTAACGATGTTAAAAGCATCAATCACTTTATTAATTCAATAATAACATCATCAGATTTAAGATTATTCTGTCAATTTTATCAGATGGATAACTATGATTATGTTCAATATTTTCATTATCGTAATCAACAACAGTCATTCTTTCGTTAAAACGAATATTCATAGTGACGAATACGCTATGTACAATATGTACTATATTATTAACAAAAAGAAAAACAAAAGAATTGATTGACCACTAAATAGATCTTGAAATACTTTACTTATTCAAATCGCGGAAGGAATGAGCTTCAAAGAATGTGATAGGAGAAAGTAAGGGAAGGCAACTTTCTTCCTTCACTTAAGGCGGCATTTTGTGCTCTTTCCACAAATTCATCTTTTGTGTTAATCAAGAATCTTCCCGGTGTTCGATTTTGGTCCGATTGATGATAATGATAAAGCGGAGTTTCGAATAGACCAATCACACGATCATTTACTACATTTACATCTACATTACTCTCGTTTGTCGAATAAACAACATAAATAACAATATCTTCTGACAAGTACTGACTCTTTACTGCATTTCCATTCATCGGCGAGGTAGAGCCAGTTAACGATGTAACAAGGTGATAAATAGGGATTTGGATCGGTTGCGATAGTAGGTTAGCATTAAAAACTCCACCAGCAATCTTTTCAGTTGCATATATCCAATCACCTATCTGGATAATGGTATAAAGGAAGAATCCTGAATTCGTTAAATTCCTCAAAAGAGTATTTGGTAGATAAAACATATCCAACAGTTGAATTTCTGTGAACATCATTGTGCTATCAGGTGGTCTAATGGATGTTGATGGTAAGTGTTGATTCATGCGACTGTGAAGATAGAGCGGGATGGAATGATCTAATTTATGAAGACTCTTGATTTTAAACGAAACTTCCTCAATCTCACTCCTCGCATATAGCGAATGCATCTTGGACAGTAAAGAATATTTATCACCTCTGCGATCTAAAGAAGGTTGAGAAGATGTGAGAGTAAAGGAGCCCCAAGATGATCGACGGCCACCAGTGGTGCGTTCCAGGCCAACAGAAGATTGCTGGGTGAAGGGTCGAAAGACATAACTTCTTAAAAGATCATCATGTGGTCTAACATCCCAAGCGATAACTTTGGGAGTAAAAGGCGTTCTGGCCATACCTTCTGGCTTGTTTGGGAGAGGATTTCCACGGCTTTTCCCGAACACTATTGCGAGAGGATTTAAAGGAGTCAAACGAGATAATGTATCTACGATGACATTGGACTCAAGATTGATGAGTAACAACGCTTGCTCACATTCTTGCACCAATGAGTCTAATTGAGTAATACCTCCATTACTATGATAAAGTACTCGCAAATGGAAGCACATCTGTAGATAATGAGAGATTGCTGTCTTCATCATGGTATGGACCGAGGAATCGACAGATTCGTTGTTTATCATACAATCTTGGTAATACTGAACCAATAAAGCGACATGTTGTGATAACTCCTTCGGTTCGACCGTAATAAAATTGTGGAGAAGGGATAATGCGAGTAAAGCGAATCCTGCAGAAGGGTAATTACTCTGTAATAATTGCATCCAACCTTCTTCACTGTTAATATGGTGTTGCTCCATCAAATAGATTTTTATTGCACCATATAACGCATCAATGTTATGACCAAGTTGACTAATTGTTGGCTGATTTAGCGAGAAGGAGGAAGTTTCAATCGCGACAACACCAAAGAAATGAACTAAGCACTTTGCTAAAACTTGATCTCTCAGGGTGGCGGCGATTTGGTCCCAAAGATTATTTTCTCTCCGATCTACTACCAAGTAATGCTCAATAGAAGAAAGCAGATCAAATAAATTATTCGTGAAAGATGACTGATCAAAAGTCATGTGATCATGGAGCGATTTGAGATAATATAAATATTGTGACAATCCACTCGAAAGTTGATCTAAAACGCTTGCAATAATAATTTCACTGCAATGATGACGAAGTAACTGCGAACAGTTGGCCTTCTCAGGAATGATTCGCAGCTCCTCTTCTTCCGTCAAGGTCCTCCAAATACTGCTTTCACCCGCCAGCAAACCTGAAGCGAAAGCCACAACCTGCATCGAATAGTCAATACATCGCCTCCACTTCTCTTGCATCATCAAGTCCGATATCGCCTTTGAATTACTTGTCCCAGGTTCAAATAGAAGATTCCATTCATCTTCGCTGTTCAGAAGGAGCTCTTTCTCAATTTTTCGTGCCATTGAGAGCAATGTGTCCAAGAAGATAAATCCAGATTGTCTATTCACGTCATCTAATGAGAAGATTTCGTGTTTAACCGTTGTTAAATCAATTCCATCCAACACAAGATCAGAATCCTTATTATGAAATTCTGTAAAAATCTGTCGACCTCCATTTAATGCACGAAGTTGTGCAGTTACAATGTCTTGTACAGCAATAAATCCTGGAATTGAAATATCTTGAGTTGCACTCTTTAAATTATTGTAAATCGTTTTCTTCATATCCATAATCAAAGAGTTAACAAACGAATCTTGAAGATAGGAAAAGGGAAGATGATAATCTAAAGGAATGCTTGTTTGAAACTTCAACCCAAAGATTTTCTCATAGGTGGATTGAAGACTATCAAACTTTTTTTGAATCTGTTGATGGAGTAGCATTATCCTGCGCCACGCATTTTGAGACTATTCAAGAGTTGAATACAAAAGTCATAGACACAAAAATACACTTACCGAATATAAGTTGTCTGCATACGGTGGCTGTTGGAGGAAGTACTGAAAGTTATATGAGAAACAAGGTCCGATGACATTGAATATTCTTCGAGTAAACTCTTGAAGGATTGATTTTGCTGATAACAAAACTTTCACAGAATCTGCATATGTAACTCGATTCTGAAGAGAGGCTATATCTTTAACAGCTTTTATTATTGCAACACTGAAGAGTTCCTCCAACTCAAAGAATAAGGCATTTATCCGTTGCACCATATTTCGAAAATCATCCAAATAAAAGGAGGTCGATGATACAGGAAAGCTTTCTTCTATTGCCGCAATCAGCGTAAGAAGCTCTCCATGTAATCGAGTTGCACCATAATCATTCCAATCTCTTGTATGTAGGATCTCCAATAAATACAATTTTTTAATATGACTCATTTTCACAACTCTTCTCTTTTCCAAAAGGTCGTCGAAGTCTGCAGAGGCCAGAGAAATTGCCTCAACAACAGTGTTAAATAAATGGCGAATAAGGGGTATTTTACGATTTTCATCACCATTCGAGAGAACTTGCCCTACCACATCTCTCGCCTTAGCAGCTTCAATTCGTTCCGCGAAAAGAGAGGCTAAATCATCAGACGGACAATTGAACAAGTATAAATACTGAGGAATATGGCCTTGGTGATAATGCACGGACAGAATTGCTGGTGTTAGAGGCTTCACATGACGAATTTTGGACCACGGTATACCGTAAGAAAGCTCTATTTCATCAAGATCATCACCACACTTCGAAAATAATTGAAGCTGATGGTGGTCGGGAAAAACGAGCAACTTCACGATCTTGCTATTTAGATTCCCACATTCACCGTACCACAAGTTATTCCTCAGATTCGAAGCTCGAAATGTCGAAATTGTTTCAACTTCTTGTCGATGAGTAATGTGATTGCATGTAAAATGTAACGTTAAGTTCGATTCCAGTTCCACTACCTTTGTTGAATCAATTTCTGTTAGCTGATCGCAAATGAGCTTATAAGATCCAAGAAGAGTGCTCATCCCAAATGACGTAGGTGCATAAATTTCCATTTTAATTGCTGTTGGAAATGCAGAAATAGAAGCTTGAAACATCACTTGGGGAATAGTCGCACGAATTATCGTGGTTCTAACATCTCGAACAAAAGAAATCTTTTGTACAACTCCTATGGGTTGATCATTCTGATCCATGAGCGAAGCTTGAATCGAAAGGCTCGCATATGTTGCAACTTTCATCACGATGGTCATGTCTCGAATATGATATTCTACAAATCACTGTAAGGGGAGAGAACATACAGCGGGGATTCTGTTACCTTTCATTTCGTTTATAATAACTCTTCTAGGCACTGTCATTCCATCAACAAAACCATTAATACCCGCTGCAAGTGCATGAGTGAATACATCATGGAGGTTTAAGACTCCTGAACCGATGACTTTATCATGATGCTTCGCTTCAATCATTACACGGTTCATCTGAAATAAATTCTCATCATCTCCTTCTTCTGGACTGAAATCAAATGGACCCACTTTCTCGGAATTTTCTAAATCTATTTTGAAGCGTCGAAACCCATCTGAAAGCTCGCAACAATCGTAACTTGTATCTTCATTCTCTATCACTTGGACTTCAGCCACAATATTCGTGGGGCGGACAGAATCAACCGAAATTACTATAGACGCTAATTGATCTAACGCAAAATTCTTGTTGTCAATTTTAATATGGAAACGATTGTTCAAGTCTAATTTAACTTCAACTTTACTTGTTGCTCGATCAGCTAGATCTGTGTTCGATTTAACTTCACAAATATCTTCCATTAAACTTTGGAGGTCAAACTCATTTGTATTGACTCGCCCATTCCAGTAGGCAAAGGCAGCTTGAATCCATTCAAACCAATAGAGCATCACATATCGACTGCGGAAGATAATGCGGCGGAAAGCGGTTTCATCTTCACTCAAATTGAGCTGAAGACTGTATTTTGGATGTATTGGAGCATGGGAAGAGGGAAGAAAGCGTCCATCGCTCATCATTATATTAAATTTTGTAGAGTTTTTAATCGCAGGATCTTCACGATGAATGGCTCGTGAAGGTAAGGTATTATCGTTTGAAGGTTTGCGAATATGGCGAAGATCTGAGAGAAATCCGGAAAGATCTTCCTTAATTTGCTCTTCAGAGTATCCTACTTGATTTAACGACTCCACACAGTTTACTATATCTTGCTGTTGTAGCACGGATAAGTTTTCCCAATCTTCGTTTGACACTAACGTAATCCTCGAGGGAGGATTCGCAACAAGCGACTCCACCCTCGGAAGGGTAAGAAAGGTTTCAGGGAAGGAAATCTTTCCCAAAATACGGGCATCGATGGTAATGGTAAACGGTCCTATCGCTCCTCGCACGACGGTGAACACCTTTTGCACCACAGACTGCAATTGATTTTGTTTTAGTTCTACCGCTTCCACAAGCAGCGTCTGAGTTCCTTCAATAATCTGATCAAGTCTGACTACCGCTCTTCCAAGTAAATCATTATCTTTGCCAGGATCTTCATCATAAATTTCAAATTGAAGAGTTGTGTCAAGATTAGTAAGAGCAATAGGTGGAAATTTATAATCAAAGACGGGATCAAGATCTTTCTTCTTTACATGAGTCATCCCAAGAAACTGATTTTCCATGTAAACTTGAACGAAAGGATCACTTTTCCCGTTAGGATCTGCGATCGGGACATTGTTACACTTCACAATTTTGAGCTCGAGTCTCGATAAACCGCTAATTTGTCGACTCATTCCTCTAAAAAATGAAATGAATTAGAAAGTGAACAAGACGGAAGACTCAAGAGAATAAAGACAGTCTTTACTGTTACTTCCAAGTCTACAAGTAAGATCTTAATATTCCTCTTCCTATGCATAAATGGTGAAGCAATTGCTTTAAAATGAAGGCAATTCCATAATTCTGTACGAATATGCATATATTTTTACAAGTATCTAAGAAGGCGAACAAGGGTTGAGAGTTGAAGAGCCGCTTTGCATTCGAATTAACAGGCGCCTGCTAATATCTATAGCAGTTTTCTCGGGATCTGATGTGATCGCGTCGCAGCGAACTCCTCGCTATAGATAGAAGAAGAAATTAAGAAAACAAGAAGAACTAATAAGGAATCCTACCGGTCGATCTACTTGAATCTCGAACATAGATCCACACGCCAATACTGGGCGAGATGTTAGAGTGGGAACACTAAAAGGTGAGACGAGTGTAAGGAGGAATAGAGTGGAGTGAGTCGAGTGTCTTACAATTCAGAAGGAACATCGAAATGTATTCGGACTCGAGGAACTTGATGCTTTGCGGATACGGTAGATAAACCATCATCATGATCAAGATATTCAATGAAATAAGGAAAGTGTTCAGGGATAGAGCTGGACTCTGTCTTGGCTTCTTTCCTTCTATTAATTCGAGTATCATCTTTTTTACCCTCTCCCAACTTCTCCTCCGATCTCTCTCTTTTCCCTTCATCTCCCCCAGCATTATCAGAGTCAAGAACTTTCGCTTCCAAATTCCTGAGTTCTTCTGTCATATCATCATACTTAGACTCGAGATAATTCAGTCTCTTGTCACCATGACTTTCTCCGTTAAGTTTGATCAGAATATCCTTCATCCAGTTCAATGCATCAACGAGCTATTGAAAATAAAATGAGATAAGGGCTATCATAAATAATAAAGGTCTTACCTCATCTTCATGAATTTCATGCGAGACTTTTGGATAGCTTCGAAACTGCACATCATAACCAGCTAGGTGAAGGTTCACGGATGTCGCCTTCCCCCAATCTGTATAAATGAGGTCATCCGAATCACCATGCATAATAAGAAGTGGTGGTAAGTCGATAATCGGGCGATCGGGAACTTCTGTCGAGGAGGAAGGAGGCAACTTGAACACAGCAGAACGATTCACCAAGAAGCTGCCCATCGTAAAGATACCACGTAGCTTGGGAAGACGCTTTATTCGTTTCAATCCGTGAAGAGCACAACCTCCACCCATAGAAAATCCCCCAAGGAAATAGTTGTCATAAGAGCCCTTCGACTCAGCTTCTTCTATAACGCGAAAGATCAGCTGCCAAGAACGCTCAATCCCTTCCAAATCTTCCTCACTGTTCAAACCTTCCGTTATAAACAACGGTGATCGATCATACCAGATATTCATTCTCTCTCCTCCAGCAGCAGAATATCTTCGAACTTCAGAGGAAGGAGTTACGACATCGATACCCAGACTTTCACAGACATCCAAGAAGGCTTGATACTGGAACACTTTCAGCGGAGCCATTTCTAAGTACGTTCTCAATTCAACCCCCTTTCCACCAGACCCATGGAGAAATATTAACAAACTTCTACCAAACATAGTTTTCTGGATAAAATAAAAAGAAAATTTGAGCACTTTCTTTTTTATTTACACTATAGGTAGGTTACTTTTTGATTTTCATTTTTACTGCTGAAGATACTCCTGCTCGACACTTGCCTTGAAATTTTATTTTGCATTTTCCTAACTTTCCGAAAGGACCAATAAGCTCTCCAACATCGTCGGTTTCCGTTAGACAAAGCGAACCAACAAATAGCCGAATATTTTCCTCCATACGAAACACACCACTTACAACAGCGTGTTCAACGGCATCTTCGCTCTTTAAAGAATCAATTTTGCCGACTCGAATTTCTTCGTTTGGAAAGTTCACAATCAATGTTTCGAAAGTTAGAGCAGTGGGTGGCTCTGTACTCAGCACAGACTCTGCCTCACTCTCTCGAACGGCAGGGACAGAGGGCTGTTGAGTCTCCGTTGTGGGAAGATTACTCTGATCTTTAATCCGAAGAGGCAAATTTGTGGCTTTTCCCTCCTCTTGTAATGCAAGTGCGATCATTTTTTGTTGAATTTCAGCTTCTTCCTTCTTTTTCTGTTTGGCTAAGAGTCGTTGAACTCTTAGGTTCTGCTTCTTCGAAGTGGAGGAAGCCATTGACGAAGATTGAATCCCTTCGCTGCAACTCTTAACCTCATTCTCTCGTGCTACTGCTGGCTCAGTCTCAATCTCTTTCAACTGCTCCTCGACCAAAGCGCGCTGCTGTTCACGATCTTCCTCACCCTCTAATAGAGTTTGACGAATCATCTTGCGGGGATCGTAAAGGTATTTCTTGAACTTGAAGATAAGTTTGTCACCTACTTTGATCTTCGCTCCATGAACGAACTTAATGCGAAACTTTCCTTCAGTACCGTACGAACTAACGATTGTTCCGATAATACCTCGCTCTGTCAGAACTTTCATTCCAATGTAATGATGCGCACTATTACCTGCACCTGTAACGAGCTTCCAACCAATAGCTTCATGCACCATCGGACCACGAAGGTCTGTGAGACGGAATACCTCACATTCCTTCTGTTTCCATACAAAGATCTTCAGTCGCTCGAGGGCCGAATCATTTCCTTTCGCGTGCAATGATGAGGCTGATACTCCGCCAACACTCGATGTGTGATGTGGCAATATTTCTTTAATAGGACCGAAGAAGGCTAAACGACACTGTTGTGCTGGGTTTGTTCCTCCACTGACCGATGTGGTGGGGTGATGGTCTTTAGTATCAACATCAAGGCGTGATCCGATAATTAGAGAACCAATAGGACAGTAAACAGGCTGCTGAAACTGTAATAAGACCCATTGTACAGGCTCTTTGCCATAGACTAAGCCTTCAGTAGGGAGGATATCGTCTTGGTAAAGGTAATCATTATTCCAGTCAAAGTCGATGCTTGGGAAAGCTTTCTGATAGGTTGCAGTTAAACTTGATTGAAACTTCGAAGTTGGGTCTGTATTTAATTTCTCGTCACCAATCAATCCAAGATTAGCAATTTCATTTCCACCAAAGAAGATAGCATTCGCCACGATTGTTTCATGACCGATACTAATATGAAACCGCTGCTGACTTCGACAAGGGAATCGAAAAAATCGTATCTTCTTCACAAGACATATTGCAGAAGAGATAAAGGGAAGTGAATTAGGAGTTGATGCGATTCCTCGTTCGATTAATTTGGCATCAAGGTTCGTGACGCAAATACCAACACGATCACCTTGTTGTGCACTCTTCACTGCTTTATGAAACATTTGCATACTTTTCACTTTTTTCTGAACTTGAAGAGTTGGGATTTCAATAATTTGGTTCAAGTGAACGGAACCACTGAGGACTGTGCCAGTCATAACAGTCCCGTGGCCTTTGATCGGGAAGCAATGATCAACAGCGAAATAGAAGGAATGATCTGAATTTCGATGAGGCACCACCACATGATCTTTAATTGCTTCAATTAATCGATCAACACCCTCTGAGACAGTATTTGCCTTGTAGGAGGCCTTTCCTTGATTTGGATTGGAACCTGATCCCATCTTTTCATTCACATTTGCTGCAACTTTTTCTCCTCCAATCGATGCAGAAACAGGGATGATCTCTATATCAGCGAATTTGCTTGTTGATAACGTCTTTTTGATCTTTTTGGTAATTTTTTGAATTCTCTCCTCTCTTTCATGTTCAGGAAGAAGATCGACTTTATTCAGCGCAATTACCATGATATCAGTAGTGATCTCACCAATAACAATGCATTCAGCAGTTTGTGTTTGAATTCCTTTATTGGCATCCACCACTAATACAATCATATCAATAATTTGAGCTCCGCCGATGATTGTGCGAATGAGGGATGCATGACCAGGACAGTCGACCAGGGTGAACTGTATTGTATCATAACCGTGATCGGAACCATACTTTTCGATTAAGAGTTCTTGAATGCGATCTGATAATGGAAGCGTAAAAGCTGAGAATCCTAAATCGAGAGTAATGCCTCGTTGTTGAGATTGCGGATGCTTGTCAAGTGCAGCAGTTGAAAGAGATGTGGACAATGCCTTCACCAAAGAAGTTTTTCCTGAATCAACATGCCCCAATATCCCAATATTGATGTTCAAGAGATGATTTCGTTCCTCCATCCTGCTCGTCTGTGATAAACGTAACTCCACGGAATAGAAGGTTGCGTGAATTTACGATAAAGATTTGTTGATTCTTGATGAGATGTTCTCCTTATTACCAGAGGATCTCTTCCATTTGCTTCAATCTTACTTAACCGCTGACGACTATCATTATTTTCTCAACGCATCAAAGAAATTGTTTGCTCTCTTGAAGAGAAAAACAATTTACTTCAATCTTAATTTAGAAAAAAGCTTACAGTATCTTAATAATGTGGAATTTCGATCTCTTGTTTTAAGTAAAGTAGAAAGTGGTTGGAAACAAGTTATCCTACAGTATTTCAACAGCCCGAGCAATTTCTCGCGGGATGTACCTGTTCACCGAGTAACGGTAAAGATTGATCAGCCCGACACTTTTTCTATGTTCAGTCATGTCGAGTGCTTACATATTGGTATTTCCAACAACAGGGAAATTCCATTCTTGTCTGGTATGAAAGAATTAGTGATTGAAGGTGGTGGCAGAATTCTAGCTTTCGAGACTCCCTCCAATCTTTTGAAGTTGGAGATTTATAATACCAGCAACATGATGGACGTATCTCCGCTTCTAAGCATTCCCCACATTCACTTAGGTGAATGTGATATAATTGAAGACTTCACAGCATTTCAACGGGGTAATCAAACCTATTTATCACTTTCCAGATGTCTGTTCTTGACTGATGTTTCTCCTTTCCGCTCCATACGCACACTGATTTTAAGTGGTTGCGATAATCTCAAGGATGTTTCACCACTTCACGCAATTCATCACCTTGAAATTGCCTTTTGTCCAAAGGTCACTGATATATCTGGTTTAGGTGATCATTATCGCCTGAAGGTCTGGCAGTGTTCATATCAATTAACAGGATATCATAGTTTACTGAACGTACCTCATGTAGCGTTGACAAGATGTGATATCGCTGATTTACGAGTTTTAAGAAATGCGAAGTCTCTTCGACTCACTCGCTGTAACGAAATTCTTGATTTGACTCCTATCGCGTCATTGAAGGAAGTCAAACTTATTGATTGTGCTAGTATTCACAACCTATCTGCGCTTCGACATGTTCCTCAATTATCTTTAGTTCAGATGATTATTGATAAAAACCAAATTCGAGAAATGAGAAATCGAGCAATCTCCTTCTATCACTTACAATGGACAGTTGAAGATTATTCTTTTCTTTCACACACCTGATACCTCAAAATAAGAAACGCTACAGATATCCCAAAGCAAATTAATTCAGGTTCAGCTCACATGTTTGCAGCATTTACAGTTTCTGGAATTGCAATCCTGTCGTGATCTTGAGAATGTGAATGGCTTGGGAGATATCCCTGTTCTTCATTTGAAATATTGTCCAAACTTAAGGGATATTACAGCTTTAGGGAGAAATAAAGAAGTAGCAATTGCAATTTGCCCGAGGGTCGATAGTGTGCAAAGTCTTATGACTGTTCCGATCGTTACTCTTAGGTATTGTATTAATGTTACGGATTATGAATGCTTAAAGGATGTACCAAGATTAAAAATATCTAAATATTTTCCTTGATTCCCACTTCAAAATATTCATAGTTTGTAATTTTTAATGTATTTCTATGCACCTATTTGTGTCTTACTCTCGTTAGAGTAGCGTATATCTCGTTACTGTAGATTATGAAAAAACTCTTGTTAGAATAGTTATCTCTTTTATTCAAGAGTGTTGATCGATCATTTGTTGTGCTGAAAACTATGTTCAACTTTCGAACAGAACGTATCAGGAAACAGAATGCAGAATCTAGAAAGAATCTCCCTCGTACTATCTATAGTGTAAATGAGCAACGAGAAGAATCGATCTCAAAGACATTCTTCTTTACTGGTAGTTTAGGCGTCTTCTCCCTTGGAATGATGATTGGAATCCAGAGAATTATGAAGAAAGAAGGTCACAATCTCCCTCCTGAAAATCGATCAGCTGCAGCTGGATTGGCAGCCAAAGCACTCGGTGTTGGGACATTGCTTTGCCTTGGAGCTTTCGCCGCTGGGAGTGCTATATTCGTAGGAGTTACCGGAATTACAACAGTTGAGCAGTTCGGTGAGTTTGCAAGAAAAATGGTTCACGGAACAGGGCTACCAAAGACGACAGAAGGGAGAAGTCAAGAGGAAGAAGAGGAGTCAAAGAAGGCGGAACAAGAACTAGAGAAGATATTGAATGACTTCTTCAGTCCAAAGAAAGAGGAAGAAAAGAATAAACCTGAAAGTTCTGATACCATAAAAAGAGGCTCAAACGATTCTTTTGATTTTAAATCATTGATTCATGACTTTCGAAAAAAGCTAAGAGAGAAGTTCAAAAAGAAAGATGAGTAGGTTAGTCTTTAAATAGATTCTCTGATTTCTATCTTCTATTCTTTTAATGTAAATAAATTGCAATTACTACACATATAAATGAATTTCAATTAAAGAAGGTCAGCAATAGCCAAAGCAGAACCGATTGCACCAACCAATTGAACAATCAAGGCAATCCAAATTCCTTTCGACAAAAAGTTATCATATCTCTTGGATGGTTCTCCTGTAGCATAACCTTGGGCCCACTTGAATCTGGCAACGATCCAAAGCAATCCAGCGACAGTGGAAAGTAAAGGAAATCGAATGCTTGCAATGAGTGAGGCAGCAAGGAACACAGGGTAGGTTTCAAGAGCCTGTTGATGTCCTCTTTGGACGCAGTTGAATTCTTTTGCATGTTGAGAGAATCCTTCAGCGTAAAGCTTTGGGTAGCTGAAACGAGCCTCGGCATCAGTGTCTCCATCCTTTGCAGCCTTCTCCTTGTACTTGTTACGAGCCATTGACACTTGGGTTGCCAATGTTTGGAGAGCAATCCCTGATGCAACAACGTTAACTAAAATTGATGCACCATATCCACGAGGTAAGACACTAATCACGGAAGAGGGGGCATAAAAAGCTGGGAAAGCATTTCTTGCATAATAACTCTCCCCAACAACTCCTACAATACCAGGTAAGGCAAATTGGGCAATAGCAGCCAACATCTTCTCAAAACTGTCTTTTGGTTGCAGTTGAATTATGAATGACTGTGACAAACCGGAGACTTTTTCAGTTCTTTCGAGAACAAATCTTTGTTTCACTGCAGTTCCAAATCACTACCCACTTTTCACGAAACTTCCAAACTTCGAATTTTATAAGAGTAGTTGCATAACACCGAATTCTACTAGAACTGAAGTGAAGATAAGATAAGATAGCTTCAGAAGAACTAAGACTTTTAGAGAATTTATTGTCACCAAACTCCATTCCTTTTATTTGTTCTGATCCTCTTCTTGTATCCAGCTGAGAGACTTTGCTGGAAAAAATCTTTGTTGAAGGTTAAAGGAAGAAGGAGAAATCTTGAAAGATTCTTCGACAAAAGCAAGTGTACTGGTCGTAACTGTATGCAAAAAGAGTCACACTTGATCTCTTTATTATCTAAACAAGAAGATATTGACTTAGAAAAAGACTCTGCTCAAGTTTCCCAAGCAAGTTACGGTTCAACTAATAATCCTTCTTCAACGAAAAGAATGGTCAAGCACGACGATCCAATGATCCGTGATAAAAAGGAACTTCCTTTTAGCAACATCGTTGTTGCATTTGTTGTTTTCATTCCTTTTCTTCTCATTATCACTCCTTTGTGGTTAGTGGTATTACTCCCTCTCACTGTTGTTTGGCAGATTATCGATTATGTCAAATCCTCCATTGTTGGAAGAAAGAAGCCTAAAAGTTCCTTCGTTGTGGAAGATCCTAAAGCTGTTGCTGATAAGGTCGTGAAAGTGAGCACTGCTGTGAAGGATCGCGTCTATGATCTTGTTGTCTTCGGTGCAACAGGTTTTACCGGAAAACTCGCTGCTGCCTATCTCGCCAAGCAATATGGTACCACTGTTCGTTGGGCGATTGCAGGACGACGTCGTGAAGCTTTGGAAAAAGTCCGCAATGATTTGGTGAAGTATAACGCTGCTTTAAAAGATTTGCCAATCGTTATCGCGGATTCTTTCGATGAAACTTCACTCAATAAACTTACTGCCAGTACAAAGGTTGTGATCACGACTGCTGGTCCATTTTCCATTTATGGTGCTCCTTTAGTGAAGAGTTGTGCATGTAAGGAATTCTGTTCTATTCTTATCTGCTTCCGTCTAATACATACAAACAGTGCATGGAACTCACTACTGTGATATTACTGGAGAGACTGATTGGTTCAGAGAAATGATTGATCAATTTGACGATGCCGCAAAGAAATCTGGTGCCAAAATTGTTTCTTTCTGTGGTCATGATTGTATTCCATGGGATATCTCTGCTTTGAAAGCTGCTAAGTTTCTTAAAGCGAAAGGAGAAAGTCTCACTTCAGTAAGTTTCTTCTCTTTAGATCATGTTTCGTTCTTTTTAATTTTGTATTTCCTATAGATTCATTTCTATGATACTATAACTGCTCAAGCATCTGGTGGTACTTTTGCTACAATGAATCATGTTCTCAGCAACAGAACAAAGTATAAGAGCTTCCTTGGCTTCGATCCTTTGCTCAAGACAGCTTCAGGCGACAAATCAAATAACAAATTAAATGTTCTCAATCAGCTTACTGTCGCTTATTCCAAAGAACATGGTTGCTGGACTGGTCCTTTCGTCATGTCTATGGTCATGGCGAACTGTGTGCGACGTGGTAATGCTTACAACAACTATGGATCTAAACTGGAGTATAAGTAAGTATCTTTGATTCTCTTGCTGTAATATGAATATTCATCAACTAACTGCTATTAATAGAGAAGTGCAAACCTTCCCGAACTTCTTTGCTGCTTATACATATGTTGTTGGATTGCTTGTCTTTGGAACGGCTTTCTTCTTACCTCCATTACATTACATTCTGAATAAATACGTTCTTCCTCAGCCTGGTGAAGGACCTTCTGAAGCTTTCATGGATACAGGCTTCTTAAAAGTCGATGGTTATGCGGTTGGTAGCAATGGTTCTAAGGTGAAGACTATGATCTATTTCCCAACCGATCCTGGATATCGTGACACTGTAAGTACAATTCTGTAAATGTTAGACGGGGAATGAAGTAACTGAATGTTAAATAGGCTCGCATGTTAGTGGAGTCAGGTCTCGCTTTAGCTTTGGAATGTGATAAGCTTAAAGGTGACGGTGGAATCTTTACTCCCGGAACTTGTCAGGTAAATGATAACACCCTTGAAATGTTTAGATTGTCCGATTGATTATATTGTATTGTTATTACATAGGGCGAAGTGTTACTCGAGCGTTTGATTAGCACAGGAAGTGCTTTTGAGATCTCTGAAGCATAATTCTTTCTCAGTAAGATTACCAGTCACACGACCTTTGACGTGTCACCTTCGTTTGATGATCGTCGAGGGTATATTAGATGTTGTTATCAGCACCAAGTTACTTGTGATCAAACATAGAGCATAGGTAGCTTAGCGAAGTAGTAGAGTGATTTCATTTCCAAAGAACCATTAATAACCATGAAACTAAATAAGATTGAATCAACTCGATTAGTTATTACCATTCACTTGCAAAGTACATCTTACGACTATTCTAAACCATTGAACAGTTTTTAAAAATAATTATTTATTTGTATCTTTTACATGTAAACAATATCAATATTATTGTGATGGTTAATTAGAAATTGTTATTATTATTATTCAATGTTATCAATGTTATTGTTATTCTCTTTTTATCATTAATATTATCACTCAAAATACAAACAAAGGACGAAAAAGAAAAATTAGTAACCAAACAAAAGACAAAAACAAAACAAAACAAAACAAAACAAAACGAAAGAGAGTTAAGATCGATTCAGAGAAAGTTCATACACGTCTACTGAATCATTGTAAAGGAAGGACTACAGTAATGCTTCTCATCTATTTTCATCCCCATTGCTATCGCTATTGCTTGGAGTCTTCTGTTCTGCTGACATGTGCGATGCTTGCATGTTCTCAGGAATCAATATATTCTCTTGCGATGGCTTCCATCGATGACATGTGAGAAGAACATTAGGATCACAGTAATCAGTGCCCATGCACATACCGATAGAAAGACCGAGCTCCTTGGACACTTCCGTCGGACCACATTCGATGTCTAGAGGATGAGTGTAAATGCCATGTACATAACAACGAGTAATAGCATGATCAGAATGATAACATGTATGCTCCTGTGACATGACGTTGACACAGAGATCGATCACTCTCACCGCAGTCTGAGCACTGAGGCCATATTCCCCAACCGCTTCACCATCATCCTTCTTCGTGACTTTGACACAATCAGGGCAGTGTTGCTCGCTCAGAGGAAGGATCTGAGAGAACAATGAGAGTTCTTTCATTTGAGTTGGATCAATCATTACAGTCATTGGCTCAGGAGGACCTTTAATCTCATACGAATTAAGATCTTCGATGCTTCTTCTACCAATGATATAACCCGCACCACCATAATAGAAGCCACGTCGTGTAATCTTTTTACCGTGTGTTAACTGTCCGAGTAATAGACGTTCTTCTGAGAGAGTAGTGGTCACATAGGAGATGAAGTTAGGTTGTGTAAGAAGCTTCATATTTACAAAGGTATCATCATCAGCGACAAAGAGAAAGGTAGGATCATAGAGTAATAATGTGTGAGAGATCGCACGTAAAGGGCGCCGTTGAGCACACGCCCAACCAGCAGCAGCCACGTCAAGTCTCGTTGTCGGCATGTAGTGGAAGTAGGCATGATTACTTGTTAATTGCTCACAGAGAGTCGATCCAACACGACAACCATATTGATCCTCTGACGCCATCCATCCTGCGATAATGCGATCAGTGGAGATGGAAGAAGAGTCAGAGAAGTTCTGGTAGGTTAATACTCGTATTTGTGATGTTAATACATCATAACGTGATCGCGATCCAACCCATATAATCAAACCAAACACCTGACGTTTCTGATTCAATGAGTTGCGCAGTTCATTGATCTGACTGTCACGATGATGGTGATGACTCTGATGATGTATTCCTGGATCAGATTTCCATTCTTCTTTCTCATGACATTCTTCTAATCTTCTCTCTATAATCAACTTGAGTAATATATGTAGAGAGAGGTAGTGGCGACGAGGTGACGTCTGCTGCGTGACGTTATCAGAGGATAGAAAGCGCTTTCTAATAGGGTTCTTAACCTTTTGGAATGGGATTTCTTTTAGCCGTCTTCTATTTTGTTCAGTCGCTTCAGATGGAGTTTCAATGAATCGAATCTTCTTACGGTTTGTTGGTGTGTCTAGAACAGTCTCTCTCCTCTTATCTTCATCTAAAGGCTCTAGTAATCTCTGATTCCTCTCTTTTAATTCTTTTCTATTCTTTGAATCCTCTTCCTCCGCCCTCAAAAGAGAGGAAGGAGATGAATTGAGATGAGACGATAGCTCACCATTTTCAGCGAAAACTTCTCTCCACGTCATTGAACAGGTCACAGGTAAATCTAAAGGAATAGTTGCCATCGTTCTTTCTTCAAACCATTGGATTGGTAATTTTGTAAAAGGTATAGGGATACACTTCTCTGGACACTCATACTTGTAATGATGGATGTCGTCGATGAGCTCTATGAGGAGATCACAGCCTTCGATCTCGTTCGTCATAGTCAGTATTTCCGCATAACTCGCCTCACTGTAGTGGTCTGAGATAATTCGATAGGATAGTTCGCGACGATTAATGGCTGTTAATAGGTCTGGATCTTCTTTTGATGAGGTGGCGACGGAATGGAAGAGTGTGTGAAACTCATGTTCATACTGATGAAAGATTGTATTATTAACAAAACAAACCTGATATTTATGTTTTATAAGAGTTGAATTCTTCAAATTTGCAATATGTTGAGCGTTACTAAAGCACGGACACTGTGAGAAGGGATTAGGCGGAGTCTCTTCCTCAGCGATGGGATCTAAGCTATCTCCCTCAACGTAGGAGTTCATCTCTGCATCACTAATCGATTTAATATCACTCACATCATACCCTAAAGAGACGAAGGTCGACCAATCTGGGATTAAATGACGTTGATTGTGGCTATCAAGGACGTAGACTGCGCGATTTCGACCCGCTTTAATCACTGTTAACTTGTTTGAGTTTAAAGATCTGTGTAAGACATCATGGTAAAAGATTTGTTGAGGAGGATTTTTCGATTGATAGACTGTCTTATGAAAACGTTGATAGACAATTAAGCCAAGAAAGAAAGAGAAGATTAAGGATAGAGACCAAATAATGAGCTGAAGTTTCCTCTGACTTGAGACTGATTTATCCTCCATAAGAATATCACAAGAAATTAGGTCAAATACTTAATAATAAAACCAATGAAACACAAAGAATAATCACAACTCTAATGAACTATGACAGAGAAAGCATTTAATAAATCATTGAGAAAGAAATTTGGCGCATACACGACGCACATCGTTTTCCCCGTTTATACGATCGGTTGTTTGCCAAACAAAAAAACAATCAATTGCTCTCGGAATGATGTGGAAGCAAAAGCTCTCAACTGATACGAAAGACTTCTGGGTAGACTATCAAGTGGAAAGGCTTGCTAATTGTACTCCTTTAGAATTTTGTAAAAAGGCGTATAGTCGTTATCATCCTGTCATCTTAACAGGCTTGATAGATCATTGGCCTGCCTTAAACAAGTGGAACGAGGACTATTTTCACGAATTATTGGATGATAAACCTATTTCAGTGAATTTAACACCTGATGGTCGAGCTGATAGTGTGCAAAGTGTCGATTATGAAGGTGTTAGGGGGGATTACTTTGTCTATCCTGCTGAGGTTCAAATGACAATGAAGGAATTCTTCCACCTATTTCATCTAAAAGATGAGATTGTTCCTTATCTATCACAACAGAATGATAATCTGAGAAGGGAGTTTCACGAGCTATTAGTTGATATGGATCTTGATCTGCCTCTCGCTGAGTTATTTGAGAGTAAAGAGCCTGAAGCAGTCAATCTATGGATTGGTGATGAGAGATCAGTCTCTTCTATACATAAAGATCACTTTGAAAATTTTTATGCTGTAATTTCAGGAGAGAAAACCTTTACATTAATGCCTCCAACAGATATAGCTTTCTTACCGGAACTGACCTATCCTGCTTTGAAGTACGAGGCAACCTTCTCTCATGAAGATGGAGAGGAAGGAGAGGGGAAAATCAGTGGATTAAGATTAACTAAAGATGGATGCCCGGCGGATATGTTATCTTGGATTTCCGTCGACCCTGATGATGAGTCGACTCATAGCAGTTGGTCTGATAAACATCTTTGCAATCCTATTCGGTGTACTGTCCGGGCTGGAGAGATCCTTTACATCCCAGCTATGTGGTACCATCGAGTCTCACAAAACTGTATGACAATTGCAGTGAACATGTGGTACGATCAGAGATTTGATTTCAGATATGTATTCTACGAACACATCTCTGACAGAAAGCACAATCTAAGTGAAAAGGATGCGTTAAATGACTGATGATTATCTTACTATATCTATACTACGAAGCTAAAAACCAAAATGAGTGAGTTGAAACAGACAAAGGCAGATTGTTGTTGTTATGGGCGAATCAAAGAAACAATGACCAGGAAATGCAAGAAAACTCCAATTTCAGGATATACTTTTATTAAACTACTATGACTAAATTTTGAGACACGTGGAACATTTCATGTGAGGGGGAAAGAAGAACAAAATTAGGAGAAAACTACATTTTAGACAAGTAGGCACCCTCTAGTGTAGTTATTGCTGCTACAAACCTAAAACTAATCCTATCTGCTTTAAGATTCTATATCAATATGATAAAGAATAAGAAAACAAAGAGATCGATCGCTTGGGGCGAACTAAATTGTAGATGAGACAATGATTGCAATATGAATTGCTTTCTTTGGATCACTTGAAAGTGCTCGAAATATCTTGTGTGCAATTATTTGTAGTTCTAAAAACAGTTGAGAACTACAACGGCCACAAGTCTATTTGGCGTTCAAGACCATTTGTAAGAATTCATTTCGGATCTGGCGATCGCTCTCGAAGTTACCCAGGAAAGTACTAGTAGTGGTACTTGCGCCGGCTTTCTCGACGCCTCTCATCACCATGCACATGTGACTATTAATGGAATGAATAATAAGGGGAATGGTGGTGAATAAGGGAGGGACCATCACTTACGTTGCCTCTACGATAACACCAACACCCTTCGGTGATACCAACTTGTTCACAGCCTCAGCGATCTGACGAGTTAATCGTTCCTGCACTTGCAATCTTCTAGAGTACACATCAGCAATGCGAGCTAACTTGCTAAGTCCAAGGATTTTCCCATCAGGAATGTAGGCGATGTGAACCTTGCCAGAAAATGGAACCATGTGATGCTCACAGAGAGAGTGAATGTCAATGCTCTTTACTAACACCATGTCAGATTCAGTCTTCTCGTTGAAGACCCCTTCTCCGACCACTTCCTCCACTGTTTGAGTGTAGCCCTTAGTGAAGAATGCAAGGGCCTTGGCTGCACGCATTGGAGTGCTCTCAAGTCCTTCTCTTTCGGTGTCCTCACCCATACACTGTGAACAATACCGTTTAGGAACACTCAAACAATTCTATATAACGATAATCTTACCTCAATAATAGTCTTCATGGCTTGGGCCATGCGGGAAAGCTTACTATCTTCTCCAGTGTCCTCACTGGAAGTCTCAGAATCCTCTGAGTCCTTGACACGCTTAGCAACAGGAAGATCGAATTCCTCCTCAACAAAGCTATTAGTATGTTTACGACCGGTAATAGTAGACATGTTTAGTAATTCTTTGCAATTAATTCAATAAATAAATGAAGCAATATACAATAGCGAGCAAGTAAGTACGTGTGTGTTAAAGATAGGTCAGTCAAAAAAGAATGCGGCTGTCTGTCAAATAAACAAATAAAAAGAATGTACGATCGTCGGTATCTCGATGTGGTCACACCTCGTAGATCTCAAAGATCGTCAGATAGATGGATGAAAGAATAATGAAAGATGCACACGTCGAGATCGATGGCGTACCTCAGCTTTTGTCAATCACCTCTGATTCACCGAATTACCTGTCATGAACCGACGCCATTCAACATTCTACCTTATTCTTGCATTTCCCAGAAAACACGAAGATTTAATCTGGAATTCCTTGAATTTCCAAGTGGGCAGGAGAAGTACCCTGCCCTGCCCATTAGAAAACACGTACAACAACACACCAACTTCACACTGCAACTGACACATGTCCTTCAAGATTCAAACTTGAAAGAGATTCTTAACTTTACAAAGACTTAAAAATCTATGACTCCTTTATTTAGATTTTCCTTCTTCGCTATTGAG
>VFQN01000354.1_pt1 | contig 91063 bp, 138 predicted proteins | sample 3512371 | NCBI WGS metagenome assembly VFQN01 (sample SAMN10412370, study PRJNA504923) | tailings metagenome | isolation source: Replicate 2 from Balatoc abandoned mine | place: Philippines: Itogon, Benguet | collected 2017-08-28
ATAGTACTAGTGAGTAATAGTACTATCCGCTAGTATAGTATGCCTGCCAACCCTACTAGTGAACCGTGCAGAAAGTAGCTGTAATGTGGAGTCTGGGGTGAACAGGGGTGAACCATCTGCAGGCACATGCTGGTCAGGGCGCCAGGTCTTCTTGAAGAAGGAGACTATATATCCCATGCTGCGGCGGAGGGCTGTCTTGGTTGAACGGGCACGCTGAATGGTTGCACGCAGCCCACAGGTATTTACAGCGGAAGCGTCGGTGCCTCTAAAAGCTCCTTTGCTTCGCTGGTTGTCAGGTCGAGGCAGCCTGTGGCTAGGGCTCTCCTCCTTACTGGGACAGTGACTCGTGGGCGCACGCGTATAAGGGCGGTAACCACGATTGCAACTTACGCACCACGCACCACGTGCTTGCCACTATGGAAAAGGAATGTGGTTCATACAGCAGACATGACTACTGTGTGGCTCTGTGACGCATTCCGCATGCCAGACACTGGATCAGACGCTGTCTAAGGCTTAGGGAGGAGGATACAACGGGGCGCGAGCGACGCCTGGACTTCTGCTCGCCAACTTGGAAACATACATAGTTTTATCGCGTTTATGTATCAGAAAGTGTCTTGCAATCATACAGCACGGGCTTGTAATCCCGACGCACCGCACGGGAGCTGACGAGCCGCGAACGCCAGCGAACGCCGAGTGGTCGTCGCAGGTCGTTCCAGCGTGCCCGGAAGCCCATGGCCGCGACTGTGTGGTGAACGCAAGGATGCGGATGCAGCTTACGTATCTTGGGAGGGGCGCAGCACCGGGCACGAACCCCCACGCCAGCGTGAGCACAAGCATGAGCATGGCCACCTGCCGTGCTGATGGCCACGCAGAGCGGCCAGTAGGTGCCCCTGGTGCACGTGCCTCAATCGGTTTCGCCCTCGTGCATGAATTTCCTCAAGGATGAAGGCTTCACGTTTCTGACACGTACGGCAGTCCAATCCCATCATGCGCCTACCCCACCCTCCGCTGTCCTCTGGCTGCGCTCGAGCATGCTCAAGACCTGCCATGTACGGTATGCCATTGGGACCAGAAGCTGGATACCGCAGCTGGCAGAGAGGCAGTGCAGTACTACTCAGCTGCTGCCCTGCTGCCTGCTGCAGCCTGGCGTGTAACTTCATGGCTGCTCATACAGGGATCCACTTGGAGCCCCCTGCATTTGCTATGTCCTATGTGTGCAATGTCCAGCTTCTGATGTCCAGGACTCCAGGTCATGCCATACCTTGGTGGCAGTACCGTACCGGCACGTGTCCTTCAACCCATGCCGTGCCGTCTTCTGGTTCAGCCTGGGCTTGCTCGCATAAGCTCTCAAAAGCGATTCACAGTTGACGTGTTGACCTCATCCCACGAAAGCCCCGTCTGTATTGAAGCCAGGGGCAGCCGAGAGTGCTGCATCTGCTTTTATCCATGGCTAGCGGCCGGGAGTGCTGCAGCACCTGCTGCAGCGCTGTCCTACTGGTCATTTGCGTCAGGCCTGTATGCTTCCATATACCGTAAGCATACCGGTATAGGGCAAGTGCCCAATTACACACGTGCCTTTCTTGCAGGAACACCAGAAGTCTGCTGGCTGTCCAGTAAAGTGGTCTGGACTCGGGTCTGGGGTCCTGGCTGGGTCCTGGGATTTGAAATAAAACCGTCCGACGCGGAACATGGCATTTACCAGCGGTTTGCATACTCCAGGTTTCAATGGCACAGATCTTAGTCCAACTTTTGGAAGGCCACAGGACGTAGCGGCCTGTGCCGAAGGGCCTTTCCAATTGTCGAAAGCGGACTTACGGTGGGCTGTACAGCCCTTTGTATCGTTGTGTGACATTCGACCGTCATCGCTTGCCTTACAAATCAACCCAACAAAATGTGTAAATAACATTGCAGTTAGAGAACACCAGTACATCTGCGACTACTGCGTGCCCAACTGCTTCATGCGCTTTCAGAGTTGTCGAGAGCGGCGGAGAACGAGCTAACAAGTCAGCAGTTAGCAAGCAATAAAGGAGGGCATACAGAAACAGTAGGATGCTTCCGGCGTTAGCGCACGCGCAGCCAGCGCTGTGCTCGACCTGCGCCCTGCTCGCATTAATGGTGCTCCTGACGAGTGCGGCAAGCGCTGCCATCTCGGACACCGTACATGAAAAGCATGATCAAAGTGAGGGCGCATACTCAGCGCAACTGCGTCACAAAAGTCCTCTGCCGCCCGAAACGCCTGCCTGAGTGCCTCCACGTACACGAGGCTGACACCGCAGCACCACAACACAATGCAGTTGACACCACCCGGCGGCAACTGGCCGCTACCCCACGACGAAGGTCCTTGGAGGTTGCAAACTTGCTGGAGCGTTACTATCGGTCGGGGGGCTTTCCAGAGCTGCGGCGGGATGCTGCTGCGGCCCAGGGGGCCACGGAAGCAGACCGGGGTACCTCCACTGTCACCGGCCGTGCCAGCATCGTGCCCAGCCCCCGTGCGGGAGGAGGTATCCTGGAGGACCCGTGGAAGTTAAGGAGGATGGCAGCAAACAATGAGTGGGAGATCTGGGTAAGCGCGGCTGTGTGTTTGTGGGGAGGGGGGAGAGGGGGGCCTGATACGGCCGACGACCGACCCACTACCGGTGCTGCCCCTTGGTCCTCACCCAGGCGTTTGACGAGGTGTCTGACGAGGCGGTGAACCGCGTGGCTTACCTGATTGAGAAGATCATGGCCACTGTGCCCAAGACCATCCGGCAGCGCACCGCGCGGGAGGGCACAGCGATGGCCATCCTCGGCCGGAATCAGGTGGGCGCTTGACACTCCACACGTGTCAGTGCCGTACACCTGTATGTGCTGCGATGGCATGGCTACGCACAATACCCATTCCAAGCCCCAACTTCCACGACAGCCTCAATCACCCCGCGGCAAAGCCACATTCCGCTGGTCCCAACGACGCGGTCGGTCTCTGCCCACCTGCCCGCCCGCCTGCCCCCCAGGTGCTGACGCAGCTGCCCCCGTTCAGCTACCTAACTGGCACAACCTTTGACGGCCGCCTGTGGGACGAGGTCCGCGGCGTGGGCGCGGTGGTTGGCAACCGCTTCAGTGCAGTGGACGAGCAGGACATCCTGGAGCTGGAGATACCCCTGGACGAGTAAGTTCTTGTCGCAATGGTAGCGACCAAAGGAGCAGGGAGCCACGCCAGAAGAGTATTGCAAGTGGGCAGCGTGGTACCCGTGCTTGCCGCAGGGACTTGCACCTGCATGTAGGGGACTGCCGTATTGAGGCAAGCACAATAGCTTGCAATGACGGCAGGTGGTTTAGCACTGTCACTCTGTGGTGTACCAGTCCGTGGTGCACAGAGCGCGTGCCCCTGCCGTTGCTGCCCCGCCTGCATTGCAGGAGGCTGTTGCCCGCCGAGAGCGTTGTCGTGCACGAGGTCGGGCACGTGGTGATGAACCTTGGGTTTGACACGTGCCAGATGACGGCAGTGCGGGAGGCGTGGAAGGCGGCCCAAGCGCGGGGGGTGTACACGTACGCCAGGTGGGTGACCTCAGCAGACCGGTGCAGGGCGTTGGTCAGGGGTGGAACGCGCAATTTCCGCAGCCACTTGCAGGCAATGCCGCCTGACAGCCCCTGCCTTGTCCCACAACACCAATGTTGCTTGTCGGCCTTCCCTACTTTCCACGCACAGACTCGTACGCCATCCAGAACGAGTACGAGTACTTTGCGGTGGGCACGCAGCTGTACTTTGACGCCACGCTCAACTACGGCTCCTGCGACAACCTCATGCGCTTCGACCGCCTGCGCGCGCGGGACAGGGACCTGGCCGAGATCGTGGAGCTGGTGAGCTAGGAGGATGCACACAGCTGCCAGGACGCTCTCCCCTCCCATGGGAGCTGCTGGCCTGCCGCTTTCCTGCGTGCTGCGCAGCTCGAAAGAGGTGTTCCTTCTTCCTTGCACTAGTAGTTCCCCCCACTGCAACTCCTATGCATTAGCCGTTTCGTCAACGTACGACACGCATGGGACGTCTGCCATTCTCAAGGCCACCCTGATTGCCCCGTGCCCCATGGTGCGGACCTGCAGTCGTACGGCCCCAACCGCTGGCGGTTTCCCGATGACTGCATTAACTGCCGCCAGTACTGGGCGTGGTGGCTGACGGACACCATCAGCCCGACCCCCGGGTCGGTGCCGTACAGGGGCAGCAACCGCTGCCCTGAGCTGCCCGCCGGCTGCATTGACGCTGGCTCTCCCGCGTTGTGCCGCGATAGGGCGCTCGATGATGAGTGCACCGATCCGGACACAGCCTTGCTGTGCCAGGTGCGTGGGACGACAACGTGAGGCAGTTGGACGCTGGCGGTACCTGTGCGCCTGGGGGTGTTCTGCCGTACAGCGATGTGGACGGGCGCTGCCAGTACACACCGGTACTGTGCGTCGGTTAGGTATAGAAGTTGTGCCGCTGGTGCCAGAGCATGTTTGCAAAGCGCTGACTGTTGTGCGCTTCGCACCATGTGCGGAACAATTCTTCTTGCCCCTGACCCGTACCGTAATCTCACAAGACCCACGACCCTACCGCTTCCGCCCCGCAGGCTGCCTGCGCCATGTGTCCCCGCATCCCCTTGCGGCCCCTGCCCCCGCGCTCGCCTTCGCCGCCCTCTCCCCCGCCCCGAGCCCTGCAGCTGCCCTGCGTCGACGCCCGCCCAGACAACTGTCCGCTGTGGTCCCAGCTGGGCTTCTGCAACAACCCCAAGTACGTCACCGTCATGTACGAGAGCTGCAGGCGCACGTGTGGCTTCTGCCTCAGGCAGCCGCCGCAGCCGCATCGACCGCCCTCCCCGTCCGTGCAGTGCACGGACCTTGACGGCTTGTGCAGCTTCTGGGCCAAGACTGGCGAGTGCGTCAGAAACCCCTCGTTCACCGTGCCATGGTGCCCTGTCAGCTGCGTCTCTGCAGCGGACCGCCCTGCGTAGATGAAAACAGAGACTGCGAATACTGGGCATCCATCGGGGAGTGCGACAAGAACCCTGGCTACATGCTCGTGGGCTGCCGCAAGGCCTGCAAGGTCTGTCCAACATCGCCGTCCCCCAATCCTGCGCCCAAGCCTGTACCCAGGCCGTCCGCCAAGCCGTCCCCTAAACCAGCTCCAAAACCTGCCTCTAAGCCCGCCCCGAAGCCTGCACCCAAGCCGTCCCCCAAGCCCTCGCCCAAGCCGTCCCCCAAGCCGTCCCCCAAGCCCTCGCCCAAGCCCGCTCCAAAGCCCTCTCCTAAGCCGGCGCCTGAGCCCTCTCCCAAATCAGCCCCCAAGCCCTCTCCCAAGCCTGCAATTAAGCCAGCCCCCAAGCCAGTCCCAAAGCCTGCACCTAAGCCCGCATCCTGGGGCTGAACTACAACTCCGTGCGCCAGGGAGGGCCGACACAGGTTGATGCGTGATGCCTTCTGTCCATGAGGGCTGCCAGCAGTTGACCTGACAGGTTTGCGCCTTACAGGTGCTAGGCTTGCGTTGCAACAACGATGCAACCAGGCAACCTGGCACTTAGTCACCTCCAGCATTATTGGGGTCTGTAACTAATTACAACTGCAACTTAGTCACGCCCAGCAGCGTCATCCTGTCTACATGTGTAGAGCAGGACTGCAAGACAGGGCTGGGGCGCTGGAAGGAGACCAGAACTGCAGGCAGACATACAGCGAGGGCTACTTTCCAGTACTTTCAGATTGCGTCGCATCGTCTTGAGTGCACTGGGGTGCACGTGGGCCGTGCGATAGCAGCACGATCACCATGGGCAGCCTGGCCTGGCCTGTGGCCGAGTACGGGACTGCGGGAGCAAGGCCTTCGCTCTAATAAGCATCCGATGCCAGAGCCTTGTGGGCGCTATTGGGGCCTGCGGCTCAATCTTGCGCAGCCACTGCACACGCAATGGTCCCGTAACTGCTCTTGGACACCATATAGCGATTGGCGGGGACAGGGGGCTCCCCTGACCTGCACCCGTCGCGCACCATGATGCAGCAAGCAGTTCAGTTCGCCACACAAACGCGCATACAGTATACGCTGCAGGTACATCTTTGAGTCACATGGTCTAAGGTCGTCCATGCGGATGCACCACAGCTAGGACCAACTCAGTACTACTTGCGTCACGCACGCACTGTGCAACACCAACAACGTGATCCACTCCTAGGCCTACCCCGTCCCATCCTGGCTTCCCACCATCACCCCTAACCACACTGCGGCTGTTCCCCCCCTCAGTCGTCCGCCGCGCACAGCGCCGCCGCGCCCTGCATCACCCAGAAGTCCTCCGCCGTGTGCAGCGGGATGGGCAGCAGCAGGTGCAGGACGAACAGCGAGGTTAGGGACGAGCCGCCGCCGGCCGCGTTGCCTCGACTGCTGGTCTTGTACAATGGGCAAGAGTACACGTGTGGGGTAGGCTGGGCTTGGGCCTGTGCGGTGCTGCCATCGCCGCCGCCGCCGCCGCTGGTGCTTCCCTTGCCAGGCAGCGTAAGGCTGGTGTTCAGCGGCTCGGTTGGGCTGGCGGTGCCACGGCCCCTGGGCTGCGATGCGGGCGGGGTGGCAGGGTGCACGTCGGCAGCACGTGGCAGCAGCTCCACAGGCGGCAGGCGGGCGAACATCTCCCCTGGCCGCGCCTCCGCCAGCGTGCCCGTGTCGTGCTCCCACCGTGCGCCCTCCAGGAACAGCCCGTACACCAGCACCCCCGCCCCCATCGCCTCCTCCTGCTGCACCTGGGTCCCAGCCGTGCTGCCGCTGGCCGCCCGCGAGCCTCTCCCAACTTCGCTGAGCACCCTCCTGCTGCCCCCCCCCCCCCCCATCCCCCGCCGCCCCTCCAGCTGCTGCTCCTCCTCCCTTCCCAGCACCCGGAACCCTAAGCTCAGCCGGTCTATCGGCACTCGGCTGCGCCTCGCCGCGTTCTGCATCACCGCGGTCACGAAGCCCTGCGGGAAGAATAGCCCCGGCAGCCAGAACGCAGGCGGCGGCCCGCGGCTCAGCCAGACCGACAGCTGCTCCACGCGCGCCCGCACGTCCGCCACCCAGGCCCCCAGCGGCTTGTTGGAGGGGTACGACGCCCGACGCCACGCGGGCGGCACCTGGTTGTTAAGCAAGCACGTGGCGAGCTGCTCCAAGTCCGCCGACATGACCGCCAGGCCGCGCACCGCCCGGCCCAGCTCCGCCAGGCTGCGGCGCAGCAGCCCCACCAGGCCGTTGGCACGTGCCACCTCCTGCACCAGCACCACGCCCAGGCTGTTGTCGTGGCCCGACGGCAGCGGGGCGAAGGGGTCCGCCGGGCCAGTGGCAGCAGCCTCGCGCGACAGCGGCGGAGGCAGCGCGGCGACCAGCTCCTCCGCCAGCGCCGCCGTCAGCTCGTCCGCGGAGCGGGCGTCGGCTGGTCCTGCTGCGGCTGGTCCTGCTGTCGCTGCACTACCACCGCCTGTTGCTGCTGCCCCCGCGCCGCCCACCACCCGTGGCTGCATGGCGAGCAGCGTGTCCATGAGCCGCCGCGTGTCCTGCATGTGCAGCCGCAGGTCGGCGTTGGGGTGCAGCCCAAACACACCGGGCGCGTCCGCGTGCGGCAGGCCGCGTACGACACTGCCGTACCACGCCGCGTCGCCGTCCGCCGGCTGCCGGTACACGCCCAGGCTGCTGCTGCCCGTGCCCTGGGCAGCGCCTGCAGCAGCGCCAGCGTCTGCAGCAAGCGGGTCGGGGCAGAAGGGGTGCCCCTCACGTAGCACGTCCGAGTGGTAGAACCGGCGCAGCAGGCACGCCATCAGCCGCCGGTCGTTCTCGTCAGTCACCCGCCCGCCGTACACGATGTCCCCTGTGACGTACACCAGCGCGTCCCACGGGATGTATGACTCGTGCGACGGCTGGAGGCCCAGTCCGCCGCCGCCCAGGCCCACGGCGGAGGCCACTGCGCCGGCGGGGGTGATACCGCCTGAGAATGCAGGGGGTGTCCCCGGCCGCCGCCCCGCCGCCGCCAGCGCGCCCTCCACCACAAACATCTGCAGCGTGCGTACCGCCACGCCTAGGTCCCCGTCGCTGAACTCGTACGGCACGTTCCAGCCCAGCGGGCCGTACCGCCGCCGCTCCTGCAGTACGGCGTGGAACAGCGCGCATGCAAACAGCAGCCGACGCCAAGCGGGGCCCAGCGCCCCGGTGACGTGCGGTGGCAGTACGCTGATGGACGCAGCACCCACACCACCGCCCAAGCCCAGCCCCAGCCCGACCGTGCCGCTGGTCCCGGGCCGTGGCCCCAGGGCTTCCACGTGTGCCGCTGCAGTGGGCGGCGTGCCTGGCAGCGGGGCGCGGCGGTGCGGCTGGTGGGGTATGGACGGCAGGGGGAGGCTGCCGGGCGACGGGGGTGGTTGCTGGCGTGCGGCGTGTGCGTGGTCGGTCAGCTGGGCAGCGCCGCTGGCAGGCGAGCGGCTGCGGCTGGGGGAGTGCACGCCACCTCCGGGGGTGCGCTTTGGGGGGCTGGGGGTGCGGGAGGGGGAGGCGGCGGCGGCTTGTGGGTTAAGGAAGTCAAGCAGCTCGTCCGTGACCTCGGAGTAGATGCGCATGAGCGTGGCCCGCACGCCCTTGGGCGGCTCTGTTGCGGCTTTCACTCCGCTCTGAAGCACCGACACCGGGAACGCTGGCGTGGGGTTGGAGGTCAGCCACAGTCGAAAATCGGGGTGCACGTCGTACGACACGCTGCCGTGCAGCCCGCCGTGCGTGCCGTACGGAATGCCGGCGGCGGACGTTGAGGCGTGCGGGGCGGGCGTGCCCGGCGTGTCGTGGGGCGCGAGGCTTGACGCCAGTGCATCGGTGTCGAGGGAGGTGCCCGATGGGATGAACCCGCTGAGCGTGGGCGCAGAGGTGCCGGTGGAGGGCGGCTTCGGGCGTGAGCTGAACTGGACCTGCTTGGCGTAGCGCGCCTGGGGCAGTGGAACCAGATGGGGGTTGAGCGAAAGGGTGAACATTGAACAATCTGGAGAGCCACGGTGCCGTATGGAGGTAAGGCCTCATGGCCCAACTGTAGGGAGATAGGGAGGCACTGGCAGTCGCTTTCGCGAACACTGCGATGGCCCCCAGACCCACCACGCTGGCTGTCCATCCTTGGCGCTCTTGCACATACCAGCGCAGGTGCATACCCTTCAGCGCCCCAGTCTGAAAGCACGTCCCTCCCGCAACCATTCCCATCGCCTCTGCCCGCTCCCCACGGACAGGAGGACGCAAGGCAGAGCGACAGTCTGAGAGCCCCTCTGCACCCCCAGCTCCCCCGGTGCACGGCCCACCTGCAGGTCCTCGACCAGCCTCTCCAGCCGCGGCATCCACGAGGCAGCCAGGTGGCAGTTGTGCAGCAGCAGCCAGTCCCCTGACCGCACGGCGGCGTGCAGCAGCGCCTCCGCGCGCGGCCCCTGGCCCTGGCCCAGGCTCACGGCGTGCAGGCGGTGCGCGCGGCCCTGGGCGGCCGCAAGGCGCTGGATGGCGGGGCCCGGGTCGGCGCCGGGCGCGGTGATGAAGACCAGCGGGGCGGCGGGGGAGGAGTCGGCGAACAGCTCGGCCAGGGAGGCGGGCGGCGGCTCCGTGAAGTGGGGGCCCAGCGTGTCGGAGACGTAGCTGCACGGGGCAGGGAGGAAGCGGGAGAGGTGGCGAGCAAAGGGAGTGTGATGGGACGGTGCAGGGCAAGAGTAGGCCGTGTACTGAGAACGCCTGCAGTTAAAGCGCGAGTCCAGCGGTGGATGCCAGGTGATGACGTGGCGTTGCGGCATTGTGGAATCATGTGCCTGCCTTGCCTTGCATATGGTCGCCCCTGCTGGCCCCGTTTCCCTTTTTCCCTTCCCAGACATTCTCCCGTCTTACCGGCATATTGCGCCCATCAGCTTGACCTCGCACAGAGCCTTAATAAGCAGCAGCCGATGGAACGAGGTCAGCTCCCTGGACGGGGGAGGCGCAGGCGGGGAGGCAGCACCCGGCGTGCCCGTGCCCACGCCCTCCCCTTGCTCCACCGCCGCTCCGGGACCCACTGCCTTTTGCGCTGGGGAGCCCGCAAGGCGTTCCCCCTGGGACCCTTTTGCTGCCGCCGCCAGCCCCTCCTTGTGGCGGCGCATTGTGGTTGACGCCAGTAGCTGAGCCGACGGCGGCGCCACCAGCCCGGCGCTGCTGCCGCCGTTGAGGCTGCCCTTGGTCGGGGACTGTACGGCAGGCCCCGGAGGCGGTACGGGTCGTACGTACGACGGCGGCGGTGTGAAGATTCCTCCCAGGTCGGCGCGGTCGGGGGTAGGGTGCTCCAGCAGCGCTTGCCAGGCCTCGGGCTGAGGAGGGAACGGATGGAACACAGTGGGCGGCTTGCAGCACACCATGGCACAGTAGGACACCCCACAAATGGCGCAGCTGTGGTGGGCAGGCCGCCGAGGCGCAAGAACACTGCACCGACACGGCCGCATCGAGCTTTTGCGCAAGGCATGTACAATAGAGCCCAAGGCACTCACCTGCTGTGCGATGGCAGCCGTAAGGCCCCCAAACACCCCAGGCAAGGCCGCCTCCAGCGCTGCTGCGCCATCCCATGCCGGGCCGCTGGCCCACACCCCGACAGCAGGCCGCTGGGGCGGCGGAGGAGCCGATGCGGCTGGGTCGGCCTCCGCCACCCCCGGCAGCCCGCCGCCGACGCGCCGTCTGAAGGATGCTGCCGACGTGGCTGCGGGCGGCGTGGCGGGCGCCGCCGCCGCTGGAGCCCGGCCTCCCCGCAGCAGGACGTTCCACTCGGCGGGCGACACCGTGCCCTGCTGCCTCTCGATCGCGGCAGCAATGGTAAATGCGTACACCAGCTTGTGCGCGTCGAACAGGCCGCGGCACACCAGGCGGTACACGTGGTCGGTGGTGGTGTCCAGCAGGGCCCGAAGCCGCGACCCCAGATCATCCGCCCGGGGCGCGGCGTCCAGGCAGTGGCGGAAGGCGCGGACGAAGGCGGCCAGGCTGGTCTGGTACATGGGGTCCACGGCGGCCAGGTCGGCGGTCACGAAGTACAGCAGCGACCCACGGGTCGGCACGGGGCGGTACACCTCGCGCGCCTCGTTGATGGCGGCCTCGGTGGCCTCAGCCTCGGCCACGCGGGACGCAATCACACCTGTGCGAGGGCGAAGCCACACCGAGTCCAAAAGTGTCACACCCCATCTCCACCTCCACATGAGAAGGATCGCTATGGTGTCAGTTCCGCGCCCGCTCATGAGCATCTCCCATGCCCCACATCGGGAGCACGCACCGCTGGTCTGCTTTGCGTTGTTGAGCGTGGCCACCAGGTCCTCGTCGTCCAGCAGCGAGGCGGGGGACGCCTCCCGCAGCAGCGCCAGCACGCGGTCCTCCAGCTCCGCCAGCTGCCGCTTGTCCAGCGACAGCGACACCACCAGCCGGTCGCGAGCCTCCTCCAGGTCCGGCCGCTCCTGCCGCACCACGTCGCCCAGCAGCTGGTCCTCCAGGCCCTGGGGGTGTGCGTGGTGATGGGGCGTCGGCTAGGCGATGTGTGCTCACTATGGCAATGCGCACGTCGGAGCTGGGTAGTGATTAAGGTAGCAGCGCTGCGGTGTTGTGGATGCTCCCAAATGCATTTGTGAGCGCTTGATGGATGACTTTTACCTTCTCATGGGTACACCTTGGCTATGAATGCATGGAAGGTTGCCAACAGCATTGAAGTGTTGATACGCGCACCAACGGCTCGGAAGTTGCCCCCCTGTCCCTCCCTGCCCCCCCTTCCGCCCACCACAACGCATGGGCGCGCTGCTCACCTGCGGTGTGACGGTAAAGTTGATGAGGTTGACCTTGATGCACACCTCGGGCACGTAGTGCGGGTTGGGCAGGCGCGTGGTGAGGTACAGCCGGAAGCGGGGGTCGTAGTCCACCTCGCTGTCGCCCAGCCGGACGCACAGCCGCGTGCCTGCCGGGAAGCACCGGTGGCATGAAAGCACCCGGGTCGTCACAGACGGCCAGCGTGCACATTACCGGTATTTGGCCCTGGTAGCAAAGTTCCCGCGCAAAGAAGGAGCCAACGGAGTTACGAGCAGCTCTCGACAGACCCCTCGCCCCCGCGGGCACCCACCGACGGTGTACGTGGCCCTGGTGAGCAGCGGCTCCAGCACGGGGTCCAGCGGCCCCTCCCCGACGTCCTCCAGCAGCACAGGCTGCCCCTGACGCACGCACTGCTCCAGCAGGTGCAGCGGAACGCCGCCGCCGCCGCTGCCAGCAGCAGCAGCACCGCTGACGCTGCCGCCAGCGGCGCCGGGTGCAGCAGCCGACGCAGGGCCGGCGCTGGTCAGGGTGCTGGGTGCCGCTGTGCTTGCGTTGCCCGCGAGGGCGGAGGCGTCGGCAGGACTCGTGCCGGGGGCGGAAGGAGCGCTTGGGCTGGTTGTGTTGTTGGCTAGGGAGGGTGCCAGGCTGCGCGCCATTGAGGCGGTGGCGGCTGCCGGGTCCCCCAGGCGTATGACCCGCAGGCTGTTCTTGAGCTCCATGGCTTTGATCCAGCGGCCCGCCTGGTCCTGTGGAGGTGCAGGGCGGCAAAGTGCAAACGGGCAGGTGGCCCAGAGGGCAACAGCGCATACGTAGGCAGCCGCCAGCTTCGCAAGTATGCCGTCCTGCGACAGCTGCAGCGGAGACGTTTCGGCCGTTCGCTGAGCTACCCATACAAGCACTGTGCAAAGCGTGTAGAAGAGTGCGGTGCTGCGTGTTGTGTACCTGTGGGTCGATGCACAGCGGCCACCTGTTGCCACGTGTGACGAGCACGCCGTTGTCCACGGACAGGCTGTCATGGGGGAGGCCCTGTCATGGGGGCCCAACAGAACAAGGGGCGCTTACTGGAGGGTGTACGAGCAGCGGGAGCAGCAGTACCAGCGACAGGCGGAAGGAGTCCGCGCGTCCAGTTACGCATGCACTCTCAAGCCAGCACAGCCCCCACCAAGGCCCTGCCCCCATCCATCCACACACCTGCATGCCCCACTCGCGTATCTCCACAGGCGACACCAGCGTCGCCGGCAGGCTGAACGAGCCGCCCCCGCCGCCGCCCCCGTCCGCGCTGGTGGGGATGCCAGCCTCCCGGCACCTCGCCGCCCAGCCGCGCAGCAGCGCCTCCCTGTACGGCCCCGTGAAGGGCCCCAGGTAGCTGATGCACGCGGCGGCCAGGAACACGTCGCCCACCAGCGACCGCAGAGCGGCCGTCAGCTCGTCGCTGCGCTGCAGCCACCGCACGCTCTCCTCCGCCAGCGCGCCTGTGAGCCGCTCCGCGCGCGCCAGGCGGCGGCGGCTGGTGTCGGCCTGGCTCTGCAGGCTGTGCAGCTCCTCCTGCGTGCGCTGTGGAAAGCACAACGAACAGGGCCACGAACGGCGCGATCAGCTCGGCGCACAGCTGGAAGCAGCACACGCTAAGCTGACTGTGCGGCAGTCAACTACCCGTCAGATGCCACCACGAGCTGTCAGTGGACTGCATGGGGACTTGGTCTCGTCCTGCTGCCTGGTCGCAAAGCCCTCAACCTGCCGCTCCCTCCCCCAGGCCACCGCAGCACCGCAACCCGCTTTAATCACGGGCAACCCAACTCCACCACTACCCACGTGCAGGTGGCTCTGCAGCTTTGCCACCCGCGCCTCCAGCGCCGCCAGCTGCTGCTGCTTGGCCAGCAGCGCGCCGCTCATGGCGCCCAGCCGCTCCTGCGCGCCCGCCAGCGCCTGGCGCTTGGGCTCCACCACGCGCAGCACGCGCGCGTAGGTGTCCATGGCGCGAACCCACAGGCACAGCGACTGCGCGGCCTTGGACTGCTTGGCCACCTGGGGGGAAAGGGGAGATGTAGCGTGCGGTGCGCGGTCGGCGTGATAAGCTTTCTTTCGGCCATCTGTGGCGGAGTCCAGAAAGCTCAAGGGCGGTGCACAGCGCCCTTCAAAGGCGCCCGGAACGGAAGCGCGGTAAAGCCGTGCATGCCAATACTACTGCGTACCCCTGGCCCCGCGCGCTGTCGCACCTGCTCCGGCGTGAAGTTGGGGTCGTCTATAATGCGCTTGAGCTGCCGCACCACCTTGTGCGGGATGTTGTCCCTGTCGTACTCCATCAGCCGCTTGATGAACGTGGCGTCGCCCAGCAGCCGCTTGGCGGCCTCCCAGTCGGTCTTGTCCTGCGGGTGGCGCCGGGGGGTGGCATGCAGAGCCAAGCGCGGGAGTCAGGGGCAAAGAGGCGCGGAGAAAGGTCAGAGGCAAAGAGGTGCGAGAAGGAGCTTGGCTGGGCTGCGCTCTGAGCTGCGCAGACCACTTGCTGATGCCGTGCAGTTGCTAAGGCTCTTGCTGCCTGCCCTTCCCCGCTTCTGCTGTGGTACGCACCTGGAGCAGAATGCAGACAGCCTCCATCGTGACCTGCGCACGTGCATGATGGAGAGGGTAGAAGGGACGTCAGAGGATTGAGCTCAAGGCCGCTTGCCATCAGACACATTGGATGCCACGCCAACCGCGCGGCCAGATGCAAGCATGCCAGCCCTGTGCGATCGCCTGCAGACATGCAACAACGCTGCCACTGTTCCGGGAAGGTACGGGCCGCAAGTCCACCCAACGCTCCGTGCTGGCAAGCCGTCGCATGCAACGGCACTCGCGCCACGCCCGCCATACGTGCTCTCATCCCATCAGGTTGCGGCCTCGCACCTGCACCAGCTGCGGCGGCTTGGTGAATGTCTTGATCTCTATGATGTCGGCCTTGTTCAGCGCCGACAGCGCGTGCTCCGCCGCCTCCAGGGCGGGCAGCACCTCCTCCAGGTTGGCCTGGGCCTCGTCCTGGGGAGGGGTCGAGGGGCGTAGGGTGTGGCCTACTTGCAAGGTCCCAAACACTGGCAGTAGGCGTATCCATCTGATACTATACGATAGCCACGCGTGCACTGCACTTGTTTGCCGGCCCTGACCTGCACGCAGTTGCGCTGCTGCTGCCGCCGCCGCTGCACCCACACATACCTTGAGGCCCGCCAGCTGCGCGGTCTGCGCCTTGACGTCCGTCTCCTCGTCCGCCACGGAGGCGCGCATGCGCTCCGCCTCGTACCGCTCCACCGTCACCTGGGGGCGCGGGGGGAGGCAGCGGGGCGGTGGGGTACCAACATAAAAGCGGGCCTGACGCCCAAGGCTGGCAAGGCGACCGATCAAACACCAGGGCTCAAGTGTAGCTCGGAGTTGAAGATGTATAGGTATGGGCGCGATGTGCCTGCATCACGTGCGGTCGGCGCAGCATAGCTACCACACCCGCACCACACGCCATCCACACCCACACCCCACACCCATGCCCACCTGCTCCAGCAGCCGTGTCGTGGCCTCTGTCTTGTCTGCCAGCACGGGCTGCAGCTGGCGCAGCTGCTGCCGCATCTCCTCCACCGTGGAATTGGTGGTGGTCAGCTTGGACACGCCAGTCAGCAGCCGCTCGCGGGCCACGGCCGTCTCCTGCGCGCGGACACAAAGGGAAGGGGGCACGTGGCGGGGTGAATGCTCGGTGGGAAGGGGCCCTCGATAGTATGCTGCCTGCAGACCAGTAGTCGCTGAGCGTCGGGCAGCTGATGCAGTGTCGTATCCCACAAAACGAAGTGGTGGTACTGTCTCTTGCGTCTTCATGGTGGCTACCACGGACCAGGGCCACTGGGATACTCGAGGTCACGCGCAGGTACAAGGCACGCACAGCTGCACGCCATGTGCGGACGGCAGGAGCCCACCTGTCGCTTTGTTGCCAGCAGCGAGGTGTAGAGGTTGATGAGGTCCAGGTAGGAGCGGGGGGTCACGTAGTGCCTGCGGCCGGGACGTGGAGCCAGGCGCGCGCCAGCGGCAAACTCAGCAACCGTGCGCCCATGTGCCTGTGCCTGTAACTTCTGCACGGCCTATCGTATGTGAAGTTGGCGAGTGCAGCCCAAGCTGGCTGCAGGCCCCCAATGCTTCCAGCCTTGCAGCAGCGTTGTTACTCCCCTTGCCCTGCCTCCTCCATCCCTGTCGAACACTGCTTCACCCTGGACGTGGCCCCTAGTCGGGCCCCAGTCCCTTCACGCCCCACCTCCTCCTGAGCTCCTGGTGGTACCTCTCCGCCGCCTCCACGGCGCTGGTGTGCACGTCCACGCACGTGCGCGCCACCGCCGCCGCCACCGCGCTGCCGCCCAGCTCCTGCTCCCCCAGCAGCCGCTGAGACACAGACAGCAGCGCCTCCTGCGGGCACAGGGCGGCACGGCACGAGCACGGCATGAGAAACACACGCTTGGGCTGTCTTTAGGAGCATGTAACACGGGCACCAGGTACGCGTACCCAAACCTCATTGCGCTCCAACGCAGGTGAAGCCACTAAAAAAGGCGGGCTGTCGGCTAGTAGGGCCGGACCGTACCGCCTTTGGAACTGCTATACACAGCTTGCCATGTGCCGGTACACGAGCGCGGTGCCCTCTGCCCACCTGCGGCCACTCGCTAAACCAGTCGATGGTGGTGGCTGCCAGCAGCGAGGGGAAGCGGCGGCAGCGGCTGCGGAAGGCGTCCCCCACGGGGCTCAGCGCCAGCAGCACGTGCAGGTTGTCGCGCACGCGGTTCACGAAGCCAGTCCACATGGCGTCGCGGGTATCCTCAAGGCCCTGCGCGCCCAAGCAGCACGGCCACGGGTGCATCCGTTTGCAAAGGTCCATTTCCTCGCGTGCCGATGCAATACCTGTGACACCTTCTGGGCCAAGGGGATGCGTGCCACAGTACATTGCGTACCTCTGCCGCGGCCCAGGTGCGTAGGTCGCTGAATATCTTGTCCCGCTCCTCCTGCCCGAACAGCCCCGCGACCTCGCCCGAGGACAGCAGGTTGGACACGTCCTCCACGAACGCCTCCGACAGGATGTGCTGCTCGGGTAGCAGGAACGCAACGCTGCGACCCTCCACGCCCGCCAGCCTGGACCACACAGTAGGTCATGAGGGGGGAAGAAACGCAAAGCGGAGGGTTACTGTACAGGTGTTAGACAGGCCGGCAGATGCAAGCTGCCTGGTGGAGCAGCTGCATGACGAGCTGCAGGTGCAGGAAGCATGATGGTGTGGACGCTGCCAGGCCGCCCCCACCTGTACAGCTTCTTGAGGTCCTCCCGGAATTCCGCCATGCCGTAGCCCCGGGCCAGCTCCAGCGTGAACACCTGGGGCCAGAGGCGCACCAACTATCTTGGCTAGGAGCGCTTCGTGTTCCATTCTACACGGATGTAGTACACAGCGGTCGGTACTGTCCTGGAGCTGCCTGCCCCGTGCAAGGCGAAAAAGGTCGCCAAACGGCCCGGCACGAGTTACACCTCTAGCCATGTCGTCCCCCAGGCCCCCTTCTGCCCCCACCTGCGTCTCTGCGATGAAGGCCGCGAACCGCGCCAGGCTCTGCTTGCCGCTGCCGCCCACGCCCACCAGCATGGCGTTGCCCCTGAAAACACATCCATGTGGAGAGGTATGTCAACATGACCTGTGCCACGGCGACCCCATTCAGGGTAACAAGCTAGTCGGCCAGTCGCGCATGTACATGGACAACAGGCGAAGCACACCTACCGGGCGCCAGGACTGTCCCTGTAGCCCACAGCTGAACTGGTAAGGCATGCGTGTGTGTCCTCACCTCGGTTGCCGAAGCACGCGGCATATGCGGCTGACGTGCTCTATGGCGTCTGTAAACAGCACCAGGTCCATGCGGGGCCCGTGGTTGCCGCTGTTGTATTCCTCGAGGTAGCCCTGGGGATGGGGAGTATGTAGGTCAGGCACACTACTGCGGATGACGGGTATATCGTGCAGAGGAAACAAGATGACCGTGCAAACGACTGTTTCATCATTCATGCGTGTGTCCAAGGCCCGCTGTAAACGCGGCTGTTCCGCACCACGTGACCTGCCCCCTCCGGATCAACTGCCCCGTTGCGATACCTCGAACAGCTGCTCCAGCCTGCGCACGTCCTTGACCTCGGTGTACACCCGCTCGTCGCGCGTGCCGCCGCGCCGCATGTAGTCACCTGTGGGGCGGTGCATGGGAGAGGAGGTAGCAGGGAAGGAATCGGCCGCTTCAGTGCAGCAGTCAGGCAGTCAAGGAGCCGCCGGGGCAAAGCGCCACGGGCGGAGCGAGCCCAGCCCGGTGTCTTAGTAGAACAGCAGAGCAGAGCGTTGGCGCCGTTGCAGGATGGGAGCCCTACCGAACAGCACAGGCGCGTGAGGCGAGAAGAGCTTGTCGTACTCCTCTCGTATGTCGAACCGCTGCCGCAGCAGGCTGTACAGCAGGCGCTTGAAGTACGTCTTGTCCTGCTCGCTCACCAGCCTGCGGAGCGCAGAGCCGTGCCAAAAGGTCATATGATCGTGTGGCACACGGTCCGACATCACAACAAGGTAACTAGCAGGTGGCTTTCGCACTGACATCAGGCCGCTCATGCGGGACCAACCACGCCCCTTACACCACAAATTCGTTGACGCAACATGTCCCGCGCCGCCCCCCACCTGTCGTGGTACACGCGCATGTGCTCGTGCAGCCACAGCCGCGTGAGCGTGCCCCGCGGGTCCGCCCCGCACTGCGGCGGGCGGATGGCCAGCATGCCGCCGAACACGCTGGACACGTCGCGCAGCGAGAAGGCGTAGTGGCTCTTGGCGGGCGTGGGCAGCAGCTCCGCCGCCACGTGGCTGTACACCTCCACGGCGGTGTCCACCAGCGGCCGGAGCAGCCGGTTGCGCACGTCTGGGGGCCGGGCAGGTAAGGAGGGCACACGTGCGCAGGTGTTCGGGTTGCGGAGCGGGTGGGAGCGCAGCCGACGGGAGCTGAGGTGCAGAGCAGTACCATAATGAATAGGCGGCGCGCAGAGCGCTGGGTAGATGTCGTTGGATGCCAGCCGCATGGCCCGTGCCCCGCTGGGTCCGCCCCCTCACCCGGCTGGAAGTGCGTGTCCAGGAACCCGCCCATGATGGCCCCGAACATGGCCCGCAGCGCCACCTCGCTGGCGGGCGGCAGTGCCAGCTGCGAGAAGTGCCGCACGAAGCGCGGCGTCATCTCCTGCCGGCCCCCGCCCGGCGGCCCGCACGCCGCCAGCAGCACCGTGTCCTCCACCTCCTTCCAGAACAGCTTCTTGCGGTCGTACAGGCCCCTGCAGCGCGCGCCAGCCAACATCAGAAGGACACCCAGTCAGCCTCACTGCGGAAAGCCGCAACAAGGTACGCAACACGCCAACGGCCATCGCTGTTGCTGTTGCTTCGCAACCCCCGGCCCTAGTGCCCGATTCCTCTTGTCGCGAACACCCCACCTGAAGTCCTGGAAGTGCCTCAGCAGCTCGATGGGCGGCTGCGCGCCGCTGGCCGGCTCCCTGCTGGGCATGCTGACGTCGTCCACAAACAGCAGCAGCCGCCGGCCCGCGGGCGCGCCGTAGCGCCGCTTGCGCTTCTTCTCCAGCCGCGCCTCCAGGGCCGCCTGCGTGGCGGCGGCGCTGGTCTGCGCGCTGAAGTGCAGCGTCACGGCCAGCGTGCGGGAGGTGGCCTGCGGGGAGGCAAGGGAAAAAGCATGTAGGGCACAGAAAAGGAGCATCGGAGCAGGGTAAGTGACTGACATCCTTGCGCGTCAAGCGGCTAAGCGTGCCAAGCGGCTAAGATGATGGATGTACGCTATGCAGCAGTCCTCCTACTTACACAGACGGGATAATGTTGCTTGGGGCACCCTCACTGCATCGGCATGGACCTTAAAAGTGCGGGAATGGCCGGCCCACTGGTGCACAACGACATTTCGCAAGGAGCCCGCAGCGCCCACCTGCTGGTTCTGCAGGCAGCGGCGCACCAGCGCGCTCTTGCCAGCGCCCGCCGGCCCCGTCAGCAGCACGGAGCGGTCCACCGCCAGCAGGCAGTCCAGCAGCGCGCCGTACCGCGTGGTGTCCACGGAGGGTACGAGCAGCTCCGAGTACGGCAGGTCGGGGCGGTACTCAAAGGAGGGCACGGAGGCCTCCCAAGGCATCAGGGAGAAGTGCCTGCAGGTACAGGCATGTCAGGATGATTTGCTGGAGTGAACGTTTGAAGGCCGAATGGGTTCCCGCCTAAAAGCGATCACTTGCTAAGCAACACTGCAGTTCCAACGGGTTTCCAAGTCAGCAGCAAACCCAAGCAGACGGCGAGTTGGACGGCATCCTCACTTGTGGTAGTCGAGGTGGAAGTCGAAGACGGTGCCCGACCCGCCCGGGTAGTTGACCCAGCCGTCCAGCAGGTCCTTGGCCGCGCCGTCGAACGCCTCCCACTGCGCGCTGTCCAGCGAGCCGCCCACGCCCCACACCGCCGCAAACGCAAAGAGGTAGTTGAGCGACACCTGCATCACCGCATAATGGGCAAGCGGTGCACGGCCTGTGAGTCATGACGTAGCAACCAAGCACCAAGCCGCACTCCTGCACACCGTGGCGTGCTCGTGCCGACCCTGCGGGTCATGCACCTGCGTACAGGCGGTTTGCTGTCATCGGCAGAGCGCACCTGCATGGGCTCCGGGACCTCCGGCACGGCCAGGTTAAGCAGCGGGTCCTTGTACGGCACGGGCCCCTCGTAGCCGGCCGAGCCGGACTGCGTGTGGCCGTTGGGGTCGCCGGGCAGCAGCTGCAGCGGCTGCACGCGCCTGTTGCCCTTGGCCAGGGTGGGGGAGCTGGGGCGGCTCTGGTGGGCGCGCGTGTGGATGGAGCTGGCGGAGTGGCGGCGCAATGAGCTGCCCTCAGCGCCGGGATGGCCCTACACAGCGAAACGGGGCAGGGTTTTCTTTGGACCTGTATCAGGACAATATGATGATCTTCGCGAGGGGAAAAACACAGATGGCAACCGGTCGTGTATTCGCTTGGCCACCAGCTGCCACAGCCTGCGCCCCCGGCCCCGCCCCTCCCCCCCGCGCACCTGCAGCTGCGTGCTGAGCAGCAGGCTCTGCAGCAGTGCGCACGTGGCGGCCACCAGCGCGCCCTCGCTGCTGGGCACCGCCGTGCCGTGCCGCCGCACGAAGGCCAGCAGCGGCTCCAGGAACTTGTCGAACAGCAGCTGGGGGCAGTGCGGGTGGGCGGTGCGGACGAGAGGCGTGTGCTGTGTGGACAGGATCGTACAAGGTGTCCAGGCAGGGGCCCCCGCTGGAGGCACATATTGCACTATCAGTGGGCAACACAGGGCCTGCAGGGAGAAGTGGGTAAGCGGTGTCAGGCCATGGGTTCCCTTTCAGTTCAAGCAAGCGCCACTGTCATTTTCTTACCTCCAGGTACTCCAGAACGGCCTGGGACACGCCCGGGCGGTCCTCGGTGTCATGTGCATCGTACAGGGGCTCCCCAGGCCCAGGGGCCCCAGCGTCCGCTGGGTCGCCCACGCCCATACCGCTGCCCGTACCCTTTGCAGCCCCTGTCCCTGCAATGGTGAAGGCCCTGGGCCCCGTGCCGCTGGCGCCCATGTCAGCGGTGGCGCCGAAGGGGTGGGCCCCACTGGCAGTGGTGGAGGTTGCGGCGTTGAGGCGGTCTGTGGGCTGCTCCCTCGCCTTCTCGCAGTGGGCCAGCGCCTGCAGCACCGCAGAGGGCAGCTGCTCCAGCCAGGACCTGCGCATCAGACGGCAGGACGCCCCAGTCGGCAAACGGTAGCTACCTTGACACGACACGTAGGGGAGGAGTGCACGCAGGGAACGCGGCGGTGCGGAGGCTGGAGCCGTACAGGTGACACGACGCTAGGTCCGAGCGAACAGCGCCTCACCGCACGTAGGGCTTCCACCCCAGCTGGTCCGGCGGCACGTACACCATGCCGCATCGCGACACGGTGGCGGGCGATGCTGCCGCCAGGTCCGCCACCTCGAACAGCACCCGCATGGTGGCGGGGCGCAGCTTGATGCGCTCGCCGTTGGGCAGGCACAGCGTGCAGTTGTCGTCCAGGACTGGGCGGGGCCGGAGGTTGAAGTGTCATTGTGGCAAACGGGGCGGTGATGGCAAACGGGGCTCCGGAGGGAACGCAACAAGCCCTACCCAACGGATAGCTCACAGCTGGTGCACTAACAATCACAACCAACAGGCCTGAGCATCTGGGAGCCTCAGCCGCCGTGGGGGTCTTTGATGTTGACCCACGCGCCACGCCTCACCCGTGTTCATGTCCTCCACCCACACGGTGTCCACCGGCCCGTCGAACACCACCCACTGCAGGTCGGCGCTGTCCTCCCCGCCCGCCACCACCCCGCGGATGATGCTGGACGCCAGGCCGTCCTGCCACTCGTTGGTGGCGGGGTGGTAGGCGCCGTACAGCTCGCCCAGCGTGATGGCCTTGGGGTTGACCACGTGGGTGTGCACGGGCTGGTAGGGGCAGTCGGGGGCGGCGTTGAGGGCGTGGGCCAGGGGCAGGGAGGCGAAGGAGGCCAGGGAGGCGGCGGAGGGGATGGCGCCCAGGCCGGGGTCTTCGAGCCAGGGGTTGGCGGCGGAGGAGGCGGTGAAGGGGCGGCCGTCGGCGCCGCCAGCGTCGGCGGCGGCTTGGCCGTGCAGGCGGGTGACAGCGGCGGCGAGGGCGCGGTAGATGCTGGTCTTGCCGCCACCGGGGGGACCAATCTGAGGGTTGGGGTTGGGGAGTTGGTCGCCTTAGACGGTCAGGCTTGTAACCCAGCGTCTGGCACTGTAAATACTTACCAAGGACAAGTTGCAGTAATGATGGAAGGTTGCGTGTAGGACAGCGTGCAACGGCATGCATACGGTATGTGACAAGTGGGTCCTTACCAGCATGGCTCCGAAGCGCACGTTGAAGGTCTCCCACAGCTGTACTGCCTTGGACAGGAAGGGCGGAACCGGCTGCGGTGGCGTCGGGCAAGGAGAAGATCTTCATCAGCTGAGCGTCACAGCAAGACACGTGCGGTCGACGGGTGACAGCTCAGCACATGCCGGGTGCAGGGCTCCGAGGTGTCCCTGCGCGGGACGGCCAACGCTGCGGCCTACAGCGTACCTGCAGCCCCAGCCCCCCGCACGCCTCCTCCAACGCGCCCTGCAGCTCGGGGTGGTGCTGCTCCGGCAGCTCCACGCCCGGGAACAGGTCGCACAGGATGGCGTCGAACAGCCGGGCGTCCTGGGGGAGGCGGGGCGGCGGGGGCCATCGCCATCGGGGAGGAGATACGGTATACGAGGGCACGTTGGGGGGAGTTGAGGACATGGGCAGAGCAATCCGGACGCTGGGATGTGGAGGGCTGGTGCCTCGTGGTGGAGGATGATGCAGCCGGCGTCTGGAGCCCGCGCAGGTACAGAGCTGGACCCATTGGACCCACCTCCGACAGGAACTTGGGCACGTTGCTCTCCCGCATGGCGCGTATGAGCACCAGCTCCTCCGCCACGTCGGGGCAGGAGCGCTTGAGGCTGCCGGCCGTCACCAGCACAGACTTGAGCGCACGCATGCCTGCGTGCCACACGCAAGCCCGGCGTCCGCAGCATTCAAGCGCAGCAAGCGCAGCGACCAAGGAGCGCAACACGCCGAACTCCCTCGCCCACGCCAGGTGCTTAGCGTGAGCTTGGCCCGGCCCAGATTAACGCCCCGCAGTAAGACGGGGCTCGCGCCCACGGCCCCTCACCGCCCTTCCCCCACCCCACGCACCGAAGTCGTAGTGGTCCTGCTGCGACAGCTGCTCGCTGGCCAGGCGGTACAGCTGCACCATCTTGCGGCTCAGCGGCCGCGCGCCCTCGAAGCCCTCCGAGAACAGCATCACCTCCGCCACCAGCCCGTAGTCGGGGACCATCATGGCCATGGGCCGGAACAGCGCCTGCAAAAGGGGACAGGGGCACAAGGCACGGGTTCAAGGAGCGACGCTTTAAACATGAAGGCGCTGTGCAGGATTGAGGACAAGCAAGGCATGGCCCGTGGGCAGAGGCGGCCGGGGATGTCCGGAGCGGGGTGTTGCTGACAGCATACGTCAGCGCAGGCCTGAAGGGAAGCCAGGTAGAGGACAGGCTGTGGGTCCCAATCCCACCTGCAGGTTCTCCGGCAGCTCTGTCCTGCCCGCGTAGCCCTGGTTCATGGTCACGAACACGCCGCAGGAGGGCAGCAGGCGGATCTCGCGCCCCTCGAACGCAAAGTGCTCCACGCCCGCACGTAGGGCGGTCTGGATGGCCAGCAACTGAGGGAGGGAAGCCAGCCAATGTGTTCATTCAACAGACCGGCGCGGCCAGTGGCACATTTGGCACATGCATTCCGCAGTTTCAAGCCGCAGCATGAACGACCGCCAGCCGTACGCTGTGAACGAGCCCCTCCGTTGCGCGAGGAACGTTGGCCTGGACATCATCAGCCCGACATCGCAACCCTGCCCGAGGATCCTAAATACACACGCCGTCACGTGCGGCACTCACCTGCTGTGCCACCACGGACAGCACCTCGATGTCGATGCGGTTGAACTCGTCGAAGCACGCCCACGCGCCGCACTGCGCCAGGCCGCTGAAGAACTTGCCCATGAACCTGGCAGGGGCACGGCATGTGCGAGCAGTGGTATGTGGTCAAGCAGGCGCATGATACGATGCGCCTAGCTCTCGGCACTTGGTCTAGGATTTGGGCGCTCAACCTTAGGCAGGTTATGTCGAGGTAATGGTCATCAGCGAGTTGCCTTTGCAGTAGCGTGTGTAACAAGTGGCTCCCCCTGTGGCCCCACCTGAAGTCCAGGTTGTCGCCGCAGTTGAACACCACGCACTGCACGCCCAGAGCCTTGGCCAGGTCCTTGACCGTCTCGGTCTTGCCCGTGCCTGCGATCACAAACACGGGGCACCACTGTTGGAGGAGGTGTTCAAGCGAGTAAGGCACTACGTTCCTGTAAGGAACGGCCTTATACGTGGGCAGGTGGACGTGAAAAGGCAAGATACCGACGAACCTAGGGTTCACTGTAGCCACCGTACCCCTTTACCCAACCCATGCGCTGGCGCTCACCCGCCGGGCCCGCTGGCGCGCCCCCCAGCCTCAGGTGCAGCGCCCCTGTGAGAGTGAGGAAGCAGCGGTCCGTCATGGGCGTGATGACCAGCCGCGGCTGCGCGCCCAGGTACTCCCAGCCGTAGTGGAACCTGCGGGTGGGTTGCGGGTGGGTTGCGGGGCGGGCATGGGTTCGGGAAGGGGCACAGGGCCGAGGGACAGGACCAGCTGGATACCCGGCCTCGCACGTGGGGAGGTAGAGCTTGCGCTTAATTTTGAGGGCGCGCTACGACAGGTACGGTGCTGTCGCAGCTACGACTCCTCCATACCTGGCCGTGACCTGCCGTACGATGACCTCGTCCTGCGCGATCACCGCGCCGCCCAGCATGACCGACCCCAGCGACCCCGCAGGCCCATGCCCCGGGCCCGGGGACGGCGGCGCCGCCGCGCCGTGGGCTGCAGCCGCCGCCGGGTCTGCGACCAACGGTCCCGCCGCCAGGAAGCTGCCGGCAGCTGCCCCGCTGGGCCCCGTGCCCGCCGTCTCGTACTCGTACCGCAGTTGCATCTGCCACACGAAGTCGGTGGCGCGCACGCAGCCCCTGCGCAACAAAAGGGCTAACCCTTAAGCCTCTGCGGCAATTATTCACTGCAGCAAAAGCAGCAGTACCAAAGGCAACTGTCCCGGCTGACCTGTGTATTAGCGCGTCCACCACGTCCCTGTTGTGCACGTCCGTGGTGATGAGCGCCACCAGCACCCGCCGCTCCAGCTGCCCCAGCCCGGCCCCCCGCACCACCGCCATGAGGTCCCCCAGCTGGGCGGCCAGCGAGGCGTGCAGCTCGCCCAGCGCGGAGGGCGCGTCGCGGGAGCGGAAGCACGCCTCCACGGACTGCGGCGACGGAGGCAGCAAGCAGCAAGAAAATGGGAGCGTCACCACAACGCGTGACCTGTGCACGGCTGGAATGATGTCCGTTGCGACCAAGCTGAAAGCAACCCTGCTGCCAACGCGGCCAACGCGGCGCTGGGCACCGCCCACGGCAGACCCTTCGCGCTGCAACCCTAGCTAGCGCGCTCAGCGCACCTTGGCCCAGTGTATGTTGGAGCACGCGAGCACCAGCTGCGCCGGCGTGGCCCGCACCCAGTCCCAGCGCCCCGGTCCCCCGGCGTAGTCGCGGTAGGCCCGCCGCGCCGCGCCCCGCACCGCCGACCGCATGGCCGCCTCCACGCTGCCCAGCCACTGCTCCACGCTGCCACGGGCCTGCACACACAGCAGTATTATAGAAGGAATGAATTTAAAACGCGAGGACACAGCAGCGGAGTGTGCGAGTGCTGGGCGTGCGCGTGGCGTTCTAGAGACGGCGACACGGGAGTGGTGCACCGGACAACAGAGGCGCTTGGATTTAGGTGGGAGTCCCCCGCCCCCACGGAGGGAAGGGCAGCCGGCCGTGCTGCCAGCTGCCAGGTGCTCAAGCTGCTCGGCTGGCTGTACCTTTAGGTTCCTGGCCAGCGGCACCCTCTCCCCCTCCTCGCTGCACATGGCCAGGATGTCGTAGGAGCGCGCGTCCTCGCCAAAGTCCAGCGCGTGGATGCCGTCGAAGCACTGCGATCATCAACCACGGCACAGTAGCGGCCACCGTCAGGCGCAAATTTGGTCCGGCTGCATGGGAGGCCGTCCACGACCGCACGTTTCACTTGGTCGGTTGCATGGGCTTGAGCCTGCACGTCCCACACCTCTACTCGCAACAGGGTCCCCCACCTTGCGCAGGTGCGGCTGCACGGCCTGCGGGTTGCGCGTCTGCGACAGGATCTGTAGCAGCTCGTCGTTGGACAGGAAGTAGAAGCGCGGGAAGGCCACGCGCTTGGACTCCAAATACTCCTGCACGGGCAGGCAGGCGTGGATGGGGTTGGTGCTGGAAAGGGAACTGGGCCAATGTTGGGATGAGGAGGCAAGCGGCCGGAACCAGAACACTGGCGATGCATTGTATTGCGGCCCACTGCTGCGAGCCACCCGCCGCCCCCCTGCCGCTTGGCCTAGCCCCTCCTCCGCACCTCGAGGTTCTTGGCCACCCCCTCCAGCGCCTCGTTGCAGCGCCGCAGCTGCTCCAGCAGTCCCGGCTGCGTGCCGGCCTGTACAGTACCGGTGACAACAACCAACAGGAGGTGCGCTTGAGCAAGGCTAGGCAAAAGCAGCTTTTCCGAAGACAATGCCGGTATACACCTAATCAGGAACAGTCACCTGCGTTGCTGCTGTCTCAGATCGTGCGCCCTCCATCCATCTGTTCCTCCCTTGCAGCCCGCCCCACGCCCCCTACCTGCAGCGCGTTGGGCCTGTCCCGCGCCTTCCTGTTGATCTCCTTGAGCTGCCGGTCCACGGCCGTAAAGGCGCGGGCCTCCGAGGGCAGCTGCCGCTGGATGTCGGCGGCGGTCAGGATGGGCTCCAGGGACAGCCACTGAAGGGTCAGCAGCAAGGGACAGGAGGCTAAGATGGCGGTTCCTCAAGCCCATGGGGGAAGCACCGCTTGAAGCTCTAGGTTGCGGTGTGCAGTACATGGTGGGCCAACCCAAAGCTGCAATTTTTTTATCAGCAGGTGCGTCCAAACCCTGTAGTGTCGCTGCTGCTGTTGCGGCAGGCCGCCTGCTGTGGCCTCCCACCTGTCTCTGGCACTCGAGCCACTCTTCCAGGGTGTCGCTGAACAGCCGCAGCTGCCGGTCCAGCCGCTCCACGTCGGACCTGCAGGGAGCACAGAAGCAAGGGCACAGTTCGCAATCGCTGATAAGTGCAGGCCTTAGAGTACAATATGTCATCTCCGCTAGCTGCAACTGCTTACGGTGGCCAGGACCACGAGCGTCAGTTGAACCTAAGGCTATGCAATGGTATGCCATGTGAAAGTGGCCGAAGCTCGAGTGCATGCACACACCGACAGGGTGTCATACCTGATGCCCCCCATGTACTTGTCGGCCCGTAGGTGCTGCCACAACATACGAAACCCCATGCACACCAGCCGTACCCCTGCCCGCCTGCCCTCAGGCACCCCATGCCCGCCACGCATTTGCTAGCGCTGACAGTGGCCATCATGGCACCCCAAACCCACATCCCCACGAGCGGCACCACAGCCCCGCTTGCCCCGCCCCCCTACTACCACCACTACCACCTCCTCGCGTTACTAGTACTCTGTTCCCCCCGCCTGCTCCCCCCTCCCCTCCCCACGCACCTTATGCCCGCCACGTATCTGCTGGCGCTGACTGCCGCCATCATGACCGCGCTGTCCTCCAGCACCTGCTGCACCTCGTCCACGCCGCCCAGCACGTACGTGTCGCGCAGCGCCTTGTACGGCCGCAGGCTCAGCTCCACGTGCTTCCACTTCTCAGACACCTGCACAGGGCGCAGACACAAATGCACCGTAAGCCCATGGCCGACGCCATGCTGTCGGTATACCTACAGTCCTCTCCCTTGGCGCTGCGCCACAGAGGTGGTTCCCAGGTGGCAGGCCCATCTTTGCATGCCGGTACTTGTGCCTCGGGGCGTCCCCTGGCCCCGGCGCCCAGGCGCCTCACCTTCTCCAGCATGGCCTCCAGGGCGGCCTCCTGGGTGGCCTCCGTGCTCACCAGCTGCACCGCCTCCCGCACCGACAGCAGCTGCAGGAGGCAGGCAGGCAGGCAGTGGGGTGTGAAGACCGTGGCGCAGGTGTAGGCATCGCTAGCCGTTGCAGCAAGTCGGTTGCCATGGTAGGCAGCTATGCCAAGTTGCACAGGCGGAGGGTGAATTTCGGGCATAATGCTGCCCCCTCCAAGCAAATAACGCTGGTGTTGAGCGGACAGTCACCCACGTTCATGTCCAGCAGCTTCTGCAGCGTGAGGCCCTCATCGCGGTCGATGAAGGTGCCCACCACCGCGTTGATCTGCAGGCGTGGGGTAGGAGGGTATCACACACGTTTTGAAATAAATTGCCGGACGACGGCCGCATGGAGGTGTGGCAGCGGGGTATGGAAGCATGGAATGTACAGGGGGGCGAAGAGACGGCGGCACTGTCCCACTTATTACGTCCGTGCTGTGGGTAAGCGTGCTGGGCGCGTCAGTGGCGTGGCCCTTTAAAAACCGCTTGACGCTAGGCAGTCCCGGCCATCCGCCCAACACCCGACCTACCTTGACCCAGTGCCTCTCCCGCAGGTGTGGGTTGCGCAGGGCCGCCACCAGCGGCACCAGCTCCCGCCAGTAGGTCACCTCAGAGCGCAGCTTGGGCACGATCTGGGCATGACGAGGAGACGAAATGGCATTCAGTCGTGCACACGAATATGACGCTCAGTGTTACAGGCGGGTTGCTGTGGAAGTTGATTAGGGACACAGCGTCAAGCATGCTGACGACACGTAACTGCACTGCGTGTGCACGTACCCACAACCCTCAAGTAGCCCTCAGCTCAAACAACCGAGAAACCCTAGCTAACCGCAATCAGTCAATCAGCTGCTCTCGTCCTCACTCCACAAAACCCGCCGTTGCACGCCCACTTCCCAACCACCATCCCTCCTGCCGCCCTCTGCCCGTCCCACACCCCCCTTGAGCCCCCGCACGCACCTTGTTGGGCAGCAGCCCGCGCTCCATCTTGAACACGGCGCGGCTGTAGGCGCCCACCTGCTCCTCCATGGCGGCGGGGGCGAGCCACTCGAAGCGGTCGCCGAGCCACGTGGCCGTCAGCTCCGCCCACGCCACCACGCTGGTCCACAGCTGGTGCCGCAGCCGCACGTCCTCGGCGCAGTCCTCCAGCTCGGGGATCCTGGGACAGCACGGCACGGCCACATGAGGGCGTCAGCATGGACTGGATGTCACCCTTTTGGGTGCCGGGGTGCATTGATGCTGGGTGCCGGGCATGTTCGCAGGGGTGCGTGCGCGAAGACGGAGTGCCCGGTGTCTGAGCGCAGACGGCCAAATGGCAGGGCATGTAGTACTATCGTCAGGGCATCTATCACAGGTGTGACACATCGGGATGGGAGAGTGCTATGTGTGTGAGTAGTGGTCGCACCCTGGGCGCCGACGCACGGTGCATGCATGCGCCCCCCGCCTCCCCACCTGGTCTCCTCCATGCAGAAGGTGCGCTGCAGCTGCTGGATCTGATCAGCCTGGGCCTGCAGGTGTGCAAGCAACAAGGGGCGGGGTCGCGTCGAGAGCAGGCAAGGAACCACGGATCCTTGACGTCCGTGCCCGATGACGCAAGATGGCCATCGTGCAGGGCGTAACAGCCAGGCGCCACCACGCGCAACAACCCATGCCCAGCAGGCCGACCTGCAGCGCCTCCACCCTCTCCACCAGCTTGCCCGTGAAGGCGATGACCACCTCGGGGTTGGACCGCTCGTCCAACACCATGTCGTGCTGCGCCTGCATGGAGATGGTAGCGACCTGCACACAGGGACAGGGCGGTTGGTTCCTCGTCCCTCTGTAACTCGAACCACTCCCTAGCTCGGTACGATCCCTTTACCCCCGTCCCCACCTGCTTGATGATGCCCTCAACCTGCTTGCCCAGCTCGCCCCCAAAGTGCTCTATGAGGCGCTCGCGGGCGCTGTCCGCCGCCCACATGGCGTCACGCAGGGCGGCGTAGTCGCGGTCCAGGGTGGCGTAGGAGGCGGCCTGGCAGGACGGGACCAGGACCGGGAACACGCCAGTGCGAATGCGCACAAGGGCCGAGTCAGAAGCGGGATGCATGCCAGTGCAGGCGCGTGCAGGTGCGATGCAGGCACCTCACCAAATGGCGGCGCGGGCGGGGGTTCCAAGCACGTAGGCGCGAGTACGCACGCACCTGCATGTCGGGCACCGGGATGCCGAAATCCTCCATCAGGTCGTAGTGCGCCACAACCTGCAGCAGAAAAGGACAAGCACGTGGTTAACTGGTGTTTACAATGCACCAGGCGCTTGCAGTATCTGCCTGCCTGCCTGCCTATCTGCACACCTGCACACTTGCAGCCTTACACACTGGTATTGCCCCGGCCCCGACTATCCCCTAACCAACCCGCCGTACCGCGTCAACAAAGGTCACCGCCGCGCCCCATTGTATAGCAGCACTACGCAAACATGTTTGGGCAACCAGCACACCCTAACCGCCAACTGCTGCTCCCACGGACCCACCACGTCGTACTCCCTGTCCATGGCCGCCTTGCCCGCCTCGCACTGCGCCAGGAAGGCCAGGTGCTCCGCGAACTCGACCGGGGAGGAGGGCGGCCGCGTGAGGCGGGAGGTGGCGGCCTGCGGGGAGGCCAGGAAGCACTGTCGTTGCGCACAGAAACACCAATCCCGTCAGCCCAGGCCGGCAGGAACCCAGTGGTCAAGCGCAGATGGACGTGCATCGCGCCTGCTATTGCTACGGTCCCATGGCCACCGCCACCTCCGCTTACCTGCACCGACGAGATGAAGGCGTTGTGCGTGGCGGCCGCCAGCCGCGGCAGCAGCGAGGACAGGGCGGCCACCGCGCGGGCGGGCCCGGGGCGCAGCGCAGCCACCAGCTCTGACAGCTGCACGCGCAGCACGCCCAGCTGCCTGCGGAGCGGGGCGTGCGGTCGGTCAGATACTACTACTTCGTGGCTCATGAAGTCAATGGTGTGCAGTGCTGCAACGCTGGGTGGCAAGTGATAACAGAACGCGCACCAATGCGTGCGTACGCAAGGGCATCCGCTCACTTGTTGCTGGGTATGGCGTCCAGCATGCCCAGCTGGCGCTGCAGCTCCTCCAGGCGCTGCCGCAGCCCCTCCAGGTCGCGGCGGCCCGCCTCCCACTGCAGCCGCAGCTCGGCCTCGTCCACCGGCCGCAGCGCCAGCACGCCATCCCTGGGGTCCATCGTTACGGGACAGGGCGAGGTTCAGACAGCCAAACCAGGGGCTCGGGTGCTTGGACATGGGCCGACCTCTGACGAGACGCAGGGCGGCGGATGTTGGCACCCCAAGGAGCCTTATGCAAGACACAGCAACGTTTCCTCGCTTGTCCACCTTCCATACAGCGGCCCGGAAGCGCTCTGTACACCGCGAAGCACTCACTTGACGTCCTCGAAGCCCCGCGCGTACTCCTCCGCCGCGGCCATGGTGCCCCGCAGCCGCACCAGCACCGCGTTGGCGGCGTCCAGGTAGCCCGAGCCCAGCAGCAGCTCGTTGAAGCCCTCCACGTCCAGGCCGGGGGACGAGTCCACGGGCCGCTCCAGGTAGTCCTGGAGGATGTGGGATAGACACGTGGGTACGCCATACGTATATGGTAAGGTGGTTGAGCACTGGCTGCACACAGAGCGAAGAGCTTTTTGGATCGTGCTGGTGTATGATTGCGGTCCGCAGTGCAACAGGCGTCCATAGCGTGCAAACTCCTCAGGTAACACCGTGTGCATGAGGAACTTGTGGTCGGCTGCACGTAGGCATGCGGCCAGCGGAAGTTGCGGTAGCCGGACACACCCACCTGCAGCTTGGGGTGCGGCAGCAGCCGAGCCACCGACTGCACCTGCTGCACCCACGTGGTCTGGATGCGGCTGAAGGTGGACAGGTACTCCAGGGGAGGGGGAGACAGCACCACCCCGTACTGCAACGCCTGCTGCTGCTCCCCGCCCGCACCCTCCAGCCCGTCCTCCTGGGCGAGCAGGGCCTCCGGGACCGCCGTCAGCGCAGTGCGGCTTGTGGTCCGGGACGCCAGCATGGACCTCCGGCTCGAAAAAGACAGGCCCGCCCGCCTGGCGGCCTGCATGCCCGGTCTGGAGGGCGACGTGGGCGAGCCCGCCGCCGCCTGTAGGCACACACTGATCTTGAGCACGTTGCCCCCATCCACGCCCCAGGACATGGCCACCTCCTGCTCCTCCTCCACCTGCACCGCTTCCTCCCCTGCCTCGTTCGGAGCTTTGCTGACGCTCTCATGCAAATCTCCCGTATCGTCTGCAGCGGCTGCTGCAGGTTCAGCTTGCACCCGGCCTCCGGCAGCTGGCTTAGCCTCCACGGGGGCAGGAGTCAACGCGTCCACCAGGTCCAGCGTTGACTCGACCACCAGCTCATGGAGCGCCCCGCACACCATGTAGTCCAGCAGCCGTACAAACGCATGGATGCGGCGCTTGTACGACCGGCGGGCGGCGCTGAGGGCGTAACTGAAGTCGCCGCCCACCATGTCAGGGCTGAAGAAGGACGGCGCGACGGACCGCGCGTAGCCAGCACCGGCACCCCCGGACCCCTTGCGGCCCGGGGAGGACGCAGCGGCCGCGGTGAAGCCCGTCGCAGTGCTCTGCGCGCCGTCGCCGTCTCCAGCCGCTGCGTCCGGGCCTTGGAGCAGCTGAACCTGCACAGCACCTGCCTGCGCTGCAAGCTGCTCTTCTCCCTGCTCCTGGCCCTGCTCCTGCCCTTGGCCGTCCTCTGCAGTGGACCCTCCTGCCACGCCTAACGCCTCCCCTCCGCCATCCGCAGCGGCCCCAGCAGCACTCCTGTCGTCCGCCTCGCCCGCCGCCGCTGATGGCAAACCCTCCGCACCTCCCGACCCCTCCCCGTCGCCCCCGGTGACCCCGTTGGCCACGGGTGCTGGGGCGGGCACAGGGACAGGCGCGGGGACAGGGGCGGGCACGGCCTTCATGCCCGGGCCCGGCACGGTGTGCGCCCCTTGCCCCGCCGCCCCGCGCTTGATGCCCATGACCTGGTCCTCCATCAGCTGCATCGCCGCCACGCACGCGTCCTGCGCCTGGTGCACGATGGTTTCAGAGAAGCCCTCCAGTAAGGCACGTGTCTCCTCGTGGCGGGCGGCGTGGCGGGCGGCCAGGTCGTCCAGGTCGTACAGCGTGCCGCGCTCCAGGGCGTGGAGCCGCATCTGCTGCAGCTCATAGCACGCCTGCAGGGGGGGCGATGAGACGTGTTGGTACGCAGCTTGGCCACGTGCTCCCCTGCAGCCGGCGACCGGTTCTTGTGTACCGCACATGTGACACGTAGGGCTTCCAGCGACCACTATCCTTGGGATTATTGAAGAGATGCATTCAACGCAGCGCAGGGGCCGCACGTCGCCATGCCGTATTATGCTGTCCTCACCGTCCGCATGCGCACCAGCGCCGCCCTGAACACGGGGTTGAGGCTGAAGCAGCCCTCGGACAGCGCCTCCTTGGCGCTGCGGGCCTTGCGGCTGGCCACGAAGCGCCGCCACACCTGCAGGCACAGATTCGCCGGTGGCGTTGTGGCAGGGTGATGACATGGCAAATGCAGGCCGCGGCACGAGGCACACCCCTTGTGCGTATCAGCAACTACCAGCAGCCTTGCCGCCCAGCCAGCTGCCTGCGCGCGCACCTTGAACGCCTTCCACAGCCGGTACTGCGCAAACATGCGCAGGCGCAGCAGGTGGCGGTACAGGAAGTAGTCGCGCTCAAACTGGTCCAGCGACGTGAAGTCCGCGCAGCCGTCCACGTGGTGCGTCACGCCCTTGGCGGACATGGTATAGTAGCCGCAGGAGCGCTCGTGCGGCGGCCGGGCGTTGAGAGCCTTGATGTCGGCGTGGTCCACCATGATCAGGTTGTACGGCGATGTGGCCACGAGACCAGGCCGCGCGTGGCGCAGGTAGATGAACTCCGGGGCGTCGGGGGAGGCCTTGAAGTCCTGCAAAAGGACGGCAAGGCGGCAGGGCAGGAGACAACTGTGAGCTTTCGGTAGGGCTGGAGAATACGCCCCGTCAGTACAGGGCCTGTTACAGTAAGTAGCGAGCACTCTGCTGCGCCCAGCAGCACCCCAGGCCCCCACCTGCAGACGCTTGAACCACCGCTTGACGTTGTTCTGCGTCTCCTCGTCCTCCTCCGCCATCCGCGGCTCCGACCCCGACGACCCCGGCCGCCCCACCATGGGCCCCATGCCGTGGCCCCACGGCTGCGCCAGCAGGGGAGGCGTGGACACGCGCTCTTCGCCGGCCACCCCACCGCCCGCTCCCTGCCTTGCGGACCTTTGTCCTTGGCCCCCCCTGGAGGTCGAGGCCCCCGGGCTGAGAGGGTCGGGGCGGGGGCTGCCCGTGCTGAGCGACCCACGAGGAGCACCAGAGGAGGTGCCGGATCGGGAGTTGACGCCCTGGAGGGCCTGTGGGCCGTTTGCAGGTGTGGGATCCTGCTCCTGCTGCTGCTGCAGGTCGCTGTGTGGGGGCCGGCGGTGGCCCACACCCCTGCAGCGCACACCCACCCACGGAAAAGGCAGGAATGGTGGGATGCGGAACTCTTCAGGATAGAAGTGTGCACAAAGTCTTGGTGCCTGGCATATTACGCAAGAGCAGGTGGCTCCCCTCACCAACCCTTATCCAGTTAGAGGCAGCTGTGGGGCACCGCTTTGTGGTGCCCTGCCGCGCCATCACACCCCCGATATCAACAAGCGGCAGTCCCATGCTGCCATGATGTGCTGGTTCGCAGTACGAACCAAGCGTGTAGAACGCACCTTGGAGTGCTGGAGAAGCCGTACCTCCCATCGGCCCCCAGTCCACCGCTGCCGCCGCTGCTGGTGCCAGGACCCCCGATGGCTAATCCACCAGAGCCTGGCCCAGGAACAAGAGTACCAGCACCGCCGGCTGAAGCAGCAGCATGGCCTTCCGACCCGGCCTGCTGCTGCTGCTGCGGCTGCCCTGACTGCTGCTGCTGTTGCCTGTTCCGCGTGAGGAACAGTGACGCCCCTTGGGACACCCCTGAGTTGACAGATCCATCTGTGGGCGACAGACCGTGGCGTCGGTCAGGCAGCAACAATTAGCGAGGGTACAACTGGACGAGGTGGATCACAACAGGCCAGCAAATGAGGTCTTGATTTCACACGCCTTCTCGTGTAGCTTTGCGCGGCTCAGGTCCCAGCCTACCTGGTGGGCCCCCTAGCCGCCCTCCCAAGGCGGACTGGCGCACCCGCAGCCCTGGTGCAGCACCCCCAGCACTGCCGCTGACAGCATTGGTGGGTGGCCGTGGCGCTAGACTGGGCCGGTTGTTCCCCGGGTTCTGTGCAGGAAGCAGGGGCAGCAGGTTGAAGTATGTGGCCTACGACTACATGGCGCGAGACCTCCCCACGACGACATGGCGCGGGGAACGGTATGCCAGCCCTGCCGTTGCGGCTGCGGACCGGTCTTTCAATAACATGTACCTGTGCTCCAAGGTACAGTCCAAGCTTCAAAGGCTGAGCAGCATCCTTTTTGTTCCCGTCGCGGTCCGCGTCCGTTGGCATAGCTCAACCAGGCCAATGCGTTTTTACATACTAAAATACTCTTGTTGCAGAACCTAAACGACAATCCTGTTTGCGCGAGCCTTGACTTGTGCCTAAGCAGCCTGGCTTAGCGCACATGGTTATCATGTTTGGACATTAATTATGAATACCTGTAGCTTGTGAAATTCTGATGATTTCGAGGTTTCAAAACTATGGTCGTACAGACCAGGGGAGCCCAGCGTCGGGCGAGCAAGAGGGCTTTCAGTCTTCACCCAGGGCTGCACGGAGGCAAGGCAACACTCGTGGCCCACAGCACTATGTATCACGCCGCGGCATGCAACGGGTTTCGAAATGTTGCCCCAGTAAGGCTGTGCCTAGCACCCGTATCACCTACCTAACCTCCCTTGACACGAAGCGCACCTCTCCCCCCGCCGAACACGAAGCGTACCCCTGAGCATACCCTGGCGTTTGCGTTGCTGGTGTAGTGCCCTGTGATAGTGAAGAGCTCGCCCGTCAGTATGCCACTAAGTACTTGTCGTTCAAGTGCACATGCTGCCAGCCCAGCCATAGGCCATGCCTGCTCAACCGCTGTGTGTCTCGTTAGTTCCCAGGCTTCTGCGGTGCAAACGGGAGCTACGGCCGGGCACTACCCTTCCTTTGCCGCCACAGCTCCCCCCATGTGTTGTTGCAAAGTATGCATGGGGATTGAACGGCAACACCAGGGGTTGGGGCCTGGGCAACACACTGTGGCCACAGCCTAAGCCTGGTTAAGAGGCTGTGAGGCAAGAGCAACATGGGGCTACTTGCCATCAGGCCCCCCGGAGAGCGCCTCATGTGGCTCTCCAGCCAGGGCTCTCCACGTGTCTTAGCCATCTGCTTCATGTAGCCAGCCACATCATAGTGTGACGGTAGCCCTGCACCGCATCCTAATACACCCTCGCGTGATGGCAGCGCGTTGACCAAAACACACCAAGTGGCGCCCTGCATCAGCCAGCTGGCCAGGTTGCCATGCAAAGCAAGCGCGTGGCACATTTAGTACTGACCCTGGCTCCACCACTCGATGACGGTCCCTCTTTATTGTATAACAACGATAAACGTCTTGCACTCTCACTCATGCTCACTTGCCGAGACACGTGTCAACTGGTCTCGTACCTACGTGCCTACGACAAAGCGGAGCTCACTTTGGCTTGGGCACACGGCGGGCTGCCCAAAAGGACATCTCCTGCCTGTGCGTCTGTAATGCGCCAAAGACTCACTCTGGCATCTGCTGTCAACGCGTTGTCAATACCGGCTGTGGTACGTCAGTCATGATCTGCCTTTTACGGCCTGCACTTTGACGGCTGCATGCATTGAACGATTCGCTGGCGTGTTCATTGCCAACACACCCTTTCCGTGCACCCTCTTTACTCACAACACCACAAATGCAAACCCACGACCCCACATGCATACCGAAGCTCACCCCTGCTTCCCATCGAGACCCATCTCCACGTCCCCATTCCCATCGCCAACCCCTCCGTTCCGACCATCCCCTTTGGCTCTCTTGCCCGCCCCCAGACCATGCTCTTCCCAATCGCTCTCCTGCTGCTCCTGCTGCCGCCGCTGCTGCTTTGGCGGCGGCGGCGCCACCCTGGGCACCACCGCTTCCACCGCCCCGCTCCTGGCGGCGTGCAGCCGCTCCTTGCTCACCGCCTCGCGCGCCGCCGCCAGGGAGCCGCTGCTCACCGCCACCGCCGCCAGCGCCGCCTCAACGTGCACGCGTGTGTTGGCGTGCGGCTGGTCATCAAGGTACTGTTGCTGCTGCGGCGCCTGCTGCGGCGCATTCACTGCTGGCGAGCCGCTATTTGCGCCCCAAACAGACCCTGCTGCAGGTTGGGGCGAGGCCGCGTCCACGGTGATGGAGACTGCACCTGGTGCTGCCCCTCGCGCACCCGGCGAGAACGGACCGGCCGCTGGACCAGCTGGCGACGGTGGGTCGGAGGGCAGTTGCTGAGAGGCGCTGGCGCTGATGGCGGAGGCCCAGTCGGCGGAGAAGTCCCCAATCGACGGCTGCACCTCCAACGGGGCGGGGCCTGCGGGGCGCGTGGGGCCCTCAAGGCCAGCTGGCAGCAGCGTCGCCTGCCCCTGCTCCACGGCTGCACCCCACTCCTGCTTCTGCAGCTCCGCGCCAGACGCCTCCGAGTCGAGGCGCATGTCAGCTACATCGGCCACTGGTCCGTTCCGCTCACCCTCATTGGCGCCCTCGTCAGCACCAAGCCCCGTATCTGCTGTCGCCGCTGCCGCCGCCATCCCACATGCCCCGAACGCGTCCGCCGGTACCCCGGCTATTCCCAGCGGCCCAGCGGCCAGCCGCAAGCTAGCCCCCATCGACCCGCCCTCCCTCCTTGACCATGCCCCCACCGCGGACATGCCACGGCTGCTCTTCCGCACCGCCTGCACCTTGCGCCGCCACATGCCACGCCCCTCCCCCTCCCCCGCCTCCCCTTCCCCAACCCCGTTCCCCACCGGCTCCTGCCCCGCCGCGCCCCGCTGCCCCGGCCGCCCCTGCCCCAGGCGGCCGCCGCGTGCCCCCTGCCGCCGCGCCTGCGCCTGCGCCACGGCCTGGGCGTGCCGCTGCTCCAGCTTGAGCTCCCGCAGCTCCCTGCGGTGCTGCTGCTTCAGGTCGTGCTTGTGCTTGCGGTAGTGCGCGCGGGCGGCCTGCGCGTGCGCCAGCGCCTGCTCGAAGGCGCGCAGCTCCAGGCGCTCGGCGGCACGGACGGTGGCGGGGTCCTGGGGGCCCCTGCTGAGGGCGCCTGCAGCAGCAGCACCAACAGGGAAGAGAATACCGGTACAGGTAAGCACTGAGCAGGCGTCAATCGGAGGCTGGTCCGTCAGGGAACCGGATCATGGCAGAAGTGCAACATCGCTGTGAGAAGCGAGCACCAGGGAAGATGTGATGTGTAACTTGGAGATGCAGATAGCCAGGTCGCAGCGGCGCTGCCGCGAGTCCGTTACCGTTACCTGCTGCCGGCGTGTACGCGGATCGCGCCATTTCCAGGCTGCGGCGGCCTGTGTCCAGGGGCGGGGCGTCCAGGCCGTCGTCTAGCCCCGTCTCGAAGCCCAGCAGCTCCATGCCCAGGTTCAGGCTGCGTACGTGAGGTTGGGAGCGGGCGGGCAACGCCGAGTCAGGGCCAAGGAAAGATAGGGATTGGGACACACAGTGTTGCGGGATATGAAGGCAGCAGGCTTGGACAGAAGTACCGTTCTAATTTTAATGCATGGGACAAGTAGAGCCGGTGCTCATAACAAAGCACTCCTCCAGTGCTGTGTGCGTGAGCGCGCTCACCGCTGCACCAGGTGCTTGAGCACCTCCTGCGGCTGGTGCAGCACCGAGTGGGCCGCGGGGATGGTAGCGTGGCTGTAGGCGGAGGAGCGGCCGAAGCCCACGTGCGAGTGGGTGTTGGCGGGCGGGAGGGCCGTGGCGGTGGGCGGGAGGTCGGTGACGGTCGGCGGCAGCGCGTCCGGGTGGTGGTGCGAAGCCTGCGTCAGGAGCACAGTTCGGTTGGTCCACTAAGGTACGGTAGTCCGGGCGCCTGCAGCGCTGGAGTGCTGCACGTTACCTAGCAACCAAGACGCAGCCCCGCTTCCACCGGTGCGTGCCCACCTGCATGAGCAGCCGTATGGAGCCGTGCCGCGCCATGCTCTCGTACACCACCGCGCCGCCGGGGCCCGCCGCGCCCGCCGCCACCACCGCCGCCACGGGCCGGTCCACGGGCCGCAGGTCGGGGTCGGCGGCGGCGCCGATGGCCGCCAGCGCCACCGCCTGCACCTCGCTCACCAGCTCGCGCAGGACCAGGTCCAGCTCCGGCAGCCGGTAGCTGGGGACACAAGGAGGGATACGGGAGAGGTAGGAAAGGGATGAGCGCGGGATGAGGAGGGCTCAGGGGGTAAATGCCATGCATATGGAGGTGCCGGGGCCTGGGCGGGAGAATGTGCACTGTGCTGTGCTCTGGCCGGAGCCGCGCTTGGATGTTGCCAGTAACTGATCTTGCGTAAAAAGGCCGCGGCCCGTCCCGCATACCGTACCGTGACATGTGCAGCAGGCTGCGCACGCCGCCCTCGATGTGCTTGCCCCGCGTCTGTCCGCGCAGCACTGCCATCATGGACCGGATGTACGACCCCAGCAGGTGGTGCCGTACGCTGCGCGAGCAGGGCAGCCTGCGGGGAAAAGGAAAGCGAAACGCTCAGGGGAATTAGCACGTTAAGCAGGCCGGCGGGGCTGAGGATGCTAGGGTATCAAGGGGTATTTGGCAGCTGCATGGAACACGTACCTTGCCACTGCGTTTTCCGTGTAGGTGGGCCGCACGATGAGGTCTCCCCTGCGCTTCACGATGACCTTGTGCCCCGGGTGTTTGTACACAAACCAGCCCACATATCTACGTTCAAATGACGCGGGTAACGATGTTGGCACAATGTGTGAAGTGACAGGCATGGACACGTTAACAGGCCTGTGGTGACGGGCAACGGCCTGTGGTGACGGGCACCTGTGCAGAACCGACATATTGCCGTAGGCCGCCTAAAGCACGTTGCTAGACAGCAGCTCGTGAAGCAAAAGACCGAGTGCACGGCGGTGCACGGCCTTACTTGGGCGACAGCGGGACCATGTCGTTGCCGTTGATGACGTTCCAGGTGTCGTACACGACCTGTGCGAGGGAGCGAGCGGTACGGCGTCGCAACGATGACAAAGGGCAAGCATGATTACCCATGAAACCGTAAGAAGGCAACACACTGCGCAGGGCGGTCGTGTTGGTGTCGTATCTCTCGCACAAAACGAGCGGCTGCAGCAGGGGAGACCTCACAGTGCGGTCCACCTAAACGGCGAACGCAGTGGCAAGGTCTGTACCCAAGATTGCAGCCGCACAGCAGTTCTTTACTTGCTCCTGCCTCTCTACTTCCTCCAAGCTTCCCTGAGTCACAAGTCCGCAACAGGCCTGCAGTAAGGACAAAGGAGCCTGCCAGTCTGGAATCGGGCGTAGAGACCCGCAAGTCCCGCCGTACCCTGTCGTACAGCGCTGCGAACGCGTGGTTGCCTACGCGCGGCGAACCGAAGGTGTAGCATGTGATGTGGTTGGGGTGCAGGCTGCTGCCTAGAGTGCGGCATATGTCCAACGCACACAGCGTGGCGTGCGCGCCGCCAAGGGAATGGCCTGTGGCGGGGGCACGGGGAGGGGAGAGCGCAACGGGCAAGGGGCAGCAAGATAGGCAAGTCGTCGTCGTTCGGGCAAGTGGGGCTTCCACAGCGGCGTCCTGGCACAATGAAGCCGTGCACTGTATTGCGCCAGGCCTGAGGCATGGTTGACGTATCTTGATGCAGCAAGTAGGCCGTGGGCCTTGGGTACATCAGTGCACCTACCTGTGATGATGATCTTTCCGTGCGGGTGCTGATTCCTAAAGTCGTGCACCCAGGCCAGCACGCGCTCGCTGAAGCCGTTGTGCGTCCAGCTCCACTGGAAGCCGTGGTGTACGGCGGCCAGCCGGGCGGTCTTGGACACGTGCAGCCATGACTTGCGCTGGTAGTACGGCACCTAGGGTGCAGCACAATACGCCACGCGTACATTACAAGCAGGCCCAAAGACATCAGCCACCATGTGACTCGGAAGCATGTTTTGCTGAGGCCATGTCGCGATGTGTCAGGGGCAAGCTGCACGAGAAGTGATTTAGACTATGCACCATCATGTTGTTAAAGAGTATCAGGAGAGCAACCAGACCATGCAACTTTGATGGGGCACTCGAGTACTACAAACAGCAAACACACACCCGTTTCCCTATGCGGCACCCCACCAGCACGGCCTTCAGGTCCACACAGGCGCCCTTGAGGGACGCGGTGCCGCGGAAGCAGATGAGGCACTGCGGGGCAGGAGGTCGACGGCCGCGTTAACACAGGATGGGCGTAACCAGTTAGCGTACTGGACGCCATGTTCCATAAATGTCAAGTGAGCGGTTATGCTGGCTGGCGCCGAGGCGAAAATAGATGGAGGCGGCGAAGGGACGCACAGCTCAACACAACAGAAGGCCCGTACTTTGAGTTGGTGCTCACCTGCTTGTAGTTCCAGGCGATCATAACCTTGCTGTCGCTGTCCTCGTCACGGATCATCTACAACAAGCCAAGCGGGAGTCACATCAAGGCAATGAATGACCGGTTACAACCACGTCAGGTACCGCTGACATGTGCGCGGGCATAATAACACCAGCGTCTGTCCTGCTTGCCAACCCACGCAGGCCGAACACGTTGAGGCAGGGCAGCGCAGCACCGCGCGCCACCCGCCTCCGCGGCCTCCACACCGCAAGCGGTACCGTAGTATGCATGCCTCCCTGCCTCGCCCCACCAGCCCCACCCCCGCCCTCACCTCCAGCTGGTCCAGGTCGTACAGCGCCATCAGCTGCTTCAAGGGCAGCCGCATCTCGCAGCCGGGCTCGTCGTAGTAGTAGATGTGCTCGCACCTGTGGCCATGTGAAGCGCGTTGCCAAGTCATACCGATCGCCTGCCGACGGGGAAGAACGGTACCTGTGCCCGTCATAGCGCTCTGCAGCGCGTGCATGACGATGCGTCCATGGTGCACCGCGATGAAGGAGTGCCGCACCAGTAGCAGAGCTTGAGCGCGCTCTCGAAGCAGTACATGGGCTCCCTGCTCAGCTCCTGCTCCTGCTGGTGCAGTAGCGGCGTGCCCGCCAGCCGCCGCGCCTTGCGCAGAGGCAGGTCCGCCTCCGTCCACGCAAAGCGCTGAGGAAGTGCAGCACGCACATGGGTCAACGTGGGGTTCAGTGGCAGAGCAGATTCTATAGGCGAATACGATCAGCGTAGGGCCTGAGGCTGACGACTCCGTCAAGTGGGAGTCGAACCCAGCGGGCGCATGTGCTCGCAGCACGTGCAGCACGCACGTGTGCAGTCCCACGGGCAGTTGTGAGAGGCAGTGAGGTGCACAGTGCGCCCGGCCCCACTCCAACCCACCTGCAGCGTTGCCTGCAGGATGGGCACGCCGTTGCGCACGCTGCGGGGTGCGAACAGCCACGCCAGCAGGCACACCAGCACCGTGTTGACGGCCTGTGGGGCGGGGCGGGAGGAGGCCAGGACAGGGGGCTCGGCAGGGCCGCGGGGAGCTTACCGGTACTGTTTGAGTTTCAGCCGACCAAAGTTGGCATCACTGCGTCGCGCCCATGCCGCACGCAGTGTTCCACGTGGCTCCGCTCGTTTCGGATGTCTGACCCATGCGTCTCGCCTCGGCTTCCCCAGCACTCACGAAGCTGCTCCATGAGCCCAGCAGCGTCTCTATGCTGATGCGGCAGCGCACGTGCTGGCCGGTGTCGCTGAGGGTGAAGCCCGGCGCGTCCAAGGCCTGCACCAGGTCGTTGGCCAGGATGAACAGCAGCGCCATGCCGCGCACACGGACCTGCGTGGACAAGGGAGACATTGGCAACGGCATAAGACGCAGCAGCACAGTAACAATAGTTGCCTCGAGCAAAACAACCAAAAGCTAGTTTTCGGGTGAGCTTCCACTTCACAGGTCGTGGATACGTAGAGCAGCAGACTGAGCAGGCGAAGCCCACAGGCGGCCCGGGGCCGAAGCGATCGCGCCACGAGTCTCCCTACCTCCACCGACAGGTAGATGTTGAGGTGGCGGTACTGCACGTACGACCTGCATAGAGCCACACGCGAGGACGTGACCGCTAGTTGGGATGCAAGAACGTTCTGGGTCTTCCAGGGCTGAGGACTTACGGAGCGCGTGCACGCGGCCTGGTTACCAGGACACCCACCTGCTGCGCAGGTACGAGAAGGCCCGCAACGCCATGGTGAAGTACACCAGGACGTACAGCACCTCCGCCGCCAGCAGCAGGCTGCTCAGCGCCACCACCTGCGAGGGCACCTCCCTGCGCGGCGTGCGCAGGTGGCGGGCAGGAGGACAGACGCTCAGCACGCCTTGACGTGGTGAAGGAAGCTGTACTTCGATCGCGCTGGTCACCAGGCAGCTGGGCCAAGCGGAGTGCAGATACAAGCACACGTAGCGGTGCAGCGTTATGGGGCATGGTATGGACACGGCAGGGCGTTGGCCCGTAAGCGTTGCGCGTAAGGGAGTGCCAGATAATGTGCAGCATCATGCTGTGCCACATGCGTCTGCGCTCGTCACCGCGCGCCAGCCCCTGCAGGCCGGCCGACGCACCTGCAGTTGAGGAACCAGTCCAGGCAGCCGCTTGCGAGGCGAGTGGTGTTCATGTCGGCCGCCATGAAGCCAACAAACACGCCAATCTGCGGAGCGGGTGCAGATGCACCAGCATATTGTCAGGCAGCAACATTGCGAAAGGCTCGGCCTGCAGGTCACACCTGCGTGCAGTGGAGGTTTACATTGCGTTGAGCAGAGCGTACCCACGTACACCCCTACTATCCGACCCACCGCGTGGTTCCCCGCCCCTTTCCCCCACCATCCCCTGCCCCACCAGGCACTGGAACGGCAGCCAGATCCACAGGATGGGCGACAGGTACTCCAGCACAGGGGCGTCAAGGAATATGACCTCCGCGCCCCCCATGTCCGCCGCATCCGCCGCCACCTTGACCGCGTCTTTTAGCGGCCGCGCCACCGCACTGGGGGCCACGGCCAGGCCAGGGCCACCAGCGCCGATGTGGAACACGGGAGGGGCGGAGCCGGCCGCCCCCTGGATGCTACTGCCGTTCGGACCGGGGGCAGGGGCCGCGAACGGCATGGTGCTGTTGAAAGAGACCTCCAGGCCGGCAAAGGGGCTGTGCGCGTGGTGCAGGGGCACGGGCTCAAGGGAGGCGTCCGCGGGCGGCTGCAATGGAGCGGGTGGGCTAGCGCGTTCGGGACATGGTGGTTCGCTTGCGGACGTGGAAGGCAGGACGGCACTTCCCTGCTGGGCGGTAGGTGGTGGTGATGGTACTGGTGGTTGCTGCTCGTTGGATGCCGAGGAGGTCTGTGCCGGTAGAGCGCGGTTGACTGGCGATGCAGACGATGGGTCCATCGCCTGGGGCTCAGGAGGTGGTGGTACCGTGGGATGCGGTTGCGGCGGCGGCGGCGGCGGCGGCGGCGGCGGCAGCGGCGGCACGGGAGGCGGCGGCGGCGGCGGCGGTAGCGGAGGGGCCAGAGGGGGCTCCAAGCTCGCAGCTGCCGGTGCGGGCACTGGCCCGTCGGCATGCCGCCCCGCCTTTGGCGGCTGGCCCTCCCCTGCAGCGCCGTCTGCAACCTCCACGAGGACCTCGGCCTCATCCACGTCAGGTTGGGACCCCTCACCCTGGCCGGCAGCTTCCCCCTCCGCTCCCGAACTCGACCCCGGCCGTACAGCAGCATCCGCGTGTTTTCCCCCGCCGCCGCCGCCGCCGCCGCCGCCGCTGCTAATGCCAGCTGCCTGCGCCGCCAGCAGCATGAAGGGGCCCATAACCGGGCCAGCCGGAGGCCCAGCCGCCGGCGGTGCCCCTGCTCCCCCCACACCAGTCCCTGTACCACCAGCCCCGGTCCCGTTCGCGCTCCTAGACGCTGCATCGGCCTCCACATCCATCATAATCCCCAGGCGCGGTTCAGACTTGGCCACTGGAGCCCCGCCCGCCAGCTCCGGCACACTGTTCCAGCCGCTTCTGGGCTGCGCACGCGGGCCGCCGCCACCGCCGCTGCTGCCGCGGCTGCTGCGTACCCGCAGCAGCCAGTTACGCCACGCCACGAAGCTCTTCCGCATGCTGAGGGACACGCGCTGCCACAGCGTCAGGCTGTTGGGGCCGCCACGGTACAGCGTCATGCCGCGAACCTGTTGGGGGCCGGAAGGCCCGGAAAATGGAAGGAGAGGTCTGGGTGGCCATGCAGACCCAGGGCCGGGGAGTCAGCGAATAGAAGGCGCCGCTTCAGCGCTTTACCATGTGTCATTGTGCCCAGCGTGTCGCTGGTCTGCACAGCACAGTGCAGCGCTGCTGCGTATCGGTGCGGACCACCTGCAAGGAGAATAGTTGAGCGGTGTGCTTCACCCGGCTGCCACGCTGCGTGCCCTTCCCTCAACCATTCCCGCGCCCCAAGCCCCCGCACCGCAATGATCCACATGCACAGCAGTATGTTGCTCATGGTGATGCGGACGGCGTAGGTCCACAGGATGGTGCTATTCCGCTTGCTGCAGTCTGCTTGCTCCATCTTCCGGACGTCGTTGCCGTACGTCCACACGGCCAGGTTGACCAGCAGCGCGCTCAGCTCCACCACCTTGAGCCAGTAGGAGCGGTGGCGGCGGTGGTCCCACCGCAGCCGGCGGAACCGGAACCACAGCCCTCGAAGGACGTACACCACCAGCAGCAGCCCTGTGATGCTGCTGCACACCACGCCGGTGATGTAGTTGTCCTGTTGGGGTGTGGGCCAACATGTTGGGTCCAGCCGCAGCACCACGTGGCAAACAGGCATGTTACTAACACATCCACCAGCCCACACCTGGGACTCACCTTTATGTTCAGCCGAACATTGGTGCTGGAGTACCAGCCCAAGGGGTCCTCACGTTGTCGGATCTGCATAAGCATGCGCCGTACAGGGGATACTGTGTGATACACGATAAGGCGGAGACCAACAGGCCGAGTGAGACGGTCGGTGAGTTGCACACCCCTCCCTTGTGCAGGGCTGCACCATGCTCACTAGGACCACCGCTCACGCGGTCGTACGGTCGGTGCACGCATTGGCACCGGTCCCGTCTAGTGGCGTGTTAGCACATGGATTGTTGCTCCTTGCCTTTTGAAAGACCGTGACACCGATTCCTGCGACCAGTGTCAGGGCCATGAGCCACACCACCGCCTTGACCTCGAACGAGGAGGCAAACTCTATGCGCAGCACCAAGTCCTTGATTGGCGCTTCGTCCGCCCCATCACTGCCGTCCTCGTCGCCCGAGCCCGCGTCGCTGGCCTGGCCCTCACTTGCGGCCCTGGCCCGTTTCGCGGTGGGGGAAGGCAGCAGGCTGGGGCGCCTGCCCAGGGTAGGCCTCGCGGGGTCGGCATCAACTTCGCCAGTGCTGTCGCGGCTGGAAGGATGACTTCTTTTCGCAATGGTTATTGGAGCTGCGCTGCCCGTCGCTGGCGTGCCGTTGGTCTGTTCGCGCGCAGCTTCATGCCCCGGCGAAGGCCGCTCGCCAGCTCCCAACACAGCTTCCATCTGACTCTACCAGCTTTGGATGAACTTCTTGTCAGCCCCATCAAAAGCGTAAATCAACTGACCCGACAGCAGCGTTGCAGCCACTGAAGTCAAGAGCACGAGGCTCCAACTGCCCCTTATAAGCAAGCATGTTATATCCAATAGCCATGAGAAATTGAAGCCTTCGTGGCTGTGGTACCGCAGTCAACCTGCAACACCCTCAGTGCATCAACAGCGGCTTCGGTCTGAATTGGAGTAATGCCGCCTCAGCGTGCATCATAGAAGTGTGCAAGAAGCGGCGATGCAGGTTTCTGCAAGGGTCAACAACCGATTGCGACGTCACGTCGTACGGTGTCGGGTACCTCTGGGTACCTTGCACTACCGGTACGCGCCGTTGTGTCTTCAACCTGCGCTCATGTGCCGTATTGGCCACAACAATTGGCTAGTAGCCTTGGAAACGTGTAGCGGCGCCTGGGTGCAGGCCTCAATCGGCTTTCGAGCCTGAATGCAGCGTGTGCGCGCACTACCAGGGGAGCTCCCTTGGTGCACCATGCACAGTTCAATTCACGTCAGTTGTTACCAGGTTGTTACACGTCCGCCGGGCGCCGGGCCCAGGGGATACGACATAGCAGTGACATAGCAGTGGCATAGCTAGGCATCGTGCGAGTGGGCGCTCGCAAGACCCCATACCATCCTCCCTTCGCCTCCACATCTCCCCCACACAAATCCACATTGACACCTCTGCACAGTCCCGACAGGATCATGGCAGGCACCCCCCACCGGGCGGAGCACCCGAGGCCCAGCAGATGGCAAGGACACTGCGCAGGTGCATGCTGACGCCACGAGCAGCGAAAGGGCAGCATCGTAAACGCTCACACAACGGTTTAGCGACCCACGCTGGCGACCCCATCCACCTTCGCACATCCTGCCGTGCGCGCTGCAACCCTACCAATATGGACAGCAGACCAGCCCTTCTTGTACTACTTTGCTCGTTAAGAGGACACGTATGGCACCCATTCATTAGTCCAGGGTCGGATGGCACTCTGGGCATGGCGCCAGGGGAATGCCCCCTGTACCTCAGCTGTGCTGGTCCTTGTGTGCCTTCAACGCTCAACTGTTCAGCGCACACCGCCAGGTGCCCCTCGCGCACTCAGCTGTCCAGCACCTGGAACGGCACGCTCTTGCTGTTGATGGGCCCCACCACCCTCTGGTACATGCCCACGTACTCCTCCATGAGGGCGGCCTTGTTGTTCATGTCGCCGGCGCACGGAAAGTGGTAGTTGTACCAGCCCTGCACGTGTAGGCACCAAGGACGTGCGGCGTCGACAGTGACGATTGCAAAGTCTCGCGGCCAAGTGGATGCTGCACGCCCAGCTCTCGGGCCGCGGGCTAAACCAAGTCAGCTGTCACGAGTTTGCAATGGGCCGCTTCCAATGCCATTTCCGTTTTCACAATGCCCATTTGCATTGGACATGAGGGCACGTGACATTGGGGCCCACGGTGCGGCAAACGTACTAGCGGTGTTGCCGTGGCGCATGGAGCGCTACACTCCCAGTCTCACGTTCATAAGGTATGGGTCGCAGTCTCCCCCGGAGGGTCGTCGGGGCAGCTTGCCCACGTGGAAGTACGGCACGCCCCGGAGGTCGCAGCCGCACAGACCCTGTTTGGGCGTGTGGGAGCATGTCGCGGGGGAGTGGCGCGGGGGGTAATTGGCTCAGGTGGGGTAGCCCGCGCGGCACACGCTATCCAGCTGAGGCCAATTGCAACCACAGGCCTTTGTAACGGCTCTCACTGCTTCAGGGTACAGCAGGCGGCAGTGCAACGCACGGAGTTCATGCTTGGCCAGTCTCGACGCATTGGTATTTTTGTGTAGCATTGGAGGCGCCGAAGGTGCTACACGAGCAACTTAGGAGCTGTTCGACGGCCGCATGCTCGGTCGACCCGCGTACGAGTGGCCATCCTCGTCGCTGGAAGGTGTACTGCTATGACGTTCGGGCACGCACCATGCAGAAATACGGGAAGAGGTCCGTCCGCAGCATGCCCTGAAGGGGAAGTTGTGGACCGCGGGATGAGAGCCAGTCCGCACTAAATTGCAAGATTGTAAAAGCAAATCGCGCTTTGACCCAAGGCGAATCGGCTGTTGGAGCACGTGTTGTTAGTAGCGGCACCCCGACGCACCAGGTTCAGGTGTCGCATGGTCACCTCCACCGACACGCTCTCCATGGCGGGGGCAAAGGTGGTCTGGTCCCACGGCTTCTCCCCACGCCGGGCAATGTTGGCCAGCCACAGCGCCCAATTGTACACCGCACGCATGACCATGGGGGTGGGCCTGCAGTGTCAGAGAGGTGCGGGTGCCACGCGCCGTGAGTTCAACATGACTGCGGTGATAGCTTGGTTAAAGGCAGCTGTGCATACTTGGGGAAGTTTAGTTTGGCCCCCAAACTCTTGAAGGTATACCGGTAGTTGTTTTTGCTGGTGGTACCTCAATCTCAATGTAAGCTGTGTAGCAATGCGGAGGTGCCATGTTGCCCCATACCCAGCAGACCGTGCCTAGCAACACGGTCACGCAGGAGTGTTCCAACGGAGCGGCCCCACCGGAAGTACACAAAGCCGATGTTGTTGTTAACTGGCGAAAAGCGCTCCTGCGGCGCTGAGTCGTCGTGGTTGTGGCAGTCCCCTGTGACCATGATGTCCGTTTCCCGGGCGATGAGGTACGGGATGGGGTTCTTGAACATGACTTGGTCTGCGGGTGGGGCACACAGGCGCACGCAGGTAACGACCACGCCCAGACAGCACCAACCACACCGCTATGGCCCAGCGGTGCACCCTTGCCCCACGCCCTGCTGTGTGCAATACATGGTAGGTTAAAGGCAAGAACAGGGAAACACGTAAGCCGATTGGCAGCTGCCTTGCCCTCCCAACAACGCACCGGCGTCAAGGAAAAGCACGTCGGCCCCTAATGTCAAGCCGTCGAGAATGGTGGCGGTCTTGGTGAAACCTGTAGGGGGGGAAGGCAGCCCGGACGCTTTGTAGCAGAGTGGTAACCCTCTGCCTCTCAGGTGGCCAGGGCTGATGTGTGTTTATATCGCAAATGCTTGCCGACATGGGGTGCTAACGCGTCTCAGATGCAAGCTATAACATGAAAACCAAGCCGTCCCCAGGCCGGCCCCATGCACCCCTGCCTTGCGGGTCCGGGTCAACCAGTCACCCACAAAGGGCTAAATGCTCCATGGGCACCTTGAAACTTACCAATACCATAAAAGTCGTTGGAGTGCACGTGGAAGTTCCCGAGCGTGAAGGATGGGTTCCCAAAGGCCACGCAGAAGGCGCCGTATTTGCTCGCCATTTTTGTGCAGGTCTCAGTAGATGACAGCGTCATCACGTTAATCTACGCACACCAGCGCAAAGGTTCAAGGGTCCGTGCGGCGTCCTGCCCAAGCTTTGCGACATGGTCCCGTAAGGATCCTGTTAGTGAGCCCTGCCCATGGCATCGTGTCCAGCCACGTGCCGTCGTGCCCAGCCCTCAGGCAACGCACCACCAAATGGCGCGCCAGGCTGTCCTGCCTTCCATCCGGTCGCATGAAGGTTATATTCGCAAGGCTTTGTAGGAAGACGTCAAACAGGCGCTGGAAGGCAAACTCCGACGCAATGGTCATGAGAATAATTTCTCTGCGGTGTCCGACACTGTCTACGACCGGCAGCTTGGCTTTCTGTACTGTTTCTACAAGCTGTTTGCTGGGCATCTTTAGCCCAGCTGAAGTCCAGAAGCTGTTTGCAAGGTCGGGTAAGCTAACATTCGTTGGAGCATGGGCGTTTGTCAAAGTCAGTAGAGTCAATACTGCTAACATAAATAGGTATATTGGCATCTCGGCTTACTGCGCGACCCAGTGCGACCTGTCGACCCTCGACAAATTTGCCAGCTCTGAGGTTGCTGGTGTGTGGTGACTGCTCTCCTACATAGTGGTTTAGCAAAAGCATGTCGGCTCAGAAGGTACCGGCAGGTGGTGCGTGAGGGAGCCTCCGTCGCCACTCGCCAGCCCTGGCCCTGTTGGCAGTACAGCTGCAGTACCGTGTGCCAACTGTCGACCAGTGTCAACAGATGTTGCTCGTGCACACTGCCAATCTGCCATGCCGTAGCCAGCCCTGAACAATCCTGAGATACACATTAGGTGACCTGCTTGCCTCATTAGTCGTGCCGAAAGCGAGCATCCCTTAGCGCCTAGGCACCGGCCTCCGTGCCCCCAGGCCAGGGGACGTGCCAGGGGAGAGCCCCGAAACCCCAAGCCCGAATACCCAAGCTCTCGCCCAGTCAGCTGCAGCTGATCACGTAGGAGGCATTTTAGAAAGCTTTATCGAGCTCAGGCATGCTTTTGGATCTAGCTGCGCCCCGCCTGAAGTCATGCCTTCCGTTAAGACTGTCCTGGGAGGCAAGCAAGATGTATCCCAGCCGAGGCGCACCAAGGCAATGAATTCAGATAACGTTTTGCTGCATCCACAATGTTAGTGCCGCTGGATTTGGTTGCCCACATCTGCCGACATCTGCTCCGGGCCTATACTGCGCGGCTCATCTGCAAGGATCTTCATCTTCTACTGTTTGAAACGGGTGCTGCGGTGCTCCGGCTGGGCCCATCATGCTCAGTGGCACCAGCGCCGGAGGACGTGCCCCTCTACGCAGTGCTGTGGTCCCTGCACGACACCACGACACGGCGCGCCCTGTCCCTCAAGGTCCGGGCACGGCTCCTGGAAGTGGCCGTTTCACGCAGCCACACAGACCGGCAGCTGCTGCAGCTGAAGCCCCTGCTGCAGCACCTCGCGGCCCCGTTCCGCGCCCGCAACGAGTCACGTGTGTATGACCCAGCCTGCGCTGCCGCTGCCGCCGGCAACCGCCCCGGGCTGCGGTGGCTGCACGCCCGCGGCTGGCCCCTGGACCGGGACGGACTACTACACGCCGCAGCTGAACACGCAGACCTGTCCCTCCTGCAGTGGCTGCACACTACCTTCCTGCAGCCCCCCGCCTGCAACGACGTGCGCTCCGGGGCCGCAGGGATGTCGCCCCTCCTCCCAGCAGCGGCCGGGTCCCCCAACCAAGCGCTGGGGAAGGTGTCCTGGCTCCTGTCCCTAGGCTGTCGCGCCACCGGAGACGCGGCGTGTGCCGCCGCCAGGTGTGGCCACCTGCCCGTGCTCCAGCTGCTGGCGGGACACAGCAGCAGCAGGAGCAGCTTCCTGGACGACGGGACCCTGTTCGCGGCCCTGCAGGGAGGGGCACTGCACGTGGCAGACTGGCTGGTCGCGCAAGGGCTTTGTTCGCCACACACGGGGCCCGGGTTCCGTGCGGCGGTGCGGGGTGTAGCAGCTGGCGGACGGGTCGAGTCCATGCGGTGGGTGCAGCAGCAGTACCACGTTCGGCCTGCGGAGCTGCCTTCCGACAGCGCGCAGGTTGTGCAGGCAGCACTCAGGACAGCCGCACGCAGTGAGAACGGCAGCGTGCAGGTTATCGACTGGCTGGTTACGCTTGGGGCCGACCCGATAGCAGGAGGAGGGCTCATCGCGGCGGCGGCCGCCTCCGGCAGCGTGTGCATGGTGCGGCACGTGGTGGCTCTCGGCTGCCGGGACTTTGGGAATGCGCTTGTGAACGCGGCGGCAAGGGCCGACGGTGCAATGCTGCGGTTCCTGCTGGATGAGGCGGGGTGCCCCTGGGAGCCGCTCAGTGGGCTGGGGGTGGTCCGGGCACTGGCCGGCTCCGGAGCCGCCAACTCGCTGCAGCTGCTGCAGTGGCTTACGGGCCGGGGGTACGAGCCCGCACGGGAGGACTATGCGGTGACGGCGGCATGCAGTGCTGGCAAGCTAGACGTTGTGCGGTGGCTGGTGGAGGAGCAGGGGTACCCCGTGGGGCCGGATGCGCTGCCGGCGGCGTCGGGCAGCGGCTGCTGTGCGCTGGTGGAGCTGCTGCTGTCGCACGCACACGTGCCGGGGGACAAGGGCTGAGAGGCGTACGTGGCGGCAGGGAGTCTGGGGGCGCTTGACGTCCTCGACGTGCTGTGGTGCAACGGCGTGCCTTGGGAGCCAGGTGCGGGGGGTTTAGCCTTGCGCATCAAGAACCAGGCAAGCTCCGACCGCAGGCTGTCGCAAGGTAGATGTTAGCGCAAGTGCGCTGCGGCACCGTAACGATGCCACACGTAGTTCCACTGTAACAGGTAGACGTGTTCTGCCGGGGGTTGCGTGCCTCGCAGACGCAATGCGGTGGCTCATCAGGGAGCGGCGGGCCACCGCTGCCGCGCAGCTGGCATCCATCCGCTGGCTGGTGGGCAGGGGGGTGCTCTACGACACGGAGGAGGCGCTCGAGTGCGCAAGGCAGCAGCAGCGACAGGACCTGGTGGAGGTGTTGGAGCACGCAATGCCACCGGCGCGCAACCGGTGGGTGACTGCGGAAGCTCATGCTGCAACCTGCTTACACAGGAGTGTCACCTTCGGTTCAGATGATGCGTGCCTTCGGAGTGGTGGGTCAAGGTACCACTGCCATTGCCGATGCCGGTGGCCTTTCGGCGGCCGTGACAGTGGCGCCCATCCTTCTGCCCCTCAGGCTGCCTGGCAGGGGGCCACAGATCGGTGGGCCGCGCGCACCGCAAGGCAAGGCCTCCGTGCGGGTTTCGGCGTCTACAGCGATGGTCGCCTTATTGGCATGTGTGTGGCCGCGGCGCGGTCGAGCCGTCAGGTCGTAAGCCCTCCACGCGACGTACCTGGCGTCCAGAAAGGCGTTGCTGATTCTTGCAGTTGCAGATCAATCATTCAGCCGCGGTGTGGGGTTCTATCTATCCCTGTCCTCACTTGGTCTGGTACTTGAGTTTTCGGTGATTAGGTGTCTCACTTTGTTGGCGTTGGGCTCTTCCCATGGGGGATAGGTCCCTCGTCCTTGGTTCCTAGCTTCTCCCTCTAAGTGACTGTTGGGCATCACCGGGTAGCACTGTTGCATGGGAGGATGTTTGTCTCGTGGCTAAGGACCACAGTGCAGGAGGATGAGATCTGATGAGATGCACTAGCAAGCGGGCAAAAAGCCGAGCGCACGCACATAGGCTGCTCCCTGCTCCCAAGGCTTGCCCATCGTTAGTGCGGCCTGCATCAGGGCACTTGGGTCGCCCGCTCAGGACCCAGCGTATTCCAGTGCAACAGTGTCGTTTCGGGCGGTATGTAAAGAGTTGAACGCGCTGTACCCAAGCGGCACTCCAGCGTATGCTCTGCGCAGGACGGAATACAGTTGCTGCCAGAAGGCGGTGAGTTGCTGCTCACCGTCCCACCGCTCTCCCAGTTGCTAGTTGAGTCCAAGACAGCAACGTAGCGACATGAGCCCACATGTAACACTGAATGACGGTGAGCTGCTTACAGATACAGGCCCAGTATCTGCACGTCCGGAGAGCCAAGGGGGCCAGCCATCAAGGGGCTGAGCTCGGTCACCCACTACGTGGAACACTTGGGGCCCTCGCGAGTCCGTGCGTACAGTACGTTGACCGGGAACGGATATGCGGGCATGCATGTTGCGAGCCTGTTTCCAAAAAGATCTGCAAAGCAGCCGGCGCAATCACTCACGCCACACGGCCACTAGTATGCCCACACCCCATGACACCGCCAGGAGAGCGCCGATCCAGTCGGTCAGCGGCCACGAAGCCTTGCCGCCGACACCGCCGCCACCGCCGCTGCCACTGCTGCTGGTGCCCCCCGTCGCCGCCGCAGCTCCTGCCGCCAGGGCCGTTGCAACAAGCACCATCACCCGCACCACGGCGCGCAGCTGCTCCAGCCTCACGATTGCGGCGTCCAGTCCGCAGAACCTGAGGGACAGCCAGCAGCTTGTGAAGCTTGTACCAGCTGGGCAGATGGCCGGATCCCTGCTAGCGCACTACTAGTAGTACCACGGCATGCATGTTGTAGGACCCCAAAGCCCGACACAGGTCCTATACACACTGAGCAGGGGAGGGCGAACCGCAGCGCGTACGGTACCAACCCTGCTGGTGCCATGTGGTCCATGGCAGCCAATGGCCCGCTGCTGCACACACATGCCTGACGACCCAGCAGGCGGTGTGGCTCACCAGTCGAAGCGGCGGGCCAACAGCCGCAGCAGCCGCGCCACACCGCCTCCAGCCACGGGCACGGAGCCCGCCGCCACCCGCGTGTCCTCGCCCCGCACGTAGCCGAACGCGCGTGCTGCGTGGCCGTACAGGCGGCCCGCCTCGGAGGCGTTGCGGATGAGCGCGGCGTACGCGGCGGCGGCCAGGCGAGTGTAGGGGTCGGGGCAGGGGTGGCGGGCCAGACGGGCCTGCGTTGTGGAGGGGCAATCGTTGTTACGTGGCTCGGCCCTCAGCTCTGAGGCGCCTAGGACATGCATGTGCACCCCGCTGGATGGGAGGGCCACATGTCCGTCCCCTCCCCCTGCTTCCCCCGCCTTGTGAAAACGCCCGGCCACGCCCCCTTGCTCAAGCACCTTGGACTAGTTGCTATAACAGAAATGGATCAAATCCCCAGATGGCCAGACAAGTAATGACCAAGCGCTGCTGAAAGGGCAAGCACAGAATGGCGGGGGATGGTTGCGGCAAGGATACCGGGCGGGTAGGGGTGAACCGGCCCTGCCAGCAACGTGAAGGTAGCGCTGAGGTATACCCTGGGAATTGGACACAACGAATATCTCGAGTGTGAGCAGCTGCGAAGCGTGGCTCACCGGGTTGCAGCAGTGGCGCACCAGCTCCAGGCCCAGCTCCGCCGCCACCAGGCCCACGCCTGCCGCAACCAAGCCACGCACGGCGCGCCCTGCAGCAGCCGCTGCCACTGCCGCCGCAGCCCCTCCCCCTCCTGCGCCTCCTGCCGCCGCCAGCAGGCCCGTCCCTTGCAGCCGGGCCGCCGCCAGTGCCAGAACGGCCACGGCCGCTGCCGCAGCCGCCAGCGCCGCCAGCAGGAGCAGCAGCTCGGATGCGTTGGGCGCCGCCATGTAGGTAAGGCGGGGGTACATCTCGATGAGCTGGCCGTCGCCGATGGCCCACCGTGCGAAGCGCCGCAGGCCGGGATGTCCGTTGTTCCACAGAGGGTGCACGCACGCGGCCTGCGGGGACGTGGTGTGGGCGAAAGCATGGGCGTGGGTGTGGGGGAGTGGGTACGCTAACTGCTGCAGCACGGACACCGTACGTGTGGGGCGTCACCACTCACCATGGAGTGGGTGTCGGCAAGAGGAAGAATGGCAGGGAGGAGAGGATGAGTGACAAGGTGACAGGGAAACACAAGCAAGCAAGCCGCTGCGCACTGTTCCCACTACGGATGGGTGCGGTGACGGCGGCACAACAACATCCGCACCTGCGGCACCGCCAGCAGCCCCCCTGGCGCGGCGCGGAGGCAGAAGTCAATGTCTTCACCGCCGCCGGTGCGTGGGAAGCGCGCATCGAAGCGCTCCGACGTGTTGCGCACCGCCATGTTGGCCGTGACCGCCCATGGCATCTGCGATAGAGAAAGGTGACCAGAAAAAGGTCAGTCAGACAAAGTTAGAAGGAGAGTGCAGGGCGCGTCGGAGGGAAGGCGGTTGGGCGGGAAGGGGGAGGGTCAGGGAAGGTGGAGAGGGAGCCACCTCTTGCACGCGCTGCAAGCCCTGCGTCCAATGCGCATTGACGGGCACTGTCAACAACCACGGCGTGACTTGGCCTCTGCCCAGCAGCCAGCACTCCTTTTGTGACAGCGCCCTCCATGCTTCCAGTTACGTTCCAGCTTGTGGTGCACGAATGATCACTGGACTCGCCTGCTATCCACCGTATAGTCAGAGCCCGACCACCCACCTACTTACGTAGCAGGTGCCGTCGGGGCGTGCGCCCACCAGCCCGGTGGCCGGCAGCTGCCAGAAGAAGGCCACGTCGCTCGTGTGCACGGCGTGGGCCGCCACGCAGCCGGTCGCGGGCAGGAAGGTGGGGCCCGCGAAGCCGCGCGCCTGAAGGTGTGGCAAATGCAGCAGGGGAAGGCCACCTATCAGGAAAGACGAAAGGGGCAGGCTGGCCTAGCATGTTGTGAAGGTGTCATCTGGCTGGCAAGAGGAGGCGGGGGGAAGAGAAGGGGCCTGCCGTACCGTGTGTGGCGAAGGCAGGCGGAACTGGTCAAGAGCGTGTCATCCTAGAATCGGCAGCTACCGGTAGCTGCAACGTCATATCTACCCGCAGGGCTACCAGCTACTAGCGGGGCCGGGGGCCTGGAGCTGCCGCTGCTGCAGTCCAGGCTCCTCACCTCCGGGTTCGCCCGTGCCGCCGCAGTGTAGGCCGCCACCATGCCCGGTTGGGGCACCACGTCGTCGTCCAGCAGCACCTGGGCAGCAGCGGAGAGGTGAGAGTGAGGCAAGGCTGTAAGACAGCCACACGGTATTTAGGCAACAGGCAGGGTGGGGGCGGATAGAGAGCAATGGCAGCGGCGTCTGCTACATGTGTGCTCCGTCTGCTGGCTGGAGCCCTGCGCACCTGCAGCTGCGTCAGGCTCTCGTCCATCATCCGGTTACGACTCCGTGATGCACCGCGGTTCGTTGCGTTGAACCTGGACGGGGGATTCAATAAGGCGTGTGGGAGGGTGGGCGGAGAAAAGGCACATGAAGGACAGTGAAGAAATGTTGCACTTTATTTCAGCGCGGCGGCCTGCAGGACACGGGCGGGGGACCGGGGGCGGCTGCGCTGCGGCATGCATGAAAGGAGGAGTAAAACAAGTCCAGTGGGCACCAATCAACGGTGTCGATGCGGTGTCTTGGCTGCACATGGATGGTAGGCGCACATGCCTTCGCCCGTACCCTCGGCGGCAGCTGGCTTATGCCTGCATACCGCACGCTGCACCGACCTGCCGGGCCCCCCACCCCCTCACCTCAAGCGCACGCGGCCCGGCTGCTCATCCCGCAGCGCCTCCAGTGCAGCGCGAGTGGGCGGCGGCAGCGCCACAGGGTCAGCCGCATCCACCACGAACCCGAAGCGCACGTCTGCGCCCTCTGCCGCAGCCGCCAGCTGCGGTGTGGGGCACGGCCTGGAGGGGCGGAAGCGTCAGGACAGATTGTGAGTGATGACGGGGTTAATCAACTTTGCCTTCTACTGTAAACGCCTCGCATCCCGTGACCTGCTTGCCCACGGGCATCTCACGCGCGGCAGCCTTCCAGGATGCGGCACAGGTGGCTGGGGTTGGCGCGGCCGGCCGGGACCAGCACGTCCACGCTGTACGCAGGCGCCACGCGCCACACGGCCGCGCCGACCGCCGTCCACTCCTCCAGCGCCTGCATGCGCCAGTGAGGGTGGCGGAGTGTGGGGTGGCGGGGGGCAGGTGAGGTATAGTGGGGCGGGATGTGCACAGTCGCAACCGGCACTGCTCTGCCGGGGTCCCGGCCCTGGTAAGCCTCCCGGTTCCTATACCCCGCCACCCGCCACCCCGCCCGCTCAACCTTGCCCCACCCCAACAGGGGTTCTTTGCGGTTGGCGTGCTGGTAAGTTAGGCAAGCAGAGGTTTGCACGACAAGGCCCGCCGGCGGTCGAGGCCAGCTGGACAGTGCTCACCTGCAGCACTGCTGTGTGGGGTGGGTACGTGCGCGGGTAGCGGGGTGGCACGTAGGCGGCGGCGTCCGGCAGCTGGATGCCGCCCATGGCGTTGGTCACCACCACCTGCTGCGCCAGGCCCAGGCCTCGGAGGCGGCGGTACAGCTCCTCCAGGAAGGGGCTGCGGCGGGGGGATAGACGGAGTGGGTGAGAGGCGGCCGGTCTGTAATGGGGATTGCGTGGTGGGACCGGTGGAGTAAGGAGTGGTTGCCTGCTTAGGGGCACGCAGGTTGGGCGACTGGGCGGTGAAGTGGCGGCGGAGGTGAAGAGGAGCAGGCGGGAGCTGCTCGCTCGCCCGCTCTTTAGGTGAGGTGGTTTGGATAGAACGCGGTGGGTTGTGGCGGTGGGCTGGGAATGCCTCTAGTAGGACAGCGCAGCAGGAGGAGGGTGCAGCAGCCGGCAGCTTGCAGGTACAGCACACAGGTGCCCGACACTCACTCGCCCACTGCACCAGCGGTTGTGTAGACAGTGGTGAAGCGGCGGGGCGGCACGCGCAGTGAGGGGCAGTGAGGGGCAGTGAGGGGCAAGGAGGGCAGGGAGGGGCAGGGCGCAAGCGTTGGAAGGTGAACGCGGCACGTGGTCGGCCGTCTTCACGCATGCAGCAGCCTCCGGCGGCACGCACTGAGGACGTGATAGGGCCACGGAAGGAGCACCAGCCCTCGCGGGAGCTGCTGCTACCAGAGGTCCCTGCCCAGGCATCCCGCCATTACATATCCATGTCGCCTCTCGCAACGCGTCGTCGCTATCCCTAGGGCCCGCCTGCTTGCCCCACGATGGGCATGCGGCAGCCTAGGAGCACCCGATTGCGTCACGAGGCTCCACACCTTGGTTAACGAACAAGTCGGGCGGGAACAGGCGCCCAAACACGCGGAGGTGGTCGGCGTCGATCACCGGGAAGGAGGGGTAGCCGGGGTCCGCTGCGTCGAGCAGCGCCAGGCAGCGCAGCCGCGGGGCGATGTTGACGGCGTCAGCGGCGGTGTTGGTCGCGTCGGCAAAGGCGTCCAACACCAGGCGTGGCCAGCCTGGCGGCTCCACGGATGTGTCGTCGCCTGCGGCATGGGCGCAGGCGGAATCGAATGTGTCGTGCCGCTGAGGGGTTACACAGCAAGCGCTAATAACACACAGGTATACAGGAAGCCACCGTACATCACGACAAGCCCCCGCCCAGTGCGCACGCACCCAGCAGCACGAAGTGCGTGGCGCCCATCTCGCGCACCGCCACCACCGCCAGCTGCTCCCACATCCAGCACAGCGGCCCCTGCGGCAGCGCCCGCAGCTGCGCCTCTGGGAACACCACCAGGCGAGTGCGCACGCCGGCAAAAGCGGACGTCAGCACGTCTTCGCATTGGCGCAGGGGGACGTCGTCCTCGTCCACGCCCAGCACCACACACACGTGCCGTAAGGCCTCGGAGGCCCACCGGCGGCCGCTAGGGTGTTCATCACTGCTGCCGGCACCCCCGCCAGCACGGTTACGGATGCCCGTGGCGCCGCCGCCGGCGCCGAAGTCTCCATCGGTACTGCTGTCGGAGCAGCCGCCGCCACCGCCGCCATGAAGGTGAGGCGCAGGTGAGTCATAGGAGGCCCTCAGGCCGCGCAGGCGGCGCACCAGGGCGTCCAGGTCCCCGCAGCCGCGGCTGGTGACGGGCAGCAGCACCGCCAGGCAGCGCGGCAGCATGGCTGGAGAGCTCCAGAAGTTGAGAGTCTGTATTTGCGCAACACTAGAACCCCTCTATGATGAACTTCAACACCCTGCCCTCTAAAGCAACTGGAACCGTGTACGCGACAGGCCTGGAGGTCGGTGGCATCTGTTGGCGTGCGTCAGCCACGCGTGCCAGTTCCGAAAGTCCATAGCGACTGCAGCAAGGGTCGGCGGGCTAATGCAACGAGGCCCAGGAGCGCAGAGAAGGGGATTGGTGTTGGCGTACAGGACGCAGGTACAGCTTTGGACCGCGAAGCGGCACTGAAAACGGATGAGCGGACACCGTGCTTTTCACGAGTTGTTGCGTGCGGTGACGAGCTACCCGTGACGGCCATGGCGCGCGACCCACGGCGCGCAACGCATGATGGGCGCAATCGAAAAGCAGGGTTGAACAACGATCTATGCATTGGAACGCATTGGGTGCATGCATTGCGGAAACGTGCCGCCAGCTGTGGATAGCTACGTGCACTCGCTTCCCGTCAGCCCAAATCTGCAGCGAGGCCATTACAACCCGAGCCCACTACTGCAGGCTCTCGCTCAAGCCCCAATTGCAGGTGCAAGTATGCAGGCCGCTCCGCTTTTTGAGGGTTCGCGCGCTGCAGACATGCAAACTGCAGCTGGCGCCGTCCCCGCCGTCGGCCCCGCCACCGCTGCGGCTGTGGATCAGGGTGTTGGCCTGAGCTTCAGCACAGACTGGATCACACCGCATGCGGCGGTGTGGGAGCAGCACGTGCTGCCGCTGCTGGCCGGCAAGCCCGGGCTGAGGCTGCTGGAGATAGGCTGGTGCGTGTAAAATAGGGAAATGCCAGCAGCGCCCCACGGGACCCCGCCAAACCCGCATCCCCTTCGAGCCATCCTAACCTGCGATGTCTTGATCTTGGGCCCTTCCGTCCTCCACTTCCCGACATCGCCACCTCCGCTGACGCTGCGGTAAAAATGGCCGCCGCCGCACCTGCTTCACTCCCCCGCAGCTGGGAAGGCCGCTCCGCGCTGTGGCTGCTGCAGCGCATCGGCAGCCACCCCTCATGCCGCCTGGTGGCGGTGGATCCGTTCGAGAAGGTGCATGCGCCCTTCCTGCGCAACCGCCAGGTGGGGGGTGGATTGCACAGCTTGGGTTATGGGCACGGTGGAGGGATGGTGGCCATAAGGTCTTGGACAAGGTAGCAGGGGGCAAGGGTGACAAGGCAGGGCGCGGGGGAGGGGAGGCAGGGGAGCGGCGTAGGATAAGACGAAGCAAGCGACGGGAGAGAGGACGCCGGTGGTGGGAGGAGGCGGGGGACGATCAAGCCAGCGGACAGTGCCAGTACGCCAGCTGCGGGTGGTGAACTCACAGGAGATACGCTTGGGTTCAGTAGGCAGTAAGTCAGTAACGCATCAACCTGCCGCACAGCAGGGGAAAGGGGCCACGAGGCAGCGGATGCCGTGGCTGGAAGGGTGCTTGTGCGGTGTGACTCACCCGCAGCCGCCAATTCCTGTCGCAGGCGTTCGAGGCCAACCTCAAGGCCGCAGGGCAGTGGGGCCGCGTGCGGTTCATGCACATGGAGAGCCGCGCCGCGCTGCCGCTGCTGCTGGCGGAGGCCTGGCGCCACGACGCCGCTGGCGGCCGTGGAGGCGCTGACGACGACGACGCTGCCGCGTCCACCGACGACGCCTCCGCCTCTGCCTCCACCGCCGCCGCCGCCCTTGCTGCCGGCCCACAGGTGCGTCGCCAACCCAAACCGCCTGAAGGCGTGCGTAGCCACTGCCACAGACGAACGGGAAGGGGAGCAGTGATGAGTGCCCACGGGGCTGTGTCAGCACCTGGGCTCCTGGGACGTGCCAGCCACATGGCTGTGTCCGAGGCACGTGGGGACGGACGTCCCAGTTCGGGCTACGCTAGGCGTCAGTCGGACTGAGTGCGGCGTGCCTTGCATGCATCTTCCTCCATGGGGCGCTGAACCAACATTGCCCCGCCCCCTGCAGGTCCTGTTCGACCTGGTCTACGTGGATGGCTCCCACCTGCGCCACGACGTGCTCACGGACGGCGTGATGGCGTGGCAGCTGCTTAAGGCACGCCGGGCCCCCACCTGCATGCACCTGCTGGTCGCATCGGGTGTCGACGGTTATGGGGAGGGCAGCCCGCTCCCTTGTGCCGTGCATGTGCCGGGGGGACGTGCAAGTCCAAGGGGGGTTGAGGGTGCAAAGGTCCAGGTGCACAATCAGCAACGGGGCGCATGCCCCGGCATGCTCACCAATGACGCAGCAGCTTGTGTTGCGCGCCTGCCGTGGCGGCTGCAGCCCCACGGAACGTATGTCCACTACCGTGCCTGCAAGAAAGGTACCCAGCATGAGTTGCACGTAATGGGAAAGTTCACAGGCCATTTAACTGCACGGACCCGCCTATCCCCCCCTGCCATTCAACGCCCCCGCCCTTTCAGGTTGGCGGCGTGATGGTGTTCGATGACTACGAGTGGCCGGAGTACCCTGACAACCCCGCCTGCCACCCTAAGCAGGTAGGCAAGCTGTCATTGCTACTCCCCGGGGTGGTTGCACGCTGGCCGCGCTTTCGCATGCCTCCCGCGCCACCATTAGCCGGCAACTGGCGCCACCCCACGTCTCTGCTGCCTGACGTGCCGTCAGGGTTGTACCGCACATATCCCCACATTGCCCACAGTCTGTGCCTGTGAACCCCCATCCCCACTGACCTGGGTTCGGGGTTGCGGGCTCGCGCGCCCCCAGGCGGTGGACTCCTTCCTCACCTGCTTTGGCCACAAGCTGCGTCTCCTGAGCAAGGGCTACCAGGTGAGGGCAGGGCTTGCTGAACCCGAAGCCCTGGTGCAGAATCGCATCCGTCGGGCAGCCCTGGGCAGCCTGACCGCGGGCTGAACCTGCTCTCCACCGGCATGTCACGCTCGCCCCTGCGCCGAGTTTCCCCACCGCATTGCTGGTAAGTTTTCTGTGCCTGCACAGCGCCCTGACTTCATACAACCTTTCCTGCATTCCAGGTGATGGTCCAGAAGACAGTGGAGTGAGCGGAGCCTGGCGGCAGGGAGTTCGGCGCCCATGGGAAGCAGCGCTGGTGGCGCCCTGTCCGTAGGCCTGGTACCGGTGGTGGTGCCTGCAGGCGGGGGCGGGGGGTAGGCAGGAGCTCGTGCCTTGGGCGACACTGCAGAGCTCCATATTGACTGGGAAAGTTCCAAGGGCTTTGTGACAACTGCACAGGCACACATGAAGCCTTCGGGAATCAGCTTTAGGGTGCGGCGGCACGCTGCAGCGTGCGTACGGCACTCCTTGTACGGCACACGTGAATGGTGGCATGGTTGCACACGTGCAGGCAGGTGCAGGGTACGCTGCAGGGCGCTGCACAGGTGGTCCTCCGACCTTGGAGAGTGCGCCTCGACCTGGGTAGACTTCGTCCTGGGAGCGCCCTTGTAAACGCACGGTGGACAAAGGAGTGATGGGCGAGCTTGTAGTGAAGGGTAAACCGTAAACGTGGGACGTGTTGTGAGCCTACGACCAGGAGCTTTTGTCGAAGCCAGGGGTCGCAGCTGACACGTCGGCCTGGGGTGCACAAGTACGTGGGCAGGGCGGCACAGTAGGGTGACACCACCCCCTGGGCACCTGCCGCCGTACCTGACGCATGGCACCAGGGCACAGGGAAATCACAAGCCCTGCCCAAGTGATCGCGCTGCTGCATGATCGCTGTGTTGAGGGCGTCACTACAAGCTTTCAAAAGTCTTTCGCTAGTCTCTTTCATCTAGCTGCACCGTGCCCCGAGGTCGTTGCTCGTATCCTTTGCCGGTCTCGAGGAATACTCAATCGAGGCGCCCCAAGGACACCCGGAATTCACCTGTACAATCTATCTACTTGACTTCCTGTTACATTTACAAGTCTAGTCCCGCGGCAACTGCTAGCGCACATATGCCATCGCTCCGAAGCCGACCGGGCCTACACGCAGGTCATTTGTAAGGATGCTCAACTACCATTATGTGTAGCAGTCCTCCGGCTGGGCCCGTCATGCTCATTGGCACCAGCGCCGGAGGTCCTGCCCCTCCACGTGGTACTGTGGGCCCCGCACGACGCCCCGACACGGCGCGCCCTGCCCCTCAAGGTCCGGGCACGACTTTCACGCAGCCACACAGACCGGCAGCTGCTGCAGCTGGAGTCCCTGCTGCAGCACTTCGCGGCCCCGTTCCGCGCCCGCAACGAGTCACGCATACGGTATATGACCCAGACCACGCTGCCGCTGCCGCCGGCAACCGCCCTGCGCTGCGGTGGCTGCACGCCCGCGGCTGGCCCCTGGACCGGGACGGACCACTACACGCCGCAGCTGAGCATTCCGGCCTGTCCCTCCTGCACTGGCTGCACACCACCTTCCTGCAGCCCCCCGCCTGCAACGACGTGCGCTCCGGGGCCTCAGCGGTGTCGCCCCTCCTCCCAGCAGCGGCCGGGTCCCCCAACCAGGCGCTGGGGAAGGTGTCCTGGCTCCTGTCCCTAGGCTGTCGCGCCAACGGAGACGCGGCGTGTGCCGCCGCCAGGTGTGGCCACCTGCCCGTGCTCCAGCTGCTGGCGGAGCACAGCGACCGCGGGGTGAGCGGCATGTCCGACTGGGGCATTGATCGCGGCCCTGCAGGGGAGGTAGCTGCCGGCGGTGCGGGGGGTAGCTGCGGCCGAGTCCATGCAGCTGGTGCAGGAGCAGTACCGCAGAATGCCCGCCTCGCTGCCTCCAGGCAGTATTTGGGTTCTCCAGGCAGCCCTGGGGACAGCCGCACAGCTCAACGACAGCAGCACGGAGGTCGTCGACTGGCTGGTGCAGCTTGGCGCAGATCCAACAGCAGATGGAGACCTCATCGGGCTGGCGGCCGCCTCCGGCAGCGTGCAAGTGGTGCAACAATTAATTGCTCTGGGCTGCTGGGCCGGCTGGCAGGACTTCGGATATGCGCTTGTGTACGCCGCTGCAAGGGCTGACGGCGCAATGCTGCGGTTTCTGCTGGATGGGGCGGGGTGCCCCTGGGAGCCGCTCAGTGGGCTAGGGGTGGTCCGGGCACTGGTCGGCTCCGGAGCCGCCAACTCACTGCAGCTGCTGCAGTGGCTTAGGGGCCAGGGGTACGAGCCCGCACGGGAGGACTATGCGGTGACGGCGGCATGCAGCGCTGGCAAGCTGGACGTGGTGCGGTGGCTGGTGGAGCAGCAGGGGCACCCCGTGGGACCGGATGCGCTGTCGGCGGCGTCGGGCAACGGCTGCTGCGCGCTGTTGGAGCTGCTGCTGTCGCACGCACACGTGCCGCGGGACAAGGGCTGAGAGGCGTACGTGGCGGCAGGGAGTCTGGGGGCGCTTGACGTCCTCGACGTGCTGTGGTGCAACGGCGTGCCCTGGGAGCCAGGTGCGGGGGGGTTGAGAGGCGCGGGACAGGCAGGCTCCGACTGCAGGTGACCGTGGGGTTAATGCGAACGCTGGTTTTGCAGTGCCCCAGGCCACATGCAGCTCCAGGCAGCTCCTGTTGTTACGCGAAGTGATGTCCTGCCGCGTGTTGCGTGCTTCACAGGTACTGCGCGTCCGCTAATTAAGAAGCAACGGTTCACCTCTGCAGCTCGGCTTGCATCGTTCCGTTGCCTGGTGGGCCAGGGAGTGCCCTTCATTCGACAAGGCGGCTGCTCTGGAGTGGGCACTGGGAGCAGCAACGGCAGGACCTGCTGGTGGAGACCGTACAGCGAGCGAGGCCAATGGGACGCAAGCGGTGGGTGATTGCATGCTGAAATACAGAAGGGCGACATGCAGTGATCTGACTACACTGGGATGTCACCCGCTGTGCCGATGCCTGCTTGAGGGAAGGTAGGGCCACGTACCATTATTAACGGCAGTGCCATGCAGTGCAGATGGCCTTCCCGCGGTCGTACCAATGGCGCCTACCCCGCCTTTCGCCCCTGGTTGGCAGGTGGTACAGATCGGCGGGTTGCGCGCAAACAAACGGCGGGCGGCCGTTCGGGTTCCGCCGTGGTCAGGATTCTTTGGCCTATTCCTAGCACGTGTGTGGGCGTGGCGCGCTGGCCGGCAAGCTCGTGAGCTCAGGAAGCAAGCGTGCCATGAGGCAGCTGTATGTAGGCAGCACGGTTTGGCTGAAGCTGGCTATGCAGTGGGCATGGACCGCGTGCGGGCGCGCTCCGACGCTACGACTCCCTCTTCCCTCTTAGAGGAAACGGCTGGCTGGCTGGCGGTGACGGGGCTGCTACCGCACACGTCACGCGGTAGCAGGGGTTTTTGATGTTGCACTCAAGAAGGTTGCGTTCACGTGTTGCGCTCTTGGACACTGGACGATCCCGTTCCCACTGTAGGTTTCTTTGGTCATTTACAAGTCAGTTGGCGGCGTGACTGCCCTGTGGTGGAGGACCACGGCGCAGGGAGATGAGGAAAATCCAACCAGAGGGCAGCTTTGGGAGCTTGAACGCTACGGCTTGAACCACCTGAGCCTGGGAGCCAACCTTGTAGCCGATACTCGTGTGCCATGACTGCGTGACATGGACGGACAGGTCGCCACTTTTGCCACACAGAGCATGAGGAGCAGCTCCTGAGACGTACAACAGGTGGTTTCAGGGCAGGGGGTGGTTGAGCAACGCCTTTTTTACCTGTTGCTGGTTAGGACAAGGCAGCAATACTTTGACAGATTAGGTTATCTTCATTCAGGAGCAGTAAATAATTAACAGCGTTGACCGTCGAGACATGATAGAAACGGGACACGACCCTGAGCAAAGCAGTCGAGTTTACCTATGCTAAGGCTTTTGCAAGACAAACATGTCGCCTTGCGGTGCACCTTGTATGTTGTAAGACGCGTTACGCTTTCAACCCTAAAATGACGACGCTCTCTCCTGCAACATTTGCCCCAACACGGCAACAGCCAACCTGGCACAGTACTCGTACCAGCTCGGTTAAATGGCTGAAGTGCTAGGCGGAAACGGGACAGCTGGCTCGGCTCCGTTGCCAGCTCCCCATAGCCCCAGGGGTGCAGCGGCCCTGCCAAGCACCCCGCCCGACAGCACCCGTGAATGGAGGGAGGTGATGGAGTCCCTGGCTCCCGTGGTGGACTCCTTCCTCCAGGAGCCACATCCCGATGCCACTCGACGCCGCAAGCAGAGATGCACCTCCGGTGGCTGCCAGGTGCCCAACACCAAGGTCCGCCGGACCAACAGCGCCTTTGCGTGCGTGTCCGGGACTGGGCAGGACGACTCAGGGGTGACGGAGGCCCTCCAGGTGAATGACCTCGTCCTGCACAACGAGTTCGCGCCGCCGCGAGAGACCAAGATCGCGCTGTGGGTTATGAGCCTCACGCTGCTGGTGGGCGTGACCGTCACCATCTATTTCAAGGTGCGAAGCACGTTCCGCATCTGCTGGGGCAGGGACGGCACACGCAACTCGCAAGCTAACCCTGATGCATGCATGAAGCAGTGCGCCCGTTGATTTCTGGATGGGATGCCGTGCATGAGGCTACTGTAGCCAGGGGAAGGTTAGGGTGTTTGGTCAATGCTTGCACCACACTTGCACCCAACCACCCAAGCACTGTCCAGGTGGAAACTTGCATCGTTCACCTAAGCGGTGTTTGCATTACGGACGCGCAGATGTACGAAGGCCTTCACCCGATAGACTGGTCCGACGTCTCCAGCATCAAGAGGGCGTTGCTGGTAGGTACTGTGCTCAACAGCCAGAGCGCCGCACACAGCACGGCACCAACCCAGGTCACGTGCTGACCGGCTGGCCGTGTGAACTTGGGTGGAGTTCGTATACGACATAGCGACTGCAGTGCAACAACGCCCTATGGGTCCCACACGCCTGGTCAGCTCCCACGAGCTGTGCAACATTGACGGCGCATGCCTTGCGGTCAGCGCGGCCTTTCTGGATGCATACCGTATGCACCACACCTGCAGGACAACTTCATCGCCGGCGTCCTGTGCTTCACCGCCACCGCCGCCATGCTGACCGTGTACCTGGGGCGGGGCGCGGCGTACCGCGTGTGGCGGCTGCGCTGGGACGTGCGGCGCCACCGCATCTTCGCGCTCAAGACCGTGGAGCTGGCGCTGCTGGCGGCCTCCCTCGCCGCATGGACCTACTGCAACCACTCACGCACGCTGGAGAGCGAGTGCAAGGTGGACGGCTGGCCCCGGCGCGTGATCACGTGTCGTTTGGAAGGAGTGTCTCGCACAATGACGCACCATCGTTTACAGCACTGTCAACCTTTTGAAGCTGGAACAGTGGAGCCGACAGGTTGTGTGCAGGCTGGGCAGCGGGGCTTTAGGTGTCGCATCTGAGCTCACACATTCCTTTAAACGTAGCATGGCAACTTACTTGCCCTCGTCGTTTGGGCGCTGACCCGCTCAGGAGCTCAACAACTCCATCCTAGTCACCTTCTCCATTCGGCTGACCGTGGCGAACGCCCTCATGTGCGTGTGGACCATCCTGGTGCGCGGCATGGCGCTGTACAAGGGAGGCCCCCACGACCTGACCCTGGGGCAGAGGGCCTCCGCCAGGAGCCGCCAACTCGTGTCTGCCATCCTGGGCCGGCCGTCCCGCGCCTTGACCCGTGGGTCGGGGTCCCAGGGACCGTCCTTTGGGGAGGTCCACACCCAAGGGTCGCAGCACGGAGCCCAGCTAAATGGTGCTCATAGCGTCAAGCTCGGTGCGAATAGCCATGCGCCACATTTCACAGGCCATATGCAGGACAAGACCGGGCGGGCTGCAAAGCGATGGCAGTGGTTGCGGAAATGGAGGTCGGCGGAGGTTACGGGCGCCTCGGACAGGGGAGTGGACGCGGGGGCGGAGGGCAAGCCGGGTCTGGGCCTGTCGGGTACTGCGGCGATGGACGGTCTAGCCGCAGTGGAGCTGCACGAGAGAATTAAGAGTCTGAAGGTGGACAGCAGTGGCGGCAGCAGCAGCGGAGTCGCATCTCCAGCGGCGCATGAGGCCGTGGTGCGGGCGGACAGCTGCATGCAGCAGCAGCCGGCAGGTGGGGGATCTGCGCTGCCCAGCTTGCAACTGGTCAGCGGGGACGCGGCGGAGGTGGGTGTGCTACTGGACAACGACGGCAACGGCAACTGCCCGCACCTTCAGGTTGGGCGCCCGGCAGCGGCTCAGCTTCCGAAGGCCAAGAGTGAGCATGGTTCCCCGCCCGGTGGAGGCGAGGTAACCCGCCCTCGGGACCCAACACGCCCGGAACACCAGCCTCCTGTGCCGGCGTCTCTTCCGATGCCGCCTCCTGCGCCTTTGGCGCCCCCGCCGGCACCAACCCCATTGCTGCCCTCTGCCAACCCGCTGTCCCCACGTGGCGAACCCATCCTGGATCCTGACAGCATTGAGCTGGACGTGGATAACGTCGCAGTGCCTCCAACGCTGGGGCAGGCCCAGTTGACAGCCAGGACCGGAGAGCAGGCAGCTGACCATGACGAGTCGCCGTTGGAAGGCAGCTGCGGAACCCCGTGCACCTTACGTCATCCCGCCGCCGTGCTGAGCACCACCGAGACTCAAGACGCACATCCCGCAAGACCCGCTTCAGGAGCACCCGCTGCCGCCGCTGGAGCTATCGCTCCTTCTCCTCAGGACGGAACCGCGCCAGCTCCGCACCCACCACCTGCCATCCCCCTGCAGCCGCCGGCCCCCAGCCCCTTCCTTCGCGCACCCACCGCGGTGCCCCACTTCGCCGCCGATGAGGAGTGCGACGGCGCGGCCCTGGAGCTGGCGGCGGCCGCCGCCGGTGCAGCAGCAGCAGCCGGCGAGGGCGAGGATGTGCTCTTCCTGGACGCATCGCTGTGGCAGTTCCTGTCTCCCATCCTATGGCTCTGGTGGGTAGTAGACCTCGCATGCCTGTCTTTTCCGTTACTCAGGCCAGAAGTATGGGTTAACGCATGTGCACTACGCTGTGATGTCAATGCCCTTTTGTACTGCACTTGTCCTGGAGTGCATGGACACGGACCTGGGTGTGCGGCACGTCGAGAAGTACACCGTGCGAAGCCCGTCACCAACCCACATGACCGTTCACTTGCCTGTTCCTCCCGCCCACAGGGTGCCGTTCCAGGTGCTTGTGTGCGTCAATGTCTACTTCCTGGCGCAGCACATGCGGGAGGGGGACGTGGACGTGGAGCACTGCCTGGCCTGGTACTTCAACTGCGGGTGGGTGGACGGCCGTGGCCCTGGGCCGGTGGGCCGCTGGGTCCCTGGGTCCCTGGCTTGGCCCGCGTTCGTGGGCAATACAAGTGGAGCAGACACCCTGTGTATTTCTGTCAGGCGTGGAGGCGGACTCTAGCAGACTGCATGCACAGGTGTAACCGGCTTTCTCGCTCAGTGCCTGCCCGAGAAAGCCGCTGGTTGCGCAACGGTGTACGCATGCGCTCGTTTATCAAGTATCGGCGAGAGAGCCTGCAAAGCCTGACGGGACGGCGCCGAGAGGGCACCGAGCAGCAAACCATGGTACCGGTATCGCCAGCCCTGGGTTCTGTACGACGTTCCGTATGTAAGCAGTTGAGCACTGCGTCCCCCGTGCATCCCCCTTTGCAGGGCCAGCACGCGCGCCACCTTCGCGTTCATCAACATGCTCATGGCCTGCGAGGCGGCCTACATTGCAATCTACTTTGCCAACTGCATCCGTGCGTTCTCCTACCTGCGGGAGAGGTGGGCATTACGCTGCGTTGCCTGCACTTGGGGGGCCATGCACCCTCGGCAGCCAGTGCTTTGGCTGCCAGGCATGTACGGTCCGCGTCGCGACCTAAGAAGCACATAACCGCCGCTGTGTTCCCTGGGGTACTCACACGTGGTGACCCCGCAACTGTCATTTGCTGCACTGTCGTACCACGCCCCGTTCAGGTCGTACGTGCAGTACCGCCACCTCAACGTCTGGCTGCGTATTGAGGTGCGCCACACCTGCTTTCATCCCGTTCTGGGCTCGGCTCATTCAGCTCGCGAGGACTGTCCTGAGCTTGCAAAAGGCTCCAGGCACCGCCTTGCACCCCTTGCTCTCTTGCCCTTGCCAGCACGCAGCGGCCCTAGCCCGGCTCACGCGCCAAAGGGCGTACGATACTGCGTACCGGTACTCCTTGCCCATGGCGGATAGGGGTCCACATTGCGCGGCCCCTGCGCATCTCATCCAGTCCTCCGTTGCCACCCCGGTCTGCAACGCTACAACCGTGTCCCCAACCTTATGATTCCGCCTGGCCCACTCCAAACCGAACTGTGCCTTCATGCACATCGATATCCTGTCAGGTGCGCATCCGTGGCATGGCTCTGCTGTTCATCCTGGCCAACGACGTGGTGCACACCTACCACGTGCCGACGGTGGTGGACTCACACGTGCGGGAACTCAGTGATGCGCGCTGCAACTTCGCGCTGGACCAGCTGTTTGGCGTGTGGAACACGCAGGTAGGGGTAACAAGACCGAATGGCATGCGCATGCGTCACCTTCTACTTGACGCTATAACTTCGTAGCGCGCATGGTTGGTGTTATCTGGGATTTAGCAAGTGGTCCACTGCGTGTCTAACTTGCCAGCCGCTGGGCCCCGTCCGCGCTCCCTCGTCGTTCAGCCTGCCTGCATCGTGCCGACCACGTCACACTACAGATTGCGTATGTGTTGCCGCCACACTTAAACCACCTGCCCCAGGTGGTGAACGCGGTGCTGGTCATCACGCTGGCCTACCTGTTCATGCCCGCCAGCGTGCACGGGGGACTGCCCGTCATGCAGAACGTGCTGCAGGTGCGGGGTGTGGCGGCTGGGGCTGGGCACGCAGACGGTGAGGCCTGGGAACCCGGAGCGCAGCGTACAGATAATCTCCTGGAGCCATACCATGCCAAGCGTACACGGTCTTGTGCTTATGCCTAGTCGGCTGGGCTGCCCTTGCCCTGCGCCCTGGCCTGCCTGCCTGATTTCCCTCCGCAGCGGTTTGCCTGGACGGAGCGCGAGCGGCCGGCGGCACTGGCGGCGCGTGTGGCGTGCGTACCACCGGGGCACGGTCGGCATGAGCAGCTGAGCAGCGAGCCCATGTTTTGCTTTGAGACGGCGGTCAAGTTGTGCTACTGGTGGGTGCAGGAAGGCGTTCAGAAGGTGAATGCGGTGGACGGGGCATGCGGCCTCCAGCGGACTCCAGCACGTATTCTCATGGTCCCAAGCCTAAGATGCAGCACTCGGGCCGTCTTGCTTTACATGCTACCACCTGTGCTTGGGAAGCCCCTGCCTGGGGGTCCCTGGCTCTGTCACGCAAGGAGATAGTGCATTGCTGCAATGATAGACGGATCAGCCCGGGCGTTCCTCCCGTCTCTGTGCCTCCCGTCTCTGTGCTGTACACTTATCACCTTTCGCGCATCGCTTCGGTGCCCCACACAGGTGCGAAAACATCTACTACTACCAGGAGGAGGGCTGCACCATGCGCCAGTCCATAGAGCAGCTGATGGCGCTGTACGACCTGGACCAGCTGGCGGTAGGGGACGGCAAGGGGCGATAAAGAGGACAATGGGTGTTATCAGCGGAGGCAGCAGGCGGGCATGGGTTGTATGACCTGGAGCAACTGGGGTTGCGGAGCGGGACCCAGCGAAGGGGTGCATGGCTGGGTTGCCTGCAGACAGTCCGGCTGCGCGTACGCACTGCTTTGTGCTCGCCATCATGAACTGCGCTTTGCCATCCCTGCGAAACCTGGTCCTCGTTTCCACCGTAGGTGGTGTACGAGCCTGAGAGCGACGCCAAGGCCATCATTGCGTGGAACTGGCAGCAGGTGCGGGCCGCTCCTGACTCCTATTTGCCTTGCATGTAGACCCTGCTCTGGCACTTGTAATGGTCCTACTGGAGGTACAGTGCTTGAGGTCGACGGGCCCCTCATCTGGCCCCTCCCCACAGTGCGTGGTGTGCTTTCGCGGCACGGCGTCGTTCAAGGCGGTGTGCGTGGACCTCAAGGGCACCCTGGTGCGTGCTGCGTAGGGGCGCTCTGGGAATAGCTTAGTGTTCGTGGGACTGATCCCGCCTGCCTCGCCAAAGTGGGTTCTGATGCGCCATGGCACCAACTGTGTCCTCCAGAGCAAGGGTTTGTCTGTACACTCACGTGCGTTGCGTACAGACACACTTGGTGGAGGATAGGTGCCATTCCTCTGCTACTGTACAGCGTCACTCGTGTGGTGCCTTGCGTTCGCCGCAGAGCAAGTACTACCATCGCACGTCCTGGCTGCACGTGTCCAAGACCGCCCGGCTGGCCGCCGTACACCACGGCTTCCAGTGGAGCTGGACGCACAACGGCTTCAGCGAGCGCGTGCTGGCCTGGGTGCACGACTTCAGGAACCAGCACCCGCACGGAAAGATCATCGTTACGGGTGGGTAGACCTTACAGATGGGTAACGTACGTGGTTGCAGACTAGCGCTCGAAGGGAAGCGAGAGACGTTTTAGCGAGTGCCGCCTTCCAGCGCTGTCCCTTCCCCTGCCATGCGCTGCCGGCCTCTCCGCCCCCTGCCACAGGCCACTCCCTGGGCGGTGCGCACGCCACGCTGTGTGCGCTGGACATCTGCCGCACGCTGGGCAGCAGCCTGCACCCCAACCACATCACATGCTACACCTATGGGGCGCCGCGCGTGGGCAACCACGCGTTCGCAGCGCTGTACGACAAGGTGCGGCGGGACGGCCAGGCAACCGTACAACGTGTTCCTTGCACGCCCGAAGCCACCGCCTTGACCTCAGCCACTACTACTCAATGCATCTACATCGTTACCAGCCCGAAAATGGCACGGTTTCGCGTTCTAGGCATGGCCACGTTACTCGTACAATACGCTGGCTCTCGTGCCACCCGTTCTTCCCGCCAGGTGGTGCATGACACGTGGAACATCATCAATGGCAATGATGCTGTTCCCTTGTCTCCCAAGTGAGTCACGTACAACCTGAATAGAGTACTTTCCAAGTACAGGGCCCGCTTGCGTGCTACCTTCGCTGTGCAGGGTCATGCCATGAATGTGTCACCACGCGCGCGTTGTTCACATGCCAGCCTCATTGGCGCGCATGCCGTGCTTCCCGTCTCCAGCTGCATGGGCTGGTTTTCGAATGTTCATCCCTTGCCTACCCTGTATCGCACGTAACCCTTGTCCGGCTTGTGGGTGCAGGTACGTGGGCTGGTTCGTGTACAAGCACCCCGGCAACAAGGTCATTGTGCGTGAACGTGGAGACCTCATTATCCGCCCCTCACACATCGAGCTGTCAGTGGCCAGGTGGGCATGTGATGAGCGGCGAACTACCTACGAATCGCCTAACCGGGCGAGCATGGCGCTGCATAGCGGGGCTAGCGGCGGACGCAGTGAATGCTGCCTTCCACTCTGGAACGTGCTGGCTGAATTGCAGCGGTTTCCCACTATCGGTATTAGTTCGCAACAGCATGTGTACCGCCCGGCGTCGTATCGGTGCAGGCCTCCCCAAGACAGGGCCACAAGTCAAGGAGCACCTCTACCCTACGCCCGCCCCACAGGCTTCCCTTTTCCCGCAGCGTGTTGCACCACCTGCTGGGCTCCTACCTGCGCTCTCTACTGGCGGTGCTGCGCAGCCAGACACGTGGCAAGCACATTGAGGGCGGCGTGCGCGCCTTGCTGCACCTCAGCAGGTGGGGCGGCCGCGGCGCTGGTGGCCCACTATGACCCGGACTAGTGCGGTTTTCCAGGTTAACTACAGGGACTGGCAGGACACGATTACACGGTGGCCGCCTGTGGTCCGCCGTTCACCAGTCCCTTCTTGCAAAATGCCCGGTTTGATATAGGCAATGCGGGACGTACAGCCGCTTTCACACTGGGTGCGACGAACGCTGTGCTTGTTGCGCAGATACGGCCTCCCCGAGGTGGACGACGTGTTGTCGCAGCTGGTGCGTGAGGTGGCGGTGGCGGCGGCGGTGGCGGCGCAGGCGGCGGCCGACCCACGGGTCAGGGCGCGGGACATGGCGGCGGCGGCGGCCGTGGCGGCGGAGGCGGCGGGGCCGGGCGGCGCCGCGGTGTACGAGGCGTGGGCGCGGCACGGCTCCGTGCGGCTGCTGGCAGAGGTGAGGCGAACCTAGCTCGGAGGTGTGGTGTAAACAGTTGCCCTGATACCCGTACGACAAGTTTCAGCATTGGTTAAAACGAGTCCACGTGAGCGCACATGTAAGGCTGCGCCAGACGCAGGTGCATGCCATGAAGCGAATTGTTGCACACCACTGCCCTCTTGCACCCCGTCGGTCTTGGTGTTCCGTCCTTCCATCACCTTCCAATCCACGTGCTGTTTGGCCCGTTGTGCACTTGCAGGCTGCCCAGCAGGAGCGCTACGCGGCCACCCTCAATCGCCTCGCCAGCATCCGCGCAACAGCCCTCCATCCCGCACCCGCACAAACAGCCTCAACCGCAGCCGCCTCCCAACCCCTCCACGCCACGCCCCAAGGGGTTTCCAACGCGACCCTACCACACCAGCCCCCGGGCTCTGCTGTTCTACCCCCACCCGAACCTCCGGAGGGTTTGATGCACCGCCTGGTGAGGTACCTGAACCTAGGGCTGGAGCTGCTGGGGATTGACACGGGGGCTGAGGTGCATTCGCAGGAGAGCAGAGCCAGGATGGAGGCGTGGCTGGGCGAGCAGCCGTTTGGGGCACGAGGCCCGCTCAGCCAGGGGCGGCCTGCGTCCAGGGCTGCGGACTTAGCGGAGCTGGCCGCGTTTGAGCAGGTGCGGGCCAGGACGGAGGCGGCGCAGGGCGCGTACAGGCAGCAGCAGAAGCAGCTGCAGAGGGCGCAGCGTGGAAGGCTTGGGGGCTTAAGCAACAGCCTAGCCGTGGAGGAGCAGGAGCATGTGGACGGGGAGGGGCAGCATGAGGACGAGGGAGGGCGGCGGGGACGGGGAGCGGCAGCTGCGTCGTATGCAGCCGGCATAGCCCGCGGGGTGGCTACGGCGGCAGTGGTGAAGACGGGGGAGGTGGCGGCGGCCGCCGGGGCAGCGACGGGGCTGGTGGCGGCAGCAGCTGCGGGCACGGCGGTCGGACTGGCGACGGCGGCGGCGACGACGGCGGTGGTGGCGGCGGAGGCAGCTGGCCCGCGTGCGGCTGCGCGGCTGGGCGTCGCCGTGCCACAGCCTGCTCACGGCGGTGGCACTGGAGCTGCTTCCACATCGGCGCCACAGCAGGCCCCCAGTACGGAACAGATCTCTGACCCTGCGGCCCCCGAGGTAGCAGGGGAGGGGCACAGTAACGCGCACGGCCTGGCTGCCCTCAGTGGCACCAGCCTGGCAAAGCGCAACCTGGCCGAGCTCCAAGGCCAGGGTATCTGTGTCCCGGGAGGAAACGGAGACCAGCTGCAGCAGGCGGGTGACAGGGGCATAGCTGGGGAGGCTGGCGGGGGCACGCCGGGTGCCGGCAGGCCTGGAGGGCCGCGGCGGAGGATGCTGGCGCGCAGGGGCAAGCGGGAGGCGGGGCCTGGCAGCTCCTCGCGTGTGCCAAGGGCGCAGGGGGTGGGCGGAGCCCAGGGTTGGCGGCGGGCTGGGGACGGGCTGCAGGCGCCATTGGCGACGCCGGTGGTGGTGGTGGCTGAGAGGGACGGGCCGCCGGGAGCAGTGCAGGTGGAGGCGCAGGTGGCCGGGCGGGGTTGTCGGCCCACGGCTGGAGCAGCGTTGGGCTGATGCGGCCGGCGACGGGCGGCACAGGGGGCCTAATGGGAGGGACGACCTGACGGTGGGTGCTGGGGGTGCTGCGGAAGGGCTGGTGGAGCGAGGGCCACTGTACCACGGAGCGTCTGGAGAGGGGTTGGTGGTGGCAGGCAGCGACCAGCGTGAGGCTTAGTTAGCTGCGGGCCTTGGCCAGTGCGCATGGCCACAGCTGTACCCGGGTGACTTTGGTTGTACGGCACGGCGCGTAGGCATGCAGGTCTGGGCGCACTGTTTGCAGAGGTGGTGCACTTAGAGTCGTGCGGGGAGGGCAGGGCGGCATGCCGTGTGCGCGGGACGTGCAGGGCACGGGCCGGTCAAGGGTCGTGTAGGACGGTCCCCGACCCGCACCGCCAATGGCCTTGGCTGATGCGCCATCCATGGGTACATCTACGTCTGGACATGTTACGGTGCCAGCTGCGGCTTTGTGCGTGCGTCCCTGCGTGGCGGGGCAGGAAGGCTGGAGCCCGTGTACCTGAGTGAGCCCCAGGGGAGACCTCACCTGGTGAGCCCCCTGCCAGGCCCCGCTCCCCGATGCTGGCCTGGCCAGGCCGCCAGTCCACATCCGACATGGCTATGTTGAACAATACTGGCAGCAGCTTGCTGGCGGATCACCTTGCACACGTGCCCCCAAGGAGAGGAGTCGCAACCTCGCAACTTTACCGGTGACGCTACAACTACCGCAGTACGCACACGGTACGTGTACGGTGCCTTGTACTCGACCTTCTCTTCATGCTTATACAGAATCCAGGAGCCGATGTCCGAAACTTTCTTGTGAGGTCCATCGTTGTCGCTCCAGCGTCCAATGACCGACAGTTGCAGCCACCTGCACATCGCAACTTGAACAATGATGCTCACTCGCTTTGCTACCCCGACGAGGCCCATTAACATCAGCAGTCATTCTGCCCGGGGATGCCTGCGAGTTGCGCCTCGGTCGAAGTCTTCGGCGGTTGGCAGGTCATCGACATTGCCCAAACCCGCGCATGCCCGAGGTACGCTTGCACGCCACCAAGCGGTTCCTGAGGCTGTGAGCTGGATCCATATTTACTACTATGATTGCAACGTAACCTTGTCTGCAGGTTTGCGCTGTGTGGTGCAGGTCAGTGGGATGCGTGACGTTCCGTTTCCGGGACCCACAGCCAGGGACCCACAGCCAGGGAAGCTCCCCTGCTTGCAGCCATTGTTGGCTCAGCGCACACGCCTTCGCCGCCGTATGACAGGCAACCCACTACGGCTTACCCACCGCCTGCCTTTGTGGAACATACCGTATACATGTGCTCGGTCCGTGCCAAGGGACGTCTAGGCCGTGCACTCCGTCCTGTGCACAACACCCTGCTGTCTACCGTATCCTGTGGTCGTGGTACAGCACCATACGATGCCCTCTGGAGCGTCACCAGGACACCTATGGTATATAGGAGCTGCTGTGGGCCGTGTGACCGTGACCGCCATGCCCACACAGCGCGCACACGCTCCTTCCTCCCATGCAGGATGGCGATCTTGCACTGCACAACGCGAGCGCTGGCGGGCTGGTGGGCAGGATGCAGTCCCTACTCGAGCAAGGCGCGGTGGACGCAAGGGATGAGGTGAGCTGCTCTGGTGTATTGCCGTTGTGTGGCCATGGCTGTTAGGCGGTGTGTGATGTGGGACTGAGGTGCGGCTTACTGCAACCGGATGTTGCTTGTCCATCATGCATGGTGGCAGGTACAGGAGCATGGCGCTTGTTGTTGGCTTGGCGTGTAGTGTTGCGCCCTACGTTGGCAGTCGCATGCGTTGGGCACACCGCAGGTGGGGCTGGCTAGTGTCACCAGCAGGCGGGTGGGGCAGCGGTTACGCGTCGTTTCGGCTGGTTGGCTTGTGGCACAACCCTTTTGGCATTTTATGTTACAATCCAGGTGGTGTGGCCACACGACCCCTGCCCGTCCAGTGTCCATGTTCTCCTTGACCTCGCACACTTGCTTCTTGGTATTTTGTCTAGGTCCTGAGAACTTGTCTCACCGCTCTTGCAGATTGGTCAGACCCCCCTGCATGTGGCGGCCGCTGGGGACCAGATGGAGACGGCGCGGCTGCTGCTGGAGCATGGCGCGGAGGTGGACGCCGTCGACTGGGTGAGGCGGGGCCTGCTGTACGATACATGCTTTATTTGGCTGTGGATGTGTCTTGTGGGACTGGAACCGTACATACCCAACGCCAACAATTGATCGGCGTCAGGTACACCGACACGCATTGGCACGCGTTCCTTCCTTCCGGGAGGATCCGCTCGTGCGGGCCATGGCAGCACTCAACCATTGCGTACCGGGGCAAGGAGCGGGATAGCCAAGAGCCGCACGGCACGGGCTTGGCTGTTGGGGCCGCCGACTGCGGTCACATGTGGCCAGGAAGGCCGTTGCTCCCGGGCAACCAACCAACGCCACAACAAAGGAACGGGTTTCTCGCGCTGCTCCTTTCCCATGACGTTGGCTTGCCTTGCCTGTTCCTCTGCTCCCTTCCTTTGCTGGTTAGTTCGGCGCTACGCCCATGGCCTTAGCCACCAAGGACGGTCACCCTGAGGTGGTGCGCTTGCTGCTGCAGCAGGGCGTGGAAGTCAACGACCCAGATCCGGTGAGTGCTTCAACGGTGGTGCAGGATAGCAACGCGAAGTACCGGTTGGTATAAAGCATGTGCTGGTTGTTTATCGGTATGGCATGCGTAGGTACCATGCGTAGCAGCAGCTTGTAACGGCATCTTGGCTTGGCCCATGCAGAAAGGCCGTACCCTCCTGCACGTGGCGGCTGCGTGGGAGCAGGCGGAGGTGCTGCGGGTGCTGCTGGAGCACGGCGCGGGAGTGGACCTGAAGAATGAGGTGGGGCTGGGGGTGGGGCGGCCATGTGGTGTGGAGACGTGCCCGACATGCCTCGCAGGTAAGAACTTGCATTTTACATGGTACACGACGCGGAGGTGGCAAAGCCTTGATTTGACATACGGTACGTGTTGGCTTGGTGCCAGTGAGCTGGGGCACGTACGGGTACTAATGATTCGAGGTGTGGGTAGATCCTCATCGACGCACCAGGGGTGGACATCAACGCACGTGCTGAGGTAACTGCCTGGGGAGGCCTGCCGTGTCCCCCTTGTACGCTGCTGACCCTTACCGGCATGCTGCACATCGTAGGGCTTTCCCCTAAAATGAGTGTGAGTGACCTCAGCGAGCTGCCCTGCCGGCAATGGGCATGTGCCTCCGTCTTTGCGTCCTCTGTGTGCATGACAGCGACCTCCTCCCCCGCACATGCAGACCGGCGTCACCCCCCTGCACGTGGCCATCAACCACCGGTTCCCGGAGGTGGCGCGGCTGCTGCTGGAGAGGGGTGCGGATGTGGCGGCCAAGACCACGGTGAGCCTGAGGCTGAGGCAGGCATGCTGAACATGCAATTGGATGCACCCAGCGTTACGCTGCACCGGTGTGCACCCGTTCACCAGGGCGGCCGATGCAGGACAGGCCGTGGGGCGATCCTGAGTGCCGGTGCCACCAACGCACGCACATCCTCGCCTCGCTCCCCACTGAAGGACGGCTTCGCCCCGCTGCACCTGGCGAGTGCCCTGGGGCAGCTGGACACGGTGCGGCTGCTGCTGGAGCGGGGGGCGGAGGTGGACGACAGGGACAAGGTGCGTGGACTTGGGAAGCGTGGGGGCACCTTGAACGGGTCCTAGCTAGCTCAGGCCCAAGCGGAAGGGAGGTAAGAGACTCATAAGGAGTCCAAGGCGTGAAGCTAACGGCAGCTTGACCGGAGAACTGCGCCCCAATCATATGCACTTGGTAAATTGTAGTACGCATGGCGGTGATTGAGTGATTGGATGCGGCGCCAGCAGGGCTGCGCGCGCTGGGCCGGGTGTCGCCGGGTGGGGATTGTGGTGGTTACCAACCATGTACCCCGGCTTGCCCCTTGCCTGTCTCACCCCATTCGCAGCTGGGCCGGACACCCCTGTGGAAGGCCGCCATCTGTGGGATGCACGAGGTGATGGCGCTGCTGCTGGAGCACGGGGCGGACGTGGACGCCAAGGACAGCGTGGTACGTGTTTGCTGTGCATGCCAGGAAACGGTGCCAGTGTGCCGTACAACAATGACGGGGTTGCCGTACGTACGCTTCCAGAGCCATGAAGTGCTGTTAAATTGAGATTCTACATTGCCGACTGTGTGTACCGGTATGCGCTAGCACTCTATACAGCGGGCAGGAATATCCCCTGTCTGTGCATGCTCGCGTGCCACTGCGTGCTATATTCTGCATGGCGCGTACATACACTGTTGTAAGGCTTGTCCAACACCCCATGCATGTAGACTAATGCGACTCCCCTGCAAGCGGCGATCAACAAGGGGGAGGTGGAGGCGATGCAGCTGCTGCTGCAGCGTGGGGCAAGCATGGACGTGAGGGATGTGGTAGGTTGTGTCGTGAGTGTGACGCTGCACTCAACACCAACCCAGCCCCGTGAGCAAATTTCCTGTACTTCGGTACAGTTCTCATGTATCGATACCGCACCCCCACCCCGACATGGTTGAACCAGTATCCGTGCTGACCATGTCCGTGCAGCGTGGCAATGCGCCTCTGTTCGACGCCGCTGGGAAAGGGCACCACAAGGCGGTGCAGCTGCTGCTGCACCACGGGGCGGACGCCAACGTCAAAGACCATCAGGTGGGTGGATGGGCATCAGATATCTTCTTCGGCTACTGGGTCCCCTACGTACCTGCGTCACTGATCAGTGCGTGCTGGCGAGACGTCACCAAGCAGCATATAGATAGCACATACACGTAATGGCGGCGTGTTACACACACAAAGACCGGTACTGGGAGCAAAGGTTGCTCAATTTCGTGGCACCACTTGTGGCCCCTAACGCCTTACGATGCCGCTCCCCGCGTGAGCAGACGGGGCGCAACCCCCTGCACGCGTGTGTTGCCAACGCCCATGAGGGCAGCGACAAGGTGGCGGAGCTGCTGACGGCCGCGGGGCTGGACATCAATGCCCGCGACAACGTAAGGGGGGGGCTCCTTTGCAAGCCGGTTGCTCCTCCGTTCCCAGGCCGCTTGCTTCTACGTCCCTAGGCCCATGCTAGGCCGTTCCTTGCCTTACTTGCTGACCACACTTCCATGACGCCGATGTCCCTTGCCTGTTCGTACTGCAGTACGGCCGCACCGCGCTGCACATTGCCGTCTTGCAAGATAACGGCATCGCCCTGCGGTGGCTGGTGCAGCAGCCTGGGGTGCGGCTGGACGCGCGTGACTGGTGGGTAGCGCGTGTGGGCTGGCGGGTCCGCGCATGGCTCCAGGTGTGCTGACCCTGGCATGCTTGCCGCGGCTGGGTTGCCACCATACATGGAAACCGTTAGTTGTCCACACCCAGCCGTTTACTTTTGTAGTAGATGTGCGTGTGCTACGGTATTGTACCTAAGCTGACCGCACGTTGCCTAGGTGGCCTGAGGCATGCAGATGCGCCGCTGCTGCCTGCAGAATGGCAATACGGCCATTACTATTGCTGCATTGTCTGGCGAGCTGGAGTCTTACATGCTGCTTCGCGACGCCGGGGCGAGCATGGCGAATCTGGAGGCTTGGTGGGCGAGGGTAAGGCGCCCCTGCACCTGCACGTGCTCGCTTGGCTGACAGCTGCATGCGCTCACGTGCCCCATACCGCCTGCATTACCATGCGCCCCAAATTACCGTACACCGCGAGACTTGGCGAGTGCCTTCAGCCGTGCCCCTTTCGCTGAGGCTGCAAGTAGACCAGACAACTGCATGTTACATGCAGCATGTACTAGGCCGTACTAGGGGACCAGCACACAATACAGCATGAAGTGACGCCACACAGAGAGGCCGTGTCAACCGGCCAACCTGGCCGAGCTGCAAACCCAGTTGATAACCACAGAATCCACGTCTAAGTGTGCTACTATGTTGCCCTCGTTGCCTGTTCCTTTCCGTCCACCACAGTTGTTCAAGGTGCTGCCCGTCGCTCAGGCAACGACTAACCGGATGTAGACAGGGAGCAACGGTGCGGCCGGAGAGGGGCAGAACGGCCCGGGCGACGAGGAGAGGGAGGGCGAGGATGAGAGGGAGGAGAGGAGGACATGTCAAGGACGATCAGGAGAAGTGGATGAGGTGGATGAAGGGGAAGAGCGGAAGGGGGAAGGATTGAGGGAGGGGGCTGGTTGGCATGGCTTGCATCCCCCACGCACGTCGTGGGGGACACTGGTGTTGTTCGTTGCTGGGTTGGGGGGAACTGGCGTGGTTTTGCTGAGTGCTGCGAAGTACGCTGACCAAGAGTGGTGGGTCACACGTGACAGAGTCGTACCGGTAACCCAACTTGGATGGCCGCTGCACTGGTCTAGGGAGGGGTTGCATGATGACCATGACACATGGGGGTGTCCGTACAGGGATGAAGATTCGGGGCCCCTTAGTAATGCATGTTCTATCGGGCACCCTTGGTTGCTGGAAGCCAATTGATAGGGAGGGGCGGGACGGTTGGTAAGCCGGGCCGTCAGTCCACCCAGGATCTCCCCTGAGTCCACCCCAGGAGCATTGCCGATGTGGTGTTGCGTCCTTATGGTGTAGCCTTTCTGAAGCGGGACTGCACATGACCGAATGATACCCACACTGAAGTCAGAGTAGATGCATGCAATGTGCGCTGAACCATGAGGCCATGTGCTCCAGCGTGCTCCGAGACCCAGGAAATCGGCGGGGACCTTGGCTCTTGCACCTGCCCGAGCTGCTTAACCACTAGTGCAGTACCGGTTTAAAAAGTGACATCATGCAGCTGTGGCTTGCTGCCTTTCTTAGGCTTTTGGCTCAAAGAATGTCGACACGTTTTGGAGGTCATTGCTATGCTCTCTCACGTACAGCTTCTACAGAACCTGATGGTGCTTATGCAAATAGATAGGACATTTAGGATAGTGGTGGTGTCCGTAAAGCCGCGAACAAGCGCGGACTGGCCTTCTTCACGGTGCGTCGCTGCTGCTGCGCAATGCACCGACTTTTACCTGGGTACAGCTGCGATTACTGTATCGCACTGTGTTGAGTCCGTTAAGTCCGTTGGGCTGAACGGAGGTAATCGCACTGCAGGTAATAGCACCACTGCAATTCCGCCCTGCCAGGTTGGGGCTTTCGTCTTGCTTCAAATAGCAGGGTCCGCCAAGTGCAGCAGTACTCCTTATGATAGGAAGGAGTTTCGCGCTGGGCATTGCGCGCTGACCACAGTGCGCGCCCTTGGGCTGTTGCAGGTGCCTCGGGGCCATGGCGTCATGCTCGTGGGGTGCGTCGGACCGGTGCCTCCAACCATGCAAGGTCAGCCTCGGTGGCAACAGGGTGGGTCTTGACCTCGTTGTGGGGAACGGCCGGGGGTCGCAGCCCTGGGGTTGCAAGGCTCGTTGCATCAGGTCCTAGCTGTGGGCGGACGCCAGCATAGTTGGCCGTAGTTGGCCGTAGGAGGAGGGCCCCCAGCAGTAGGAGTTCCGACAGTCTGGGACTCTGTGTGCCATGCCGCGCCTGAGTCAAGGTGCACAGCTAGGCGGCAAGGCAGATGGCTTAGGCAAGCGTAGCGCACAAACGCGGGGCCGGGTTGAGGACCATGCGGCCCGCGAAGGGGGTGCTGCAGCGACGAACATCACACGTTGGCTGTGCAGGCCCACTTCTGCGGTAGTCCAGCTGGGAAGGGTAGGGCACTGAGGCAGCCTGGCGTCCTGGGCACAGGCGCTGGCGTGCCTGGGGTACCACTCCGGTACCTTGGCTGGTGGTGCTCGCTAACCGTGTAGCGGGTGTAGCGGGTAGCGGGGAGGGCAGGCGGGCAGATAGGAATGAGAAACAGCGTGTTGAAACCGCATGCTCGAGGGGAAGGAGTGCTTGTAGGGAAGCTGACGGGATCCCAGGAGGCATACAGCGTGCAAGGCACATGGAGCTTTGCAGAGGAGGTATCAGTTCTGATCTTCCATGGGGACTTTCAGATTACAGCGTACTAACACAACATACGTGGCCTAGACCGTGCCGTATGCCCTGTGTTCATGGCTTGTGGCTCCCCCATCAAAACGCGAGGTAGCTGCGCGAATTTGGCCACATGCCTGGTGGGCCGGTTTAACCAGGATCCCGGCGGCATACGCGTGATGACTGCGAACGCTGGTGCACTGGGCTCAGCTGGAGGGCGCCAGCAGCGCATGGTGCGACACTGCTGCGATCCTTCCTGCCCGCGTTGGCCCAGTGCATGCTTGAATTCCTGGTGCAAGCATAAGGTGTACAGGGGCGGCAGCATGAGCGTTCACCTTAAGGTGTAGCCTTGAACGGGGTGGGGATTGACAGTGACGTATTCACTTTCGAGCAGTGGTGGCTCGCGTCTCGGCCACTGTCTGTGCAAGGTGTTTTAGGTACAGCGGTCACGTGCCGGGGAGGGACGTGCGAGCGTGAAGGACGAGAGTCAGGCCGTGTCAATAGGTGCAGACCGAGATGGGCCAGAACTAAAACAGCATATTTATAGTGAGTCTAACTAGCCGGTCGGCCGCAATGAAGCAGGCCGGAGTCGAGAGCCGAGTGCGGAAAAGGTAAGATGCGTGGGTTGGCGAATGAGGCAGACTGCATGCAACGAAACGAACATGTATCAGGTATATCAAGCATGTAGATGCTGTCATATATTGAACCAGCCTGTTATCGCAGCTTCCTCTGCGCGCCCGTCTTGGCGTGACCCTCGGCGTCTCTCCAACTCCGCAAGCCCTATGACTTGTTCTTCCAATGTGGGCGTATGTCGCCCATATGACCATGATATAGTCATGACTTTGTTATAGGATTTTCCCACCATGACTTCGTACGGTGGCTGGCGCGGCGAAATGCTGGAGCTTGGGCCCTTACCAGCCAAACCTGGGGAGCCGAGCAGGCAGGAACGCTGCTGCAGAGCATTAGAGGCACTCCAGCGCTGCCAATGATCACTCAGTCATGATCAAAGTTCCGGCATGTTCCGCAAGGCAGTCACGTTACAGTTACAGGTAACGGCAGTCGCGTCAGTGACGTGACGTTCATCGTCCAGCCGTGCACAAATGGGGCTCACATTGAGCACTGCAGCTATAGTCTTGTTGATATACTCGTATTGTACAGAGCAGCAAGTCGGTAGCAATGTACGTCTCTCGCCTTGGCGACAGACCTCGCCCCGGCGCCGGGTGGGGAGCGCTCCGCCGTGCGACGGCAGCGCCTCGCTCCAGCCAGGGCAACCGAGTAACCCTTTCAAAGCAGACGCCTACCTCCTCTTCGTCCGCGGGCCGGGCTCTCATGCTGCGCATGGCCCTTCCCACCGACGTCGCTTCGCCAACCTTCGGCCACGAGCTGCTGAAGTACATGAGCAAGGAGGCCGCGAACGGCTGCTTCTTCACCCTTGTTTCCATCGAAGAGTACACCTTGAAGCAGGGGCGCAAGAACGTCAAGAAGGAGTTCGTCCGTCACATCGTCACGTACGAGGCTACCGACCGCGGTTTCTTGGTCATGGACGCACCCCTCGTGCGCATCAACGGCAACAGCAAGACGATGGACACCTACGTCCCCGTCGTCGCCGTCGATGGCGGCGGCAGCTGCGAGGTGGCCATGAGGTTCAAGTCCAGGGTCCGCTTCGGCAACGACGGCAAGTACCTGTACGAGGAGCACACGGCGGAGGGCCTCAAGCCGTACGTGGCGACCAAGGAGGCCGACCGCGGCGACCTGCTGCTGCTGTTCGGGGACGGCAGCCAGGGCCGCGACACGGCGCTGCAGGTGCTGTTCATCCCGCGGGAGGCGCTGGACCAGGAGGCGCGCGACAAGCTGGCGCCGTTCACCATCGGCAAGCCCCCGCCCTGCGAGCGCAAGGAGAGGCGCGCGCGGGCCAAGCAGGTGGGCACAGCCACGGCGGCGTGCAGTGCAGGGCAGCACATGACGCAATGTGCCGTGTGGGGGAACAGGCATGACCTGGCAAGGCTGCATGTCTGAACAGCTCGAATGCTTCTACAACGCAAGTGCACTGCTCGTCCATCGTAAGCTCCCCCTGGTGCTTCCGCCCTGCCCCCGCCCCCTCCACTTGCCCCCAGGCCTCCAAGGAGGCGCCGGGCTCGAGCTCCTCCGTCATCGTGAACGGCACGCTGATGGCCAAGGACCGCTTTATCACCCTGGTAAGGGTTGGGGAGGAGCGCCCTGCGGACGGTGGTAGTGATGAAGCTGATGCAGCGGCCGTGTTTGGAGGAAATCGTGTGGTATTGGAAATGCGACCACCTGTGTTGTTGCTGGGCAGCACTTTGCGCCGCCTGGCGCAGCGTGAAGTCAAAGAGCACACCTGCCTGGTGTACGGTGCATGCTGTACCTGCACATGCTGTCAGCAGCGTGCATTTGCGGAGCCTGCCCTCACAGCTCCCTCCGTCCCCCCACCACCATGTGCCTCCAGGTCGACCAGGACGGCGTCGCCATCCTCACTGTGGTAGGGGACCTGACGGTCAAGGACAGCACCATCTACCAGGTGAGGGCTCAGGGGGCGAGACACTGCGGATGGGGATGGGGATGAGGCTGACGCGGCGGCGCAAGCCTCTGACCTGCGGCGGCATTGGAAGCGTACGGTACTTTGCGGCATTGGTGGTGCGACCACTGTCAAGTGACTGGGCAACATCTAGCGCAGCGTGTGGCTGCGGCCACAGCAGCTGGTAGGACACTCCCTGGTGTACGGTGCATACCCAGCATACGGTACAGTACCTGCCCAAGGCTACTCGCAACCTGCAACTGCGGAGCCTGCTCTCACAGCCCCCTCCCGCTCCCCATCACCACGTGCCTCCACGTGTGTGCATGCACGTCAGGACGGCGAGCCCATCCTCACCGTGACGGGGGAGCTGGTGGTCAAGGACGACGGCACCATGTACCTGGTGAGGGTTGAGGGGGAGAGCCCTGCGGGTGGTGATCATGGTCAGGCTGACGCGACGCCGGGATGCCCCTGACGGTAACGTGTCACCTGTGTTTGTGGTGCGACCAAAGTCGTGATGGGACAACTTGACGTCTGGCGCCGCTTGGCACAGCTTGCCGCTGCGGCAACAGAAATGCATACGGTATGTGCGCAATTTATACTGTGCTTGCCCATGCTATCGTGCCGAGCCTGCCCCCTCCCGCGCCCCACCACGTGCCGCCACGTGCCCTCAGGACGGCATCCTCGTGGCCTGGGAGCAGGTGATCAAGAACAGCACCATCTACCGGGTGAGGATTTCGAGGGGCGAGCCCCTGCGGGTGGTGAATCATGAAGCTGACGCAACACCGGGAAGGCCCTGACCTGGCGGTGGCATTCACCACACCGTATGCCGTGTGGTGGTGGTGGCGGTGGTGGTGGGACCACTGCGTTGGAGACGCGTATGGCGACGCTGGCGCTGTGGAGCGCATGCTATCCCTGCCTATGTTGTTGGCGGACTGCAGTTAGGCTGAGCTGCCTCCTCCCGCCCCCCGCCACGTGCCTACAGGGCCACTCGGGCGCCGAGCTCGCCGAGGGCGCTGCGCCTGGCGCTGACCGGCCGCCGGTCTCCAAGCCGAAGGCCAAGCAGGTGAGCAGGCCGAAGCTGCAGTGTGGGAACACGCCTGACGCATTGTGACGGACTGGGAGTGCCCAGGCAAGGCTGCTGTTCTCATGTTACCTGGGCATTGCCGCTCATGTACCGTTGCTAACACAAAGAGATCAGGAAGCCTGCAAACGCGATGCGCTCGTTGTACTGTGCTGATGTGGCACCTCAAGTGCCATCTTAAGTGATGGGGGGCATGCCCGCGTGCTCTTAGTGAATGTGCACAGCACCTACCCGTGCTCACCGGCGTATGCCCTACCCCCTCCACCTGCCCCCTCCACTGCCCCCGGCAGGGTAACAAGGCTGCCGCCGCCACCACGGCCGCCGCCAAGGCCGCCGCCAAAGCCGCCGCCAAGGCCACCGCCGAGGCCGCCGCCAAGGCCAAGGCCGACGCTGAGGCCGCCGCTAAGACCAAGGCCGCCGCCGAGGCCAAGGCCGACGCCGAGGCCAAGGCCGCCGCCGAGGCCGCCGCCAAGGCCAAGGCCGACGCTGAGGCCGCCGCGAAGGCCAAGGCCGACGCCGAGGCCAAGGCCGCCGCCGAGGCCGCCGCCGAGGCCAAGGCCGACGCCGAGGCCGCCACCAAGGCCAAGGCCGCCGGAGACCCGTCGGTTGCCAACGGCTCCGCCAACTGCCCCCCGGAGGCGTCCGGCCCGCGCAACGTGCTCACCTTCAACGCCATGGTGGAGCTCAGGGACTGCACCATCCACATGGCATGACAGTGAGGGCGGAGAGAGCGACCTGCTGCTGCAGCTGCGGATAACTATGGTGCTTATAACCAGGCTGGCGTAACGCGGGGAAGCCCCTGACCTGACGGCGACATTGCGGGCATCGCGTGTGGTGATGGTGGTGGCGACGGTGGTGCCGGTGCGATCCGTGCACTGCGGTGGGACAGGTTAGTACGTGGTGTCGTTGCCACAGTATGCCGCGGCGGCCAGAAGCTGGCGTACGATACACACGTGGGGTGTGGTAGATATGTTTCGCTCGCTCATCCATAATTAATTTCTGAATAAAGCTGATCTGGCCTTGGGGTGTCAGGGGTATTAGTACTAAGCACATGGCTGTTCTGACACATTAGGTACACTGCAGCGATGGCGTTTGACGGCTTGCTTGGGTCTGAGTGCGGTGAGCATGTGCAGGATTCTACCTGGCAAGGGTCCGCTACTGGTCCCCGCAGCGTGTGTGGCACTGCAGCTGTGGAACGTCGGGTTTCGTACAGCCCTGGCACGGCGTGCATTGAGCATGATCACTGTGACCGTACGAGCACTGTGGGCGTGTGGGGGCCGGTGGGATGCACGCACTCTGGGCACGCGCTTCACATGCATATTTCTTCACCTGTCTTTCTACACCCGTGGCTTTCGTGTACCGTATGTATATGTCTTCTCCACCTTGCCTTCATTGCAGCTGAATTGCCGTGTTCATGTGCACCGTTACTGTGACCGTTCTGCTAACCTTGGTATGCGGCTTTGACGGCTTGGGTCTGAGTGCGGTGAGCATATGCAGGATTGTGGGGTTGATTTGCAGGATTGTGACCTGGCAGTACTTGCAATGTATATGAAGCAGAGCGGCTGTAAAGCGTTGTGTGGCGTGCATGGCAACCGTCACCGCACAAGCGCTGTGGGGCCTGGTGGGATGCACTTTGGTCGAGCGCTTTCCTTCACGCTTCACACTATTTCCCTTGACATCCCGTATCTAGCGACATGTCTTCTTCACCTTGCCTTCGCTTCAGCTGTGTGGCCGGCGGTTTTGAGTGTGTACTGGCGCCACATCCGTCCATGCACCTGGTTTCGTGCGTACGCATGGTGTGACATTGTTGCAGCTTGCAACCTGCACGAGCAAGAAGGTGGCTCTGGATTGTACAACGGGTTCTGTGGAATGGTGTCAAGGTGCCGCAAGGTGGCGCTTGCTGAGGTGCCGGTACCTGGCCGTTGTACTCCTTGGAGCCGGCTGAGCCGGGCGGAAACACGGCGTGCTATTGCTGTATGACTCAACAGGCATGCCCGGACATCTGTAATACAGCTCAGGGGGTACTGGGACGCCTCAAAGTTTTACTTGGCAGCACCTGCTGTACGACACACGTTGCAGGCTGGGATGCAGCACACAGGGGTTCGAGGGAGCAGCAGGAGAGGGGTTGCTGCCGATACGCCAGCAACACGCGAAGCGCTAAAGGCCTGAGGCCTTCGCAGCAGTCAGCAAGGCTCCATCCTAACTTACATGGCTCTGCATGGCTGCACAGCACGTTGTACCTACCGGTACGCGTACATGTGCGGAACACGGCTTTGTGTTGCAGTACGAGCCGATTTACGGGCTGCGGTCTAGGGGCACGGCGCGGTTGCGGTGTTGCGCACGCACCAGGAGTGTCCCCTGGACGTCTGAGGAGAGGGGAAGTAGGCGCACGCAGTACAACCTACAAAAAATGCATATGCCAGTGTTCCGATCTTCCGTGGGGGCTTTCGGATGGCGCGTCGAAACAGGTGCCTCCAGGGGACCCAACTTTCGGATGGGGGGTCCAAAATTTTGCTTTTGGGGGGGGGG